>OOAA01000644.1_pt1 | contig 23119 bp, 17 predicted proteins | sample 1671671 | NCBI WGS metagenome assembly OOAA01 (sample SAMN06348180, study PRJEB24527) | human gut metagenome | biome: human gut; feature: ankylosing spondylitis patient; material: feces | host: Homo sapiens | place: China | collected 2015-10 | reverse complement strand
TCGCTGCGTTCAAAGGCTTTTTCCATCCAAGCAGCGGTGTAATCAATATGCTGCTGGGCAAGCTTGGCATTGAGGGGCCAGGCTGGTACCTGAGCTCAAAAACAGCACTTATTACCATGATTATTATGAGCGCATGGGGCTTTGGTGTAAAAATGATTATCTTCCTTGCTGGCCTGCAGGAGGTGCCGCAGGCGCTCTACGAAGCAGCGGATCTGGATGGCGCAAACAGATGGCAAAAGTTCCGCTATATCACTTTCCCCGCAATTTCTCAGGTGTTCCTGTTTAATGTGACAATGACGACGATTGACTGCTTCAAGAGCTTCAATTTGGCGTATCTCCTCGGAAACGGCGAGGGCTTCCCGGCAAATTCTACACTGCTGTTCCCGGTGTATCTATATAACACCGCTTTCAAGACACCGTTTAAGCTGGGATATGGCTCTGCGCTTTCGTGGTTGTTCTTTATCATCATTATGGTATTTACAATTATCAACTTTGCGCTATCCAAGTTCTATGCAACAGATGACTAGGAGGGAGTGTATATGAATTTGGCAAATGATAAACGCAGTCGGCACCATCGGGTGCTTGTGACGATCATTTTGGCCCTTGGTGCAATTGCTGTGCTGCTGCCGCTGTATTATATCTTTATTACATCGTTTAAAACGTTGGAAGAGTCTATCGGGACATTTACATGGTGGCCGAAGACCTTTACGCTGGAAAACTTCAAGGAAGTTTTCTCAATGGAACGGCTGAAAACAGGCAAGTTTTTTGTCAACACGATGGTTTTGATTGTGCTGAAGGCTTCTACGACGATGATCAGCTGCAGTCTCGTGGCATATGGATTTGTCCGTTACCGCTATCGTTATAAGGAATGGATCTTTGCGGTTTTTATGGCGGCGATGATGATTCCCGGCGAGCTGCTTACGATCCCGCAATATGAAATTTACATTGAGCTCGGATGGATGGACAGCTATCTTCCGATGGTCGTTCCGAGAATTTTTGCGACGGATATTTTCGCGATTTTCATGTTCCGGCAGTTCTTCCGGAAAGTGCCGTCCGCGCTGTTTGAGGCTGCAAAGATTGATGGCTGCGGTGAGCTGAGAATGTATTGGAACATTATGGTTCCGCAATGCAAATCCGTATTCGTAACGATCTTCCTGCTCTATTTCATTGGCACCTATAACGATATTTATGAAGCGAATCTTTATATTCTCTCCGATAGTAAATATACGCTGGCGCAGGGCCTGCGGCTTATTGAAACAATGTACAAAACAGGTTCTCGTGATTATCTGATTCCATGGAATCTGTTGTCCGCCGGTACGCTGATCGCGTTGATTCCGGTGTTTATTCTATTCTTCTTGGGACAAAAACAATTCATCGAAGGAATGGCGTCCTCGGGCATTAAAGAGTGAGGCGTTCCAATACAGGAGGACAATATGGAGTGGGTGTTGAAAGAGTGGCTGCTGGGCTGGGATGAGCAATCCGCGCTTCCATCTTTACGGCATGGCATTGCCGCAAATTTCAAAAAGGTTACAGTTCCTCATAACGTACAGGAAATTGCCTTTTCAGATCTGGACGAGCTGTTTTACGCAGATAACCTGAGATCCATCGACTGGACGCAGGAAAAAGCGTGGATTTATAAGACGCAGTTTGAATTAAACAAGCAGCGCGGCAGGCAGTACATTCTTTATTTTGGCGCGGTAGACTATCTTTGCGAGTTCTATGTAAACGCGCAGCATATTGAAACCCATGAGGGAATGTTCGGGAGTGTTTCCCTGAACGTTACAGATGTGCTGAAAGACGGAATGAACGAAATATGGTGCGTACTGTATCTCACGGAGGATACGCGCAAAAGAAGCCTGCGGCACCGGCAGATGAAATGCCAGAACAGCTACGCAGCGCCGACGATGCTGACCATGGGCTTGTGGGATGAGGTTCGACTGCTGGAGCGGAATGCGAATGGGATTTGCGATTACCAGATTTCGACCGAGCTTGCAGGCGGAAATGCACATATTACCATTGCCTTGGAGCGCGCTGGATTTGCTACAGGAGATACGCTGCAGGTTTCCTTTGGCGCGCTGGAACAGCGGTTTGTATTATCAGATGCGCAGCATACATTCGTAAGTTTTGAAATAAAAGCGCCGACACTCTGGTATCCGCATACAATGGGCGCACCATACCTATACGACGTTTCACTTGTGCTTACGGATGCCAGCGGCACACAGATCGACGAGATACATACACAATACGGAATCCGCTCGTTAAAAACCGTGCTCTGCGGCGGGCAGAGGCCGACAGATACCCCACTGCAAATGATTATCAATGATGCGCCCGTTTTTTTGAAAGGCGTCAACATGGTGCCGCTGGAGGTATTTCCGGCGCAGCTGGATGCGGCGCGCTACGATGCGTTCCTTGCCTGCTTGAAAGAGGGCAATGTCAATCTGGTGCGCGTCTGGGGCGGCGGATTGGTTGAAAAAGACTATTTCTATGAAGCGTGTGACCGCGCGGGTATTCTGGTGTGGCAGGACTTTCCGCAGTGCTGTGAAAATCCTCCAGAAGATGAAAAGTATCTTGCGTTGCTTGCAGAGCAGGCGAAAAAGATGCTTCGAAAGCTTAGAAATCACTGCTGCGTTGTGCTGTATGCCGGTGGAAATGAGCTCTATGTGGATTGGTCGCGTCTGAAAGAGAATACGCCCAAGGCAGCTGTACTTACAAAGGAAATTGAACATCTGGTTGAGCCGTTTGACCATGAAACATTCATGGCAGGTGCACTGCGGTATGATGAGCCTGCACTGAAGTTGCTGGGAGACTTGTGCCGAAAGCTGGATTCTACAAGACCGTATCATATCTCCACTCCGCTTGAACAGGAGGGAGAGGTGCATGGACCGTGGGGGTATGATCTACAAAAGGGCGACCAGCGATATCAGACCTATCCGGGCACGTTCTATCAGTTCTGGAATGACTATGCTGCCGTGCTGTTCAGTGAATCCGGATGCAGCGGTATGGCAAATCTTCAGCAATACAAAAAAATCATTCCGGAAGCAGAACAGTGGCCGATCGTAACGACATCTGCATCCATGGTGTACCACAAAGCGTCCGGTGCTGCATGGAATCGTCCGGATCAGTGGCTTGATATGCAGATGGTGGAGGATTACTTTGGAAAGCTGGATTCTCTGGAAGCAGTAAACTGGGCAAGCCAGTATTTACAGGCAGAGGGCATTCGCTATATTGTTGAGGAGTGCCGCCGGAAGCGCCCGGACTGCTGCGGCGTGTTCCTCTGGGCAGTGAATGAAACATGGCCGAATGCTGCAAGTCTCAGCCTGATGGATTACGATTTTGGCAAGCGTCAGGCGTACTTTGCCATGAAAAACGCGTTTTCCCCCAATATAGCCAGTCTGCGCTATGAAGCGCTGCTCTATGATACCTATATTCCTTGTGAAATCTGGCTGGACGCAGAGCAGGCAGGCCTCTATCAGTTGGAAGTAACCTTCTATACGCCAGACAAAAATATTTTGTACCATGAGGTGCTTGAAAACGTGCAGTCCCATGGTATGCCTGTCAAGCTGAAAGAGCTGAACGTTCAAGGCACAGGGGCAATTCTGTGCGATATAAAGCTGTTGGGTGCGCACACCAATTATCGGAACACTTACTGCTGGGGGCAGCGGTCGCAGGCAGCGCCGCTTGCGCCAATTTTGCCGTAAAAGGAGGAAATTTCATGTTGACACAGGAACAGCTGCAGCGCCATAAGAGATGCTTTGAGGCCGCGATTGGGAAAGAAATTCCGGGCGTGATTGCGGAAATATCTATCGAAGAATTTGGCTGCGAGAAAGAGACAAAGCCCAACTGGGCAATTGGGCCTTTTGTGAAAAACGAAGCAATGACCTACAAAAAGACTGCCAGATGGAATGATCCGACAGGAATTGGATGGCGTTCCGGTTTTATCTTCAATCCCAGTCTGATTGAACACGACGGCAAGCTATATATGTTCTACCGCGCAGCACCGAAAAAAGAAACGCTGTGCTCCCGCATTGGCCTTGCAATCTACGATCCGGAACGCGGCTGGCAAGACTATGAAAATAATCCCGTGATTTTCCCAGAAGAAGAGAATGAAGTCCTGAGCTGTGAAGATCCCAAGGTCTATAAGCTGAATGACCTGTTCATCATGTTTTATATTGGCGTTTCAGAGCTTCCTGCGTGCGATGATCCACAGATGCTGGGAAATATGCCAATGGAGGTCGGCTGCCATGTGAAGATGGCTGTTTCCAGAGATCTTCTTCACTGGGAAAAGCGCGGTCAGGTCATACCGCTTGAGGTCTCCAAATACTGGGCAAAATCCGCGGTTATTCCGAGAAACCCACAGGGGGAGCCCGTGAAGATCAACGGGAAATATCTTATGTATGTCAGCGAGGGCTGCGGCGGCGTGCAGCATATCGGATACTCGGACGATATGCTGACGTGGCGCTTTGAGCCGCAGACATTCTTGGATGTAAGCGAGTTTGGAACGCTGTATGAGGTGGCGTGTGCCGCCGTTGACTATGGCGCAGGAGACGATGCGCTTCTGCTGGATTTCTACTATCGCAAGCCGGATGGCAAAAATGGCGGCGGGCAGGCACTTTTCAGCAAAAAAGAACCGTTTCACCAATTAGCGCTCCATCAGGGCGCTTCACTGAGCTGGGGCGGACTGATCCGTTATCAGGGAAAGCTGTCCTTTGCACAGGGCTGGGATGCAGAAGACGGTACGGAGGAAATGTACTTTTATCAGGAAGCATAAGAAGTAAAATAGAATCTGTTGATGTAAAAGGAGAACAATATGCAGAAGATGAAAAAAACTCTGGCACGACTGCTTTCACTGGCACTGACAGTTTCCCTATTGATTTCTGTGGTCAGTGCAGCGGTTGTCGATTATCCGCTTTCTCATAACGATTTTGCAGAAATAAACAGTATCCCTGACATATACACAACGTCTGGAAATGTGAGTGTTGAGCAGACACTGGTTATGGAGCATGGAAGCGGAAGCGGAACCGGAAATACGGGCGGCGCGACATGGAAAGCGCTTTCAATCCGCAGCGATGATGACACTGCACCGCATGCTGGCGATATTGTTCACGCTAAAATCTCGCTGTATATCAGTCCGGATGCTGTACTGCCTGCGGACAGCGCTCCTCTGCTGAAAATTGCTGCATTCGATGGAAGCTGGGGCAATGGCCGTGATCTGATTCACCTGACGGGAAGCAATCTTAATACGCTTCCGCGCGGGCAGAAAATTTCTTTGTGTGATATTGCTGCTCCGGAATTTTCCGGAACGATGACACAGCACTGGTACGGCACGATACATGATGCGGCCGACGGCGGCTTTTTACAGATTGAGCTGCACAATGATATGACGGTCGGCACAATTGAAATCGTTGATCTGGAAATCTGGGCAACGCGAAGCGGAAGTTCTGTTGTCTATCCGATTGGAGACTATAGACTCTGGGACAAGGCTGCAAATAGCGGGACAGAGCCGTATGCGAGAAATAACCTGTGCCTTGAAACGGGCGCGTCCATTACAAGAACCGTAGCGGTTGATGAGGATGGCGCTGCAACGCCGCACCATGGCGATACTGTGACAGGGGCATTTACAGCGTATTCCTGCGCGGAAGCAGCGCAGCTTGAGATGACTGTGCATGACGGAGCCAATAAGATTTTGGCAGTCCGCGGCGACGCGGAAAAGATTGGAGTATGGAATACTGCAACCGCAGGTATTGAACATGCCACTGGTGTAATTTCTGCTGATGCGGACAATCTCACTGTGCGGCTTGAAAACATTGGAACAGGTACGATCCGCTTGAGAAGCTACTTCCTGCAGGGGGTACAGTCTATGGACTTTGATGGCGATGGAGTCATTGGCCCAAACGATGCGCAGGTAATGGAACGAGCATTGGCGGCAGGCAGCAATGATCTTCGATACGACATGGATCAGGACGGACAATTTACCGCAAAGGATATCAGTTATTTCAGAAAATTTATTCTGGGCGATACAAATGAGTTTTATCTCAATTTAGCGCATTTACAGTTTCTTTCGGAGGAAATTACAATTGACGGACAAAGCATGACGGTGCTGAATCTGTATGCTGAGCCCAACGACGCAACCGATCTCTCTAAGGGGTATCATTACGTTGGCGACGCGCAGGAGGGGTTTGCCTGTGTAGACGACACTGCGCGTGCTGTAATTGCGCTGGCCGAGCACTACAGATTATATCGGGATGCTGCAAGCTTGGATACAATTTCCGGCATGCTTGCGTTTATTCTGTATATGCAAGAGCCAGATGGGGATTTTACAAACTTCATCGCAAAGGACGCGGCAGGCAATTGCTTTAAAAAGAGCAGTGCGTCATCCTACAAGGATTTCAGCTACTGGGCGAGCCGGGCATATACCGCGCTGACATATGGCTATGAAGCCCTGGGAAGCACCAATCCTGCATTGTCAGCAAAAGTAAAAGCCGCCATGGATTTATGCGTAAGCCGGATTGATGAGAAGCTAAACGCAGCGTATGGTACATATACGTCTACGCCGAACGGTGCAATGCCTTTGTGGAATCTTGCAGGAGATAACGCAGTGTCGGCAATTGCGGTTGGCGCACTGGCAAAGCATCATTCCCTGTTCCCGAGTGACGCAAAAGTAGTCAAACAAATTTCACGGCTTGGCGAGGCAATTTATGCAAGCGCCTCGGGTGGATGGACAGAATATCCGCTTGGCGGCATTATGCACTTCTACGGAAGCGACACAAACGTTTGGGATGAATGGGGCAGCATTCAGATTTCTGCGCTGGCATCAGCCGGAAAAATTTGCGGAAAGAGTGAATGGATTGCTGCAGCAGAATTGGCCGCGGATAGCTTTTTGACGGATCTTTTGATCTCCGGACGCGCAAATGCATTGACACCAAACAAAAAGAGTTACCCGCAGATCAACTATGGCGCAGCAAGCTATGTCGACAATCTGCTGACGCTTTATAACGTAACCGAAAAAGAAAAGTATGCACAATGGGCCGGTATTGCAGCAACCTGGTGGACGGGGAACAACGGAAGTGCTGCTGGTGTTCCGATGTTTGATCAGACCTATGGCTTAGCGTTTGACGGCATTGTTTCACCGGAACAGGTAAGTTTAAACGCTGGCGGCGAATCCGTTGTTGAGGCAATCCGGGTTTTGGCGCGTGTCCTGCAAAATGACACAGCCAAAAAACTGCTGAATGCCCAGAAACGCGCGGATGTTACTGCAGCTACCATAGAGGCAGAGGACATCTACCGGACTACAGCGGATACACAGTATGCTCTGGCATATGGAAACTTGAACGATCCCGCGGAGGCCCTTGTTAAAAAAGAGAGCACGGACGCCGGGTTGGACGAAAGCGTCCCGCAGACGGCACAGACGGTTCTGCCTGCTGGTATGCAAAACAATGAATGGAAAGAAGTGTATTCTAACTGGCAGGGGCGCAATGCGTTTTTCTGCGAGGGTGTCGGTCATAACAATGTCCGCCTGTACAAGGACGGGTATCTTGTGACGGCAGTTGGCGTAGGTGGTGAGCAGCAGCTTCAGGCTGGCGATTACGTCAAACTGGATTTTATGGCGCTGGTTCAGTTCAATACCAATCTCTCAGCACAAGTATTTGCGGTCGATGCGCAGGAAAATGAAACGCTGATTGCGGACGACGCGCAGATGGTATATCGGGCACGGACATGGTATTCTGGTAATGATTCCGTGAAAACGCAGGCAATTTCTCCGATTCCGGATGGCACGACGCATCTGAAAATTCAATTCTCTGTTACAACAGATGCAGCTGAGGCAGATTACGCAAAAGCGTATGCGGTTGTAACGCAGGCAAAGCTTTTCAAAATGGGTAGCCCGGAAATACGCTCCGGCGGCGAGGCGTTTTCACAAGGAAGCTATGTGGTGATGAACGGCCAGACTGAACGAAACTTCAGCACAGACATTCAGGCGGCGGGAGAATATGACATCTATGTCAGCGTTGCCAGCGTATCGGAGAATGGAGCAATTATGACGCTCAAAGAAAACGGTACAGCGAATAAGGTATCGTCGGCTATTTCCTCTGCCAGCGGCGTCAAGATTGTACGTTTGGGGCGCATGAAATTGCAGCAAAAGCAATATTTGTTCACAATTTCAAACGATGCGGAAGCTGCCGTTAATTTTGACACGCTGATTTTCTATCCGGTAAAGACCTACGCTGACTATGAAACGATAGATGGACAAACGGTACGTATCGTTCGACAGGAACCGCAGACGGCGGCCACAGTATCTGTGCCGGTCAGCAGTGCTATAAAACCAAAAGAAGAAACTGCGTCAGGCACTGTATTTACGGATGTTCCCGCAGAAGCCTATTATCTGGATGCTGTGAATTGGGCAGTTAATCAGCATATTACCGATGGGACAGCGGCTGCAACGTTTAGTCCGGATTTACCCTGCACACGCGCACAGGCTGTCACATTTCTCTGGCGAGCAGTTGGCAGCCCAGAGCCGGAAACAAGTTGCAGTGCATTTGCAGATGTTGTTACCGGGAGCTATTATGAAAAAGCTGTCAACTGGGCTGTAGAAAATGACATTGTAAACGGTGTCAGCAGTACAAAATTTGAACCGGAGGGACTTTGCACACGCGCACAAATTGTCGCATTGCTATGGCGCAGCCAGAAAAAGCCGTCCGGTCATACAGCGCCACTGTTCCGCGACGTGTCCGCAAATGCGTATTATGCCAAGGCTGTGCGCTGGGCACTTGAGAAAGGAATTGCAAACGGAACAGCAGCGCAGATGTTTGGCCCGGGCGTACCCTGCACACGCGCACAAATCGTCACATTTTTATATCGCTGCATGAACAGCAGCGACAGATAGCCACATGAAAGGAACCCTCGAGATGAAACGATCAGAGATCAACAGAGCATTAAAAGAGCTGGAGGCAATGTGCGAAAAATATAAATGTTATCTGCCGCCATTCTGCCATTTTGCGCCCGAAGAGTGGAAAAGTAAGGGACATGAATATGACGAGATCCGCGACTGTATGCTCGGCTGGGATATTACAGACTTCGGCCTCGGCGATTTTGATAAGTTTGGTTTCTCACTCATTACCATTCGGAACGGCTGCCGCACACAGCCGGAGAAGTATCCGAAAGTATATGCCGAGAAGCTTTTGTATTTGAAAGAAGGGCAGATGGCCGCGAATCATTTTCACTGGTACAAGACCGAGGATATCATCAATCGCGGCGGTGGAAATTGCCTGATTCGCGTGTATAACAGCCTGCCGAATGAAGAAATCGACTATGAATCGGACGTAACGGTTCATTGCGACGGCCTTGTACGTGTCGTTCCCGCCGGTACGCAAATCAGGCTTCGTCCGGGCGAAAGCCTCTGGGTCACGCAGGGCCTGTATCATGATTTTGCTGTAGAGGAAGGGACAGGTGCTGTTCTTCTCGGTGAGGTCAGCCAGTGTAACGACGACAACACCGATAATCGCTTCAACCCATCAGTTGGTCGCTTCCCGAAGATTGAAGAGGACGAAGCGCCATATCGTTTACTCTGTAATGAGTATCCGGCTGCAAAAGATTGAGTTATTACAGAGTGTCAGAAACAGACTGCCGCAAATGGCTTCGAAGTAGCCATTTGCGGCAGTCTTCATTGTGAGTTTCAATGCCGCATAACCATCGCAGGCCATAGGCTGCGCTTCTGACTGAGCAGGATGAATGTCCACGTTGTTTCATCTGTCAAAGTTTGTCCAAGTGGGTCAAAGTTTGACGGAAAGCCTGAAAAGTGCATTGAAATGTACTATACTGATATCAGCTCGGATGGGAAAGGAATGTATGACATGAAAGATGTCCAGAATGCTGTCTACTCCATCGTTGAGACCCGCGGGAAGGAATGCTATTGCATTTTATGTCATGCGATTGATGTCGCGATCGAACATCAGCCGAATATGCCGAAGATGCGGGTGATCTGCAATGAGGTTCGTATCCGAACCGGAAAACGTACAAACGAGGCCATTTCGCGGGCACTGAATCGCGCGGCCAAGGATATCTGGCAGAATGGCCGCAGACGTGAACTGCGCGCTTACTGGATCGAGGAGCCGCCTACGGCAAAGGAGCTGATTTCTTTGATTTCAGCAAAGCTGTGGGCAGATCGGCAGACATAAAATAATTTTGAACAGCTTTTGAGTCCGAATATGTCAAATTGCGTCTCACGGTGAGACGCAATTCACCCACGATTTGATGCCTATGTGGTTATGCGGCATGGCGCTTGCGTAAGACGGACAGGTTTGTCCAGTCTGCGGGGCAGCCTTCCGCAGCAGCGTACCGATTGCCATTCTGGAAAAGCGCATTACAGATCAATACGCTTTTGCGGGCTGACAATCCCGTTTAACAACTGAACAGGGTCAAACAGATACGTTTTTGTATGCGTGAGCCAGCAATGGGCGCGCGGGGATGTTTCGGAATCAGGAGGCAAACACCGGTTCCGGAACGGAGCGGCAACCGCCAGTATTGCAGACGGGCCATGGCAGACCTGCGGGCGACGACCGCATACAAAGGATCATGATACTTGCGTTAGCCATACGTCACAGAATGGAACGCCCCGCCATCAGCATGGAGGGAGGCACAGCGCCTATGGAGCAGTTTGCCGCTGCCATCTGCTTGATCTATGAGAAAAGCAAAGTACGCAGCATAGATTTTTAAGACTTTATCGTATGAATCCGTGCGCGATTTCATAGATTGCAGCAAGGAGGCGACGCGAGTGGAACCTACCGATCACGATGTCCGCGAAATCAAACGTGAGGATGGGGTCACGATCCGTCTGCACTTTTCGTCGGGCGGAGCCACCTTGCAGGAATGTATGGTGCGTATTTTGGAAAAACATATTGAAAAATCAACGAAAAGTTGAGAAATTGGACAGTATTTGCTATTATATTATTGCAAATACTGCTTCTTATTTGTTCGGCAGAAAGGAGAAACCATGACCTTTGTGCAAAACAAAAAGAAAGAGAAACCGACTCATCTTACAACGAAATGGAGCGTGGGAGAATACAACCGGCTCAGCAAGGAAGACGGAGACAAACCGGAGAGTGACAGCATCCAGAACCAGCACAGCATCAATCAAAAGCACCTAGAGTATCTGCGGGAGCAGGGCGAACAGATCGAGTCTGTCACCGTCTATTCTGACGATGGGTATGCAGGCGGCAATTTCAAACGTCCGCGTTATCAGGCGCTGATTCGTGACATTGAAAGCGGAAAAATCAACTGCATCATCTTTAAGGATAACTCCCGCCTGGGGCGCAATTATCCGGAGCTGGGGCGGCTGATGGAGGACTACTTTCCGCAAAAGGGCGTCCGCGTGATCTCTGTCCTGAACAACCTTGACAGTGTCAAAGACCCTCGCGGGTATTGCAGTGCGATCGTGTCCTTTTCCAATATCGTCAACGACGATTACATCCGTCAGCTTTCCATCAAGATCAAGTGTACGCTGACCATGAAGCGGGAACGCGGGGAATTCATCGGCAACTATGCGCCGTTCGGCTATCAGAAGGACCCTGCCGATCGGCACAGGCTCGTCGTGGACGAGGAACAGGCGGAGATCGTGCGGAAGATATTTGACTGGTACGAGGATGGAATGTCCGCCAGCTCGATTGCAAAACGCCTGAACGCGATGCAGATCATGACGCCGGGCGATTTTAAGATCCGCGACGGCTGCAAGAGCTTTATCACGCACGACCGGAACAGCAGCAAACTTCATGCCTGGACAACGACGACCATTGCGACGATCCTGAAAAATGAAGTGTACATTGGAAACATGGTGCAGGGAAAGCACAAGAGCGTGTCCTACCGCAGCAAGAAAATGATGCTGACCGATGAAAGCGAATGGACCGTCGTGGAGGGTACGCACGCGCCGATCATCTCAGACGAACAATTTGCGATCATACACGAACGGTTTGCCCGCCGGACCCGAATCTCGCCGGGAAAAACGCATGTGTATCCGCTTTCCGGGCTTGTATCGTGCGGCGCGTGCGGGCATCGCATGAACCGCGTTGTGTCGCAGGGCTACGCCCGGTATCGCTGCATAACGCGAACCTATGCGCCTGACAAATGCCAGTGTCCGTCTATCAAGGAAGAATATCTGGAGGAGCTGATCTTACAGACACTTCAATCGCTGATTGCCCGGCTCGTCGACGTGAAAGCTGTGATCGACGCGGCCCGGCAATTCAAAATGATAAACGGTGCAAAGAATGAGTATATGATGGCGCTCAATAAAGCCAAGCGGGAGCAGGAGCGGCTGCAGGATGCGCAGTTTCATCTCTATGACGATCTGCAAAGCGGACTGATCCCCAAGACGCAATATCTTCAATTTCAAAAGCTGAGATTACCGTGCAGAAAGTAAAAATCGAGCAGCTGAACCAATGCCTGATTCATCTAAAGGAAGCCAGGCAGCAGGATGATGAATTTGTAGCTTTCTTTCAGAAGTACGGCAACATTCAGAAGCTGGATTGGGACACGGTGAATCAGCTCATCCAGAAAGTCGTCTTTCACGACAAGCAGCACGTCGATATTTACTTCCGTTTTGCGGATGAATATGAAAAGCTGTGCGAATTCGCAAAAATAATTCAGGAGCAAAACGCGCTGTCCTGTGCCGCTACAACCTGAGTGACGCACATTAGCACACAAATTCGCATATCGCTTTTTCCAGCGAAAGAACGTTTATTTTTGCGTCTATAAAAGTCGATTTTTTAACGAAAAACAAGAAAATTCAAAACCCATGTGTGCAAACATCAGCCATTCATAAGTCATCAGCAGAACTGCGTCGCAGGCGGAGGCGACAGCGGCGTAGTCGTAGCCCTCGTAGAGGGTGCCGGGCTGATCGGCGGAGGTTTTGGGCGCAAGGGCGGCGATGAGCGGCAGGCCGTAGGGCGCAAGCAACCCGTGCAGACGCGAGAGGAACTGCGCGTATGCCTCTGCCAACTCCCGGCCCAGATATTCAAAGTCCACGTCCAGGCCCATATAGCCCTTTTCCTGCATCTTTTGCAGCACCGCCTCGGCAAGCGTCTGCTGAAGCGCTTCGCTTCGCAGCACGACCGACGCCTGCGCGGCGGAAAAGGTTCCGGCTGCCGTCAGCGTCGACAGGTGCAGAAACGGCCGCACGCCGTACTCCCCTGCCAGCGCAAGCAGCCGCTCGTCGTCCATCGGCACGAGTGCGCCCTCTGGCGTGAAGCCGTAGGTAAACGGCATCAGCGCCCCGGCAAACGGCAGAATGCCGCGCAAAACGGATTCCTGCACATACGGATACGCGTACCCGCCGACAAACGCGCTGCGCGTCCGGCTCTGCTCCAGCTGCGTCACGAGAACCTGCCCCGGATAGAGCTGGTCGGAGCCGGACAGGTTCGGGTTCATCCGGAATAGCGACAGCACATCCGTCCCGGACGAGGCTGCGATGGACGACAGCGCATCCCCCGCCCGGACGGTCACAGTCTGTTCCGGGTACAGGACAAGCAAACTCTGCCCCACGGCCAGCCGGTACGGCTCCCGCAGGCCGTTATAGCGCGCGAGGAACCCCGGCGCGAGAGAAAGCGCCCGGCCGATGGAATACAGCGTATCACCGGGCTTTACCACATAGATCTGCACACGATCACCTCGCAAAACCCTATGCGCCGGGCCGCGCTTGTGTTCCGGTATTTTATATGGTATAAAACTTCATGTATGGGCACCGCGAAAATGTGCAGATGCGGTGCATGAAGTTTTTGTGCATCATTTCCGGTTGCCCCGCAGGGGCGAGGAAATGGCACATTTCTGAATATTGCTATGCTTTTGCATAGCAATATTGCGGAAAAATCGGAAATACTAAGGAGTATGTACCATGAAACCGGAAGAACTCGGCGCATGGCAGGCGCTTTTGCAGGAGGAATTCGAAAAGCCGTACTGGCAGACGCTCTCGGAGCGGGTGGACACGGCCTACGCCGCGTCGGCGGTCTATCCGCCGCGCGAGGCGCTGTTTGCTGCTTTCCGGCTCACGCCGCCGGAGGCGGTGCGGGCCGTGATTCTGGGGCAGGACCCGTATCACGAGCCGGGGCAGGCCAACGGGCTGGCGTTCTCCGTGAATCCGGGCGTGAAGCTGCCGCCGTCGCTGCGCAATATTTTTGCGGAGCTGCAATCAGACTGCGATATCACGCCGCCGGACAGCGGCGATCTGACCACGTGGGCAAGGCAGGGCGTGTTCCTGCTCAACAGCAGCCTGAGTGTGGAGGCAGGAAGGGCCGCAAGCCACAAGGATTTCGGCTGGCAGACATTTACGGACGCAGTCGTGCAGCGGCTGGCCGCGCTGCCGCAGCCCGTCGCGTTCGTCCTCTGGGGCGCGCACGCGCAGAAAAAAGCCGTGATCGCGGCCCGCAGCCCCTATCCGCGCCTCGTCCTGCAGGCCCCGCACCCAAGCCCCCTGAGCGCCTATCGGGGCTTTTTCGGCAGCAGGCCGTTTTCGCAGATCAATGCGTTTCTCGCGCAGCACGGTCAGAAGCAGATCGACTGGCAGCCATAAGGACGGCAAATCAGCCAAATTTTATGCGCAGCAAAAAGAAATTTTTTTCGTAAAAAACCTTATTTTTTTCTGAAAAACAGTTGAAATCTGCGATGTTCTGTCATAGAATATGCTTGCCTGCCGCAAAGCGGCGGACAGGGAGTTTTTTCGTATGCTGCATATTGTACTGGTAGAACCTGAAATTCCGGCCAACACTGGGAATATCGCGCGTACCTGCGCCGCGACGGGCAGCGTCCTGCATCTGGTAAAGCCGCTGGGCTTCGATATTTCGGACAAGGCCGTGAAGCGTGCCGGGCTTGATTACTGGCATCTGGTCGACGTGCGCGTGTATGAGGATCTGGATGAGTTCTTCGCAAAGAACCAGCCTGCCTGTATGCGCCTGTTCTCGACCAAGGCTCCCCGCCGCTACGACGAGGCCGATTACCCTGACGGGACGTATCTGTTCTTCGGAAAGGAAACGAAGGGCCTGCCGGAGGAATTTCTGGCTGCCCACTACGACAGCTGCGTCCGCATTCCCATCCGTGCGGAGGCACGGAGCCTCAACCTCAGCAATTCCGCCGCCGTCGGCGTATTTGAGGCGCTGCGGCAGCAGGATTTCCCGCATCTGAAGACCGAAGGAAAAATGGCAGACTGGAACCCGTAAACAAAGCGGGCCACACCCGCGATCAAATAAGGAGGAACTACTATGAACTACAACAAAAAGTCTGTTGAAGATATCGACGTCGCCGGCAAGCGCGTGCTCTGCCGCTGCGACTTTAACGTCCCCACCAAGGACGGCAGGATCACGAGCGACAAGCGCATCGTTGCCGCGCTGCCGACGATCCAGTATCTTGTGAAGCACGGCGCCCGCGTCATCCTCTGCTCCCACATGGGCAAGCCCAAGGGCGAGGTCAAGCCTGAGCTGAGCCTGCAGGTCGTGGCCGAGCGCCTGTCCGAGCTTCTGGGCCAGCCGGTCAAGATGGCAAAGGACGTTGTAGGCGAGAGCGCACAGTCGCTGGCCGCTTCCTTAAAGGACGGCGAGGTCATGCTGCTTGAGAACACCCGCTTTGAAAAGGGCGAGACGAAGAACGACCCCGAGCTTTCCAAGAAGCTTGCCTCCATGGCTGATATTTTTGTCAACGACGCCTTCGGCACCGCGCACCGCGCGCACGCCTCCACGGCCGGTGTTGCAGATTACCTGCCCGCCGTCTGCGGCTATCTGGTGCAGAAGGAAGTCTCCATCATGGGCAAGGCCCTTGCCGATCCGGAGCGTCCGTTTGTCGCGATTCTCGGCGGCGCGAAAGTCTCCGACAAGCTGAACGTCATCAATAACCTGCTTGAGAAGGTCGACACGCTTATCATCGGCGGCGGCATGGCCTATACCTTCGTCGCGGCCAAGGGCTACGGCATCGGCAAGAGCCTGTTCGACGCGGAGAAGGTCGACTACTGCAAGGATATGATGAAGAAGGCTGAGGAGAAGGGCGTAAAGCTGCTGCTCCCGATCGATACCGTCGTCGCGGCTGATTTCCCGAACCCCATCGACGCACCTGTCGAGGTCGAAACCGTCGACGTGACCGCGATCCCGGCTGACAAGGAAGGTCTGGACATCGGCGAGAAGACCCGCGCGCTGTTTGCAGACGCGGTCAAGAGCGCAAAGACCGTCGTCTGGAACGGGCCGATGGGCGTGTTCGAGAACCCGACGCTTGCCAAGGGCACGATCGCCGTTGCGCAGGCGCTGGCCGATTCCGACGCTGTGACCATCGTCGGCGGCGGCGACTCCGCAGCCGCCTGCGAGCAGCTGGGCTTTGCCGACAAGATCACCCACATCTCCACCGGCGGCGGCGCATCGCTCGAATTCCTCGAGGGTCTCGAGCTGCCCGGCATCGCCTGCCTGCAGGACAAATAAAGCCCTGAACTACGCCGCCGGATCTTTCCGCGCATGGCCGCGTCGGCCGGACTTGACGTATAGTATGTACGCCTGCACCCGCACGCCTTGCCCTGCACGAAAATCTCTCGCCGGTGACGAAGTATGTAGGGGCGGACGACCCTGTCCGCCCATCACAGCCTTTCTCCGGGCCGACAGAGCCGTCGGCCCCTACAAGACGGAACAGATAAATTGTAATTTTGATTTAGATATAGGAGACTTCACACCATGAACAGAAAATACCGCAAGACCGTCATCGCCGGCAACTGGAAGATGAACAAGACCCCGACCGAGACGAAGGCCTTCATGACCGAGTTCAAGACCATCATGCCGCGCGGCCGCTGGTGCGACGTGGCGCTGTGTGTGCCCGCCGTCTGCATCCCGGCAGCTGTGCGCACCATGCGTGAGACCCGCATCGGCATCGGCGCAGAAAACTGCAACGCCAACGCCTCCGGCGCCTACACCGGCGAGATCGCAGCCAATATGCTGCTCGACGCTGGCTGCAAGTACGTCATCCTCGGCCATTCCGAGCGCCGCGCCATGGGCGAGACGAACGCGGACGTCAACGCAAAGGTTCTGGCTGCCCTCGACAACGGCCTGATCCCCATCATGTGCGTCGGTGAAAGCCTTGAGCAGCGCGAAGCGGGCATCACCGAGGAATGGATCACCATGCAGATCAAGACCGGCCTTGCCTCCATCGGCGAGGACAAGATCCGCAAGATGATCATTGCCTACGAGCCCATCTGGGCCATCGGCACCGGCAAGACCGCCACGCCGGAGCAGGCCGAAGAGGTCTGCGAGCACATCCGTGCGGTCATCCGCAAGCTCTACGGCGCAAAGGTCGCCCGTGCGATCTCCATCCTCTACGGCGGCTCCATGAACGAAAAGAACGCCTATGACCTGCTGGCCCAGCCCGACATCGACGGCGGCCTCATCGGCGGCGCTTCCCTCGTCCCCGAAAAGTTTGTCAAGATCATCGAGGCTGCCAACCAGCCCACGATCTGAGCCTCAATACGCACACGCCCCGCTGCCGAATTGACCGGCAGCGGGGCATTTTTCTGCTTCCTCACAGCATACAGATATGGTACCCGTCTGTTTCCAGAGACAGTGACTGGAACAGCGACTCGGTTCGTTCACGGTTTTCCGGCGCTGTGCGCCAGCCGAGGCCGCAGTCTGCGGTGATCTCGCGGGGGACGGGGATGATTCTGCCGGGGAGGCCTGCCTGCCCGCAGGCCTTTTCCGCCGCCATAGCGGCGCTTGTGGTGTAAAATGTGACGATGAGCCACTGCTTTTTCTCTCTCATTGCTCTGCCAGCTCCCGGACTGCGGCGATGGCCGCGTCCGTTTCCTCCTCCGTGTTGTAATAGCCGAAGCTGAAGCGCACCGCGCCCTGCTCCACGGTTCCAAGCGCCTCGTGCATACGCGGCGCGCAGTGCGCGCCAGCCCGGACAGCAATGTCATAGTCCTCCGCCAGCGCGTCCGCGACCATGGACGATTCCGCGTCCCGGATATTGAGCGACACGACCGGCGCGCGCACGAAATCCGAAAAATCGCCGTAGACGCATACGCCGTCCACGTCCTTCACGCCCTCGTAAAACCGGCGGGCCAGCGCAAGCTCGTGCGTGCGGATGGCATCCATGCCCGCCTCCTGAATAAAATGCACGGCGGCAAGCAGCCCCGCGATGCCGTGGCCGTTGCGCGTTCCGGCTTCGAGCCGTGTGGGATACTGCGGCGGCTGTGACGGCAGGAACGTCTGCACGCCCGTCCCGCCGACGCACCACGGGCGGATGTCCACGCCCTCCGCCACGCACAGGCCGCCCGTGCCCTGCGGGCCCATGAGGCTCTTGTGGCCGGTGAAGCAGAGAACGCTGATGTGCTGCGCGCGCAGATCGATGGGGAACACGCCTGCCGTCTGCGACGCGTCGACCACGAACAGCAGTCCGTGCGCTGCGCAGAACGCGCCGATGCGCGTCAAATCAAGCAGATTCCCCGTCAGATTTGAGCCTGCCGTGCAGATGACGGCTTTGGTATTTGTTTGCAGCAGCCGATCAAAATCGGCATAGTCGATACAGCCCTTCCGGTCTGCGGGCAGGAACCTGACCGAAACGCCCCGCTCCATCTCACGGTACAGCGGGCGCAGGACGGAATTATGCTCCAGATCGGTCGACAGCACGTGGTCGCCCGGCGCAAGCAGCCCGGAAATGGCGATGTTCAGTGCCTCGGTCGAATTGGCCGTGAAGCACACATGATCGGCGCGTTCGCAGCCGAAGAGCGCGGCCAGCGCCTCCCGCGCGGCATAGATCGTCCGGGATGCGGCAAGGCTTTCCGCGTGCGCGCTGCGTCCGCTGTTGCCCATGGTTTGCATCGCGTTCACAACCGCATCGATCACGCACGGCGGCTTATGCAGTGTTGTGGCCGCGTTGTCAAGATAGATCATTCCGTCGCCCTCCCGTCAGATGGAACTATTATAATACAGAAACCGGGCGGACTGCAACGTGATCCGCCCGGTTTTTGTTCGGCTATTTCGAAAACGCGCCGCTCACAGATGTGCGTCCGTCTGTGAGGCGCGGCGCAGGCCGCAGTCCGCCGTGATGAAAAACGCGACCACAAAGCAATAGAACACGACTGTCGCCCACGGTCTGCGGACGGCAAGCAGAACGTCCCAGATCCCGTGCAGCACGACCGGCATGAGGATCGCCAGCGCGCACAGAACCGTCCGCCTGCGGCCATTCCCCTGCTTTTCGGCCTGCTTGCCCCGGCTGAGGAGCAGTCCCATCGCAACAGCAAAGAAAAAGTGCCCCGGCACGGACAGAACCGCCCGCGATACCGCCGTCCGGAGATCAGACTGCACGACATACAGAATATTCTCCACCGCCGCAAAGCCCAGCGCGGAGGACACGGAGTAGACCACCGCGTCGAACCGGTAATCGAACGCCGGGTGCTTCCACGCGGCAAGACGCACAGGGACGATCTTGCAGACCTCCTCGCTCACGGCGACCACCAGAAAATTATCCAGCAGCAGATACGCCGCCGAGCGCCGGTTCAGCGCACTGCCCAGCGTCCGCGACGCAAGAAGCTGGATACCCGCCGCCGGAAGCGCCAGCAGCGCGCCTGACAACAGCAGGATACCGAGCAGCCTGCGCGGTTCTTTTTCAATGCGGTCGAGCTGATAAATGCGGACAAACAGAATGACCGCCGGAACCAGTGCCGCAAGGGACAGGTAATAATTCAAAGCGACTCGTTTTCTATGTGCGCTGTGTCCCCGCCGCCTCCCGCAGCAGCTCCTCGGCGGATACGCCGTAGAGCCTTGCAAGGGCGAGCAGATTGGATGTTGACGGGTCGGACGCGCCGGACTCCCACTTGCTGACGGCCTGCCGGCTGACGCCGAGCGATTCTGCGACAAACTCCTGCGTCATCTTGCAGCGTGTGCGGTGCGCTTTCAGCGCTTCGCCGAGCGTTTTCTTCGTCTCGGCCTTTTCCTTCCGCACCTCGCCGGAACGCAGGTATTTGAGCAGCGCCCGGATCAAAAGCACGAACAGAAATACGGTCGCGCCGAACATGCAGATGCCGAACAGTCCAAAAATCAGTGTTCTCATGAGAGGATCCATCCTTTCTGTATTTGGGATGGCTTCAGTATTGCAGAAAGCTCCGGTTGCCGCCACCAACTATCGCGCAAAAAGCGGTTGCGGCGGGTTATTTCAGCAGCTTTTTCAGATACTGCCCCGTGAAGCTCTCCGGGCAGGCGGCGATCTGCTCCGGCGTGCCGCAGGCGACGATCTGCCCGCCGCCGGAGCCGCCCTCCGGCCCGAGATCGACGATATAGTCCGCGACCTTGATGACATCAAGATTGTGCTCGATGACGAGCACGGTATTGCCCGCGTCGACCAGCCGCTGCAATACCTCGATCAGCTTGTGCACGTCCGCCATGTGCAGGCCCGTCGTCGGCTCGTCGAGGATATAGAACGTGCGGCCCGTCGCTCTTCGGGAAAGCTCCGTTGCGAGCTTGACGCGCTGCGCCTCGCCGCCGGAGAGCGTCGTGGCGCTCTGGCCGAGCTTGATATAGCCGAGGCCCACGTCGACGAGCGTGGCGATCTTATTGCGGATGCGCGGCAGATTGTCGAAGAAGGCCAGCGCCTCCTCCACCGTCATGTCAAGGATATCCGCGATGTTCTTGCCCTTGTACAGAACCTCGAGCGTTTCGCGGTTATAGCGCTTGCCGCGGCAGACCTCGCAGGGGACGAAAACGTCGGCCAGAAAGTGCATCTCGATCTTCACAAGGCCGTTGCCGCTGCACGCCTCGCAGCGGCCGCCCTTCGTGTTGAACGAGAACCGGCCCGGGCCGTAGCCCCGCGTGCGCGCGTCGGCCGTCGACGCGAACAGGTCGCGGATGTCGTTAAATACGCCCGTATACGTCGCCGGATTGGAGCTTGGCATACGCCCGATGGGGCTCTGGTCGATGCCGACGACCTTGTCCAGATGCTCCAGCCCCTCGATGCGGTCAAATTTCCCCGGACGGGTGCGGGCACGGTTGAGGCTGCCTGCAAGCTTTTTATAGAGAATTTCATTGACGAGGCTCGACTTGCCGGAGCCGGACACGCCGGTCACGCACGTAAACGTGCCGAGCGGGAATTCCACGTCGATGTGGCGCAGATTGTTTTCTGCCGCGCCGAAAATTTTGAGGCTTTTCCCGTTGCCCTCCCGCCGTTTTTCGGGCAGGGGGATTTTTTTCGCGCCGGACAGATACTGGCCCGTGATGGAGCGCGGGGCGGCAATGATATCGTCGACTGTGCCCGCGGCGATGATCTCGCCGCCGTGCACGCCTGCGCCGGGACCAACGTCGACGATGAAATCGGCGGCGCGCATGGTGTCCTCGTCGTGCTCGACAACAAGAACGGAGTTGCCGATGTCGCGCAGACGGCGGAGGGTGTCGAGCAGCTTGTCGTTATCCCGCTGGTGCAGGCCGATGGACGGCTCGTCGAGGATATACAGAACGCCGATGAGGCTCGAGCCGATCTGCGTGGCCAGCCGGATACGCTGGCTTTCGCCGCCGGAAAGCGTGGCGGCAGAGCGCGAAAGCGTCAGATAGCTCAGGCCCACCGCCTGCAAAAACGACAGCCGGGAGCGAATTTCGCGCACGATCTGCTCCGCGATCACGGCCATGGAGCCGGTCAGCTTCAGATTGTCGATGAATTTCAGCTCCTCTGAGATGGGCATGGCGCAGAAATCCATGATGTTCATGCCGCCGACAGTCACGGCAAGGCTGATGTCGGACAGGCGCTTTCCGTGACACTTGGGGCACGGGCGCTCGGACATACACTCCTCAAGCTCCTTGCGCATGGCGTCGGACTGCGTCTCGGTGAGGCGGCGGGCGACGTTGTTGACGACGCCCTCAAAGGGCCGCTCCAGCGTGCCGCGCCCGTTGGCGCGCTCATAATAGATCGTGAGCTTTTCCGTGCCCGTGCCGTAGAGAATAACGTCGAGCGCCTTCTGCGGCAGCGCATCGATGGGGTCGCTCAGAGAAAAGTGATATTTTTTCGCCAGCGCTTCAAAATACATCCGGGAGATGGAGTCGTCGCGGACGTTGTTCCAGCCGCTGGCCTGGATTGCACCCTGTAAAATCGACTTGGAGCGGTCGGGGATGATGAGCAGCGGGTCCGCGACCTGCTGCGTACCGAGTCCCGCGCAGACCGGGCACGCGCCGTAGGGGTTGTTGAACGAGAACATACGCGGGGACAGCTCCGGCATGGAGATGCCGCAGTCCTCGCAGGCGTAGTTCTGGGAGAAGAGCGTGTCTTTGTCCCCGTCCAGCTCGTTGAGAATGACGAGGCCGCCGGAAAGATTGGAGGCTGTCTCCACGGAATCCGTCAGTCTCCGGGCAAGATCGGGCTTCATGATGAGCCGGTCGACGACGACCTCAATGTGGTGCTTTTTATTCTTGTCGAGCGCGATATCCTCCGTCAGCTCGTACAAACTCCCGTCGACGCGCACGCGGGCGTAGCCGCTGCGCCGGGCATCCTCCAGCCACAGCCACTGGAAATAAGCCGACTCGTACAATGAAGTTGGCGTATCGGCGTTGTACTCCAGCAGCTTCACCGGCGCATTGCCACACCAGGCAAAATCCATCCGGCCATACAGCGAAGGATCGCGTGCGCGCCAGCTTTCAGCGATCACATCCCAGTACAACGGCGGGATCGCCAGTTGCGTCAGGATCTCTTCGTCTTTAACCGCGCGATCCACCACCTCAAGGCACATCTGATGCAGTTCCGCAGTCGGTTTTTCGATCTGCTCTTCAATCTGGCGCAGAGTAAAACGGTAAGCCCGACTCTCATCCCAATAGATTTCATTGTCGATGATATGAAAGTCGAAACCGTTGTCAGCGGCGATTTGGTCCAGATCCCGCCGCACAGGAACGTTGTGTCTCAGCATGATTAGCCTCCCCAATGCCCACGGGCGCTGGAAGAACGACCATAGCCGCCGCGAGAAACGGTTGACGCTTTTTTGGTGGTAAAGCCGCCCGAAGAGTAAGACTCTTTTTTGCCAGAACCGGAGCGCCAAGAGTAATCACCAGAAGTGCTGCGCCAGACTGGGCGCGAAGCAAAAGAGGAACCGCCGCTGTTATAAACAAACGGCTCATCGCGATCTTTACGAATAACCCGGCTTAACAAAAAT
>OOAA01000630.1_pt1 | contig 23357 bp, 24 predicted proteins | sample 1671671 | NCBI WGS metagenome assembly OOAA01 (sample SAMN06348180, study PRJEB24527) | human gut metagenome | biome: human gut; feature: ankylosing spondylitis patient; material: feces | host: Homo sapiens | place: China | collected 2015-10 | reverse complement strand
AAGTTTTTAATTTACCATATATTTTTTCTGAAGAAGAAATAATCATTAATGACGGCTTTATCAATCAAATGTTGTCTCCACAACTAAGGGCAAGTCCTCAATTATACAACACCTACGTGGAATCCTTTATCAACTTTGCCAGAAAAGGATTTATTTCATGCGATAGAACAGAGGTGACAAATCTTATGAGTAATATCTACCATATAGTTTGTATGCCTCCGTACTTCGATCATAATATACACATTGATGCTATTCCAAAAATTATAAATCCCAACTACAAGTTAGAAGTAAATCAAACTGATCTTAAATTTTTGGAAATAGTTAAGTAATCAGTATTTAATAGTATATTTAAAATAAGCGAACCAACCTCCTCTCAAAATGGTTTTGTAAATTGCAGGTCAATACAGACCTGTGGTTTACATCACAATATTAATGAAAATAGAACCCCGTACAATCAAGCACGAGAAATTTAAGGAAATGGTCAAGGAGTGGCTTGACACCCACCGCGAGGAATACTGCGCCTTTGCCGAGGAAGTGAGCAAGCGCGACCGTTCCGGTTTTATACAGATATTTGAGTATGCTCAGTTCGCAGCTCCGGGATATGCCAACATTGTCATGGCTAAAATGTCGGAGAAGGATCCTAAGGATTTGGATTCCATAGAGAAATTTTTGACAGATGCCGACATTGCCTCTACTCTTGTTGATGGGTTTCAGTCGCAGAAGCCTGACTCCATTGTTCCTGCCATGCTGGCATGGATGTATTTCGGCAACAGCTGGGAAACTATCGTTTCATACAACGAGGAAATGATACAGGACAAGGAGACCAGTTTCGTTGACCGTATCAAAGCACGCTTTATAATCCTTGTCACAATCCAAATGAGCATAGTCAACGGACACCGCACAAGGGAAGATTGGCGGCAGTTCCGAAAAATTCAAAAATCTATGGGAAGCATTGTGCCTGTTACCGATTCAGCGATAGCTGAGTTTGACGAGGAGGAATCAGCAGTCACAGTGGACAGTGCAGAGGCTGAAATGACCGATGAAAAGAAAGAACCGATGAAGCGGGGTCGGAAGAAAGTCCGTGAAACCCTCGACAACCTCATACCCGATAACACTGACCGCATCAAGGGCAAAATATCGGAGTTCCTGAAACTCCGGTCGAGCGGCAACGACCTCGCCCTGCTGTATATCTATCTGCACGAGGATTCGCACATACGCAGTTGCGACATCTCTACATTCCACGATGCCCTGTCGGAGCATTATCCCGAACACAAGTTTGTCGGTCTGCGCGGAGTGCAGAAAGCCCATCAGCAGCTCACCACCCCTATGATGGGAGGCAAGCGCATGATTGATATGGGGCAGGATAAAAAGAATCTCGACAATATCAGAATCCATTTTGAGGCGGCATAACGCCGAAATTTTTATCATACTGAAGCCATCTGACCGCTTGCGGCCGGGTGGCTTTTCCGTTTATATCCACTTTGATTTTTCTCTATTCAGTTCGTTTAATTCGTTTAATTGCGCCAACGAAATTAAACGAATTTATTTGGCTGATACAGTGCGTTATAGCTATTGCAAAGCGGACGATTGTCCATTATCTTTGCATCGCCGTTTCGGACGGAACTGCGGCTAAACGGTTTCTAACGTCGCCAAAATCGTTCAGCTCTTAACAATCCGGCGACATTGCATTTGCCTATGACAAATCTATTGGAGTTAATCAACAGTGGCGTGACCGGCGTTACGCTCAATGTCAAACTTGAAGACCTCGTTGAACTGGTAAGACAAACAATTGAGGCCGCAAAGACGGAGCTGCTTCCGGCTATGGTCAGCGCGGCGCAGGAAGCGTTGCTTACCAAGAAGGAGGTGATGGAGAAATTCGGTGTGTGCCATACTACCCTCTGGAACTGGAACCGCAACAATATTCTTATTCCTGTCAAGGTCGGCAAGAAGGTGTGCTACCGCCAGAGCGATGTGGAGCGTCTCATTCTTGAAAAAGCAAGACAATGATGGACGCGCAGGAATTGAATCGGCTCTGGCAGTCATATCAGCTCAGAGTTACGGACGAGATTGTCAGAAGCCCGGAAGTTCTCTTTTGCAACGGTTCCGCAATCGGGACACTCGGCAACTTCTCCGCATCCACCGGAAAGGCGAAAAGTAAAAAGACATTCAACGTGAGTGCCATTCTCGCGGCGACTCTTACCAACGGAGAGGTGTTGCGCTACATCGCCGAGTTTCCCGATGACAAGCGCACAATCCTCTATTTCGACACCGAGCAAAGCCCACACCACTGCCAGCGGGTGATGAAACGTGCTTTGCGCCTTGCGGGACTCCCGGTTGACAGGCATCCCGAAAATCTTATTTTCGCCCAGCTCCGCGCCATTACGCCCGACCTGCGTCTTGAACTTATCGACAACGCTATTGCAAACACACCAAATGTCGGACTGGTCATAATAGACGGAGTACGCGACCTGATGTTCGACATCAACAACGCCATTGAATCGTCAAGGCTTATCGGCAAACTGATGGAGTGGACGGATAAGTATCAGATACACATCCATACCGTCCTGCATCTTAACAAGAGCGATGATAATGTACGTGGTCATGTAGGCACCGAACTCAACAACAAGGCAGAGACGGTTCTGCAAGTCTGCAAAAGCACGACCGACAGCGAAGTGACGGAAGTTTCGGCATCGTGTATCCGCTCGATGGATTTTCCGCCCTTTGCTTTCATTGTCAACGAAGCCGGACTGCCTGAGATAGCCACCGATTATACCTTTGCCGGTAAATCAAAGGTTCAGACCTTCTCATACTCGGAGCTTACACCCGAACAGCACCGTCAGGCTCTTGAAATGGCTTTTGCCAACGGCGCGATAAAAGGCTGTCAGAACTGTGAGGACAGCATCAAGAGAGCCTATGCCGCCTGTGGGTTCCCATACGGTGACGGCAAGGTGACGAAACTGAAATCTTTTCTAATGAACAAACGGATGGTAGTCCGGGAAAACGGCACATACTCATACAACCCCGATTTTTATTACTGATTTAAGTTCGGTTCAGTCCGGGGTGTATATATGTGAGCTGAACCCGAACCAAATACATATTAACGATATGATCAAAGAGATTAAATCAATCCCTTTAGCCTCCTTCTTGTCCCGACTCGGACATAAACCGACGGCGAGGAAAGGAACAAGGCTCTGGTATAAGTCGCCTTTGCGACAGGAGCATACGCCGTCATTCAAGGTCGAAACCGCTCTCAACTGCTGGTATGATTTCGGGCTTGGCAAAGGTGGAAACATCATCGACCTTGCAGCCGAGATGTATCAGTCAACAGACCTGCGCTATCTCATGCGTTGCATCGCTGACAGTTGTCCGGTGCTATCGGTGCAGACAGTCGCTTCCTCTTATCCCCAGCGACACTCCGCACCGAGCATGGAGCGATTTGAGGTCGTGCCACTGAAACACCGCGCACTTGTCGCATACCTCCAAGAGCGTGGTATCCCGGCACACATCGCCAAAGCGAAATGCAAGGAGGTACATTACAGTGCCAACGGCAGATTTTATTTTGCCGTGGCATTTGAGAATGTCAGCGGAGGCTGTGAACTGCGCAACCGCTATTTCAAAGGTTGCCGGGGACGCAAGGACATCTCATATCTGCCGTGGGCGAGAGACGGCCCGTCAACAGAGTGTGCCGTGTTCGAGGGGTTTATTGACTACCTCTCCGCACTCACACTCGGTATAATCAGCGGAGCCGATGCAATCATACTCAACTCGGTTGTCAATGTCAACAAGGCTGTGCCATATCTCAAAGGTTACACCGCTATCAACTGCTATCTTGACAACGACACTGCCGGACGAACAGCACACACCGAGCTGACAGCCATATATGGTTCAACCGTAATTGACCGCTCTACGCTATACTCCGAGTTCAACGACTTGAATGAGTATCTAACAAATCAAAGTTTCACCAAAAACACACTATCCAATGAAAACAAATAAATCCACCGCATCCAAGTCAACCGAGTTGACCGATGCACCCAAAAAACAAGTATCAACTTCTAATCCCGATTTTATCATGAAATCAGATAACTCTACCAACCCCAATCCCGCAGTCAACAGCGACAACGCTGTTAACAGCACTACCACAGCCAACGCCGTTACCAATGAAAATCTGTTTGGCAACGACCAGACTTCAACCGAGGCAACAGCCATAACCGAGCCGCCGAAGCAACAGCGTATCGGCAAGCAGCAGCGCAAATCAGATTTCACCGAGTTTAAGACAACGTTCCTTACTCCGGCAAAGGTGGTGAACCGACACCCGGTCAACATCGAGGATGACATCTGGGAGCAGCTTGAACGCATCGCCAGAATCCTCGGCGAGCGTGGCACCACCGTCGCCAGCTACATAAACGCTGTCCTCGCCGACCATCTGCGAGCCTACTCCCCGGACATCGAAATCTGGCGCAAACTCTAATGTCTAACCCGACCGCTGGGAACGGTTATCGTCAGCGCACAACTAATTCACGTAAGTGGGTTAGTTGGGGATGCAAGGGTATGTTTCGGGAGGTAAAAAATTACCACACCGAACCCCCTCGCATCCCTGGCGGGACGCTCTCTGTTCCCTACGGTCACCAACCCCAACTTCATTGCATGAGGAAATACAATCCTGACGCACCGGGAGTGAAACTCCGCGGGCGACCAAAGAAAGAATCAAGTGATAAGCGAGACCGTAAAGTATCCGTGAATTTTACCGATGCGGAAGAGCGAGAGGTGAAAGCCAAGGCCGCAGCCGCCGGAATCAGCATAGCAGAACTACTCCGTATAAGTGCTTTCAAACTCTCGATTGTTGAGCGTCTCACTGATTTCGAGCGTGAGGCTTTACGCGAACTTATGTATCAAGGCAAGAATCTCAACGACCAGGTTAAGGCTTGTCAGGCTAACGCATGGCCCTCGACCAAACGAAAAGCCGAGGCGTGTCTCGACGGGATTTTAGCCATTCTCCGCAAGTTGAAAATCCAAAATTCGACATTGTTATGATAGCGAAAATACTCGCAAAAGGAGGCGCATCCGACATTGTGGGCTACGTTATGCGTGAGTTCCACGATAAGGAAAAGTACACCGCCGACACATGGCGGCTGATAGATTCCGACGGCGTTTTCGGAGATGACTACCGCAGAATCGTGGACAGTTTCGACATCGGGGCGAGCCTCAACAAGAGAATCAGCAAGCCTGTCGGTCATATATCCGTGAGTTTCGACAAGGCGGATTTGCCCCGGCTTACAGATGATTTCATGGTGCAACTGGCGAAGGAATATATGGAACGCATGGGTATCAAGGACACGCAATATATAATAGTGCGCCACCTTGAAACATCCTCGCCGCATTTCCATATAGTCTATAACCGCGTGAATCTCCACGGCAAAGCCATCGACGAAAGCAATAATTTCGACAAAAGCCATAAGGCGACTAAGGCTATCAAACTGAAATACGGACTGACTTTTTCGCCGAAAAAGAAGTTGTATGAGGATGCTATTGGCGAGATGAGAGCAAAGATTAAGGCGGCAATGTTCCGCTGCAAATCGTGGGACGAGTTCCGCCGTCGCCTCGCTCCTGCTGGGATAACCGTGGAATTTTACAACGACCGCGACACAGGCAAGCCGCAGGGCATACGCTTCTCCGACGGCGAATTCACCTTCAACGGCTCGAAGATTGACCGCGCATTTTCCTACAGGCGTCTTGACAAATTCTTTGCCAAGAACGCAGGAATAAGAGAAGCCCAGCCTCAGCGACCGATACCAATTTCAGTGACGGCAAAGGTCAAGGAGGCTCCTGTGGCTAATGTCGTGGAGAACATAATCGAAACCGGATGTCAGGCTATCGGCGGACTGTTCCAAGTCGGACCCGGCTATGACCCGGAAGAAGCCTTCATCCGCGCGATGAAAAAGAAACCCAAAAAGAAAAAAGGAAGATCACTGTAATGGCAGATTTATACTCACTCGTCAAGAAACAGGACGAGAAGATTGACGACCTTCTCAAAACCGCGAAAGAGAACAAGGATTTACTGACAGACATTGATACGCGACTGGTATCCGGGCCTGTGCAGACGGAACCGTCGGCATCAGCAATCCCGGAGAGAATCCAAGTTGAGCTGCCATCGAATATCGCTACTAAAGAAAACGTGTATGGAGCGGTGAGCCAGGCACTCAAGAATCAAACGGATTATACGGCGCAAGCTATTACGAAAGTATGCAGTGGCTTTATGTTTAAGTCACCCTCGCCATCACCATCGGCACCGGCAGTCAGTGATGAACAGATACGAAAAATCGCACAAGAGGCGGCAGACAAAGCTGTGGATAAGCGTTATGAAAAACTTGATGCGGCCGCTGATACTGTATTACATCGTATTTACAACCTTGTCCACGGTGCTATCTGGGCGGCAATCCCGAAATGGGTGTATATCGTTTTCGCAATCGCAGTTCTCGCCGCCGGAGGCTTCGGTTATGGCTTCTTCCACCAGCTTAACGAAAACTCCAAGCTGAAAGATGTCGAATGGCTCTACCGCTATGAGCGCGGACTTTACCGCGACATGAATACGGTAATGCACCGAGAACGCCTTATGCTCTACGGCACCACACACGAAGTAGACAGTTTGAAATCGCTGATTCGCCATCACGAACAGCGAACCTGCGCCGACACCACATATACATATTACTATCCCTCCAAACCCTAATCCCAACCAATGCCATCGCCAGCTTCCACAGTTGTCGGTGGCATTTTTTCTTTTCCACTTATTCAACTCATAGAATTATGTTTCTCAGCATATTCGATTGCCAACTCAGAAAATTTTGCTAATTTTGCAGTGACCTTACGCCGTGAGACTCCACAATGGAGCCGGAACGAGGGAGGTCATTACATAATGAAAGCGTTTATCGACGCTTGATTCTTGGCTAATCTGGAATGTGGCAGTTTCAAAACTTCGTCAAGAATGAAGTAACGGTAGATGTCTCGGGTATGGTTAATATACCCTTAGGTGGATTATACCTTATAGGTATGTCCCCTTTGGCGTATCATATCATACGGCGTAGGCTCTGCGTTACTCGTTCTACGAAGTGACGGCAGCCACAGCCACAGATTAGCAGGACGAGTAACGGTACGGATCCTGCGCTTTTTTTGTTTAACAAGTCCATAGAGGGTCATGGACAATACAAATACATGGAGAGCCCTCTATGAATATTCCAATCATACGCCATATTTTTGTTATTGCAGGTATAACTTGGGCAATAGTATTATCATCGTGCGGGCGAGATGTTAACTCAATAGCTGACCCTCATTTCGATACCAATGGAGCACCGCTTGACACGATTGTAGAATTATTCTCTCCAAAACTACCTGAATCTGCAAAACTTTATGTTGAGACTTCCGGTAGCATGAATGGTTTTTTTCGAGCTAATCAGGCTAACAATTTCAAGAAAACAGTATGGTCTGTTTTCTCCGGCGTTGCTCCAATTACCGATGGCAATGTTTACACTATGTCGAACGGCGGAGATATTGACGCCCCCGTTACTCTCGGTAATTTCCGCAATAGCATGAATGCAGGTGCTTTCGTTTCTAACTCATCAACACACGTACCTGCGATGCTTCACAATATCATCGAGAATATCGATACCTCCAAGAACGAAGTCGCTATTCTTGTTTCTGATATGAAATATAGCCCTATGGGTAAGACTGCCGCACCTGAACTTCTCCAATATCAGGAGCAGATCAGAAACGTCATCGGCGTACACTCGAATGTTTCGCTCTCTTTCGTTTGCGCTAATTCAGAGTTCCTTAATCCTAACGGCTCGGTTGCCGAAGCCAACTCGCCTTATTATTTCATTATCATTGGTAATTCTGAGAATGTGGCTGCCATGAGGAATAATATTGCTCGTTGGTGCGAGGCAACCAACTCCTATGTTGAGTCAGGCGATATGGCTATGAATTACCATACGCCTTCTTACTCCATTGAAAACGTCAAGAACGGTCTGCTCAGTGCTGAACATCCCAAAAACCTCATTACGGTTTTTGACCAAGCGGTTTCTGATACTTGCTCTTTCATCGTTCGCGTCGATATGACCAGCTATCCCTGGGGAGCCGTTGATGCCGATGTCCTCAAAGACTGCTTCAATGCAAAAGCGGTCTATGGCTCGTCTGTCGATGTTGAACTTCTCACTGACGATGAACACCTCGTAGATATCCACGCCTATAAAGGTGACTTCAAACGCGTATCTTACGCTGATTATCTCGTGAAACTCTATAACGTCGCCCTCGATGACGAAGTAATCGAGTGGACGTTCACCAATAAACCTTTTGACGGTCGTTACTTGATGAACTTTAACACAATCATCAATGCCGACCAAGAAAATGACCTGTCAGGCTCATTCTCTTTCAATAAGTTTATTGAGGGATGCTTCAACGCTCGTCTCAATACTTTCGATGAGAATCCGGTTCGCATCCTTGTTTCTTCCTACCAATGAAAATAAAATCAACTCATCATGGGTATCATTAAAATATTCTTCCTCCTACCGTCACGTGGCAAGTTCTTACAAGGATTTGCCGGAAACGACCAGTTGAAGGCTCAGGCGGAGCAGGTATGGCGACAGCTCGATGGGCTTTCGCCTGTTCTGCTTATTTTAACTGCTGTCCTCGGCATCGGTTTCGCGATTTATTACTATACCGGGTATAACGAAATGCCTGGTCGTCATTACAAGATTAAACATTGGGGCATTTGGGCGACTATTGTCTTTATTCTCTCTCTTGTTGGTACAGCCATCATTGAATATGTCGGCATCAAAACCAACATTCGTACAGGTCTCACGTCCCTCTATTGGCTGTGCGCTCTGAATAACGCCCTTTATTGCTTGATTATTTATTTTTTAACCTCATTGGTTTGGTGCAATGTAGGCCGTACCAACGCTTATAAATTCCTCAAATTCTGATTATGAAAAGGGTATTTATATTCTGTATCGGCGGCACCGGCCTCCGAGTTATGAAGTCCATTACTATGTTGCTCGCAGCAGGTATGGACGCTAAGGGTTATACGATTGTTCCTGTCCTTATCGACCCACACATGGACTTGGAAGAAAAGCGCAATTTACAAACCCTTATTGGCGAGTATGAAACTGTTTACAATAATATGATTCTCAGTGACGGTAAACGCCTTAATCCGATACGCGGATTTTTCGGCTCTGATATTGCTGACCTGGCGAAACTGAATGGTCAGCAAAACGACATATCTGAGCCCATTGCTGAAAAACGCTCTTTTGGTCAGTACCTCAATGTTGGCAATCTCAATTCCGAGGATGTGAACAAGTACCTTGTGCAGACAATGTTCTCGCAAGCCAACCTTGACAATGACTTGTCGGTAGGCTTCAAAGGTAGCCCAAATGTCGGCACAGTTGTACTCGGTGAGATGATAAAAGGTGCTGACTGGTTCCAAGCATTTTGCAACGCTTGTCAGAAAGGCGACCGCATCTTTATCATCAGTTCGATTTTCGGAGGCACTGGTGCATCAGGCTATCCGCTCCTTGAAAAGAAAGTACGCAACTCTACTGACCATCCTAATGTCAAGGATGCTATTATGGGTGCCGTCTCGGTTCTTCCGTACTTCTCGCTCGAAGACCCATCGACAACTGATAGCGACATTGATTCGGCAAACTTCCTTACCAAGACGAAGTCCGCTCTTGCTTATTATGAACAAAGTGTTTTGTCTGACTATCTCTATTACGTCGGGGAACAGGGGATGAAAACCACATACGCGAACGACGAGAAGAAACAGGAAGATAAAGCACATTTCGTTGAACTTGTCGCCGCTACTGCTCTCTTTGACTTCCTCTCAAAGACTGATAAGCCAGACAAAACTCAGGCTCTATCTCGCGCCATCAAGGATGATGTCGAATCTCTTTCGGTTTCTTCTCTCGGTGATGCCTACAACGATGTTGTTAAGGCAGTCGCCGATATGATGTTGCTTTCTCGTTTGGTTTATTTCTTGCCTAACGAGAGCCAATTCCCCCTGTCGAAGAATCGTGGCTTTGATGCAGACTTCTATGCTGACAAATCTTTTGTCAGCCTCCGCAATTTCCTTGCCCGCTTCTCGCAGTGGTATCAGGAACTTGCCGAGAACAAGCGCGGGTTCGCTCCGCTCACCATCGCTGACCCTGACAATCGTTCAGCTAAACTCTCCAACTGGATTCAGGACTTCTCGCTTGACGCTAAGGACGAGTCCTATTACCTGTTGGATATGATACGCGCAAGCAATAAGGATAAAGACGATACTCACACAATCAAGTTCCGTCGCTTCCTTGATTATGCTTACCAAGCTATTGATAAATATACCTCTAAAATAATGTAACGCTATGAGTAGTGTTGACCTCAATATAATCGAGCGCGGTCTCAAAGGTCAGGAGTGGACGGCTGAAAAAGGCCCTATCACAGCCGGAGATCTCGCTAAAATCTCAGAGCAACGCACTAACAATAGTAGCGCGTTAAATGCTCTCCCGACTCCTTTTGCTCGTTTCTTCGTTGTCAAGGAGGCTTTTCGCCGTGCCCTCGAAGAAGTCAAGAACCCTAAGAAAAATGCCGGAGACGCTTATAACCGTCTCGTGTCTGACACTCTCGATGTTTTCGAGCTTCTGTATAACCTGACATTCCACGAAGGACGTTGGGATGACACCCGTAAAATCGTTATCCGTGAGTGGGAGCTTGCCACCGACCTTAAGAACTTGAAAAATCAAGTTCCTATTCTCGGTAGTGCCGTAGAGAATTACTTCACCTCTGACCTCAAAGCATCCGGCAACCGCCTGTTCTTTGTGGTGCTCATCGATAATGGCCGCGATTACCTTCTCGCCACTTCATCGCCGTTTACCGGCTTCGTAACTCCTCCCGACCTCGATAAGAAAGTTGATCACCGCGGTAACGGTACCACTTCCTTTATGGGTAAACGTTATCAGCAGATGCCTTCGCTCGTTCGCAAATCCGGTGGTACTTATTTCCGCTTACTGATCCGGACATCAACAAGAACTGGCAACCTCAGTTCAAGCCTATCATTTCCGAAAACTCGAATGAGCTTTTCGTAAATGGACTTCCCGTTGGCAAGGATTCCGGTCTAAGCACTGTAAACTTCTTCAATGATACTCTTATCAAACTGCCGTTCCGTCTGTCTAAGGACTATTATCAGCCTATGGCATACGTAGGGGCAGATGATAATAGAGATTATGACTTCATGTTGCCTATCAGTCATGAATCCTTATCTCTTATTGAGGGAGATTTCCAATGTGTCTGCAAAGTAACTAATGCCAAAGTTATCGTTACCCTTAAATATAAGGGTAAGGAATACACCAAGGACTACTATGTGGATTCCGACAACTTTGGCTCTCGTGGTCGTATTGTGAACCTGCAACGTGAAAACATCAGCTTCAACCTTGCTGTTTTTCCGAACATCCTCTCTCCGAATAGAAACGAAAACAACTACTTCAAGGTAATGGCGGTTATCAACGATGCAACTGCCGAATACCGCCCGGTTTCTATCAACAATATGGAGATGTCGTTCTTCTTCAAAAACGACGATAGCCGCTTTGAGGCAATTGAAACAATTGACAGGGATAATACTCACGCCAAGTTTGGCGTTCGCCCTGCCGTTGTTCGCTCCGAGCAAAATGATGAGAGAGAGATTGATGCCGGTTCCAAGTTCTACGAGATATTTAATTCCCAATTCGACGCTATCAGCTTGCGCTTTACCCTTGACAGCGGAACCTGTGAGGGAGTGTTGCTCCCGAATTGGAAACGTGCTCAGCGTACCCAAGACTCCTACACTTATGCCGTTGACCTTGGTACTACCAACACCTATATCTCATGCAGCAAGTTAGGTCGGGACAACGAGCCTGAACAGATGAACATGGGAGAGCCGATGGTGGCGTTCCTCCACGATTTCAAGCGTTCTTCTCAACACTCGCTTGTCTCGGTAATTGAAAATGCTATTGCTCCGAAGTGTCGCAAGAATTTCAATACTGAGTTCGTTCCGGCACTCATCGACGGCTCTATATATCGCTTCCCAATCCGCACCGCTCTCTGTGTGAAGAAAGGTGACAGAAGTAAGCCCTCGCTGTTTGACAACTGCAACATCGCTTTCTTCTACGAGAAATCTATGGGACTTGGCAACCAGTCTATTCTCACCGATATTAAGTGGGAGGACAGCCACGAAAAAGAACTGCGTCTCTTTATCCGCGAACTGCTCCTTATCATCAAGACAGACGTCCTCCAAAAGAACGGTCTGCTTGCTAATACCAAACTGATTTGGTTCCGTCCTCTCAGCTTCAAGGGTGCTATCAAGGACATATACACCACCATTTGGCAAGAGGAAGCGAAGAATCTTCTTAACATAGGATCTTCGCAAATCGAGTGCATCTCTGAATCCGAGGCTCCGTACTACTATTTCAGTAAAAAGAACTCTTTCAACAGCGTTGACGCTGTCTCTATCGTCGATATTGGTGGCGGTTCAAGCGACTTCATCTATTTTGCCGACAGCAAACCTCAAATCGCGAACTCCGTTCACTTCGGTTGCGATGTTCTTTGGGGTAATGGTTTCAGCGGGTTCGACAATGACCGTGTAAACGGCATTTACGAACGCTTCGTCGAGACCGTTCATCTCGGCGACCATACCGATGAACTTGAACAGCTCAATATCAAGATGCGCTCCGACCGAGAGGTTTCCACTAAGGACATAATCAACTTCTGGCTGAGCAACGATAGCCGTTGCGAAATCACCAAGAAGTTGAAAGAATCATACAAGCCTCTGTTCCTTTATCACTTCGCCTCTATCGTGTACTTCATGGCGAAGATGTATAAGGCTAAGAGCCTCGCTTGTCCGCGTTCCGTCCTTTTCTGTGGAAACGGTAGTCGTTACATCGATGGTCTGCTTTCTTCGGATAAGGCAACAATCAAGGAACTTGTCGCCACAATCTTCAAAAATGTTTATGGCGATATAAAGGATATTCAGGTTATTCTTCCCGATAGCCGAAAAGAATGTACCTGCTATGGTGGCCTTTATCGCAACTCCGATGTCGATGTGCCTGATGAGTTTAACTTCCAAGGCGTCTCTGATAAGGTCTATGAGAATGTCGAGCAGCTTAAAGCCGACTTCCCTGCGGTTAGTCGCAATCTTCTCAATACCTTTGCTTCGTTCAATAAACTCTTCGCTGATCTCCTTCGTATCCTTATCTCCAAAGGTGAGCTTGATAAACAGGTTAACTCAACCGAAATTATCAACCTCATTTCATCCGGCACTCAGGATTCTCTGGAGAAGAACTTCAAGACACAGGTCATTCAGAAACTCAATGACAGCGAGGTTTACCACGATTCGGTATTCTTCTTGCCTATTATTGATAACGTGTTAAAACTAACTAAGATTTAATATGTTTCAGTCAGGCATCTCTATTGTATCGCTGATTATATCTATCGCGACTTTTATAATCGCGTTTGGCGTTCAGCTCTATTACTTTTTTGGAACCCGAAAGAAGTTAGAGACTGTCCGCAATTTCTTCGTTAAGAATCGCGAATATGAAGTATATGGTGAGGCAGAAGATTCTCAGCTCAATCCTTATGTAGCAGAAGAAGGCTCCAGCCTACACACTCTTATCAAGGAGTTGAATGAGTACACCAAAAAGAACCACGGCACCACAGATTTTTCGGTCATTCAAAACAAGACTGACCGAAAAATCAATGTCTTGTATGATAATGCAACGTCACGTATTGCATTCCCTACCTATGTAGGTCTCATGGGTACTTTCATTGGTGTATTCCTTGGCTTGTTATTCTTCACTATCGGCTTGGGAGCTTCTCCGAATGGTGAGGGCATTACTGACGAGACTATTGGCAATCTTATTTCCGGTGTTCTCGTTTCGATGTCAACAAGTTTCATCGGTTTGCTTCTTACGACGATTACTCATCATCTTGCAGCTGAGACTCAAAGGGTGGTTCGTGAAGACAAGAACGAGTTCTACGAGTTTATTCAGAATGAACTTATGCCGACCCTCGGTGTCAGCATGGTTGCCGCTCTGAATAAACTGCACCACACCATCAACCTTTTTGAACCGTCGTTCAATAACGTCATCGACCGCTTTCAGGCGACTTTTGACTCTTGCACTCAACGCTTCGGTTCTGCTTTTGAGCAGAACGTAACCATCGTTTCGGAAGCAGTGCGCGTCATGGGCGAGAATATGGACAAAATCAATGAAAATGTTGACCTGCAAGCTCAACTTCTCAAGACTCTCCGCTCTCGCGGTGTCGTTGAATCTCTCGATGCCTTTGTTAGTGCTTCGCAGAACTTTGACCTCGTTACAACGGCTCTTAACCGTTTTGAAGTTACTCGCAACGCTATTAAGGACGTTACCGTTGAACTTGTCAACACGCAACGCCGTTATAACGAATCTCTTGAAATTCCGCTTAATGTTGCCAATAAGCTTAATCAGATACTCTCGCGCATTACTGACTTTGAGAAAAGCATTAATGCTCTTGGTCGCAGTATCGAAAAAACTGACCTTCTTGGTAACACCGAAATTGAAGCCCTCAAACAAGCGATTACTGCTATTAAGAAAAAGCAGAAAGTCGCTGTCGAGGCTATGGAGGTTTCCGACGGACATCTTGAAAATATTTTCAAGATGCAATCCGAAGCTATCGTTAAACTCGGTCGTACTTACGAAGAGAGTTTCGCCGCCTATGCCGAGAAATTCCAGAATATTCTCGATGGTCTCGAAAAAGAAATGCTTGAACGCCGACGCGAGATTATGGCCGCTATCGAGGAGAAGTTCTCTCTTGACCAGATTCAACAAGAGTTCTCTCAGCTTAGCAAGCTGAAAAAGATTGAGGAATTGCTTACCTCAATCAACACTAAAAGTTCTCGTGAAGAAGTAGATAAAACCATCGAAACCACTCGTCACGAAGTCGAATCTATACGTAAACTTCTTGACAAGGCTATTGAAGATGCCAAGAAGAAACCAGAAACCCCGACAACATCGGGTGGCGGTGGCTTCCTCGGCGGTATCTTCGGCGGTCGTAAATAACGTTACTTATGGATAGTCGCAATAATAAAAGTGCTTTTTGGCCGAGCTATGTGGATATTATGACCACGTTGTTCGCTATCATGCTTGTACTTTTTGCGGTATCTTATAGCCGCTTCAAGATTAAGCAGCGCGAACTGGAGGAGTTCAAAGATAAGTATGAGGAAATTATGTCTATCTACAAGGCTGTAGATAATATTGACCCCGAGTATTTCGAGTTCAATCAAGATTACCTCAAACATATCTTCAAAATTCAGGTTAACTATCAGAAAGGTAAGTTTTCTCTCGATAACTTGCTTCAAGACGACCCTAAATCTCCCGAATATAATCAGACAGAGGCTAATGCCATTCGTCAACAAATTCGTGATGCTGGAGAGGAAATCAAACGCACGATACTTAATTTGCAGCAGAATGATTCTCTGCGCACTGACATTAAGTATCTTGTAGTTATCGAAGGTCAAGCTTCGGCCGACGGCTATCATATTGACGATTACTTCAACAATGATGTCCTCAGCTACCAACGTGCGCTTAAACTCCATGAGTTTTGGCGAGACAACGCAGGTATAGATTTTACTAATATGGAAAAGTGCGAACTTGTTATTGCAGGTAGCGGTGAGGGCGGTGTGCCACGAGCTTCTCGTTTAAGCGATAGAGATGATTCTCGAAACCAAAGATTCCTTATTCACATTGTTCCTGTCATTGGCGATATACACCTTGATTCCAAATTTAGACAATAATCCATCTTGGTTTGGGTCTGATATAATAACAATACCATAAAACCGAACATCCCTTTCAAGTATTATAGCTATAATCGAGAAGCAATCCTGCGCATTTGTTCCCTATGCGCTGCTTTGCTTGTGTCTTTAAGATGCTGGAGATATTTGTTTAATTGAGGAGTCAGACCATCTTTTGTTTTAAAGAATTGTAGTTGGTTATTACCAAACATTAAGTCTAACCTTCGATTATTCATCTCCTGCAAACGATCGAGTAAGTCCATTCTGCTAAATTCGTCATAAGTGAAAAATGACAACCATTTATGATTTTCGTCTATAATGGCTTCTGTGCTGCACATTGAGAACAATCGTTCAAAATAGTGATAATCGATTTTACTTAATCCATGACCAAAAAATACTACCTCATCAGCAGCCTCTAATCGTTGACGTATTAAGTGACTCCTATAATTAGGGTTATACTCTTTACACATAAACCGATATTCAGCATCAAACTGGGATTTACTTTCGATTCCCAAGATTATGGACTTTTCGGCTAATGAACCATGCACATGGCTATATTTAAAATCATTAGGAATTCGAAGTTTTCGAGCGATTAGGTGTAAATCCGTATAATTAAACGAATAGATCTCAGAGAAATACCCATTTTGAATAATGGCTCGTAAAACTATGGCAGCAATACTATCTTCCTTAATGTTTTCTTGTTGTATTTTATTGAGGTAGCTTGACAGAGATTCAACCAGAACATCATAATCGCGTCTATCTTGCCCTATATCATGGCTGTCAAACTCCGTTGTGGAACCATGAACGGCAAATTCAGCCATTATGCTTTCCAGATCAAACCACGTGGAAACATCTAATTTCCTTTCATTAAGAACATCTCTTAATAAATTAGTCGCCCGATTATTCTCAGGATGTAGTATCCCAGAGTCATCGTTAAACGGCCAAAATTCGCTGTCAGCAAAATCCCTGTATTTTGTTTTTAATCCAAGGTCAATATCAAAACCATTTCCTAATACGAGTACCTTATTATTCATATTAATTTCGTTGTCGCTTATTTATTGTTATCACAATTCATTGTTGTGCAATCATACAACTGAATTTGCAAATACATATTGCTCCGTTAATGGTGCGAGAGCGCGAAATCACTTTTGAATAGCCTTATTCGAAAGTGTATCTATATCTGACATCAGCTTTACGAGTAGTGTTCTTGCTTTGTCGTAATCCTTTGATACAAACAACTCATAGCTTAAATCAGCCCAATCTTTGGCCGCTTCTTTTTCTTCTTCAGTGTTATTGAACGATACCAAGTTTTGTCAATTCTACCAAAAATTTTGATGAGTTTTCCGGCGTAGGATTCTCATTGTATTTCTTGACAGCGTCTGCGACCTTGACACGCTGTTCAAAATCTTTATCAATTTGATTCATCTTTTCTTATGATTGTATCTGTAACTTATGCGTCCATAAACAAGTCATCGGCTGTGATTTGCGAATGGATATTATTCATCGAATAGGAGTTCTTCACAAGCCCAGAACTTGTTATCATTGTCAGGGCAATCCCTTTGCGTGTCTTTGTGATCTGGCGAAACAAAGCTACTTTATTACGCAGGTTCTCCATATATTTCTTATCAATGGTATAAGGATTGTCGGAATATTTAATCTCACAAAGATTAATCACTTTGTCGCTTCGGTCAATCAACAGGTCAATCTGTGCTCCGGAATGTTCATCAGTGGCAGCTGTGCGCCATGAGTATTCGTTAGTGATAACCCCACTTATTCCAAGAGCCTTCTTTATTTGCTCCGAATGCAAGAGACAGACCCTCTCGAAAGCCAGCCCACTCCATGAGTTAAAGACGGAAGTCATCTGTATCTTCGACCAATAATTGGCATCCGTATTCTTGCGACCTTCCATAAATTTGAAATAGAACAGCGTGAAGTTATCAATAAGCTGATAGAGGGAGTTCTTCGTTTTTGACCCTATTGCCTGATAACGACGGATAAATCCACAATTCTCTAAATCTTCCAGATACTTAGTAAGCAGTCCGCTGGTTGCGATATTGGCATTTTCAATTATCTCATCCCGTGTCATCCCAATTTTCTTTTTTGCCAAGACGGTAATGATTTCAAGGTATGCGTCAGGCTGTCTAAAGAGGGATAAATATAATTCCTTAAACTCATTCTTCAACTTGGAGTCTATTCCAAAGAACAATGCGTCAATATTTTGCGGTAGGCTGAACGATTTATTGAGCAATGACCAATAGAACGGGATGCCTCCAAATACCATATATGCCTCCATTATCTCTTGCCGCTCCAGAGGTAGATGGATACTCTTTGCATATAGTTCGCACTCATGCAAGTTGAAAGGCTGTAGATGAATTTGATTGTTTAATCTGTTATGTAGCCCACCTCTATTCTTCAGTATCTTCTTTACCATCCAGGAAGTGGCAGAGCCACATATAATAAGAAGGATGTCTTTTCTCGCTGATGCCCAAGCATTCCAGAAATTCTCAAAAGCCGGCATAAAACTTGATTTAGGGGCATCCATCCAAGGCAGTTCATCTAAGAACACAACCTTTTTACCTTTCGGAAGCTCTTTTAGATACTGTTCAAGCATATAGAAAGCCTCAATCCAATTATTTGGTTTTACGGTACTCTTATAGCCGTGGTCTTTCAGAGACAAATAGAATCTCTGAAGTTGTTCTTTCGTTGAGGCATTGGCCATTCCGGAGTAAGTAAACGCGAATCTATCTTGAAAGACCTCTCTCACAAGATAAGTCTTTCCAATTCTTCGGCGTCCGAAAATAGCAACAAACTTAGACTCGTCCGAATCGTAAGCCTGTTGGAGCTCCTGTATCTCTTTATCTCTTCCTATCAACATACGTGTGGATTTAGGCTGCAAAGTTACTACAAAAAAGTGAAATGCGGAAAGATATAGTGATAGAATTGAGTTACAAGGGTTTTGGTTGAAGTGGCGATAATCCGTGAAGCCATTACAATCCCTGCCGAAGCCAAATCCTGACGCCGCTACGTTACTTGTTCGTAACCATGCCCGAAAATGCGACAAACGGGTACGAATAGCGAAACAAGGCTCTAAGGAATAGTGAGTTATCCATAACTCATGCGAAAAATCAGGTTACGGAAAAAGATTGCGCCGTTCCTCCCCGTTTTGCGTACCAACACCGGACTCTTCACCAACTAATTTTGAAACCCAAAAATTAAGGACAATGAAGAGTACATTTTCAGTAATCTACTACCTCAAGCGTCAGGTAGTGAAAAAGGACGGGACAGTTCCCGTCATGGGACGCATCACGGTGGACGGCAGCCAGACACAGTTCAGCTGCAAACTGACTGTCGATCCGAAACTGTGGGACACCAAAGGTGGACGTGTCACGGGCAGAAGCACGGCGGCACTCGAAACGAACCGTATGCTTGACAAGATGCGGGTACGCATCAACAGGCATTATCAGGAAATCATGGAGCGTGACAACTTCGTCACGGCGGAGAAGGTGAAGAACGCCTTTCTCGGACTGGAACACCGCTACCACACGCTGATGCAGGTGTTCCGCCAGCACAACGAGGACTACGAGAAGCAGGTGGAGGCAGGCATGAAAGCCAAAGGCACGCTGCTGAAGTACCGCACCGTTTACAAGCACATGCAAGAGTTCCTCGACATCCGCTACCATGTGAAGGACATCGCCCTAAAAGAGCTTACCCCGGCTTTCATCTCCGACTTCGAGATGTTCCTGCGCACGGACAAGCACTGCTGCACCAATACCGTGTGGCTGTACGTCTGCCCGTTACGGACGATGGTATTCATCGCCATCAACAACGAGTGGCTGACGCGCGACCCGTTCCGCGAGTATGAAATCAAGAAGGAGGAAACAACACGCAGTTTCCTGACCAAAGATGAGATCCGCCTGCTGATGGAGGGGAAACTGAAAAACGCCAAACAGGAATTGTACCGCGACCTCTACCTGTTCTGCGCCTTCACGGGGCTGTCGTTCGCGGATATGCGCAACCTTACGGAAGAGAATATCCGCACCTACTTCGACGAACACGAGTGGATAAACATCAACCGCCAGAAAACGGGCGTGGTGTCCAACATCCGCCTGCTCGACATCGCCAACCGCATAATCGGCAAATACCGGGGACTGTGCGGGGACGGCAGGATATTTCCCGTTCCGCATTATAACACGTGCCTTGCCGGTATCCGTGCCGTCGCCAAGCGTTGCGGCATCACCAAGCATATCACGTGGCATCAGAGCCGCCACACGGCAGCCACGACGATATTCCTCTCCAACGGTGTTCCCATCGAAACGGTCAGCTCCATGCTCGGACACAAGAGCATAAAGACGACGCAGATTTACGCAAAGATAACCAAAGAGAAGCTCAATCAGGACATGGAGAACCTTGCCGCAAGATTGAACGGCGTCGAGGAATTTGCAGGTTGCACCATCTAAAAAGAAAAGCCATGAAACGTGACACAATCATCATCGAGGACAAGGCAGTCAGCGTAACCGGTAACGACGTGTGGATGACCGCCACCGAAATAGCCGGATTGTTCCATACGACCGTCCCGGCAGTGAACGCCGCCATCAGAGCCGTCCGCAAGTCGGACGTGCTGAACGACTACGAGGTGTGCCGCTACATGCAGCTTGAAAACGGGCTGCACGCGGACGTGTACGCCCTTGAAATCATCATCCCGGTCGCTTTCAGGGTGAATACCTACAACACCCACCTGTTCCGCACATGGCTGGTGGGAAAGGCACTCTCACAAGAGAAACGGCAGACATACGTGATGTTCATACAGAACGGAAAAGCCGGGTATTGCTGATTGCACATACCCCATAAGACAAGTAAACGGGTAGCACCACAAAAGGTGTCACCCGTTTACTTTTTCATGAAACCGCCTCACTCCAGCGGCTTGCGGTAGTTCGCTTCCAGTACCCCGCGCAGCCCCGTTTCCGGGTAAAGCACCTTCCCTCCCAAAAGTATGAAGGGCAACACGCGGTTGTTGCGGTATTCCTGCAAGGTGCGCCGGCTCACACGGAGCAGTTCCGACACCTCGCCGTCCGTCAGGTAACGTTCCCCGTCCAGCGGAGGACGGTAGCTTTCCAGAAATGCGGACAGCCATTTCGAGCCTTTGCGCATATCCTGCACCACAGAGGCTATCGGCTCGTCTTCCATCGTAAAAACATCGTTGTTCTCGTTCATCATAACTTCGGATTCAGTGGGTGAATAAATCAAATCATCTGCCGTGCGGATAGAGCGTGCCGACAAGCGGTATCAGCCGCTTCACCTCCTCTGGCTTGTAATAGAACCTGCGGTTTATCTGCGAGTAGCCGATAAGCCGCCTGTCACGCAGCGTCTGCAACGTGCGCGGGCTTATTCTCAACTGCCCGCAGACCTCCTCGCCCGTGAGCCATCTTTCCATGCGCCCCGTGTCGCTTTTGCGCCTCAGGGCGGCGACCTTCTCCGAGAGTGCGCCGAATGCCGCCACCATCATCTCGAAAGTCTTTTTCTCGATAGATACTATTTCCATATTCATGTCATTTAGAGTTTGCCGCAAAGGTAACGAAACGGCATACAAGACGTATCGTTTTCCGCTGAAAGGCTGCCTGTTGCGCCGTTTGACCGGGTTACGGAGCCATCTTCCGCAAAAATCTTACGTGAGTCACGTAGTGAGTTGTTAAAGCCCCTTTTGTTTATTGCCGAATTTTGTCGCAGAAACAAAAAGAAAGGACTGAACATGAAAGTGATAACAATGGAAAGTTCCGCCTACAAGGAGATGATGGCGCAGATTGCGAACATCGCAGGGTACATCCGCGAGGCAAGGGACGAGAAGAAACGGAAGCGGGAAACCGAAGACAAGCTGCTTGACACGGCACAGGCGGCGAAGATGCTCAACGTGAGCAAGCGCACCATGCAGCGTATGCGCACCGACCACCGTATCGAGTATGTGGTGGTACGCGGAAGCTGCCGCTACCGCCTTTCCGAGATACTGCGGCTATTGGAGGACAACACAGTAAGGAACGAGGAAGGGACAATAGACACCCTGTTCCACAACCACACGCTGCGCACGGGCGGCAAACCAAAAGGAAGGAGGACATAGGTCATGGAACTGCTCACACGAAACAACTTCGAGGGCTGGATGCAGAAGCTGATGGAACGGCTCGACCGTCAGGACGAACTGCTGCTGGCGATGAAGGCTGAGGGGAAACAGCCCACTATCACGGAAAGCATCCGCCTTTTCGACAATCAGGATTTGTGCATGTTGCTCCAGATAAGCAAACGCACCCTCCAACGCTACCGCAGCGTAGGCGCATTGCCCTACAAGACGCTGGGCAAGAAGACCTATTACAGCGAGGAGGACGTGCTGACATTCCTTTCCAACCATATCAAGGACTTCAAAAAGGAAGATATAGCCTTCTACAAGGCTCGTATCCATAATTTCTTTCATAAATAACCCATTAAAACATTTTTCAGATGGCAAAGAAAAAAGACGAAAAGGACGTGCTGGTAGTCCGTGACGAGAAGACAGGCGAGATCAGCGTGGTAGCCGGGCTGAACGCGGACGGCACACCCAAGCGCACCCCCGCAAAAGCGGAGAACGCGCAGAGTTTCCTGCAATTCGACCGACATGGCGACGTGCTGGACAACTTCTTCAAGAACTTCTTCCGGCAGTGCAAGGAACCCAGCCGCTTCGGTTTCTACCGCATTGCGGCAGACCAAGCTGAAAATCTCTTAGAGGTGATGAAGCAACTGCTGAAAGACCCCGAAGCGAACAAGGAGCTGCTCGCCCCTCACAAGGTGGACACCTCCGACTATGAGAAGAAGGTGCAGGAAGAGATGGCAGCACAACAGACAGAGAAACAAGAACCTCAAAAACAGGAGAACATGGAACAACGGAAAGAACAGCAACAGGACAAATCCGAACAGATGCAGGGCAAACGTGGCTACCAGCCCATCGACGAGAGTAAAATCAACTGGCAGGAGCTGGAGGACAGATGGGGCGTAAAGCGGGACAACCTTGAAAAGTCCGGCGACCTTACGAAGATGCTCAACTATGGCAAGTCCGACTTGGTAAAGGTCAAACCGACCTTCGGCGGCGAATCATTCGAGCTGGACGCCCGCCTCTCCTTCAAGAAGGACGGTGAGGGAAACATCAGCCTCGTGCCGCACTTCATCCGCAAGGAGCAGAAGCTGGATGAGTACAAGGAACACAAATTCTCCGACAATGACCGGAAGAACCTCCGCGAAACGGGCAATCTCGGTAGGGTCGTGGACATTGTGGACAGGGAAACGGGCGAGATCATCCCCTCCTACATCAGCATCGACCGCAAGACGAATGAAATCACGGACATTCCGGCAAGCAGGGTGCGCATCCCGGAGCGCATCGGCAAGACGGAAATCACCACGCAGGAGCGGGACATGCTCCGCGCCGGACTGCCCGTACGCGACAAGCTCATCGAGCGCAACGACGGCAGAAAGTTCGTCACCACCCTGCAAGTGAACGTGGAGCAGCGCGGCGTGGAGTTCGTGC
>OOAA01000625.1_pt1 | contig 23440 bp, 14 predicted proteins | sample 1671671 | NCBI WGS metagenome assembly OOAA01 (sample SAMN06348180, study PRJEB24527) | human gut metagenome | biome: human gut; feature: ankylosing spondylitis patient; material: feces | host: Homo sapiens | place: China | collected 2015-10 | reverse complement strand
CTCCTCGTCGCTCTTGTCCCACGTCCAGTAGAAGTCGCTCTTGTACATGTTATTGATGTGCAGCGTCTCAAGGTGGCGTGCCAGTTCAACAGTCTTGCTCATAGATAATTTTCTCCTTTATTTTATAGTATATTAAAAATCGTTTGAAATATTTGCGCCGCGCACGGCGCAAATGATCTTGATCCGTTTTTTGCCGCGACATGCGCGTGGCAAAAAACACTTCTCACGCAGCGCGCGTCGAGCCAAAGGCGAGGCGCGAAGCGGAGTGCAGCCTCTTAATATCAAATGACGGGCGAAGCACGTTATTTGATATTATTGCCCGTTAACTCCTGACGGAAGGAGGTGGCAGAGCCGTCCTTGTTCTCGGGCTTGTAGAGACCGGGGACAGCCGCGTACAGCGCCGCGCAGGTGACGAGGTCCTGCTTCCAGGTGATCTCGTTGGGCGCGTGGGCCTGAGATTCAGCGCCGGGGCCGAAGCCGACGCAGGGGATGCCGTAGCGGCCCTGAATAGAAACGCCGTTCGTGGAGAACGTCCACTTGTCAGTTAAGGGACGGCCAGTGCGCGTGGACATGGCTTTTTCGTCCGCGCCGATGCGCTCGGTGCCCCAGAGAGCGTGGTGCGCGTCGACGAGCGCCTGCACGTGGGGCGCGGTCTCCTTGTTGATCCAGGTGGGGAAGAAAGCCTCGGTCTCGTAGACGTGGCCGGTCCAGGACGGACGGTCGTACATGTACATGGAGACCTTGATATCCTTGGCGTACTTCTTGCACGCGGGCAGGTCTTCAATCTCCTTCAGGCAGGACTGATAGGTCTCGCCTGCGGTCATGCGGCGGTCGATGGAGATCGAGCAGCTGTCGGCGACGGCGCAGCGGGAGGGAGAGGTGAAGAAGATCTGGCTCGTGGTGCAAGTGCCGCGGCCGAGGAAACGCGCATCCTCCCAATGTTCAGGATTATACTTCGGATCGAGCATTTTGGCAAGACCTTTAATTTTTTTATCGTCGGCTGCGTCATTTTCGTTCAAATCGCGCACATTCAGGAGGACCTCGGCCATCTTGTGAATGGCGTTGTCGCCGCGCTCGGGTGCGGAGCCGTGGCAGGAAACGCCGTGCATATCAACACGGATCTCCATGCGGCCGCGGTGACCGCGGTAGATGCCGCCGTCGGTCGGCTCGGTGGAGATGACGAATTCGATCTGGTTTCTCGCATCCTCGGGGCCCTTGAAGTATTCGTTGACGATGGACTGCCAGCACATGCCGTCGCAGTCCTCCTCCTGCACGGAGCCGACGACCATGATCTTGTAGCCCTCGGGAATGAGGTTCAGATCCTTCATGATCTTCGCGCCGTAGGTAGCGGAGGCCATGCCGCCCTCCTGGTCGGAGCCGCCGCGGCCGTAGATGATCTCGTCGGTCTCGTAGCCGGTGTAGGGATCAGCGGTCCAGTTCTCGCGGTTGCCGATGCCGACGGTATCGATATGGGAGTCGATGGCGATGATCTTGTCGCCAGTGCCCATCCAGCCGATGACGTTGCCGAGCTTGTCGAACTCGACCTTGTCATAGCCCAGCTTTTCCATCTCAGCGGCGATGCGCTTGACGACGCCCTCTTCCTCGCAGGACTCGGACGGGATCGCGATCATGTCGCGGAGGAACTTTGCCATGTCAGCCCGGTAGCCTTCGGCAGCCTTCTTGATAGCATCATAATTCATAAACGCAGGGTACCTCCCATTTATTTATTTATTATTCTTTCTGATCTGCGGCGTCTGCCGTGCAGACGTCTTCTGCTACCATCATACCACATGAAAAGCAGATGTCAAACAAAATTTTTGCTTACCTAAAATTTTTTATGACTCTTTTCTTTCTGCACCCATCTGCGTGGAAATAAATGTGTTTCATTCAAGAAAAACAGGCTGCCCGTGCGGGACGGACAGCCTGTTTTTTTCACTGGATCATGTTCAGCAGCGCCTCCGGCGAGACATCCTCCGTAATGCCGAAGCGGAGCATGGCGTAAAGCGTCTGCGGCAGCCCCTTGACGACGGTGTTGACGCCAGGATTGGTCGAGAGCGTCACGTGCACGCCGAGAGACTGGAGCGTGACCTGCGCCAGCGTCGAGTACTGCCCCGCCGGATACGCCAGCACGTCGACCGGCCGGCCCGTTGCGTCCTCCAACAGTGCACGGCTGCGCGTAAAGTCCTCCGTCAGCGCCTGCACGTAGGCCTCCTCGCTTTCGCCGGGAAGCTGAAGAATGTTCTCCCGCACGGCGGAGCCTGTCTCATACGGCGGCCACTGGTGCATGTCGTAGGTATGGCTCTGGATGGAAATGAGGCCGGACGCGGTCATTTCCGCCGCCTCCGCCGCGCCGAAGTGCGGCGTGATGGCGTAGTCCATATCCTTGTAATGATCCGTTCCGAACGAAACGCCGACGGCGAAGATCGTCGCCTTCATGCCGTATTTCTGCAAAATCGGATAGGCCAGCGTGTAATTGCTCCTGTATCCGTCGTCAAAGGTGATGACGACCGGCTTCTCGGGAAGCGGCTCGCCGCGCAGGACATATGCCTGCAGCTCGTCGAACGAGACGCCGGTATACCCGGCCTCGGAAAGCGCCCGGATCTGCGCCTCAAACTGCTCCGGGGACACCATTTCGCTGTTCGTCACGTCCTCGGACAGATGGTGGTACATGAGTATGGGCACCTGCGTGCTGATCTCATCGGCCGAAAGCGCCGCCGGGGACAGGACGTTCAAAAAACAATCCTCCGGGGTGTCGGCGGTCACATACGTTCCGAAATCGTCCGGGATCCAGAGATCTGTGCGGCCCGTCATGCGGGCGCAAATCATCTCACCGACGTTGTTGCGGAAGTGCGTGCCGTCGTAGAAATAGCGCATCTCGCAGCTGACGCTGCTGGACGAAAAATCCCAGAACGGCGTGACCTGTGCCAGCGAGCGGTAAAACTGCGCGACGGTTTCCGGTTCATAATTTTTCAGATACTCAGCATATACCGGCCCGGCCGCGACGGTGAGGTTCACACCCGCTTCCTCGCACAGGGTCTTGATCGCCGCGACGCTCTGCATACACTGCTCCGTGTACGGAAGCGAGAGCGTCTGGTGCGGATAGTCGGCGAAGACGGGGTAGCTTTCGAGATAACGCTCCTCGCTGCCGATCGGCTCTGCGTCGCGCACACGCTTGTCATAGCAGCCTGTCCGCTCGTCAAACACGTCGAACGTCTGCGGCAGAATGGTGTCCGTGCGCAGCGCGTTCAGCTTGGCCAGCGCATAGCGCGGGTCGGCGAAGAGATAGCGCGTGTAATAGGACAGCACGGACGTGTCCGGGTCCTCCTTATAGTGGAGGTTCTTCGTCAGCCGGTCGGATTCCTCGTCGTAGGTCAGGCCGTTGTCGAGATAGACGTTCAGAATGAGGTTTTTGACCTCGTAATGTTCGATCAGATACCGCGCGATCTTTTCGCAGTCGCGCATATCCGCGCCGTACATGATGAGATTGTAAAAGCTTGCGTCATACGCCTCGTTGAACGCGTCTACCGGGAACGAGCTGGTGGACGAGCAGCCGAGGATATAGGAATCGTATTCGTCGTGGTGCTGCTCGAGATAAGTGAACTTTGCCACGCGCGGGTTATTCGTCTCGTCGTAGGAGAACCAGGACAGCAGCCTGTCCCCGAACGCGCCGAAGGGGTCGACGGCAAGATTCAGCCCCGCCAGCAGCGCGGCCAGCACAAGGACGGTCACGAGAAAGACCAGCACCCATTTTTTTGAACTCATTCGATCACCGCCTCAGAACTGCGTATAGATAAAGCCCGACGGGATATACCCGGCCCGGAACACGCCGAGCAGCAGCACGGCCAGCAGCAGCGCCGTCACGGCAAGCCACTGCACAGAGCCAGACTTCTTTTCCAGCGCAGCCCGGATATGCACGCCGCGCTCCTGAAAGCACTCAAGCGTCAGCAAAACGGCCAGACCCAGCGCGATCACGAGAAAATCCGTCTTCGCAAGGCCGAACGACAAAAGCGTCCCGTCGAGCAGCTGCGACGGCTGCGGATGCAGCACGGTTGTCTTCAAGAATCGGAACACACAGCTCAGACGCGGCGAACGCGTGAAATACCGCCCGATGAACACCAGCAGCATCGTGCGCAGCGTCATGAACACGCGCCATGCGGCGGATTTATCGTTGATGTGCAGCGCCGCTTTCCAGCGCAAAAACGTCCGCTCCAGCAGGAGCGAGGCCGTAATGAGCACGCCGTTCCACAGGCCGAAGGCAATATAGCGGAAGTTCGCTCCGTGCCAGATGCCGATGATGAGATAGACGATGAACGTCGCGAGCGACGTGGCAAAGATCTTGCCGCCCGTGCCTCTGATGTGCGTGCGGGCCCAGCGGGAGAGTCTGCCGAAGGCTTTCGACAGCGACAGCGGATAAAACACATAGTCGCGCATCCACGCGCCGAGTGTGATGTGCCAGCGCCGCCAGTATTCCGTCAGGGACATTGCGAAGATCGGGCGGCGGAAATTCTCGGCCATGTCGATGCCGAACATCCGCGCGACGCCGCGTGTGATGTCAATGCCGCCGGAAAAATCGCAGTAGAGCTGAATGCAGTAGAACAGAATGCCGCTGGCAATGATCGCGCCGCCGTAGGGGCAGTTTTCCGTGATAACAGCGTTGACCAGCACAGCCGCCCGGTCGGCAATGACGAGCTTTTTGAAATACCCCCAGAGGCAAAGCTGGATGCCGAATTTGAGATCACGCCAGTCCAGACTGCGCTCTGCTAAAAGCTGCGGGGAAAGCTGGTCGTACCGGCTGATGGGGCCCTGCACCATCTGCGGGAAGAACGAGACGAACAGGCCGTATTTTAAGGGGTTTTTCTGCGCGGGGAGCTTTCCGCGGTAGACGTCGATGACATAGCCCACGCTCTGGAAGATGAAATACGACAGGCCCAGCGGCACGACGAAATCCCACCGGGGAAGCTTGTCCCCGATGGCGGACGGCAGCGCGGAGGCCGTGAAGTTCCAGTATTTCATGAGATATAACAGCCCGAAGCAGAGAACCAGACACGCCGCGCAGATGCGCTTTTTCGCGCGGCGCACGGCGGCCTTTGCGGCCTTATCCGGTGCGGGACGCGCGTTCTGCTTTTCGAGCAGCAGTCCCGCCAGCCACGTGAGTCCCGCGACCAGCACGAGCCAGACGGCGCTTTTGACGCCGCCAACCAGGTAAAAGACCATGCTTGCCAGCAGCAGCACGACCCACTGCGCCCGCTTCGGAACCAGATAATACAGCACGACGCCTGCCGTGACGAGCCCCACAAAGGGCAGGGAGGCAAAGGACATCTCAGCTCTGACGGCTCTCGATGAGCTCCTCGATGGCCTCGACGCTGTTGAAGTTCTCCGGCGTCAGATCGTCCACGCCAAGCTCCACGTCAAACGCCTCCATCAGTTCCGTCACGACCGCGACGATATCCAGCGAGTCGATCAGGCCGTCGTCGATGAGGGCTTTTTCGTTCTCAAAGTCGATGCCCGGGCAAATCTCCGTCAGGATCTCCATGATCTGCTTTCTCATAGTGTCAAAACTCCTTTATCTATCCCAGCCTCAGCACAACGGACTGCCATCCGTCCGGCTGAAACTGATTTTTTTCATAGAAATGCTCGGCAGGGGCGTTCCCCACCCTTGCCCAGACGGCGCATTTCTGCCCGCCGGTCTTCGCTTCCAGCATAGCCAGCAGCCGCCCGGCGTATCCATGCCCCCGGCAGTCCGCACGGACGGCCAGATGGCGGATCTCGCACTGCGCCCGCCCGGGCGCGTAGTGCAGCAAGCCCGAAATTCCGTCCGCATCCATGAGGCACAGCACCTGCCCGGCACTGACCGCCTGCCGGAGTTCTTCTTCCGGCGGGATGCAGCCCGTCAGCGGGTCGAACTGTTCAAGTAAAAACGCCCGCACAGCCTCAAAGGAAGCCTCCGTCGGAGCTTCCGCGTTATTTGGAGCCGGAACCGCCGCCCGTGTGCGCCGCAGACGGCGAAAGCACTCCGCAAAGCCGAGCGCGCACAGCGCGTCCTGCGCCCGGCGCATGGCGTCTTGGTCCTTTTCGCGGCAGGCAAGTTCTGTGATGAGCGGGGAAGGCTGCTCCGGCAGGCAAAGCTTTGCACCGGGGTGCAGATAGAAGTTCAGGAGCCGGTATCCGGCCCGCTGCCGAAGCAGCAGCAAAAAGCCGTCTCCTTCCTCGTAAAAAAGCCCGGCATCAATTTCGCGCTGGTAGTCTGCCGGGGATAAAAAGCAGTTGGTCACCACACCGCGCCGAAGCTGTGCGGACAGAAGCGGCGTAAGCGCTGCATAGCTTTCAACTCTGCGCATGCAAAAACCGTTCCTTCAGCGCCGCACGGTCAAGCTTGCCGTTGGCGTTGTGCGGCAGCGCGTCCAGCTTTTCATAGACGTTCGGCAGCATATATTTCGGCAGCGCCGTCCGCAGCGCCTTTGCAAGTGTATTGGTGTCCAGATTGCCCGCATAGACGCAGACGATCCTGTCGCGCAGCGCGTCGTAGAAGCAGACGGCGTCGTGCAGGCCATCGACACTGTAGAGCGCCGTTTCAATTTCGCCCAGTTCGATGCGGTAGCCCATGTGCTTGATCTGCCCGTCGCGGCGGGCAAGAAAATAGAAATTCCCGTCCTCCCGCTGCACGGCCATATCGCCCGTACGGTAGAGAATGTCGCGGTAATCGGGGCAGAGCGGGTTCTGGATAAAGGCGGAATTGGTCTTTTCTGCGTCGGCGAAATATCCCGCCGCAAGTCCGGAGCCGCGCACGCACAGCTCGCCCGTCTCGCCGGGGGCCGCCTCGGTCAGATCGTCCTTTAACAGCAGCAGCTGCATATTGCGGCAGGCTCTTCCGATGGGGATCGGCTCGTCGTCGCGGTACGTGCGCGTCAGGTGCAGCGCGGCGCAGTCGACGGTCGTCTCCGTCGGGCCGTACATATTATAAAGCTCCGCCTCCGGGATCGCGCGCTTCCACATATTCACGTACCGCGCCTGCAGCGCCTCGCCGCCGACGACGATCTTCCGCAGCGCGTGCGGGACGCACTTTTCAAGCGCGCCGGAGCTTGCCGCCAGATGGAACGCGGACGTCGCCCAGTTCACGGCGGTCACGCCGTGCTGGTCGAGCGCCTGCAGCAAAAACAGCGGCAGCGCGAAGAATTTCTTCTCCAGAATCACGCACGTCGCGCCGAGCTTCAGCGTCTGGTACAGATCCTTGCAGGAGGTGTCAAAGTAAAACGGCGACTGATTGCCGAAGACCTCATGCTCCGTATAGCCGCAGAAGTCCGTCAGCCAGTCGGTAAAATCCAGAATGGCGCGGTGGGAGATGACGATGCCCTTCGGCGTGCCGGTCGAGCCGGAGGTGAAGAGCAGGTACACGGGATCCAGATCAATGATCTGCTCGCGCCGGGCCCGCAGAAGCGCATTGTCCGGGGCGGTTTTCTCCGCCTCCTCCAGACACACGAGCGGCGCGCAGTCCGCAAGCCGCTCCGCCTGCGGGCGGCACGCTTCCGGGAAGACGATCGCGCGGGCGTGCACTTGCGCGAGAATGCGGCGCATCCGCGCCTCCGGCATCTGCTCGTCGATGGGAACGTAATAATTCCCACTCTGCAAAACGCCCTGCAGCGCCGCGACGCTCTGCACTGTCCGCCCCGTGAGCACGGCCACGGGCGCGTTTTTGCAGCCCGGAAGCCCGGCCAGAACGGTTCCCAGTGCCCGCGCGTCCTGTAGCAGCTGCCCGAAGGTCAGACTGCCGGAGGCGTCGGAAAAGGCGACCTTGTCCGGGACGCGGGCGGCGGTGCGCTCCAGATATTCAGCGGCGTTTGTCATCGGCATGGACGCATCCTCCTTCAGCTCGGCTTCACACACTTTTGAGAATTTTACCACATACGCACGCAAATGTAAAGGCGGAACGCGCCGCGCATTTTTTCGCCCGCGGCGGTTGAGTCCAGGCTGCTTTCATGGTAAAATAACAAAAAACACAGGAGGACAGACCTATGTATGATGTGATCGCGCTGGGCGAGCTGCTTGTCGATCTTGCGGAACGCGCGAAGGACGAAAACGGCTACCCCACGCTTGCCGCCAACCCCGGCGGCGCGCCCGGCAATTTTCTTGCCGCGCTGAGCGCGTATGGAAAGAAGACCGCGTTTCTCGCCAAGGTCGGCGACGACACTTTCGGCCATCTGCTGACCGGCACGATGCGCCGCGCCGGGATCGACACGCGCGGCATTCTGATCAGCCCCGATACATTCACGACGCTTGCGTTCGTGACCTTTGACGCGCACGGCGACCGCTCGTTCGCCTTCGCGCGCAAGCCCGGCGCGGACACACAGCTGCGCTGGGAGGAGATCGACCCGGCCATGCTGGCAGAAAGCCGCGTGTTCCACTTCGGCTCGCTCAGCTGCACGGACGAGCCTGCCCGCACGGCCACGCAGAAGGCCGCGGCCTATGCCCGCGCGCACGGCAGGCTCGTCACTTACGACCCCAATTACCGCGCCCCGCTGTGGAAAACAGAGCAGGAGGCAAGGGAACAGATCCTCTGGGGCCTTTCGCAGGCGGATATCGTCAAGATCAGCGATGAGGAGACGCAGTTCCTCTGGGACTGCAGCCCGGAGGAGGGCGCGGAGCGCGTGCTGGCGCTGGGCGCGAAGCTCGTCATGGTCACGCTGGGGCCGAAGGGGTGTCTGCTGAAAAATAAGCAGGCAGACTTCTCCTGCGGCTGCCCGAAGGTGCATCCCATTGACACGACCGGCGCAGGCGATATCTTCGGCGGCAGCGCCGTATCGCGCTTTTTGGAGCTTGGGAAAGCGCCGGAGGCGCTGACGCGGGACGATCTTGCCTATATGGCCCGCTACGCGGCAGCCGCAGCAAGCCTCTCCACCGAAGCTTCCGGCGCCATCCCGTCCATCCCGAAAAAGGAAGCCGTCCTGCAAAAGATGCAGGAGGCATATTGCGTGCAGGCGGACGCACACCGATAACGATCCGACGTTTTGACGCAGAAAGCGGCATTCCCGGCCCGGGAATGCCGCTTCTGTTTTGCAGCTTACGCTTTTTTCTTCGGCCCCATGATTTCGGCACTCAGGAGGGCGACAAGGGGGACAGTCAGGATGATGCCGATGGTGCCGGCCACGCCGCGGATGATCTCGATGGCGATGGAATCGGCGTTGAAGATCTGGATCATGGGATAATCAAAGATCTGGAACAGCAGGAGTGTATTGAGGCTCGAACCGGCGAAGGCGAGGATGAGCGTGTTCGCCATGGTGCCCATGGCGTCCTGTCCGATGTTCATGCCGGAGCGGAACAGCGCCTTACGCGGCAGGTCGGGGTTCAACTCGCGCAGTTCCCAGCAGGCGGAGGAAATGGACATGGCCACGTCCATGACTGCGCCGAGCGAGGCGATGAGAATGCCGCTGACGAACAGGCCGCTGATCTTCAGTCCCCGGTCGGATGCGCGCAGGACAAGTTCCTCCGCCTCGGGCAGATTGAAGCCGTTGAGCGGCGAGATCGACCCGCACAGGGCGGCGAAAATGCCGGCCACCGCCACGCCGCCGATGCAGCCGAGCGTGGCGCAGAGCGTCTTGCGGCTGAAGCCGTTCAGGAACAGGAGGGAGGCTGCCGTCGTCAGCGCGACAAGCACGACCGTGACCACGACCGGCTGCGCGCCGCGCAGGATCATGGGCACCTGAATGAACCAGACGCACGCAAGCGTATACAAAAGCCCCAGCAGGGCCGTGAGGCCCTTTTTCCGGCCGATCAGCAGGAGCAGCGCGGCAAATATGGCAAGCAAACCGAGCAGCACCGGCGCGCGGTTATAATTCGGAATGGATATGATATACGGCGCGCCCTCGTCGTCCAGATCGAGGCGGACGACGATCTTTGTGCCGATCTTCGCGTCGACGTTGGTATAGATGGTCAGATAGTTGATCGCCTCAAGCGTTTCGCCCTTCCACGGGCCGTTCAGGATCTCGACCTCGAGATACTGCTGGCCGATGCGGCGGCCCTCCGTCCAGTCCTGGGTTTCCGCGTTGTCGTCCAGAATGTCCGTGACGCGCGCAACGGCGAAAAACCGCTTGCGAGCGGCAGTCGCCTCGCGGTCAGGCTCCGTGTATTCCAGAACCAGCGCCCACGCGATGATCAGCACGAACAGCGGAACGCTCACGCCGATCTCCAGCCAGCGCTTGCGCGTCAGCTTGCATTGTAAGTTTTTCATGGATTCTCCTTCAGGATGCGCAGTTTTTGAATGATGGGGGACTGCCCCGCCGGAAGACCCGGCGGGGCAGCTTTGTACTGTTGGGGAACTCAGCGCTCGAGATAGCGGTGGATGATCGCCGCGACCTGTGCGCGGGTCGCCTGTGCCTTCGGCACAAGGTTGCTGCCGGAGCCGTTGATCAGACCCTGGCCGACCGCCCAGTTCATCGCCTGAATGGCGTAGGCGGAGAGCTGCGCCGTGTCGGCAAAGCTGCCGAGATTTTCCTCGAGCGTCACAGCCGTCATGCCGCCGTAGACTGCGTAGCGGTACAGGATCGCCGCAAGCTGCTCACGGGTCACGGGGTCGTTCGGGCCAAAGAGGCCGGAACCGTAGCCGTTGACGATGCCGTTGGCCGCCGCCCATGCGACCGCCTTGGCAAACCACTTGCCGGCGGCCACATCCGTAAAGTCGGACGAGCCGGAAACGGACGGGCTGCCCGCCATGCGGTAGAGGATGGTAACGATCATGGCACGGGTCAGCGGTGCGTTGGGAGAGAAGCGATCGGCGCCCGTGCCGTCCATGATGCCCTTCTCGTAGACATAGCGGACATCGTTATAGAACCAGTCGCTGCCGGACACATCGGCAAACGGGAGCCCTACCGGGGCAGCGGGCCTGGCCGGGGTGACCGGGGTGCCGGGGGTGACGGGCGGAGGCGGCAGGACAGTCTTATGCCAACGTGCATAGAAGGTCTTGTCGCCGGTCTCCGTCGCGCCGATCTGCCTGATCTGCACGCCGCCGGTGTAGGCGGTGAACCAGCCGAGGAAGGTATAGCCGGGCTTGGTCACATTGGTCGGCAGAACGGTCACGGTGCCCTCGGTGTAGGTCACCGGGTAGAGGCCGCCAATCGTGCCGCCGTCGGTGACATAGGTGATGTTCCACGTTCTGGCCGGAGTCTCGCCTGCGGTGCAGACGACGTCAGCGCGGTCGCGGATACGGATACGCGGGTAGACCGGCGTGCCGTCCGAGAGGACGAAGGTGTTGTCATAGGAGGCAAGGCCAACCGCCTCGACCTGATTGCCGACGATGGCGTTCTGGACTTCCTTGTCCTTCGTGATGTAGCCGTCGATGAAGACGCGTGCTTCGTTGCCGGCTGCATCCTTGACCATGATGGTCTGGATCTTGCCTTCGGCCTCTTCCACTCTGGTGATCGTGCCCTTGATCTTGACGAGGCTGCCGAGGACGGAGCCGTCGTTGATCTGCGCGGCAGTGACTTCCACGGGAGTCGGAGCCGCTGCGTCGGCGATCTTTTCGATCTTCGTCACAGCCAGCTGGCGCTCGCCCTGATAGGAGGACGTCGTGCCGGTGACACGGACCTTATCGCCGATCTTAAAGTTGCCTGCGACCGGGAAGGCGTTGATACCGGCGGTGTTGTCCTGCACATAGATGCAGTCGAAGAACGCGGTATCCTTGTCATAGCCGGAGGCGTTGGAGGTCACGATGCCCTCCACGGTAAACTTGACGCCTTCGTCTTTCTCTGCCTGCACATCCGCGATCTTGGTGATCTCGGTCTGGTTGAGCATGGAGACAAGGTTCTGGCAGATCTTGTAGTTGGAGTAGTTCTTCTCCGCACCGCTGTCGGAGACCTGGTACTGCACCTCGAAGTTCGACATGAAGGCTGCGCCGGAGACGATGATGAGGCCCTTGCCCTCGATCTGCTCGGACGCCATGACCATCAGGCGGTCATCGTTTTTTGCGAAGGTGTACTTCGGGATACCTGCGCCGCCGAGGCCGTCGTTGTCAACGTCCACGGAGTAGGTCGTTGCATGGCCGTAGACTGCCGGGCTGACCGTTGCGGGCAGCGTAGAGGTTGCATTGCCGCTTGCGTCAACTGCGTAGATGGACGCGCCGCCGTAGTGGCTGAAGCGTTCGGTGTAGAGCTTGTCATACGGATGCTCTGCATCGAATTCCACGCCGTTCAGAAGCGGGTTCTCCATGTTGTAGGACGAGAAGTAGAGTCTCCACTTGTCGACGCCGTCGGCTGCGGAGCGGACATCGTCATACGTTGCGTCGTCAGAGATACGGAGGCTGGAGCCGAGTTTGGCAAGAACCTCGTTCTGCGTCGCGGCCATGTGCTTGATGTCCGGGTTGTTCTGGATGACGTCGTAATTCTCGTAGTTGTCGGACCAACCGGCGAGGATCACCATACCGCCGTTGTCGTTGAACGTCTTGAGGGCGTTCAGCTCGTCCTCGGAATAGGTCTTCGGATCCTTCTGGGCCGCTTCCAGACGGCGGGACGGAGCCGTCAGGATGATGGCCTTGTACTTGGGATTGCCGCAGGCCGCGATGAGTTCCTCGCTGGTCTTCAGCATGACCGTGCGCACGGAATATTCCGCGGCCAGCTCGCCGAAGTTGCCCATGGAGTCCTTATAGTTGCCTGCAACGTATTCGTTGTAGTGCGAGGCGTCAATGCCGATGTAGACAAGCTTGCTTGCGTCAAGCACATCGAGCGTGACGTCCTTGGTGAACGTGTACTCCTTGCCGTCCTGCTCGATCACAGCCGTGATCCGGACGGTCATGATGCGGGCCTTTGTCGGGGTATACTTGAATTCCACATCCTGCGTGCTGCTTGCAGCCAGCGTGTAACCGGTGGTATCCGTGCCGATGGTTTCGCCGCCGATGGCATAGGTGATGGACTTGATGGTAGCGGGCTTTGCCTCACTGTTGAAGAACGTGGTGGTGATGGTCAGTTCTTCGTCGGTGACAGGGGTAGACGTGCCGCATTCAGCCTTGGAAATGCCAAGCTTGAGCGATTCGCCGACCCAGACGGGAGCGGTCACGGCCAGATCGCCGTCGCCCTCGGTGACGCGGACAAAGTAATAGGTGTACTCAGGCGCCAGTTCCACGCTGACGGAGCCCTTGGCGAGATCCGCGGCACTGTTCCATGTATAGGCGACCTTGCCGGAGTTGACGACCAGCTCGACCTTGGCGATGGAATCGGTGCGGTCGGGATCGTTGAAGGAGATCTCGAAGTTCAGCTTCTCAGGAACGTCGATGATGGAGCCCATCATGTTGCCGTTGACCGTGTAGTCCAGTTCGAGGTTCTTGTCCTCGGTGGCGTACATACGGCGCGCTCTGAGCGCTGCATAGATGCCGTCTTCGGTAAAGTCGTCGGTCAGGATGACGTCGCGGGCGTCGTTGGCGTTGCCCCACTTGCCCTTGTGGTTATCCTGGTTGTTGGTCGGGGCGACGTGCCAGCCCTTGTCGAGCGCCATGATGTACTGCTCGTAGCTGGGATAATAGCCGCCTGCGCCGATCTGGCCTTCGCCGTTGCCGACTTCGACCATGTACATACGGGTGTCAACGACCGCATCCCAATAACCGAAGTCAATGAAGTTGCCGAACGTCGTGCCCGGATGGTTGAACTGGCTGATGGACTCGGCGCCCTCCGCCTGGGACAGCAGCTTATAATACGCCTGCAGGCCCGCGTCCTTGGTCTTGTTGTTGAGCGTCGAGTTATTGCGGGAGACGATGCCGGGGGTGTTGAAGGTGTTGATATGGCCGGGACCGCCGGACCACGTCATTTCAAAGCCCGCAATGGCGACCATTTTGCCTGCGTTGGCCGCGTTGAAGGCTGCGACAGTGTCCTTGTAGGTCGCCCAGCTGTGGCTGGGATCGGAATCCTTGACAAGAGACGTGTCATACAGAGCCGCTTCGACGTTGGGGTTATTCTTGCTGTCGAAGTAGTTGGAATGGTCGGTGAACGCGACGAAGTCAACGTTCGCATTGTCAGGCAGCGCCTTGATATACGCCAGTGCGCTTTCCAGCGAGCCTGCGCCGTCGGAATACTGCGTGTGGGAGTGCAGCTGGCCGAAGTAGCGCTGGAAGGTCGCCTCGCCGATGGTGAAGGACCAGGTCTTGCTGGTTTCCTTTTCATCCGCACGCTTGACCGTCACAGTTACCATGACCTTGCCGTCCGCCATATCGGCAGCCGGGGTGTAGGTGACCTTGCCGTCTGCGTAGACAGCATCGACCTTTTCGCTGTTGACAGTCATCGTTACGCTGGCGCTCTCGCCAGCGTTCGAGATCTCCGCGGAGATCTCCGGCCGCTTTTCAGCTCCGGTCTGTGCGCCCTGCGCGGGCGTTACGTTGGAGATCACAGGCTCGTCGAGGATGTCGACGGTGCAGGACGCTCTGGCCTCGTTGCCCTTGACATCCTTGAACGCAAAGGTCAGGGTCATCTTGCCGCCGACCTTGGCTGCTTCCGCGATATCCGAATCAAAGACTGTGATATGGACGCGGCCCTTGCCGGTGGTGAAGCCGTCCAGAACCTCCACGTCCGTGTTACCCTGAAGCTGGCTGATGCCGGAGATGTACGTTCCGTCGGCCTTCTTGACACTGTACTCGATCCACGGATTGTCGATCGCATAGATCGTGTCGATCTCGAGTTCAAACTCGTAATCGCTGCCGACATAGGCCGGGAGCATGGTTTCGGGGAAGGTGATGGTGGGCTGCACGACGAGGCCGCCGTCCACGTTCACGCCCTCCGCCACGGGATAGAAGAAGAAGGAGTAGATTGTATAGTCAAGATCGCCGGTCTTGCTGTACATGCTGTAGACCTTGAACGAGTCGGAGAAATACTCCAGCCACTGGCTGTGGCCGCTGAACTTCGCCGTGCGGCTCTCCAGCTCATAGCCGCCCACGCCGCCGGAGCAGGTACGGACGAGCCAGTCCGCGTCTTCGGTCGAAACGCCCTCTTCGGAGAAGTCCTTGCTGTAGAACGCGTTGTTGCCGGTGCCGTTGGCACAGAGATAGCCATACGCATCGCTCTTGAAGCGGAGGTATTCGCCGTTCTGCTCGACGGTGAACACAACAGCGCCGTTCGCCGGGGTGGCCTTACCGTCCTTGACCTCGGTATCGGCCTTTTTGATGGACTTGGAATCGTTCTCCGCCGCCAGAACCGCCTGTGCGTTCTGGTTGTAGATCACGAACTTGTCGCCGGGCTTGGGTAGATCGCCGGAAGGCTCATCGGAGCCGCCGTCGTCCACGACCAGATAGAACTGCTGGGCAAACAGCGCCTCATCGCTGATTCTGCTGTAGCTGCTCCAGTTGTTCTTCTCGGCGTACCACTCCAGATAGTTGCCGCGCACGGCGTTCTGGATGTAATAGCAGCCGGTCGTTGCAGCCGCAGAAACCTTCCACGCGGTGTTCACGTCGTCCAGCGGCGTGCTGCCGTAGCTTGCGCCCATGGAAAGCTTCTTGCCGTCCTTGGTGGAGAACGTGTAAGAACCGTCCGCGTTGACGCCGACCGTCCAGACGTCAGCATCCGTCCAGCCGGACAGCTTGCCGTCTGCCAGCGTCACATCCGTTCCCTTATTATAGAAGCCGGAGTATTCGGTGGACAGAGCCTTCATATTGGCTGGGTTGTAGATGACGAGCTGCTCGCCGTCCTTGAACAGCGCGCTGGGCGTGGGCTCAGGATCCGGATCGGGATCAGGCTCTTCGCCGGAATCTACCACAAGGTAGAACTGCTGCTCGAAGGCGGCCCCTGTGCCGGTATACGCGCTCCAATTGTTGTTCTTGGTAAACCATTGCAGGCGGTATTTATCGGTGCGGCCGGTATTGTCGATATAATAGGTCGCATCCTTGCCGTCAACAGCCGTGACCTTCCATGTGTCGTTTGCCTTACCCAGCGGGGTGCTGGTATAGTCCGTATCCATGGAGAGCTTCTGGCCGTCCTTGGCTGCAAAGGTAAACGTGCCGTCTTCGTTGATGCCAACCGTCCAAAGGTCAGCCTCTGTCCAGCCAGTGAGTTTGCCCTTTTCCAGCGTCACATCCGTGCCTTTATTATAGAAGCCGGAATATTCGGTGGACAGCGTCTTGCCGTTGGCCGGGTTGAAGATCACGACAGTGTCGCCATTCTGAATGTCCTCAATTGCAACGACACCGTTTTCACGGGCAGGCGCGGTTTCGAGCTTGTACAGCGTAAAGTTGCAGGGATAGCCGCCCGGCTGTTTTGCAATCGTTTCGTTTTTGTATCCTCTGAACTTGTGATTGCTGCTCGCGTTACTGGCAAGCGTTACAGTATCCTCGCCCGTTCCAGCAAAGGTAAATTTGCCGTCAGCAAAGCTGGCTGCCCATTTATAGCTGCCAGACTGGATGCCGTTCGTGTTGCCGCCCTTCGGTGCGATCGAAGTTCCCTTTGCGTCCGTCATGACGACGCCGTCTGTATCGACGGTCAGCGTCCAGACGCCTGCAGTCGGATTTTCGATCTTACCGTCGACAACGCTGGGCTGTGTTGCAAGAACCCAGCCGTTGTCAAAATAATCCGGCGCATAATCCGTATCTGTCACAAGTACATACTTGCCGGTCGTCAGTTCGGCTGCACTTGTGACCTTGGTGTAGGTCTGCGCTGTCCCCTCCGCCATGGCGACCGGCATGGCCGACAGGACCATGACGACGGCCAGCAGCAGCGCGAGACAGCGCGTTGTGCGTTTTCTCATGCTAGTTTTCCTCCTGATTTCTTTACAAAATCTGAATGTTCGTGTTGTGCGCGGGACGCCCCACGCGAAGCACCTCGCTTGAACCCTCCTTCTGCGGATTGATACAGACACGAAAGCGGCTGCCGGTCAAGGGAGCCGCAGTCGCAGAGTTCTGTATTTCATAGTATAGCAGTTTCACCCGTTAAAATCCAGTGCCTTTACGGAGATTTTACCGATTTTACGTAAATTTTACCGGGGGATTTTTTGTGGATTTTGTCTATATAATCCCTGACCGGCAGACAAAGCCCGCCCGGCAGTCCCCGCCGGACGGGCAGGAACGCTGTCCGGGAAGCCGGCTGATGCTGCGGATCCGGGCGCCGCGGCTGATAAAACTGCCCCGCCGGGGCATTCATACATAAGATATGAATTGTTCACAAATAATTTAAGTCTGTAGGTATTGACAACGCTGGCAGGCGGTGGTACACTGCGTTTAGCACTCAGGGATAAAGAGTGCTAAGGCGAAAGGAGGAACGAACCATGGAGCTTTCAGACCGGAAAAAGAAGATCCTGCGTGCGATCGTGGATCTTTACATCCGCACGGCGGAGCCGGTGGCGTCCAAGACCATTGCGCAGATGCCGGACATGGATTTTTCCTCCGCGACCATCCGCAACGAGATGGCGGAGCTGACGACGCTCGGATATCTGGAGCAGCCGCACACCTCCGCCGGACGCATCCCGTCGCCTGCCGGGTACCGGCTGTACGTCGACGAGCTGATGCAGGACTACCGCCTGTCGACCGATGAAACGAAATCGATCAATCAGGCGATGGAGCTGAAAATGCAGGAGGTCGACAAGGTCGTCTCGCAGGTCGGCAAGCTTGTCTCGCAGATGACGAATCTGCCCGCCTACGCCATGGCGGCGCGTGCCGCCGGGCTGACGGTCAGGCGGTTCGACCTGATCCTCGCGGACAGCGGCAGCTTTATTCTGGTCGTGATGCTGAGCGACAGCTCCGTCAAGAATAAGCTCATCCGGCTCCCGGTCGAGCTGACGGAGGCGGATCTGAAGCTTCTCGGCGCAGTGTTGAACGCAAGCGTCACGGAGTTGACCGCCGAACAGCTCAGCCCCGAGCTTCTGTCCCGCGTGACCAGAAGCGCCGGAAATGCGGCCAGCCTCGTGCCCGTCATCATGGATTTCGTCACGTCGCTTCTGCACCAGGAGCACAGCGAGGTCTACATGACCGGACAGGCAAAGCTTCTCGGCCAGCCGGAGTACCACGACATTGACAAGGCGCAGAAAATGCTCTCCGCACTTGACGAGGATGTGGTCTCCAATCTTCCCGCCGCACTTTCCCCGGACAGCCGGACGCAGATCCTGGTCGGCCCGGAAAACGTGTCGAAGGAGCTGCGCGACACCAGCGTCGTCATGACGAAGTTCGACATCGGCGACGGGATGCAGGGCCTGATCGGCGTGGTCGGCCCGACCAGAATGGATTACGCGCAGATCACCGCCCGGCTGAGCTACTTCGCCGAGAACCTGAGCCGGATGTTCCAGAAAAACCAGACCCCGGCGATCGAAGGGCCGGAAAATAAGCACAATGACCCGGAGGCATAGATATGAGTAAGAAAACAAACAGCAATCCGGCTTCGGAGGAAAAGGCACAGGCCGCCTCCGCAGCCGAGCAGACAGAAGAAGCTGCGCAGCAGACCGAAGCCGAAGCCGCGAAGCAGTCCGAGGAAAAAAAGCCCGAGGAAGCCAAGCAGCAGGAGGCAAGCGAGTTTGAAAAGGCGCAGCAGGCGCTGGCACAGGAGCATGACAGCTATCTGCGGCTGGCCGCCGAATACGACAACTACCGCAAGCGCAGCCAGAAGGAAAAGGAAAGCCTCTATACCGACATCCGTTCGGAGACGGTCGAGAAGTTCCTTCCCGTGTACGACAATCTCGAGCGGGCGCTGGCGCAGGAGACGCAGGATGCCGCGTTTAAAAAGGGCGTCGAGATGACGATGAACCAGCTCGTCTCCGTCATGGAAAAGCTGGGCGTCGTGAGCTTCGGCGCGGCAGGCGAGGTCTTTGACCCACAGCTTCATAACGCGGTCATGCACGTCGAGGACGAAGCGCTTGGCGAAAACGTCATCGCGGAGGTCTTCCAGAAGGGCTTCAAGGTCGGCGAAAAGGTCGTCCGCTTCGCGATGGTAAAGGTCGCAAATTAAAAAGCACCCACGCCGGGGATCCGGCAGCATCTAAATTTGTAAATACAGGCATTCATATAGGAGGAAATTATTATGAGTAAGATTATTGGCATTGACCTTGGTACTACCAACAGCTGCGTCGCCGTTATGGAAGGCGGCGAACCCGTCGTCATCGCGAACGCCGAAGGCAACCGCACCACCCCGTCCGTCGTCGCGTTCTCCAAGACCGGTGAAAGAATGGTCGGTCAGGTCGCAAAGCGTCAGGCCGTTACCAACCACGAGCGCACCGTCGCTTCCATCAAGCGTCACATGGGCTCCGATTACAAGGTCGACATCGACGGCAAGAAGTACACCCCGCAGGAGATCTCCGCGATGATCCTGCAGAAGCTGAAGGCGGACGCCGAGGCATATCTGGGCGGCACCGTCACCGAGGCCGTCATCACCGTTCCCGCATATTTCAACGACGCCCAGCGTCAGGCCACCAAGGACGCAGGCAAGATCGCGGGTCTTGACGTCAAGCGTATCATCAACGAGCCGACCGCAGCCGCTCTGGCCTACGGCGTCGACAAGGAAGCCGAGCAGAAGGTCATGGTCTACGACCTCGGCGGCGGCACGTTCGATGTCTCCATTCTGGACATCGGCGACGGCGTTATCGAAGTCCTTGCCACCAACGGCAACACCCACCTCGGCGGCGATGATTTCGACGAGTGCGTCATGAACTACCTCGTTTCCGAATTCAAGAAGGCAGAGGGCATCGATCTGTCCAACGACAAGGTCGCCATGCAGAGACTGAAGGAAGCCGCCGAAAAGGCCAAGATCGAGCTGTCCGGCGTGACCTCCACGAACATCAACCTGCCGTATATCACCGCTGACGCAACAGGCCCGAAGCATCTGGACGTCACGCTGACGCGTGCAAAGTTCAACGAGCTGACCGCTCATCTGGTCGAAGCGACCGCAGGCCCGGTCAAGCAGGCGATGGCCGATGCCGGTCTGACCGCCAACGATATTTCCAAGGTCCTTCTGGTCGGCGGCTCGACGCGTATTCCGGCCGTGCAGGATGAGGTCAAGAAGCTGACCGGCAAGGAAGGCTTCAAGGGCATCAACCCCGACGAGTGCGTGGCTGTCGGCGCAGCGATCCAGGGCGGCGTGCTTGGCGGCGACGTCAAGGGCCTGCTGCTGCTGGACGTCACTCCGCTGTCTCTCGGCATCGAGACGATGGGCGGCGTGTTCACCAAGCTGATCGACCGCAACACCACCATCCCGACCAAGAAGAGCCAAGTCTTCTCTACCGCCGCTGACAGCCAGACCTCCGTTGAGGTCCATGTCCTGCAGGGTGAGCGTGAGATGGCAGCCGACAACAAGACGCTCGGTGTGTTCCAGCTGACCGGCATCGCTCCGGCGCCCAGAGGCGTTCCGCAGATCGAGGTCACGTTCGACATCGACGCCAACGGCATCGTGAACGTCTCCGCGAAGGATCTCGGCACCGGCGCCGAGCAGAAGATCACCATCACCGCTTCTTCCAACCTCTCGAAGGAGGATATCGACAAGGCTGTCCGCGAAGCGGAGCAGTATGCGGCGCAGGATAAGGCCCGCAAGGACGAGGTCGACACCCGCAACAGCGCCGACCAGATCATCTACCAGTCCGAAAAGACCCTGAACGAGATGGGCGACAAGGTCACAGAGGCTGAGAAGGCCCCCGTCAAGGAAGCCATTGAAAAGCTGAAGACCGCCCAGAAGGGCACCGACCTCGCTGCCATCAAGGCTGCGACCGAGGAGGTCCAGAAGGCGTTCTACGCCGTGTCCGAGAAGCTCTATAAGAACGCGGCCCCGCAGGGCGAGCCGAATGCCAACCCGAACGCCGGTCAGGCCGGCCAGCAGGCGGGCGGCAATGACGACGGCGTCGTCGACGCGGACTACGAAGAGGTCAAGGACAACTAATTCGTGAAGCACAGCTTGACAGGGGCGGCGTGACCGCCCCTATCGGCTGTTACCCACCGAATCTGAGGTGAGATAGTATGGCAGATCAGAACAAACGAGATTATTACGAGGTGCTGGGCGTCGAGAAAAACGCGTCCGACGCCGAGATCAAAAAGGCCTACCGCAAGCTGGCCATGAAATACCACCCCGATCAGAACCCCGGCGACAAGACCGCCGAGGAAAAGTTCAAGGAGATCAACGAGGCGTATGAGGTCCTGTCCGACGCCGATAAAAAGGCCCGGTACGACCAGTACGGCTTCGCGGGCGTCGACCCGAATTTCAATCCGAACGCGGGCTTCGGCGGATTTGGAGGCGGCGGCTTCAGCGGCTTCGGGGATTTCAGCGATATCTTCGGCGATTTCTTCGGCGGCGGCGCGTCGTCGTCCGGCCGCAGAAGAGGCCCGGCGAAGGGCCAGAACGTCGTCAGTGAGATCGAGATCAGCTTTGAGGACGCGGCTTTCGGCTGTGAACGCGAGATCACCTTCTCCCGCATCGAAACGTGCAGCACCTGCCATGGAAGCGGCGCAAAGGAGGGCACGAGCCCCCAGACCTGTACGTACTGCCACGGCACCGGCACCGTGCGCACCCAGCAGAATTTCATGGGCATGACCATGCAGTCCAATCAGCCGTGCCCGAAGTGCGGCGGCAGCGGCACCATCATCACCGACCCCTGCAACGCCTGCCGGGGCAAGGGCAAGGTGCGCCACACGAAGACCATCCGCGTCAAGGTTCCTGCCGGCATCGACGACGGCCAGTCCTTCCGCGTGCGCGACGAGGGCAATGCCGGCTCGAACGGCGGCCCGAACGGCGATCTGCTCGTGACCGTTTCCGTGCGCAAGCACCCGATCTTCACGCGTGACGGCGCGAACGTCATGTGCCAGATGCCCATTTCGTTCACGCAGGCCGCGCTCGGCGCGTCCATCGAGGTGCCCACGCTCGACGGCAAGGTGCGCTATCAGATCCCCGAGGGCACGCAGACCGGCACGACCTTCCGCCTGCGCGGCAAGGGCATCCCGTATGTCGGCTACAAGACGCGCGGCGACCAGTATGTCACCGTGGTCGTGGAGACGCCCACGCATCTGAGCCGTGAGCAGAAGGAGCTTCTCAAGAAGCTGGAGGATTGCAGCGGCGAGGAGAGCCAGCCGAAGAAAAAGAGCTTCTTTGAGAAGCTCAGAGACGTATAAACCCATTCCCAACGGAATAGGAAAAGGCCCCTGCAACCGCAGGGGCCTTTTCAGCATGTCAAAAAATCTTTTTGACATGCTCAGGCAAAATGCACGCCTTTCGGCGTGCATTTTGCTTATTCGACGATTTTGTAATACGCCCGCGCGGTCACGCGATAGACGATCAGATACAAGACGGCAAACACGCCGAGCGTTCCGAGCGTGCACCACATCGTGCGCACGGCGTCATATTGCTGGAAAAGCGTCAGCAGCATCCGGATGAGGCGGAAGTCAAACGCCACATGGACAGCCGCCACCAGAAGCGGCGCGAAGAACACGATCAGAAGCTGGTGGTTCACCGAGCGGCGGATCTCCGATTTTTGAAGGCCGACCTGCTGCATGATCTGGAAGCGTGCGCGATCCTCGTAGCCCTCGGAGACCTGCTTGTAGTAGATGATGAGCACCGTCGCAAACAGGAACACGAACCCGAGGAAAAAGCCGAGGAACAAAAAGCCGCCGTACGTGCTGCGCAGCGTGGGATAGCCGTCGGCACGCATATCGGTCGTGTAATTCACGTTCGCCGCCTCGGCAGCGGACTCAAGCTCGGGGTCGCTGAGAAGCGCGTGCAGCGCGTCGAGCTGCTCGTCGTCCGTACCGGAGAGGTCGAACTGGTACGTGTAGTTGAGCATGCTACGGGTGCCGCCGTGCTCGCTGGTGTAGGCGTTTTGCTGCGCGCGCAGCTCGAGCACGCTGTCGAGATCCGGCATGACCAGATACAGCGTGTGCAGACCCATGATGGAGCTGCCGCTGACGAGCGAGAAGCTATCGAGCTGCCGCAGCCGCAGCGTATCGCCGCCGAGCGTGAGCGTGTCGCCAAAGGCTGCGCCGTCCGTCCATGCGAGCGCCTCGCCGGGTGCAAGCGTCACCTGCTCGCCGGTCAGGTCGGCATAGCCCTCCGTGTCCAGAACCATGACGGTGTATTCATCGGCGCTCGAACCGGTGAGCTGCTTGCTCGTGAGATCGAGCGCATCGCCGCTGCGCAGCGCGGAAAACCTGACGGTACGATAGCCGTGCACGTTGCTCTGCGTGAGCCCCGTGCGCGTCATGGCATCATCCACCACCCGCAAAACCGGCGCGACGTCCGGCACTGTGTTCGTCCGGGTGTCGGTCATGAGCGTGAGCGTCATATCCTGCGGCCAGCGCACGTCGGCGTAGGCGTCCAGCCCCTTGTACAGGCTCACCGTGGTCGAAACCGTCACGAGCACCATCGTCGAGAGGATGCAGATGCTCGCAAGGCCGGCCGCGTTGCGGCTCATGCGGTAGATGAGGCCGGAGACGGTGGCAAAGTGGTTGGTTTTATAGTAGTAGCGCCGGTTTTTGCGCAGCGCCTTGAGCATGACGACGCTCAGCGCGATAAACGTGAGATACGTGCCG
>OOAA01000616.1_pt1 | contig 23729 bp, 21 predicted proteins | sample 1671671 | NCBI WGS metagenome assembly OOAA01 (sample SAMN06348180, study PRJEB24527) | human gut metagenome | biome: human gut; feature: ankylosing spondylitis patient; material: feces | host: Homo sapiens | place: China | collected 2015-10 | reverse complement strand
ACTTTTTTAAAATTTTTATTGACTTTTTCCATTATGACGTATATAATTTAGTTTATTGAGGGGATCAAATATTTTCTGGGCAAAAAAATATTGTTTACCGCCTTTTTAAGCGGTAAGCTTTATTTTTTTGCTTTTTTTAGGTTATTTCGTTTTCAAGCGCAAAGCGGTACACATAAACCTCTTAAATTTATGCAGACTTGCTATGATATAATCTCTATTTCCCTATTATTAAAGAAAATCAGGTTATATGATGAAAATTCACTTGATAATTCATTGACAAAGTATTTTATATGGATTAAAATAAGATTGTTAAAAATGTGAAAAAGTTAGGAGCGATCTATATGGGTTACACAGTAGCTCAAAAGCTTATTAAGTCACATCTTGTCAGCGGAGAAATGAAAGTCGGCAGTGAGGTCGGTCTCAAAATAGACCAGACTCTTACTCAGGATGCAACCGGCACTATGGCATATCTTGAATTTGAAGCCATGGGCATTAAAAGAGTTAAAACAGAGCTTTCGGTTGCTTATGTTGACCATAATACATTGCAGACAGGATTTGAGAATGCAGATGACCATCGTTTTATAGGCAGTGTTGCAAAGAAACGCGGAATTAGATTTTCTCGTCCGGGAAACGGCATTTGCCATCAAGTACACTTAGAACGTTTCGGCAAACCCGGAAAAACGCTTATTGGCTCTGACAGCCACACACCCACAGGCGGCGGTATAGGTATGCTCGCTATGGGTGCAGGCGGACTTGACGTAGCTGTTGCAATGGGCGGCGGCACATACTATATTACCATGCCGAAAATCGTCAATGTACATCTTACCGGGAAACTCAGCCCTTATGTTACGGCCAAAGACGTAATCCTTGAAGTCCTCAGAAGAATGACTGTTAAGGGCGGTGTAGGCAAAATAATCGAGTATACAGGCGAAGGCGTTAAAACTTTATCCGTTCCGGAGAGAGCAACTATAACTAATATGGGTGCTGAGCTTGGAGCAACAACGTCGGTTTTCCCGTCAGATGAAATAACCAAGGCGTTTCTTGAAGCACAAGGCAGAGTTGATGATTGGACAGAACTTTCTGCCGACAGCGATGCGGTATACGACGAATTTATTGAAATAGACCTTTCTTCTCTTGAACCTCTTGCAGCTATGCCGCATATGCCCGATAAAGTAAAAAAGGTTTCTGAAATAGGCAAAATTAAAATTGACCAGGTATGCATAGGCTCATGCACAAATTCCTCTTTAATGGATATGCTGAAAGTCGCGGCTATATTAAAGGGACATACCGTTGCCGAAAACGTCAGCCTGAGCATCGCTCCGGGTTCAAAGCAGGTGCTTAATATGCTTGCACTCAACGGAGCACTCTCGGATATGATAAATGCGGGTGCCAGAATTCTCGAAAGCGCTTGCGGACCATGTATAGGTATGGGTCAGTCGCCTAATTCAAAAGGCATTTCTCTCAGAACGTTCAACAGAAACTTTGAGGGACGTTCCGGAACCGCAGACGCAGGAATATACCTTGTAAGCCCCGAGACTGCCGCGGTATCGGCAATCGCCGGTGTATTGACCGATCCGAGAGAAAACGGAGAACCGCTCCACATCCTTATGCCCGACAAATTTATTGTTAATGACAATATGATAGAAATGCCCGCTTCAGAAGAAGACGCAGACAAGGTTGAGGTTATTTACGGTCCAAACATCAAACCGTTCCCCAAAACCGAAAAATTACCGGAGAGCATTGAAGCTAAAGCACTTCTCAAAGTCGGAGATGATATAACCACCGATCATATTATGCCGGCAGGTGCCAAGATACTACCCTATCGCTCAAATATACCTTACCTTTCGCAGTTCTGCTTCGGAGTGTGCGACAAGGAATTCCCCGACAGATGTAAAAAAGAAGACAAAGGAATTATAATCGGCGGCGCCAACTACGGTCAGGGCTCTTCTCGTGAACATGCGGCTTTGGTTCCGCTTTATCTCGGTATAAAGGCGGTTATCACAAAATCATTTGCAAGAATTCACTGTGCAAATCTTATTAATGCCGGTATATTGCCTCTCAACTTTAAAAACCCCGATGATTATGACAAGATTTCCGAGGGCGACCTTCTCAGCCTTGAAAAAGTAAAAGACGAGATACTCTCAGACAAACCCGTGATGTTGCTTAACGAAACAACCGGCGAAAAGTTCGAGCTTAAATATGATTTGTCAACACGCCAAAAGGATATTATCCTTGCGGGCGGTCTTCTCAACTACACAAGAGAATCATTATAATAGGAGGATAAAAATGACTGAAGAAAATTTGCAGGAAGCTTTAAAAAAGTTTGAAGCACTCGTTCGCGAGCAATCGGAACGTTCAGACAGAATTAAAGCTCAAAAGGACAGTATTGACTATGACAAACTTGACAAAATAGTCATCGGCGTTTGCGGCGGAGACGGCATTGGACCGATTATAACAAAAGAATCAGCACGAGTTCTTGAGTATATGCTTGAAGACGATGTTAAAGCCGGAAAAGTTGAGTTTAAAGTCATTGACGGACTTACAATCGAGAACAGAATTGCCCATATGCAGGCTATTCCGGACGATGTTCTGGAAGAGCTTAAATCATGTCACGTTATTTTAAAAGGCCCAACAACGACACCGCAAGCAGGCAGCGGTATGCCAAACATTGAAAGTGCCAATGTTGCCATGAGAAAAGCTCTTGATTTATTTGCAAATGTTCGCCCTGTAAAAGTTCCTGAAAAAGGAATAGATTGGACATTTTTCCGTGAAAATACCGAGGGTGCTTATGCCGTAGGTTCAAAGGGCATAAATGTTGATGACGATCTTGCATTTGATTTTGTTGTAGCAACAAGTGAAGGTTCGGAAAGAATTGCCAAAATGGCGTATGAGTATGCTCGTAAGAATCACAAAGATCGCGTATCAATTATCAACAAAGCTAATGTTATTAAAACGACAGACGGTAAATTCCTCAACATATGCAAAAACATCGGCAAGGAGTACCCTGAAATCACTACTGATGAATGGTATATCGACATAACCACAGCAAAGCTTATTGATGAAAAGCGCCGCAAAGACTTTAAAGTTTTTGTTCTCCCGAATCTATACGGCGATATTATAACCGACGAAGCTGCCGAATTCCAAGGTGGCGTCGGCACGGCAGGAAGTGCTAATCTCGGGAAAAGATATGCAATGTTCGAAGCTATACACGGTTCTGCTCCGCGTATGATTTCCGAAGGAAGAGGTCAATATGCCGATCCTTGCTCCATGCTCCGTGCTACAGTTATGCTTCTGTCGCACATCGGTAAACAAGACAAAGCAGATCTTCTTGAAAAGGCTTTGGATTACTGTATGTTCACCGATAAAAAATATGTAATTACCGGACGAGAAGACGGTGCAACGTGCAGCGAATTCGGCAATTATGTAATGGAAACCGTTCAAAAGCTTTCAAAGTGAGGTGAATTGAGAAATGGCAAAAAATGATTCGGTATCGTTATCTGTCGTTAAAAGACTTCCGAGATATTATCGCTTTTTAGGTGAAATAAAAAAGAACGGAACAGTTCGTATATCATCCGGTGAGTTATCAAAAAGAATGGGTTTTACCGCTTCACAAATTCGCCAGGATCTTAATTGCTTCGGTGGCTTCGGTCAGCAAGGATACGGATATAATGTTGAACAGCTGTACAAAGAAATAGGTTCTATACTCGGTGTCAACAATCATCTTAAGACTATACTAATAGGTGCAGGAAATCTCGGTCACGCCATAGCTTCTCATATGTCTTTTGAAGCACGCGGGTTTAACCTCATCGGTATTTTTGATAAAAACGAAGCACTTGCAGGCAAGCTTGTACGTAACATACCCGTAAGACATATTAACGGTCTGTATGATTTTTGTCGCGACAACTCCCCTGCCGTTGCAGTGCTTTGTATACCAAGCGATAATGCAAAAGAAATTGTTGATGAGCTTGTTAAGCTCGGTGTAAAAGGATTTTGGAATTTCAGTCATTATGATATTGCTTCGGATTACCCAAATGTTGCAGTTGAAAATGTACATCTTTCCGACAGCCTTATGACTCTCAGTTATCATGTAAGTAACCTTTAATTACAATCAATACAAAAAAACGATATCGAAGTTAAATCTTCGATATCGTTTTTTATTTATTCTCAATTAAACTTTTAAGAGACCTTAAAAAATCTTCATTTTGAAAATCTTTTCGTTTATGCGGTCCTTTTGTTCTGCCGCCAGACATACGAATTTCACGAGAAATATGCCTTGACTGCAAAAGAAAGTCAATGTTATTGTCAGTATAAATCAAACCGTTTTGATTTATAGCCCTTGCATTCTTTGCAAGGCACATAGCAGCAAGACCATAATCCTGCGTTACCACAATATCGCCGGGTGATATAAGATTGACTATTTTGTAATCTGCACTGTCTTTGCCTTTTGAAACTGTAATAACACTTGCATAATTAAACGAAAATTCATGAGAAGTATCACATACAACATAGCACTCTATATTGTGTTGTTTGGCAAAATTAATGGCTGATTCGGTGACAGGACATCCGTCGGCATCAATAAAAACACGCATTTTATTCTTCTGCAAGTGCATTTAGTTTTTCAATACACTGCTTACAAATTTTATTTCCTTTATACTCTACAATATCATCTACACTATCGCAAAAAATACACGCCGGAACATATTTTTTTAAAACGATGGAGTCGTCGTCAGTATATATCTCTACGGCACTTTTACCTGCTACGAGGTTCAAAAGCTTACGGGTCTCGGTCGGCAGTACCACCCTTCCCATTTTATCAATTCCACGGACCATGCCCGTAGATTTCATAATATTCACTCCTAACATTCAACAAAAAGCAACATTCGGAACATCCTTTTGACATAATATAGCATTTTAAAATTATTATGTCAACGAAAATGCAATATCTATTTATCATTTCATATGAATATACATGGTATCGGTGATAGAAGTGATGAATTATATATGGTGTGCCATAATTCTTCTAAGCGTAATATTTTCATTTATTTGTGGCAGTACAGAGGGCTTATCAAGTGCTATTATTGCATCCGGCAAACAATCGGTTGAATTTTTGCTATCTGTATTAGGGGTATTTTGCTTTTGGGGTGGCATTATGAATATTATAGAAAAATCAGGCTTAAATAAATTATTTTCAAAGGCCCTGTCCCCTATTATTAAGCTTTTATTTAAAGATGTAAAACCCAAAAGCAAACTTTTTGACGCAATAAGTCTCAGCATGGCAGCAGGACTGTTAGGACTTGGAAATGCCTCGACTCCGCTTGGTATATTGGTTATGAAAGAGTTTGCAAAAGACAGACCTAACGGATATACAGCCACAAACAATATGGTTATGTTTGTAGTCTTAAACTCAACAGCTTTAAAGGTGTTTCCGTCTACAATAGCAGCTGTAAGGCAAAATAACGGTGCCGCAAATCCCTTGGACTTTGTGGCGGCTTCGCTCGTAGCCTCATTTGCATCGGTCGCAACAGGTATTATTTTGACAAAGATGCTCGGTGGTAAAAAATATGAATAAAATAGGTGCTTACATATTCATTATTTTCATTGCAGGGACAGTATGTTATTCGCTCTTGAAAAAGAGAAACGTCTTTCAGGATTTTACCGATGGCGTGCCGTCAGGACTCAAAACCGGATTGGCCATCTTCCCGGCGATTACGGCAATGATGCTGGCAGTAAATATGTTTACAAAATCGGGGCTCTGCGATTTCTTCACAAAACTTATAACGCCTTTTTTTACAAATATCGGTATTCCTGCCGAACTGATACCTCTGATAACACTAACTCCGCTGTCGGGCAGCGGTTCCCTAAGCATATTTGAAAATCTGCTCAAAGACTATGGCTGCGACTCATTTATAGGCAGATGTGCTTCCGCTGTAATGGCGTCAACTGAAACCACTTTTTATGTAATAACCGTTTATTACGGAGCAATAGGTATAAAAAAAATAAGGCACACAGCTTTTGCTTCGCTGTGTGCCAATATGGTTAGTGTAATTACAGCAACCCTAATGGTGAAGCTTATTACTTTTCAATAAGAGAAACACCTGTCATCTCAGCAGGTTTTGCAAGTCCCATAATGTCAAGCATTGTAGGCGCAAGGTCGCAGAGTCTGCCGCCATTTTGTTTGAGCTTGCAATCATAACCTACTACAATCAACGGAACGGGATTGGTTGTGTGGGCAGTAAACGGTGTTCCGTCTTCGGCATACATTTTATCTGCATTACCGTGGTCCGCGGTTATAAGTGTAACGCCGCCCATCTTATTGACTGCATCAACAAGCTTACCGACGCATTCATCAACAGTTTCAACAGCTTTTACCGCCGCAGGGAAAACGCCCGTGTGCCCCACCATATCACAGTTAGCGTAGTTAAGAATTACAACATCGTATTTTCCGCTGAGTATTCTCTCACAAGCGGCGTCGCAGACCTCATAAGCACTCATCTCAGGCTTCAAGTCAAATGTTGAAATTTTGGGTGAGTCGATAAGGACTCTGTCTTCGCCCGGATATACTTTTTCTTCTCCGCCGTTAAAGAAAAATGTAACGTGCGCATATTTTTGTGTCTCAGCTATACGAAGCTGTGTTTTGCCGAGAGAAGAAAGATATTCTCCCATAGTATTTTTAAGAGCCTCAGGTGCAAAAGCGACCTTAACATTCGGCATAGTCTCATCATACTGAGTCATGCAAACATAATAAAGAGGGAAATACTTCCTTTCGAATCCCTTAAATTCAGGATCCACAAAAGCTCTTGTTATTTCTCTTGCACGGTCCGGACGGAAATTAAAGAATACCACAGAATCATTTTCTTTAATTTTGCCGTCTTCGGAGCATACTGTGGGCATAACAAATTCATCTGTAAGATGTTTACCGTCACCATCGATTGTCTCATAAGACTTTTCGACTGCATCAACGGCGTTTGAATTGTGTACGCCTTCACCGTTGACCATAGCCCTGTATGCCATTCCGACTCTGTCCCACATATTGTCACGGTCCATAGCATAAAATCTGCCCATCAAGGTAGAAATTTTGCCAACACCGATTTCGCTCATTTTATCTTCAAGCTCTTTTATATACTCAACGCCGGATGCCGGCGGTACGTCACGACCGTCAAGAAGACAATGAACATAAACGTCCTTAATGCCGTTACGTTTAGCGAGTTCCAGTAAGGCATAAAGATGAGTATTGTGGCTGTGTACGCCGCCGTCTGATAAAAGGCCTATCAAGTGGAGAGCCGTACCGTATTTTTTGCAATTTTCAACCGCACCCATAAATGCCGGATTCTTAAAGAAGTCACCGTCGGTTATTGCCTTAGTAATTCTTGTGAGTTCCTGATAAACAACTCTGCCGGCACCGATATTTGTATGACCTACCTCGCTGTTACCCATTTGACCGTCCGGAAGGCCTACATCCATTCCTGAAGCCCCGATATAAGTCATGGGATCATTCTTCATAAATTCATCTAACCGCGGAGTATTAGCAGCTTTTATCGCATTGCCGTAATCGGACGGGTTGTGGCCGAAGCCGTCCATTATACATAAAACAACAGGTTTTTTCATTCAAATCACCTTATCTTACTATTCAATCATTATTTAGAAGCAGCGGCAACTATTACGGAGAAATCCTGGGCTTTAAGAGACGCACCACCGATAAGTCCGCCGTCAACATTTACTTTAGAAAGAAGTTCTTCGGCATTTTTTGCATTCATTGAACCGCCGTACTGAACTGTTACGCTCTCAGCAGCATCTTTACCGTAGGCTTCCTCGATAGCAGCTCTCACAAAGCCGTTACCCTCATCAGCCTGGTCGGATGTGGCTGTTACGCCGGTACCGATTGCCCAAACAGGCTCATAAGCGATTATGACATTTGCAAGCTGTTCCTTTGTTACATTTGTAAGTGCCATCTTAGTCTGGAATTTCAAAAGAGTTTCAGTATAACCAAGTTCTCTCTGCTCAAGTGTTTCGCCGACACAAATAATAGTCTTAAAGCCAGCGTTCAAAGCAGCAAGAGCACGAAGGTTAACGGTCTGGTCGGTTTCACCGAAGTATGTTCTTCTCTCCGAGTGACCGACAATAACGTATTCAACTCCTGCTTCCTTGAGCATATCTGCCGAAACCTCGCCGGTAAATGCACCCGAAGCCTTAAAGTGAATATTTTCCGCACCGATTTTTATATTGGAACCTTTAGCGGCCTCAACAGCGGCAGGGATATCAATATAAGGCACGCAGAGAACCACATCACAATCTGCATTTTTTACAAGCGGCTTCATCTCCTCAATAAGAGCCTTAGCTTCACTCGGAGTCTTGTTCATTTTCCAGTTACCTGCGATAACAGCTTTACGAAGTGCTTTATTCATAATTATTACTCCTTTATCATAATTAACAGGTGAGTAAAAATACTCACCTGTATTTTTATTATTTCTTGTCGTTAAGAGCTGCAATACCGGGAAGTTCTTTGCCTTCAAGATATTCAAGCGAAGCACCGCCGCCGGTCGATATATGAGACATCTTATCAGCAAAACCAAGCTTCTGTATGGCTGCTGCAGAGTCACCGCCGCCTATAATTGAAATGGCGTTACTATCAGCAATGGCGGTAGCAACCGCTATTGTTCCGGCTGCAAAGTTATCCCACTCGGAAACGCCCATAGGTCCGTTCCAAATTACGGTACCGGCATCTTTAACAGCGTCGGCAAAGAGCTGCTGAGTCTTAGGTCCTATGTCAAGTCCCATCCAACCGTCGGGAATTTCGTCTGAATTAACAACCATTGCTTCGGTATCGGGTTTATACTCTTTACCCACCTTATTATCAACGGGAATAAGGAATTTGATACCTTTAGCTTTAGCCTTATCCATCATTTCCTTAGCAAGGTCAACTTTATCAGCCTCGAGAAGAGAATCACCTATACTGTGGCCGAGAGCTTTCATAAATGTATAAGCCATACCGCCGCCGATGATAAGAGTATCACACTTGTCAATTAAATTTGTGATTACGCCGATTTTATCAGAAACCTTTGCTCCGCCGAGAATTGCAACAAGCGGTCTCTTCGGATTTTCCAAAGCTCCGCCGATAAACTTAATTTCTTTCTGAATAAGATATCCGCATGCTGCGGGAAGATATGCGGCAACGCCGGCAGTTGAAGAATGAGCTCTGTGCGCAGAACCGAAAGCATCATTTACATAAAGATCTGCAAGAGATGCAAATGCCTTTGAAAGCTCGGGATCATTTTTAGTCTCGCCGGGTTCAAAACGAACATTTTCAAGAAGCATTACTTCGCCATCTTTAAGCGAGGCGGCAAGAGCATGAGCGCTCGGGCCGACAACATCGTCAGCCATTTTAACTTTCAGACCGAGAAGCTCAGAGAGACGAGCTGCAACGGGCTTCATAGAAAACTCGGGATTTACCTGTCCTTTCGGTCTGCCGAGATGAGAGCAAAGGATAACCTTAGCTCCGTTCTTTATAAGATACTGAATTGTGGGAAGAGAAGCTACTATTCTCTTGTCGCTTGTTATAACGCCGTTTTCCATTTTAACGTTAAAGTCGCAACGAACGAGAACTCTCTTACCTTTGACATCGAAATCTTCGACTGTCATTTTGTTTAAAGCACTACTCATTTTTTACATCCTTTCGGTTGTTAATTAACATTTTTCATCTTGTTTATCTTATAACAAACTTAGATTTTTTTCAAGTATCTCTATGGATAATGGACAGAAAATATTGATTATTTTTTGTAAATTTTGCACAACAATCAAATTGTATATGCAGACTTGATTTCTTCTGCCCTTTTAAGCACCATATTTTTCAGCTCATTTGGAGAGGTTACTTGAATTTTTCCTCCGAATTGAATAATCCATGAAACTAATCCGTCATTTACGGCTGAATTGGCATTTAAAACAAATTTTGACGGACCGTTTTTGTGTATATTAGCATCCTCTCCGAACCTGTCAAGCACATTTTCAACAATTTCATTACTGCACAATAAAGAAATCGGCTTAGGTTCGCCGGAAAACATACCGAAGTGCTTGCTTGCATAATCGGCGGAATCAAAGCTGAATTTGTAAGGAGACACTTCCGAAAACGGTCGGGAAAAAGAATCGTCAATAATCTCTGTGTGTTTGATTCTGTCAATTCTCATAATCATAAGATTATCGTATTTTTCTTTGTTACCGACAAGATAATAGTGATCACTTGACCAGATTAAAGAATAAGGACTTATTATATGCTCTTTTTCCTCATAAGCTTGGTCAGGATTGTCCGATAATATACGTCTGCGATATATTATTTTTACTTTACGGTTATCGTTTATAGCACGGTCAAGCTTATCAATTGTATAATACAGCTCTTCATTTTTACATTTCGGCCTATTATCAACATAAACCTGAGATTTGATTTTTTTTGCTTGTTCTGCACTTGTAAGAGTAAATATCTTATTCAGAAGCTGTTTTGTTTTTTTAACCGAAATAAAATTTGCAGCTTGAACCGCATCACTTAACAGTCTCAGCTCGGCAAGCTCAAAGTCACGACTTGCAAGGAAGTAGCCGCCGCCGGAACCGTTACTCTTAATTATATCATATCCAAAATCAATAAGGATTGAAATATCGCTGTATATTGATTTCCGCTCTGCGGCAATGCCGTGATTTAACAAGTAAAGCTTTATATCCTCGGCATGCGCAATGTGGTTCTCATCGGTATTCTCCTGCAAAAACTTCAGTATATAAAGAAGCTTAAGTTTTTGATTGTTTGTCGCCGCCATATATATCCTCTCAATATCTTAACTGACTGTTAATGTCCTTCAAAACATTCTCATCAATTTTTAAAACTGCTCTGTCATATGTATAAATTCCGTTAACTTCATTTTCAACATCGCTAACTTGAGTATAAACGGTACCGGATAAGCCCTTATCTATTATTGGGATAATTTGCTTATCCAGCAGCTTTTTATAGGCCTTCGTAAGACTTCCTTTAGATTTAAACATAAGATACCCGAATGCTTTTTTCTCGTTCCAAGTATGGCCCCGAACTATATTCGAATAGCCACCGAATTCAGTAACGACAAAAGCACGCTTCTTTGATTTCCTCAGATGAATCGGGAGGATATATTTATGCATACTGTCAATATCTCCGCCTCCCTGATCATACCAACCGCTTGCGTGGTCAATAACACGATGGCTGTCAAGGCTTCTGACAAAATCGCAGACTTTCAAAGCATCAAACTGCCCCCATGCCTCATTAAACGGAACCCAGCAGTAAATTGACGTGACGCTGTAAAGCTGTTTTATCATTTCTTCAAGCTCTTCATAGTAGTTGCGACGCCATTTTTTATCGCCGCGGCTGAATCTGTTGTATTTGTTATCCTTGAGTTTATAAATACCTACATTAGGTAAAACTCCCGCGTAGAAATCTCCGATGTACGCTCCGCCGCTTACCATATCCTGCCAAACAAGCATGCCAAGTCTGTCGCAATGATAATACCAACGCATCGGCTCAACCTTAATATGTTTTCTCAACATATTAAATCCGAGACGTTTCATTTCAGAAATATCAAATATCATAGCCTCATCCGTAGGCGCCGTAAGTCCTCCGTCGCACCAATAGCCCTGATCCAAAAGTCCCTTTTGGAAATACGGTTCATTGTTAAGGAAAAGACGTGTTATTCCCTTTTTGTCGCGCCCTATTGAGAACTTTCTCATGCCGAAATAGCTTTTAACAGAATCTATCGCTTTATCTCCAACGGAAACGGTAATAAACAAATCATAAAGTTTGGGATTTTCGGGCGACCAATATTCGTACTTTTTAAGCTTGATTTCGTCATGCTGCTTAACTGATTTCTCGGCTAAAACGCTGTCGCCGTCCATTATCCGGGCTTTAATTTTAACGCCTTTCATTTTGGCGGATAAGTCTATATCGATTGATATAAGATTGTTATCAATATCGGGAACAACATCAAGCTTTCTGATATAACAGCTGTCAACCGCCTCCAGCCAAACTGTCTGCCAAATACCGGATGTAGCCGTATACCAAAAGCCGTGCGTCTTGTTAACCTGTTTGCCGCGTTGCTGCCAACCCGAATCCGTCGGGTCAAATACACAAACGGAAAGTTCATTTTCACCGTCACGTAAAAAATCGGTAATATCAAAAGTAAACGCGCAATAACCGCCGATATGTGAACCTACAAAGGTGTCGTTAATATATACTTTGCATTCCCAATCAACTGCTCCGAAATGTAAAAGAATACTCTTTCCTTTCAAATTGTCGTTTAATGAAAATTTTTTAAAATACCAAAGTCTTTCGGTGGGCTTTAATCCCTTTTCGACCTTTGACAAAAAACACTCGGGAGCAAATGGAACTAAAATCTTTCCGTCAATATCATTCGGCTTTTTCTCACTGCTGTCTGATATTTTATAATCATAAAGGCCGTTAAGATTTTGCCATCCGTCGCGCACAAGCTGAGGCCGCGGATATTCCGGCAGCGGCATCGTGTCTGAAACCTTGTCGGTGAAAATGCTTCTCATTGCTGCAACTCCCTTTTGTACAATAATTGATAATTATTATATAACAAAATGTCTAATTTGTCTATTGATATTGAAAAAAACATTTGGTATAATAACGGAAATTTGCGGATATGGTGAAATTGGCAGACACGCAAGATTTAGGATCTTGTGCCGAAAAGCGTGCAGGTTCAAGTCCTGTTATCCGCACCAAACAGTATAAATCCGAACCCTAAACCAATCGGTAAAGGGTTCGGATTTGTCATTTTTATAGACTATCCGAACTTTAATTCAAAACGCAAAAATTAAATTCGGAGGTTACTTATTATGAAAACAGAACTTAAAAACATCGGCGCTTGGGGCAGAATGCATTATGATTTTCTTTACCGCAACAATCGGACGGTCATCAATGTTATGCGGTTGAAAGGCACATTGCATGATTATATTATGGGCATTGATAAAGCCGCTGAGGATATGTTCAATCTTATTGTCAAGCAGATGGCTGAAATTGAGGGCGTAACCGAGCAACTCAAAGCTGCTGACCAAATGAATGGACCCGCTGCATGAACAGTATCAGAAGCAGAGCAAGAGAATTTGTGCTGAATGAACTAATATATCAATAATACCAAAAAGGCGAGGGACACTCATCCCTCGCCTTAATCCTTGCTTTTGTTTTTTTCTTGTTCTGCTTTCCATGCTGCAAATTCAGCCTGTCCTTCTTTTGAAAGAAAGAATTCGCGAATATCCGGCAGCATTGCACTAGCAATGGCTTCAAGAATATTGTCCGGAATCTCCGATGTTCCGAAACGGTTTCCGAATATCCTGTATTTGATACGAACAAATAGTTGCTTAAAGATGTTGCCGTATTGCAGATTGTAAATGCCACGCCAATACGGAATCATTTGTTTTTTGAGTTCATTTATATCCATAGAATTCTCCATTCAAAGGGTTTTAGGGATTTGCCCTAACAAGTGCCAGGCAAGCGGCAGTATTTGGATATCCAAATGCGTTGCTTGCAAAGGCAATGTCGTGTGAACACAACGACGATGCTTGCTGAGGTAATACCGTAGCAGCTTCATCCGAATTTGGATAGCCAAATTCAGTATTTGCTGAGCTAACGCCAAGCAAACTTGACCTTTTGAATTTGTTGCTTGTTAAAGCCATTTTGATTTCTACTATTTCTTCTTTCTCATCTTTCGGTAAATAATCGGTTTAAGCATCTCAATAACCGTTTTCATAACATCTGAGTCTTGAAACATACGAATAAAGAATGCGTCATTCTGCTCGTAACGCTGTGCGGCAACATTCTCAAATTCCTGCTCAAATTTCAAGCCAAACATAGCCTCATCATTGTTTTTAGCAAAACTGACAAGGTTGTCATCTGCAAGAAAATCGTTTTGAATCTGTTCGAGCACCTTGTCCATCTCTGTAAACTCTGTTCCGTATTTCTCGTTGATAGCTGCAATTATTTCCGCAAGTCCCGCAGATTTTTTTATTTTCGCGCCGGCTTCGCCCTTGATTCCGTCGAGCCCGCCTTCCGCTCCTGCAAGCGAAATGGAACCGTCAAACTCTTTTTCAAGACGATAGTATTCCATCAGAATCTTATCATCCAATGTGATAAACGGCCCTTTTTCCTTCGGCAAAACCTTATAGAGCATTTTTGCATATACGCTGAACTTATGTAAATCGCGGTCAAACATACGGCATACCTGAGAGATAAAGCCGTAAATACGGTTAAATCTCGCCAAAGTCGTACGAAATACAGTAGAATCCTCATCGTTTGCCGCCAAATATCTATCGTGGGCGGGAATCAATGCGGACGACAGTTTACCCATTGTTGTTGCATCCTGTTCATTTGCTGAGAAAAACAATTCTGCAAACTTGTCAATCTCGGTTTGGGTGTATATGCGATAGGCATCTAAAGTGTTTTTCAAATCATATAACACATTCGGATCGGTTGCCTTCTCCAAAACCGTGCATTCGTAATACGGCTCAAAGGATTTTTGAATATCCTCCGCACTGTTTACGAAATCAAGCACAAAGGTGCTGTCTTTACCTCTTGTGGTTCGATTGAGCCGTGAAAGCGTTTGAACAGCTTTTACGCCGGAAAGCTTTTTATCCACAAACATGGTATGCAAAAGCGGTTCGTCAAATCCGGTTTGATACTTTTCGGCAACAATCAGCATACTGTATTCATCCGTGTGAAAAGCCGCTTTCAGTTGATTTTCCTTAATACCGTTCATTTTCTCTTCGGTATAGGATTCACCGTCATCATTGACCTCACCCGAAAAAGCAACCAGTACGTCCAAATCGTCATAGCCCTTTTCTTTTATGTATCGCTTGAATTCATTCAGATACCGGACTGCGTGCAGGCGTGAGGCTGTTACAACCATTGCCTTTGCCCGACCGCCTATTTGCTTTTGCGTCACTTCGCGGAAATGCTCAATCATAATTGCGGTCTTTTGGGCGATGTTGTGCGGGTGCAAACTCTCATATCTTTTAATCGCCTTTACACCGGAGGACGTTTCGATCTGCGGATCGTCGGCAATTGTTTTGATGATTTTATAGTAATTCTTGTATGTAACATAGTTTTTCAGCACATCAAGGATAAAGCCTTCCTCAATGGCCTGTTTCATAGAATAGATGTGGAAGGCTTTATACCTGCCGTCATCGGTTGGAGTTCCGAACATCTGTAAGGTTTTGTCCTTCGGAGTTGCGGTAAAAGCAAAAAACGAAAGGTTTTCGTGCTGACCTTGTGCCGCAAGCTCGTTTAGAATTTTATCCTCATCGTCAACCTGCTTGGCTTCGGCTTCTCCCTCCATGCGGGCATATTCCTCAAGAGCAACTGTTGTATCGGCAAGGGCTTTTTTCAACTTTCTTGCCGCCTCACCGGTTTGAGAAGAATGTGCCTCATCCACAATAATGGCAAAATTCTTCTTTTGCCCCATAACCTCCTTATAGATGACCGGGAATTTCTGCAAAGTAGTAATGATAATTGGTGCGCCCGATTCAATAGCGTCCTTTAGTTGTGCGGCGTTCTTATCAATCTTCTGCACCACACCGTCTACATGATCAAACTGATAAATGGTATCCTGTAATTGACTGTCAAGCACACGGCGGTCGGTGACAACGATAACCGAGCGGAAAATCTTTTCGTCCAGATCGTTATGAAGTCCCGAAAGGCGGTAGGCAAGCCAGGCAATTGAATTAGATTTACCCGAACCGGCACTGTGCTGAATCAAATAATTGTGTCCGGCACCGTTTGTCTTTACATCGGCAAGCAACTTTGTAACCACATCAAGCTGATGAAACCGCGGGAAAATCATGGTTTCCTTTTTCACCTTGTTGCCGTTTTTGTCCTCGCGAACTTCAACCTGCAAGTGCATATACTTCTGCAGAATTTCAAGCAAACTATCCTTGGTTAAAATCTTCTCCCACAAATAGGCGGTTTGATAACCGTCGGGATTTTGCGGATTGCCCTTGCCGCCTACATTTCCGGCACCGTTTGAGCCTTGATTGAAGGGCAGAAAATAGGTGTTTGCGCCCTGCAAACGAGTAGTCATGAAGACGTTGTACAAATCGACCGCAAAATGAACAAGAACACGGTTTTTAAACTCAAAGATTGCTTCTTTTCCGGCACGGTTGAATTTATACTGTCGAATGGCATTATCAGTATCCTGTCCGGTGAACTGGTTTTTCAGCTCCATAGATACAACCGGAATGCCATTGACAAACAGCACGATATCAATGCTGTTTTCGTTATTGGGAGAGTAGTGCAGCTGACGGGTACAGTGCAACACATTTCGATCATATTGCTCCTGTGCGGTTTGATTGATAGAGGTTTCGGGCTTCCAGTATACTACACGAAAAGTAATACCCCTGTCCTTAAAGCCGTGGCGAAGAACGGAAAGCAGACCGAGAGAACGGACCTCTTTACAAAAGCGCTCTACAAATGATTTTTCACTACTTGTCCCATATATCGTTTCATATTTCTCCCACGATTTCGACTGAGTGGCTTTTACAAAGGAGATCAGCGTTGCACTGTCCAAAGCGGTAACACGGTCAAAGGCTTTGGGATCGCCTTTCTCGTAACCGCCGTATGTAAGCAGGGAATACTCTATGTCATTTTCAAATTGTTTTTCGGTTAAGTTTAAGTCAGGCATGACAGACCTCCTATATTATTATCATTTCTCATACAAAAATAGAGACTAAAAACTAAAAACTAAGCCGCTATCTCACACAAGAAATTAATACCTTGTTCAACTCGCTTTTTGACCTGCATAAGTTTTTTATCGTCATACCGACCTGCAATTCCGTGTGTACCGTCGCTTAATACATGAAACAACTCAAGAATATTGTCAATGTCCGATTCTACGAAGTTGACAACACTTTCATCCATGTGTGTGTTACGCAACATATACTTGATTTTTTCTTTGCGAGTTGCGTTACCTCTTTCGGTTTTAGCGCAGTTTGGATTGTAGGAAAACACCTCATCATCAGGAGCTTTCATTTCGATAAAGTCGGTAAACAACTCTCTTGCACTTGTACAAAAATGTCTGCAAGCATCCGGATTGTTTGGATTTAGTGAAAAAACAGCACCCGTCCAGCGGTCGTTTAGGTCTTTGGATACTGATAATAGCTTGTTTCCAATTTCAATATCATCCGTGTTTTCTTCGGGATATTCGTTGTTTTCAACCGCATTTGCTGTAATAACACTGTTTGCCTGCTCTTGTTCTATCAAGTCAAGTATTCTATCTTGATGTTGATTTACAGGAACGCCCTCGCCGTAGTAAGAATTGACCGCAGAATAATATTGCTGCATAGCATCCAGAGAAACCGTAAAAGTCGTTGTCGTTCTAGTGGATGAGTTCGATTGAAGCTTACTAATTTCTCGATTGATTATCTGTCTGTTTCGTCTAACCGCGGAATTATAGTTTCGAACAAATGAGTTATAATCTGATACGAATTTTTTAACGTTGCTATTGTATTGTCTAACGGCTCGATTGTAATTATTAACAGCCTGCCTTTGCTTGCTTTCGATCTGCCTCATTTTTGATCGAAATTGAGACATATTAAAACTCTTTGCCATATTTATCACCTATATTCCTTGGAAATTCATTCGAAGTATTTTTTTGAATTGTTCAGTATTATTTATAGCATCTTCTAATTTTCTGTTGTTGGAAAAGAAATAATATAATTCTTTCATCCAGTTATTATCAGAAAATATTTGTTCAATTACATTCGCTGAAAAGTCTGTTGGAAAAAGATACTGCCATACGTACAAATGTGCTAAAAAATGAGAAACAACATAAAGCTGTCGATAAGCATTGGTTGTCTTTGAATATTCTTCCGCCATATAATCTATCATATATGGCAATTCTTTTTGCATAATATATTCAACTTGATTTCGGTTATGTATGTCATCAAATGCTTTTTTTCTTAAGTAAAGATAGCCTCTTACTTTTGCATTAAACTCTGTCCAATTGATAAACAATATATTTTTTTCGTAATCAAGCATATCATCATATGAAATGCCAGAAATGGCTTTGAATTTATTGAAATCATATACATGCGTAATTTCATGGGCAATTGTTCCAATCCAATTCAAGAAATTATTTTTAATTTCTTCTGCTAAATACTTTTGACTCAATAATATAGTAAAATCGCCATTGCTTTTGGGCGGAATTGTAATTCCGTTATTGTCATTGATTTCATGAATATTTATCTTGTTTGCTTCTATAAGGTCAGGACGAATTTTTTTATATTCTTCGGATAAATCATTAGTTATATTTAATTTGAAGCTGATTGGTTCCTCTCCATAAAAATCGCAATAATCTTTTAATATCTTTAAGAAAGCTTCATTAATATCATTTTTGTTATCCATGCTTTATACCTCCAATTTTCCTGTAACCGCTTCATAAATCAGTGATTTTTTGTATCCTGTCAGTTTTTCAATAATAACTGTCTGTTTGGATATTGCGGAATCTATTTCGGAACATTTAGATTCGAGAAGGTGTGCTATTTCCTGTTGTTCTTTTATTGGCGGAAGAAGAATAGGCAATCTCTTTAGTAATTCTTGGGAAAGTGAAGCGCGTGTAACCAAGTTCATCTCTTTAACAAAAAACAGCCGGTGTTTATCACTTCTGAAATAGAATTTAGAAAACTCCTTTGTCAACAAGTTTGTATTAGGTCTAAATCGAATAAGAAATCCCGCAAAAGTTGCATTTTCAATTGTCTGCATACAAGTTGAAGCAATGGCAACATCCTCAATTGTTTCTGATGTTCTTGTAAAGAAAACATCTCCTTCTTTTACAGAATACCACTCTCTTTCACTTTCTGTTGTTTGAACAAGACCTTCAACTTTTTGGGGCAGTTCCATATTTCTATAAACATCACCATAACTTACAAACGGAAATCCGTCTCCAAAGAATTCGCCGCCTTTACTGATTCCATTCAGGCAAGAGCCGAGATATCTTAATCTGCGAATATTCCAATGTTCCGGTATCATACCGATCCATTTGATACCGCTGTCCTTCATGGGCACATCGGGATTGAGTCCTTTGGTAACCGCATCGGTGATGAACGCTTGTTTGTACTCTTTCAGCTTGTCGATAATCTGCTGTTGCTTTTCTATGTATCGGTCAATCTTCCCGCACTTGTCATCCAAAAAGTCGGCAATGTGTTTTTGTGTTTTGAAATCAGGTGAAACAATAGGAAAATTCATTAATGTTTCATGATTTAGCGTCCATCGATTATCAAAAGACACACCTTTTCCATGCGCAAAAAGAACCATCATCCAATATTGAACTTTAAAGTAGTAATCATAAAATTTTGAGAAATAGCCTTCTTTGTTTTTTAGATTTACATATGCCGGACTAATTACGCCTTCAACTTCAGATAAACTACAATTTGCACCACTATATAAATCCATGGGATTAAGCAAAAGGTCACCTACTGAAACAGGATTGTAGTTATAGTAACTTTCTGCTACTTGTCCCTCGTTTGTGCTCACATCACGGACTTTTACACCAGTGCGTGCTAAAGAAAGAATTACGGGGTTTTCTTGTTTCGCTTTTTCATTCTTTCTTACAAATGCTTGCTTAACTTTAACTATTCCCCAATCTTCCGGAATCTCGCCGATCCACTCAACTCCGCTGCTTTTCATCTTTCTCATTTTGCCACCACCATACACATAAACGCGCAAATTGAATAAGCCGCCATCGCACCGGGAATCAGTCCAACTATATCAAGAATTTTCAACGTTGTATCCGTGAACTTTTTTTTTAACAATGTAACGAAAGACATTACCATAAAATACACAACACATAACGATAATACAATAACCATAGCAACCATATTGAAAAATGCAGGATAGGAAAGATGTAAAACCATAAACATAGCATTAATTGACAGAATAACGGAAAAAGATTTCCAAATATAATCATATCGTTCTTCAGTCTGTTTTAGCACTGATTCATCGATATTTCCGATCACCTTCATGCATTGAAATTCCATTAACGCATATTTAATTATATTGATAATTAGCATACTTGAAGCCGCTAATATAAATGCATAAACAGGAGCAATTTGAAGCGCGATGTTTTCAGTGCCAATGCTTACAAATACGGCAATCCATACAGCAACAACGGCATATAAAATCTTATAAACAAGCTTCAACCGTTTTTCGCGAAGTTCAAAATATTCTGATTTTCCGGGCTTGTTATCATTGTGGTTATTCATTCAAATATCTCCTCTAAACTACCTTCTAACTCAGTTTCCAGTTCCATAATTTCTGCCATGATTTCGGCAGAAGAGCGGGGTGCTTCATACTTGTAGAAATACCGTGTAAACGGAATTTCATAACCGACTTTTGTCTTGCTTTCGTCGATCCACGCATCGGGAGCAAAGGGGAGTACTTCTCGCTTGAAGTATTCCTCTATATCCTCTGTTAAAGGCACATTTTCCGTGTCGCGCAGAGAAGTATCTGCGACAGGTTTACCTTTTTTCAAAATCGGGTTGCCGTTTTCATCCTTTTGCGGTCTTTCCACCGTAATCTTGGAATATCCAAACTCCTCATTATTAAAAATCTTGCTGATTTCATTTTCCGCAAAATCGCCGTAAATACGGGTAATTTCAGCTATTTGTTCGGGTGAAATATCGTTTCTCTTGTTACCGAGCGCTTTGCGGCGCTTTTCAAACAGTCCGTTGGCGTTAATAAGCTGCACCTTACCCACGCGGTGGGACGGCTTTTTATTGGAAAGCACCCAAATATAAGTCGCAATGCCGGTATTGTAGAAAATATCATTAGGCAAAGCAATAATGGTTTCCAGTAAATCGTTTTCAAGAATATGTCTGCGGATTTCTGAAGGCCCGCTTCCGGCATCCCCTGTGAACAACGGCGATCCGTTATGGATGATAGCCACACGGCTGCCGGTCGGCTTCATCTTTGAAATTGCGGTTTCAAGAAATAGCATCTGCCCGTCACCGACAGCGGGAAGCCCTGCGCCGAAACGGCCGGCAAAACCGAGCTTTGCTTCTTTTTCTACGGCGTTCTTTTCGTTTTTCCACTCTCTGCCGAAAGGCGGATTAGAGAGAATATAGTCAAAGGTTTGGTCGGCAAACTGATCATCTGATAAAGTGTTTCCGCTGCGGATCTGTGTAGCGTCGTTGCCTTTGATAAGCATATCTGCTTTGCAGATAGCAAAGGTTTGATCGTTGATTTCCTGTCCGAATGCCAAAAGCTCGGCGTCGGCATTCAGTTTATGTAAATAGTTTTCTGCAACCGAAAGCATACCGCCTGTTCCGCAGGCAGGGTCATAGATGGTTTTAGCAACATGGTCGCCGGCAAGAAAGCTACTGTCATCATAGAAAAGAATGCTTACCATCAGCTCAATGACTTCACGGGGCGTATAGTGCTGTCCTGCATCCTCGTTATGTGCTTCGGAGAATCTGCGGATGATTTCCTCAAAGATATAGCCCATTTCAAGGTTGGAAATGTGGTCGGGATGCAGGTTCGCCTGCGGTGTTGTAAATTCCTTCAGCACAATATAGAGAATGTTTTTCTGCGCCATAGTGGTGATATGGCCGTCAAACTTGAATTTTTCGATTATTTCGGAAACATTGGGAGAAAAGCCGCTGAGATAGTCGCGGAAGTTCGCCTCGATGTTATCCGGATCATCGAGCAGTTTTTCAAATGTAAATTTACTTGTGTTATAAAATTGATATCCGGAAGCCTTGCGCAACAAAATATCACGCATCGGAAGTTCCTTCACTTCTTCATACTTTTTCAGTACAGTCTCCTTGGTATCCGCCAAAATGCAGTCGAAACGGCGAATAACAGTCAGCGGCAGTATCACTTCGCCGTATTCGTGCGGCTTATACACCCCGGTGAGCTTGTCCGCAATCGCCCAAATCAGATTTGCCTTTTCGTTTATATGTGAACTTAAACTCATACTTATTCTCCTATCCTGCTTCTATATACGTCAATTATATCGCAAGAACTGTCCCGTAAAACGGACAGTATATGTGTTACAATCTAATTGTCCGAAAATATTTCAACAATATCATCAAGAGTGCAGTTTAGAGCCACACATATTTTTTCAAGCGTCTCTTGCGTTACGGTTTCGTCCCGCCCGAGCTTTGCCATGGCATTTGTTGTAATACCTGCCGCTTTGCAGAGTTGTGTTTTGTTGATTTTCTTATCAATCATAAGTTTCCATAATTTATTATAAGAACGTGACAAAACGAATTCCTCCAATAATTACATTTATCTACAATACATTATAACATATAGACTCGCACCAATCAATAGAGAAAATTGAAATATTCAAGATTAAATTTATAATTTAACATTTCCATATAGATATTCAATCATTATTATGCTATAATTAGCTTACTTAAAATTATGGGCATTGCCTCCGCAAGCAACGCATTTGCTTGTGCAAATACATGGCGTTGTCTCAGCAAACACTGAATTTGCTGTAGCAAATTCGTTTGTCGCTTTCGTCGCTTGTTAGGGAGATCCCTAACACCCCAAAATCCAGATAACATCAAGGAAAACTTGTGTTATACACTCCAAAAGAAAGGCAGGTGAAGAAAATGAAAGGCGTAATCTATGCAAGATGTTCTTCGGATAATCAGCGTGAAGAATCTATTGAAGGACAGCTTCGCGAATGTAAGGCCTTTGCCGAGAAAAATGACATTCAAATTGTAGAAACCTACATCGACCGCGCATTGTCGGCAAGAACCGACCGCCGACCTGACTTTCAGCGTATGATAAAAGACAGTTCAGGCAGAAAATTTGAGGTCGTTATTGTTTGGAAACTTGACCGCTTTGCACGGGATAAATACGATTCGGCGCACTACAAACGCATTTTGAAAAATAACGGCGTAAAGGTAGTTTCCGCAACTGAGGCTATCTCAGCAGGTGCGGAAGGTATTTTGCTTGAATCAATGCTTGAAGGTATGGCGGAATATTATTCGGCTGAACTTTCCGAAAAGGTCACGCGCGGACTGACCGAGAACGCACTGAAATGCAAATACAACGGCGGAACATTACCCATCGGTTATATGATTGACAGCAAGCAGTATTTTCAAATTGATCCGCTTACGGCTCCGGCGGTACTTGATGCTTTCAAACATTATGCAGATGGTGCGTCTATGCGTGAAATTACCGACGGAATGAATCTGAAAGGCGTTCGTACCAAACGCGGAGGCAAAATCAGCATAAACAGCGCAACCCGAATACTGCACAATCGTAAATATATCGGCGAATACAGGTATAACGATATTGTTCGCCCAAACGGTATACCGGCAATTGTTCCCGAGGATTTATTCAACCGTGTGCAGGAACGCATGGCGGCAACCAAAAAAGCCCCGGCTAAATTAGATAATTTCACCCTTTCTATCCCTCACATTCACTCTTGTTCACTCCATAATTACAGTAAATCAGGGATATTACAGTAAAAATCATACCTGACTTATACAATTTTAAATGAGAAATTAGAAATAAAATCGCCTCGTATGTCGGTTTTGTTTTTTTTGATTTTTTCTTTCGGTTAAGTGGTTATTTTAGCTGTTTTCATTTAAACATGTATTCTATCAGCTTAATAGCACTATATTTGTACCAATATGTAACACTATTAGTTATAGCATAAAAGCGCCCCTCCTGATGTGCAACCTACATCAAGAGGGGTATA
>OOAA01000611.1_pt1 | contig 23813 bp, 24 predicted proteins | sample 1671671 | NCBI WGS metagenome assembly OOAA01 (sample SAMN06348180, study PRJEB24527) | human gut metagenome | biome: human gut; feature: ankylosing spondylitis patient; material: feces | host: Homo sapiens | place: China | collected 2015-10 | reverse complement strand
TCTGGCGCACGGCCGCCTGCGCCTCTGCGGAACCGTGCAGGAAATCTTGGACGCCGCCGGGGAAACCGACTTTGAAAACGCCTTTATCAAGCTGGCAGGAGGGACGGAAGCATGAGAAGAATGTTCTTTTTTGCATCGCGCAATCGCAAGGAAATGCTGCGCGACCCGTTGAGCCTGATTTTCGGCGTCGGCTTCCCCGTGGTTCTGCTGATTCTGCTGCACATCATCCAGTCCAATATCCCGCAGGAAGCCAACATGAACCTCTTTGATCTTACAAACCTGACGCCCGGCATCGGCGTTTTCGGGCTGAGCTTCATTGCGCTCTTTGCCGCGATGCTCATCTCTAAGGATCGCACGACTTCCCTGATGCTGCGGCTGTTCGCCTCTCCCCTGCGCGGCTGGCAGTTCATTCTAGGCTATCTCCTGCCGCTGGTTCCCATGTCCGTTGCGCAGCTTCTGGTCTGCTTCGCCGCGGCGCTGGCGCTCGGCATGGGCTTTGCGGACACCATCAAGGACTTCCAGAACAAGACGCTGGACGAATGCCGCAAGCTCGGCGTGAACGACTCCATGATCCACGAGGACTTCATGATCGGCTCGGCAGATCTCTCGATCGACGCCGTCTGCGAGGACGGAAAGACGGTTGCTATCTTCCGGAACGGAACGTGGGCGTTCTGATCGGATCTGTCAGGGGCTGCCTGTTACGGGACATCGAGCTTGACAGCGGCTGTCCTTGAATGGCTGCGGTAAATCAGCTTTGCATTCAAAATCTGCGAAGCAGTACGAATTCGCCTAAGGCTCCTCTTTGCACGCAAGGGGGAGCCTTTTTGCTACGTCTGCACATGGAAAAATGCGGGGCTTTAGCGTGGTGCACAAATAAAAAATGGCAGGCGGATTTTCTGCTGTTTTGTACAGAATACAGAGGAAATTCTGTGCGCACTGGCGAGGAGGACTGGATGAACGCACAAAAACAAGCGGTAAAAACTGTGAAAAATGCTGATTTTTGTTCAAAAAGACACGGAAAGATCGACGTTTTTGGACGAAATCGGAACGCGCGCGGGAAAAAGGCGCGGTGCGGGATGCGGACCGGGCGCTGTCGGGAAATGTACGGGAAAACACAATTTTTCAGGTGGAAAAAAATCATTTTAGTTGATTCCGGACCACGAATATGCTATAATAAGTTACAGATATTATATTGTATCCGGCGCACGGTCAGATGACCGCAGGAGACGGACAAATATCAAAACAGCGATAATTTTCTGTGGATCAAACACAGTAAATTATAAAATTAAAACAGGAGGATTAAGATGAAAAAGAATCTGAAGAAGCTCTTCGCGCTGCTTCTCGTCGTCGTCATGGTTGCTGCCATGTTCGCCGGCTGCGCAAACAACGCCGAAAAGCCCGCTGAGACCGTAACTCCCAGCGAAGACACCAACACCCCCGCTGAAGACACCAACACTCCCGCCGAAGACAACACCCCGGCTGAAGATGCGACTCCCGTCGAGACCCGTGAGAACAAGGTCATCTACGGCAACACCACCGAAATTTCCGGTGACCTCGGCAACGCATGGTGGACCAACAATGCCACCGACAAGATGATCCGCGATCTGACCAACGACTATGACACCGTTGTTTTCGACCAGTTCGGCCAGATGGTCATGAATGCCACCACCGCCGCTTCCATCGATCAGACTGCGAACGACGACGGCTCCATCACCTTCACCGTCAAGATCAACGAAGGCCTGACCTACAACAACGGCGAGCCCATCACCGCAGCTGACTATGTTGCGTATGCACTGGTTGCCTACTCGCCTGTCACTACAGAAGCGGGCGCCAAGATCTCTGCGGAATCCGTTGTTGGCGCTGCCGCATATCAGGCAGGCGAAACCAAGGAGCTGGCCGGCGTTCGCCTGCTCGATCCCTATACCTACTCCATCCAGGTCACCCCGGAGAAGGCCAACTACTACTTCGCAATGACCTACGCATCTCTGGCACCTCTGTATCTGCCGCTGTACGGCGGTGAGGGCCTCACTGTCAAGGACGACGGCAACGGCGCGTATCTCGACGGCGGCGAACTGACTGTCGACGGCGTCAACGCTTCCCGCTACGTCTACGAAGGCCGCGTTGTCGCTGGCCCGTACATGATCAAGAGCCTCGACACCGGCGCTCTGACCGCTACGCTTGAGATCAACCCCAACTACAACGGCAACTTTGAGGGCCAGAAGCCTTCCATCCAGACCGTTGTCATCGTCAAGGCTGAAGACGACACCATGATGGACGCCTTCAAGACGGGCGAAATCAACTTCCTGTCCCAGCTGGGCGAAGGCGACAAGATCAACGCTGCGCTCGATCTGGTTGACGCGGGTGGCTTCAACTACTGCCATTACACCCGTAACGGCTACGGCAAGCTGATGTTCCAGTGCGACTTTGGCCCCACGCAGTTTGCTGCTGTCCGTCAGGCAATCGCTTACCTGCTTGACCGCGAAGAGTTTGCAAACACATTCTGCGGCGGCTACGGCTCCGTCGTTCATGGCCCGTACTCCACCGCACAGTGGATGTATCAGGATTCCGAAGAATTCTTCAACGACAACCTCAACAACTACTCCTATGACCCGGCTAAGGCTGTTGAAGTCCTCGAGGCTGACGGCTGGACGCTGGATGCCGAGGGCAACGAGTACTCCGGCACCGGTCTGCGCTACAAGGAAGTCACCGCTGAAGAAGCCGGCGACTACGCTCTGAATGTCACGCTGGCTGACGGCCGCATCCTGATGCCTCTGCACATCATGTGGTCTTCCTCCGAGGGTAACTCCGTCTCCGCGCTGCTGGCCACCATGCTCGCCAACGGCAAGCAGACTGCTGATGCCGGTATGCAGATCGAGCAGGTCACCATGACCTTCTCCGAACTGCTGAACTGGATGTACCGCGATACCTCTGTTGGCGATCAGTATGGCGTGAAGACCTACGGCATGTACAACCTGGCCACCGGCTTCGCTGATGTCTATGACTATGCCTACAACTACGCTTCCGATCCCGAGTCCGATTATGTCAAGCAGGGCTGGAACCAGAATTACATCTTCGACAAGGAACTCGACGACCTGTCCATGGATATGGTTTACAAGCCTGCTCCTGGCGACGACGCAACGTTCCTGGATTATTTCCAGAAGTTCATTATCCGCTGGAACGAACTGCTGCCGGAAGTCCCGCTGTACTGCAACGAGTACCACACCTTCTTCCCGGATTGGCTGAAGAACTACAATGAGTCCAGCCTGTGGGATTTCCAGAAGGCGATTGTCTACGCCTCTATCGAAGGCGCCAAATAAATAGACTCCTTCCCCACATTCCCAGCGACGGGGCGGCACAAACCGCCCCGTCGCTTCCGGTATCTTTAACGCATCTTTTCTTCTTTAGTGTAGCATATTCCTTTTGAAAAATAACCATTTTGGTTTCATATACAGATCTTTGCGCTCCTTTTCGGAGCAAATACAAGAGAAAAGGAGGGTATGCGGATGACGAAATATGTACTCAAGCGACTGGTATATATGGTAATTGTATTTCTGCTTGTTTCGCTTCTGATGTATTCCATCTACAACCTGATCCCAACTGACCCGGCCCGGGCACAGCTTGAACCGCTCAAGACAACGCTGACCCCGACAGAGTATGAAACGCGTTACCAGGCGCTTCGCACCGAAATGGGGCTGGACGATCCGCTGATCGTACGCTATCTGCGCTGGTTCGGCTTCTGGCCGGATGTTGACGGCGAACTCAACGGCATGCTGCAGGGCAACTTCGGCTATTCCCAGATCTATAAGACGGATGTTGCCAATGTTCTGCCGTCAAGAATGCTCAACACGATCTACATCAACATTTTCTCAACGCTTGTCGCGCTGGCGATCACGATTCCGCTTGGCATCTACTGCGCTGTCCATAAGCGCAGCAAATCAGACAATGCCGTGCAGGTGCTGTCCATTGTGGGCTACTCGATTCCAGTCTACATCATTGCGCTGCTGTTTATCTGGCTGTTCGCGGTCACGCTCAAGCTGCTGCCGGTCTTCGGCATGCAGACGCCGGGCAATAACTTCACCGGCTTCCGGGCGTTCCTCGACAAGGTCTACTATATGACGCTGCCGGTGCTCGTCATGACGGTCGGTTCGCTCGGCGGCATGACCCGCTACGTCCGCGCCGCCATGATCGAAGCGCTCAGCATGGACTATATCCGCACCGCCCGCGCCAAGGGCCTGCGCGAAAAGGTCGTCGTCTATTCTCACGCATGGCGCAACGCCCTGCTGCCGGTCATTACCGTCCTCATCGGCTGGTTCATCAGCATCTTCTCCGGTTCTCTGATCATTGAGCAGATGTTCGCGCTCAACGGTATGGGCCAGCTGTACTATCAGGGTCTGATGAACAACGACTTTGAGCTTGCACTGGCGATTCAGATGTTCTATGTGCTCATCGCGCTCGTCGGCCAGCTGATCACCGACCTCAGCTACGGCATCGTTGACCCGCGTGTGCGCGTCAATAAGTAAGGGGGGGAAAAAAGAAATATGGAAAAAAAGAAAAAATCGACCCTCTTTACCCGCCTGTTCGGCAACCGCAACAAGGTCACCGACTTCATGACGGAAGAACAGCTGCAGAGCCCCGGCCGCCTGATCCTCAAGAATTTCCTGCATAACAAGCTTGGCATGATCGGCCTGATCGTGTTCCTTCTGATCTTCCTGCTGGTCATGATCGGCCCGAAGTTCTATACGCTCGACCTGTCCTATCAGGACAACACCCAGCTGAACGTCGCGCCCGGAATGAACATGATGTCCATTCCCGACGGTATGAAGCATAAGGTCGCAGATATCTCTCCCGGCACGACCTATGGCGTCGGTGTCGACACCGACGGCAAGGTCTATACGTGGGGCTATACCAGAATCACTGAAACGATCGATCTGAAGAACATCCCTGAGGAGGTTCAGAACGCAAAGATCGTCAACGTTGCGGCAGGCTATGACCATATCGTCGCACTTGACGAAAACGGCGCGATCTATGTCTGGGGCAACCGCCGTCTCGGTCAGGATATGCTTCCCGACAAGATCCAGATGGCTGCCGCCTACGGCAAGAACCTCGGCTTCAAGCAGATCGAGGCCAGCAACCAGTTCTCCGCGGCTGTCACTGAATCTGGCGAGCTGTTCCTCTGGGGCAACGGCAATCAGGCCGATATCAAGGTCAAAAAGGAATATCAGGGCAACATCGAAAAAGTCGCTCTGACCGCTCGCGGGTATATCGCCCTGACCAAAGACGGCGCAGCTGTCTACGCGGCTTTCCAGAAGGACAACGCCCTTGTCCGCATCCCCGACGGGCTGGATTCCGGTGTCGTTGATATCGCGGCGTCCAGCAACGCTGTCGCGGCTGTCAAGGAAGACGGCACGGTCGTCGTCTGGGGCACCTGCACCAACGGCGAAAAAAACGTTCCTGCATTTGAGAGCAAGCCTGTCGAGCTCTACGGTGGCCGCTACCACTTCACGGCGCTGATGGACGACGGCGAGGTCATCTCCTGGGGCGACAACACCCATGGTCAGGCATCCGTCCCGGCATCCTTCAACGATAAGGAGATCGTGACGGTCTTCGCGGGCTTCTATCAGAACTATGCCGTCACGGTCGACGGCGACGTCGAGACGTGGGGCCTGAAGGGCTATCTCTGCGGTACGGACGATCTGGGCCGCGACGTGTTTAACCGCCTCATCAACGGCGGCAAGGTCACCATGACCGTCGGCGCCATCTCGGTTATTATCCAGCTTATCATCGGCATCATCCTCGGCGGACTGGCCGGCTATTTCGGCGGCTGGGTCGACAACATCATCATGCGTATCTCTGAGGTCGTCGGCGGCCTGCCGTTCCTGCCCTTCGCCATGATCCTATCCGCCATCATCGGCACCCGCATCACGGTCGAACAGCGTATGTACCTCATCATGGTCGTGCTTGGCATTCTGTCGTGGCCGGGCATCTGCCATCTGATCCGCGCGCAGATCCTCTCGCAGCGCGAGCAGGAGTACGTTACGGCGGCCAAGGCCCTCGGCGTGCGCGAAAAGTCGATCATCTTCCATCACATCATCCCCAATGTCATGAGCCTGATTCTGGTCAACGCGACGCTGAGCTTTGCGACCTGCATGCTCACCGAGTCCTCGCTGTCCTACATGGGCTTCGGCATTGCGCCGCCCACGCCGACCTGGGGCAATATGCTCACCGGCGCGAACAACTCCATCGTCATCCAGCAGTACTGGTGGCGCTGGGTATTCCCGGCTGCGATCTTCGGCATCTGCACGATCTGCATCAACCTCGTCGGTGATGCGCTGCGCGATGCGGTCGATCCCAAGTCCGCTGAGCGATAAGGAGGGGTTGTTGTGGCATTACTAGAATTAAAAAACCTGAAGACTTTCTTCGCGACCAAACGCGGCACGGTCAAGGCGGTCAACGGCGTCAGCTATTCGCTGGACGCGGGCAAGGTGCTCGGCGTCGTCGGCGAATCCGGTTCCGGCAAGAGCGTCTCGGCCATGAGCATTCTCCGTCTGCTCGACGGCAACGGCTATATTGACTCCGGCGAGATCCTCTTCAACGGTCAGGATCTGACCAAGCTGTCCATGAACGAAATGTACAAGATCCGCGGCAACGAGATCTCCGTGATCTTCCAGGAGCCGATGACGAGCCTGAACCCGGTCTTCACCGTCAGCCGTCAGATCTCCGAGCCGCTCATGATCCATCAGGGCATGAACAAAAAGCAGGCTGCCGCGAAAGCGGTCGAGCTGCTGTCCGACGTCAAGATCCCGAACCCAGAGGTCGTCGCCAAGCAGTATCCGCACCAGCTCTCCGGCGGTATGCGGCAGCGTGTCATGATCGCCATGGCGCTGGCCTGCCGTCCGAAGCTGCTGATCGCGGACGAGCCGACCACGGCGCTCGACGTGACCATTCAGGCGCAGATCCTGAAGCTCATGAACGAGCTGCGTGAGAAAAACGGCACCGCCGTTCTGTTCATCACGCACGATCTCGGCGTCATCAACCAGATGGCCGACAACGTCGCGGTCATGTACTGCGGCCAGGTCGTCGAATACGCACCCGCCGGGACGATCTTCCACAAGAACGAGTATTCCCATCCCTATACCGAGGGCCTGATGCTCTCCATCCCGCGTCTGGATACCCCCAGCGACGAACGGCTTGAAGCGATCCCCGGCGCGGTCCCGCACCCGCTGGATCTGCCCAAGGGCTGCAAGTTCGCCCCGCGCTGCAAGTACGCGACCGAGCGCTGTCTGGAGGAGGAGCCGGAGCTGATCCACGTCTCCGACACCCAGCAGGTTCGCTGCTTCTACGCGAAGAAGGAGGACAGATATGCAAAATAATGACAAGAAGGTTCTGCTTCGCATCAGCAACCTGAAGCAGTATTTCCCCCTGAAGGGCGGCCGCTTTGTCAAGGCCAACGACGGCATCACGCTGGATATCTACGAGGGCGAGACGTTCGGCCTCGTCGGCGAGTCCGGCTGCGGCAAGTCTACGCTTGGCCGCACCATCCTCCAGCTGTATCACCAGACCTATGGCCGCACCATGTACTACGGCCGGTCCCTTGACGATCTGGCGCCGAAGTACGTCATCGATACCGTTAAAAACCTCAAAGCCCGCCGCACCAAGCTCCGCGAGCTGGAGCAGAAGCGCGACAAGCTCGAGGCCGATTATGCCAAGCTCTCCGAGAAGGAGCAGTACGCCAAGCACGGCGAGCTCGATACCGCCCGCAAGCTGGCAGAGGACGCGCTGCTGGACATCACGAAGATCGTCGGCGGCTTCCTCGTGGTCGATGATCTCGATCCCGTCATCGCGGCCTATTCCAAGGATTACGCCATTGCGCGCAAGCTGTCCAGCATGGAGGAAAAGCGGCAGGAGCTGCTGGTCGATGTGGACGACGCGGAGTACGCGAAGAAGGCTGCCGAGGAAGCGGGCAAGTCTGGCAAGGACGACCAGCTGCAGAAAGCGCAGGAAAAGCTGAAGCAGTGCGACGACCAGATCGCTGCGCTGCGTGCGCAGCTTGACGCGGGCCGCAAGGAGATCGAGGCGCTGCGCGCCCCGTATGCAAACGACCCCGAGTTCCAGAAGTACGAGGCCTACCGCGACGACGGCATTGACCTTGCCCGACTGGAGTACAACGAAATGCGCCGCCTGCGCCGCGATATGCAGCTGATCTTCCAGGACCCGTATTCCTCGCTGAACCCGCGCATGAGCGTCGGCCAGATCATCAGCGAGGGTATGCAGGCGCACAACATGATCAAGAAAAAGGACGCCCGTATGCAGGAAATGGTCCTCAAGATCATGGACGACTGCGGCCTTGCGCCCTACTTCCTGCACCGCTTCCCGCACCAGTTCTCCGGCGGCCAGCGGCAGCGTATCGGCATCGCCCGCGCGCTCGCCACGAAGCCGAAGTTCGTCGTCTGCGACGAGGCTGTCTCCGCGCTGGACGTGTCCATTCAGGCGCAGATCATCAACCTGCTGAAGGACATTCAGCAGAAGTACAACCTGACGTACCTGTTCATCAGCCACGACCTGTCCGTGGTGGAGCATATCTCCGACACGGTGGGCGTCATGTATCTGGGCAATCTGGTGGAATACGGCGCAACGGAGGATATCTTCCGCAACCCGCTGCACCCCTACACCAAGGCGCTGTTCTCCGCCATCCCCATTCCCGATCCCACGGTGAAGATGAACCGTATCGTGCTGGAGGGCAGCATCCCGTCCCCCGCCAACCCGCCCAAGGGCTGCAAGTTCCACACCCGCTGCGCCAACTGCATGGAATGCTGCAAGGAGGAGGCTCCCGTCCAGCGTGAGATCGAACCCGGCCACTTCGTGTGCTGCCATCTCTACGATAAATGAGGCGGAACGAGCGTATCTACGAGGATGACGACGGCCGCACGGTCGCCGATATGAGCGGCATGGAGCCGCAGCCGATGCTCATTCCCCGCATTCACAAGCGCCGCGACCGCGCGGACTTCCGCGAGCCGGACGCGCCTGAGGCGAATGACCGCCCGTGGGACACGAGCGGTGAGTTAAACCGCGAGGAGCGCAATGCCGCCATCGGCGGCGCGCTGAGAGCAGGTCTGCTGATCGGCTTCACGTTCCTCATCGCCGGTGCGGTGGCGATCCTCGCCATGCAGGCGCTGTGGGCATAACAACAGAAAAAGGAAGACTCCTTCGAGTCTTCCTTTTTTGCTGCCTGCGCAGCGAAGCGATGAGAATTTCAAACGGCAATGCGTATATCGAAGCGCCTCCCCGCCAACAGCTCTACCATACACAAAAAGAGAGCACCCTTTCCGGGTGCTCTCTTTTTCAAATCAGCCAATTAGCCGAACAGGGACATCAGGACGCCTGCGGCGATAGCGGAACCGATAACACCTGCAACGTTCGGGCCCATGGCGTGCATGAGCAGGAAGTTGGAGGGGTTCTCCTTCTGGCCGACGACCTGAGAAACACGGGCGGCCATAGGAACGGCGGAAACGCCGGCGGAACCGATCAGCGGGTTGATCTTTTCCTTCAGGAACAGGTTCATGAGCTTGGCCAGCAGCACGCCGCCCGCGGTACCGAAACCGAACGCGACGATACCCATTGCCATGATCTCAAGGGTCTGAACGGAAAGGAAGGTGGTGGCGGTGGCGGTAGCACCGACGGTGAAGCCGAGGAAGATGGTGACGATGTTCATCAGCTCGTTACCGGCGGTCTTCTGCAGACGGTCCACAACGCCGGACTCCTTGAACAGGTTGCCGAGCATCAGGCACGCGATCAGAGGCGCGGCAGAGGGAACGAGCAGCGCCACGAACACGGTGATCATGATGGGGAAGATGATCTTCTCGCGTTTGCTGACCTGACGCAGCGGGCGCATCACGATGCGGCGCTCTTCCTTGGTGGTCAGAGCCTTCATGATGGGGGGCTGAATGACCGGGACGAGGGCCATGTAGGAATAAGCGGCAACGGCGATAGGACCGAGCAGCTCGGGAGCCAGACGGGAGGTGACGAAGATCGCGGTCGGGCCGTCAGCGCCGCCGATGATACCGATGGAGGCGGACTGCTGGTAAGTGAAGCCCATGAACTGGGTACCGACATAGGTCATGAAGATACCGAGCTGAGCGGCAGCGCCGAGCAGCAGGGACTTGGGGTTCGCGATCAGGGGACCGAAGTCGGTCATCGTGCCGACGCCCATGAAGATCAGGCAGGGGTAGATGCCGAGCTTAACGCCGAGGTACAGAACGTCGAGCAGACCGAGGCTAACGGTGCTGCCGACTGCCCACGGGGCAAGCACCGCATCGGCTACGCCGGCTTCCGACATCTCTGTCAGGAATTCCTGCGTGATGGGCGCTCCTCCGAAGAGGTCCCAATGGACGTGTCCTCCGGCGAACAGGATCTCGTGGAACATGTCCGCACCGGGAAGGTTGGTGCACAGCATACCGAATGCGATGGGCAGGAGCAGCAGCGGCTCAAAGCCCTTCACGATGGCCAGATACAGCAGGACAAAGGAAACGGCGATCATAATGAGGCATTTCCAGTTGCCCTCCTGACCGAACATATAGAAGCCGGTCTGCTGCATGAAATTGATAATAGCAGGCATTTATGTTTAGATTCCTTTCACAGTTTATTGAGCAAGAGGTGCCTAACTTAGCCGATGACGCACAGAACGTCGCCGGGGTTGACAGCAGCGCCCTTGGAAACTGCAACGGAGGAAACGGTGCCGGCGCAGGGAGCGAAGATCTCGTTCTCCATCTTCATGGCCTCGAGGATGAACAGCAGATCTCCTTCCTTGACGGCCTGGCCAGCGGCGACCTTCACATCGAGGATGGTGCCGGGCATGGGGCTGGAGACAGTGCCGGCGCCTGCGGGAGCGGCAGCCTTGGGAGCGGCAGCGGGAGCAGCGGCAGCGACGGCAGGCGTCTTTTCCTTGCCCTTGAGGACTGCACCCATTGCCATGGTGAGGAAAATGATGCAGATCAGGCCAAAGAACACCGTGCCAATACCCATCAGGGTAACGAACAGGCTGCTGTATTCCATTTCTTCCTTTTACCTTTCAATATTGGATTATAACAAAGCGATTACATGAATTGCAAGCGCGTATGCACTTTTTGCGCGTTTTTAACGGCTTTTCCCTCCTGCCTTGCACGGCAGGAGGGAAAAGAGACTTTCCTTACTGCACGGAGAGCACGTCGGCAAACGCCTGAATGGCGGTCGCCGCCTGGCCGAAGTCGCGCATCTGCTGGTCGATGCCGAGCTTGATGAAGGGGATCCCAGCGGCGTCGAGCGCCTTCTTGAGGTACGGGAACTCCATCTCCTCGGGATCGCAGAACTGCTGCATGAAGAGCACGAGGCCCTGTGCGCCGGACTCCTTGACCATGTTGGCCACGAACTCGCCGCGGCGGTTCTGGTTGGACTGCGGATCGTAGAGCAGGACGTCGTAGTCGATGTTGGTGAACTGATCGACGAGCGCCATCATCGGGTCGCCCTCTTCGCTCGCGTCGGTGCGGAAGGCACGGGACTCATGGGCGACATCGTCCGCCGCGATGGCAACGTTGTTGTCCTTGAAGATCTTGAGCAGCGTCGGGTTGTCGCAGATGATGCCGGAGGTGACGACCTTCACGCCGTTCCACTTGGCCTCGGGCAGCGCGGCGATCTCGGCGTTGAGAGCCTCGAGCTTCTCGGTGTACTCGGCCTTATCCATGAACCAGGCAGCCTTTAAGACGGCCGAGCGCATGATCGGGTCGATAACGTCGCAGTGGTCGCTTGCGAGCTTGACGAACTCACGGCGGGCAGCGCGGGACTTGTTGTAGACCTTGATGGCCGCAGCGATGTCCTCGCTCTTGATCTCGTGACCGGCGATCTTTTCAAGACCGGCCTTGACGTTGTTGTACTGATCCAGGCAGAACTGCTTGCCCCAGTCGGCAAAGCGGTTCTGAGGATGGGCGAGGAAGATGCACGGCAGCTTCTCACTCATGGCGACGCGGATGTTCTGGCTCATGGGGCGCAGCGTGTCGCAGATGGTCGGGGTGATCACGCCGTCCAGCAGATCCATCGTGCCGTCGAGCAGCATCTCGAGGTCGAGCTGGGCGATGGTGCAATAGAAGGTCGCGCAGTATTCCTTGGAGCGCTGCTCGGTCTTGTTGTTGCTGCCCCACATGCCGAACGGCATCATACCGGCGGCGTAGACCAGCTCTTCGGGTGCATAATAAGGCATCACACCGATGCACTTCTTGCCGGCATCCTTATAGGCCTTGAGCTGGCCCTTGGGATTGGCGGCAACAGCGGAAAATTCATTAACGATAGCTTCGATACTCATTTTTGCACGCCTCCTTAGTCTTTCTTGTTGGCTTCCATAGCCTCGACCAGACCCTGCACGCGGGTCGCGTACTGCGCTTCGTTGAAGTTGCGCGGGTCAGCCTGGTCGCCGTCGAAACCGGCGCAGGGCACGCCGAGGTCAGCGGTGAAGCGGCGCTGCATTTCAGCCATGTAACCGGACCAGGGCTTGCAGGAGCGGTTGTAGTGGACGAGCACGCCGTCGACCTTGTTGTCGCGGCAGATGCCCTCACGCCAGGCAACGCCCTGCTCGATGCAGACGGAGTTGGGCGCCTTGTAGTAAGCGCGGGCCATTTCGTCCATGTTGTTGTAAACAAAGCCGAACGCGGGCGCGTACACAACTGCGGTGACGTTGATACCATTCTCCTTGAGGGGCTTAAAGAGGTTCGGGAGCTTCGGCCAGCAGGGGATGCCCTCGAACATGACGCGGTACTGCTCGGGGAAGGGCAGCGTGGAGGTGCCTTCCTCAATGTTCTTCTGCAGGTCCTTGGACAGGAGTTCGAAGGCGTCGGCAGCAGCTTCCTTGCCGCGGGCAGTGACGACGTCGGCCATGTGGTTAAACAGGTCGAAGCCGCTCATCGGGGCGGGCTTGTACTGCAGGAAGTCGCAGACCTTCAGCCAGTTCTGCGCGGTGCGGTTCGCGTGCTTGCAGGCAAGCTCGAACTTCTTCTCGTCGAACTTCTTGCCGGTGAGCTTTTCGAGCTCATGGATGGCGTTGTCGAACTGGGCGCGGACGTACTTGACAGCGGAATCGCTGACTTCCACGGTGTTGTTGTAGGGGATATCGACCATGATGAGGGGGATGTTGCACATACGGGCGATATTCTCGTACCACTTGGTCATGCAGTTGCAGATGTTGTTGCAGCACAGGACGAAGTCCGGCTGGGGGATGCGCATCTGCTTGTAGGGCTTGATGGCCTCGCGGCGGAAGTTCTTATAGGCGATCTCCTTCTCGGTGGTCTCGGGCAGAGCCTCGATCTCGTGGATATCGTCCAGAACCGTGTAGGGGACCTGCGTCTTGGGGTCCTTCTTGGGCTTGCCGGTCTCAGGATCGATGACGACCTTGCCGTTTTCGTCCTTGAGGGGCTTGCCGCTGTTGGGGTCGATGATGAACTCGAGCGTTTCGGGGTCGAACTTGCGGCTGGCGCGCTTACCGGCGGCGTAAGCCAGGGAGATACGTGCGTAACCGCAGATATCGTTGTCGAAGCCGAGATCCTCGGCAGCCTGGCACATGATCTCACCGTCGCGCTGGGCGGCGATACCGGCAGCCTGGTTCTCGGGATACATCACGTTGAGGTCAAAGGCCTCAGCAAGCTCACAGGGGAACTTGGAGCTGGACCAACCGACCAGCTTACCCTGCTTCTTCGCTTCACGGGCGTCGGCATAGACGTCATCGACGACCTTGCGCAGAGCAAGCACGCCGGGACTGACTTGTTTAGCCATGATTGATTCCTCCTAATGCGATATAGAAAAATTTGATAACGAATGATGGGGATTATTTGTTCTTCAAAGCCTTCTGGTAGGCAAACAGAGCGGCGCCGAGCGCACCGTTATACTGCGTGAGGGGCGTGGTGTGGATCTCGTGGCCGAGCTGCTCCTGAAGGGCTTTCACGATGCCGTGGTTCTGTGCGACACCGCCGGTCATCACCACGTCGTCGCGCACACCGATGCGGTGGCAGAGGCCGGAAACGCGGCCCGCGACGGACTTGTGGATGCCGTGGATGATGTCGCACTTGTTTGTGCCCATGGCGAGCTGCGAGATGACCTCGCTCTCGGCAAACACCGTGCAGGTCGAGCTGATACCGACCTCCTTGGTCGACTTGTCGCCAAGATCGCCCAGTTCTTCGACCTTCACCTCAAGCACGCGGGCCATGACATCGAGGAAGCGGCCGGTACCGGCTGCGCACTTGTCGTTCATGACGAAATTTTTCATCATGCCGTTCTCGATCTCGATGACCTTCACGTCCTGCCCGCCGATATCGACGACCGTGCGCACGTTCGGAAACAGGAACGCCGCGCCCTTGGCGTGGCAGGAAAGCTCGCTCATCTGCATGTCGGCAAGGCCGTCAAGGCTGTTGCGCCCGTAGCCCGTGGCAAGGACGAAGTCCATCTGCTCGCGCGTCATGCCCGCGTTTTCCAACACCTGAGCGATCGCGCGGGATGGACCCGACGTGCCCGTGCCGACAGCGACGAGGGACTTGGCAACGATCTCGCTGCCGTCTTTTAAGATCACACATTTCGACGCGGTGGAGCCGACGTCGATACCCATGGTATAAATGCTCATTGTACTCTCCGTTTGCCTTCCCGTGCGCTGCGCGGTTCTTGCCTCCGCGCAGCGCCGAGAAAAGCATTGTTGTGATATTTTACTGCGCGTTCAGGGCGTCGTAGTCGCGGATGACGCGCGGCAGCAGCATCTGATGGACCGGGCAGATGCTCTCGGGGTTCTGATAGCAGGCGTTGGCGAAGGCCTGGATGTAGGGACGGATGTCGTTCATGTCGACGATCTCGTCGGTCAGGCCTGCCTTGGCGCAGAACTTCGGGCTGGACTTCTTGGCGTAGTCCTGGATCAGCGCGTTCATCTTGTCGATGGTGGGCTGCAGATCCTCGCCGGCCTTCTCTTCCTTCACGAGACGGCGGGCATACATGGCGGCCGCAGCGGTCTCGCCGTGCATGACGTAGATCTCGGTGGTAGCGGTGCCGATGGAGAAGGCGTTGTTGTCGTTGCCCTGCGGGCCGCCGAGGACGTAGTGCGCCGCGGCGGTGCCCTTGCGGAGCGTGATCTCCATCATCGGCAGCTTGCTGGACTGGATGGAGTAGATCAGGCTCTGGCCGAGGCCGAGGAGCTCAGCGCGCTCAGCGTCGTTGCCGACGTCGATACCGGTGGTATCCTGGACCCACAGCATCGGGATGCGGTCACGCGCGCAGAGGGTGACAAACTCGTTCATCTTGATGAGGCCCTGACGGTACAGCTTGCCGCCCACGCCCATCGCCTGGCCGTAAGTCGCCATCTTGTACTCGGGGTAGTTCATCAGCATGCCCTGATAGTTGGCGACAACGCCGACGAGCAGACCGTCGATCTTGGCAAGGCCGGTGATCATCTCGGGGCCGTAGCCGTGCTTGTACTCCATGAACTCGGAGCCGTCGAAAAGACGCGCCAGAACTTCGACCATGTCGTAGGAGCGCTTCTGGTTGAACGGAACGATGCTGTAGAGGTCGTTGGCGTCGAACAGGGGCTCCTTGGGATCGTCGACGCGGAAGAACTCGGGATCGTAAGCGGGCAGCATGTCGATGTACTTGCGGATACCGGCGAGCACGCCCTCTTCATCGGCGTAGACCTCGCGGAAGAAGCCGGTCTCGCCATAGTGGATGGCGACAGTGCCGGGGATGTCGCTCTTGAGGTTCTTCTGCGCCTTGATGAGCGCCTCAGCAGCCTCCTTGTCGACATGGCCCTTGGGGCTCATACCGCCGACGATACCGGCGCCGCCGACTGCCATGTTGGCGTCCTGATGCGCGATCAGGATGGTCGGGGAGATGGAGTGATAGCCGCCGCCGGCGGGGTTCGTGCCGTAGATGCCGACGATGACGGGCACGCCCATCTGGTTGAGCTCGCTGTTGCGATAGAACGGCGTACCGCCGCCGCGGCGGTTGGGGTACACCTTCTCCTGCTCGTCGAGCTTAACGCCGGAGCAGTTCAGCACGTACACGAGGGGGATGCGCAGGCGCTTGGCCGTGTCGCTGCCGCGCAGCAGGCTGTCGGCCTGGCCGGGGACCCAGGCGCCGGCGAGCTTCTTGTTGTCGCTCGCGATGATGACGGCCCATTTGCCGTCGATACGGCCGAGGCCCTTGACGATGCCAACGCTGCCGTTCTTGTTGTCCTGTGGGTTATAGAGGCTGTTGAGGGGGCACCAGGTGCCTTCGTCAACGAGCTCCATGATGCGCTGCATCGCCGTCCACTGGCCGGACTCGTTGAGCGCCTCGGTGCTCTTACCGGCTTCGAGGGCAGCCTCGCGGATCTCATGGATCTCCTGCTCCACCGCCTGGATCTCAGCGGCGTTGTCCTCGTGGAATGCGCTCAGATCCTTGCCGATGACCGGCATGCTCTGGAAATAAGAGGGCATGGAATATTCGCTCATATTAAGTTCTCCTTCTTAAATCGAAATAACAAATTACTTATCCTTGGGAACCTTGATGAATGCCTGACCCGGGTCGATCTCCTCACGGATGAGGCGGATGATCTCCGGAGAGGGACCTTCCATCAGCTCGGCGCGGGAGACGTCGATCTCGAAGCCGGTGTTCTCCTGAACCATCTCGGGAGAGGAGAACGGATAGTAGTAAGCGAGGTACATGCGCTTGGTCTCTTCATCAAACTTCATGATGCCGAGGTCGGTAACGACCATCTGAGGACCGCGGTTGCCAGGCAGGCCCGCGCGCTCACGGCCTCCGGGGCCGTCCATCCAGCCGCAGGAGGTGATGTAGTCGACATGGTCCATGAAGCGGCGCTTCTGGTGCTGCATCATGATGATGGTGTTGCAGTAGGTGGCAATGCCGTTGGCGCCGCCGGAACCGGTGAAGCGGGTGGTGGGCTGCAGGTAGTCGCCCTTGCCGAAAATGCAGGTGGAGTTCACGTTGCCGTACGGGTCGATCTGCGCGCCGCCGATGAAGGCGACGAGACGATCCTCGTCGTGCAGCCACTCGTTGGCCTCGAAGCCGACGAAGCGGATGTTGGGCCACTGCACGGCGCAGTGCGCCATGAAGCGGTTATCGCCGACGGAGCGGGGGACCTCAACGGGGTCGCAGTCCATCAGACCCGACTCGACGATGGGGTGGCAGCTGGGGCAGACCGCGCGCTTGGCAAGGGACGCACCGATCAGCGGCAGGCCCGTACCAACGATGACGATCTGGTTTTCCTTGATATTCTTAGCAATGGCATACGCCTGCATTTCCTGCTTGGTATACTTCGTATAATCAGACATTTCTATTTAGCCTCCCAAACCTTAATGTGTAGTGGAATAGCCGAGGTGCGGCTCGTTCTTCAGGCGCATCAGACGGCTGCCGCCGAGCTTATCGAGCAGAGCGGACTGATCTTCGCAGCTGTAGACCCACTTTTCGAGGAAATCCTTGAAGGTCTCGGGAATCTTCTCACCGCTCTTGGCGAGCTCGAAGGCCTTCTGGGCGTTTTCGGCGGCGAGCTTGAGCTTCTCGTCCTCGGGAGCCTTCTCCAGCGCCTTGGCAGCCTTGGCCGCAGCCTTTTCAAGCTGCTTGACGGCATCCTCGGCATCCTGATACTTGGAGGCCTTGTCGTATTCCTTCAGGCCGGCGTCGTCGTCGTCATAGTAATCATAGCACTGAGCGGGCCATGCGCCATAGGGAGCCTTGACGACCGCCTGCACGCACTCGCCGAAGATACGGGTCTTGGTCGGGTCGCGGCGGATGAACTCGTCGGAGACGATCTCCTCGCAGGTGACGATGGTCTTGCGCGCGGCGATCGCGATGTCGATATCATGGAACTCATCGCCCATGATGATGCAGGTGCCGTCCGGAGAGGCCTGCTGGACGTGGATGATGGCAGTGTCGATCTTGGGCACGGGCACGGCTACGACCTTCTGCCCCGGCACCATCGGGTTCTCGATCTCGGCGCACTTGAGATTTTCGATCTTGGGCATGGTCTTGCGCTTTTCCTCGCTGATGCCCCAGAACTTCATCAGGCCGCTGCCCTGCATCAGGCGGACCGGCAGGAACGGAAGGCCGAGAGAAGAGGCGTGCAGCATGAGCATCAGCACGTCCTGAGAATAGTCCTCATACGTGAGCTTGCCCTGCTCGATGGCAGCGCGGAAGCGGCGGGAAACGTTGGTGTAGCCGGAGTTAGCGGTGTAGCAGTTGATGTAAGCAGCCACGCGGCCCTCGCCGATGAGCATATCGACTTCGCCGCCGCCGGGGCCGGCATAAACGATGAAGTCCTTCTGACCCTGACGCAGGATCTCACTAACCGTGGCATACGGCTTACGGTTGGTGGTGAAACCGCCGATCGCAAGAGTATCGCCATTCTCGACGTACTTTGCAACGGCATCGTGCAGTGACATGACCTTATTCAAGATAAAACCCTCCCTGATTTTGATAAACATTTTTATCGCCGAAGAGCCCTCTCTGCTTGCATGGATTCCGTCAAAAATTCTTCGAAAGATGCTCATACAGGCTTCAGTGTAGATTATAGTGGAACTTCCTCGCAAAATCAATGAAAACCCGTTCAGAAAGCGAAAAAAAACTGAACAAATTTTAGTGGCGCTTTTTGTCGTTTCCGTGGAGACGTTTCACATTCTTTTTGTGCAAAGCATGTAATTTGCAAGATTTCCTGCAAGTTTTCTGTCGTGACAGTGCAAAAAAGCGTCGGAGGGAAGACCCTCCGGCGCTTTTACCTGTTCCTTTAGTCACTTGCCGTGCTGCATCGCGTCATAGCGCTGCATCAGCACCGCCATCTGCTCGCGCGTCAAAAAGCTGCGGTACTGTTTGTTCCCCGCCTCGTCTCCCGCGATCAGGCCGTTTTTCTCCGCCCAGGCGCGCGCCTCCGCGCTCCAGCCTGCCGGCGTCTGCTGTGCCAGTCTTTTCAGGTAGTTTTCCATCATCGCGTCAAACTGCTGATGCGTCATCTCTTCCTCCTCATAGCGCGGCATCGGCGGCGGATAGCGCTTCGCGCGGATCATCGCGCTCGTGTACGTGGCGCCCGCGTCCCACTGAAAATGCGGCCGGTCGGGAAAGCTCCCCCAGTCTCCTCCCCAGGAAAATCCGAGCATTTTCCCAATCTCTCCGACTCTTATAAAGAACGCAGGATCGTCGTACTCGTGCCCCGCCTCATTTTTGCAGATATCAAAGGCCAATCCTGCATGCTCGGCGTGGAACGACGGCGTCACCGCTCCTTTGGCCGCGTAGCCCTTCTCGGCGAGCATCCGCTGATACTCCGCATCGCGCACCGTCTCCGTCACCAGAACGCTCAACCCCTCGCGCTCAGCGAGCATAAGCAGCGCCCGGCAGTTCTCCGCCACGTCCGCGCGCAGGTCGCTGATGCTTCTGCTGTGGCGCATTTACGTTTCCTCCTGCGCGTTTTTGCCGTTCTGCGTGCCGAAATAAAACGCGATCACCATGAGATACACCGTGTTGAACTCCTGCGTCACCTTTGCCTGCACCGTCAGCACACAGAACGTGATCGTCAGGCACAGCGTCACGATGCTCTTCACGCTCAAAAGATTCGCCAGTCTCTTTTTCAAAAGCTCCATGCTCTCTCACCCCTCGCAGTCCTGCCCGCGGCACACCGTTTCATACGTCACGCCGCCCGCCGTATTTTCCGCCTTTGCCTTGGCATAGTAGCACGCGGCGCTCGTGCCGTAAGCGCCCCACGCCGCCGTCACCATCGTCGCGATCCACGGGAGCGTGCCCATAAAGCCCAGTTCGATCGCGAGCTTCGCGATCCCGAAGCCCTGATACGTCGTATAGAGCACGATCGCGCTTTCGAGCAGCAGCAACAGTTTGGAAAAGCTCGTACGTTTCCTTTTCATAAGCTCCCCCCTGTCATCAGCAGGGAGATCGCCGCCCCGATGAGCACGTACAGCACGCGATCGATCATCGCATCCCAGCGCTTTCCGCCCTTCTGCGTGATGGTCTTCACGTCCGCCTTGATCTCCTTGACGTCCGTCTCCACGCCCTTTTCGCGCGAGGCGAGCACCTCCACTGCCGTTACCAGCTTATTCAGGTCCTTCTGCTGCTGTTCCAGCTTTTCGATGCGGCGCGTGTTCGACTTGGCGCGCTGCTCGGTCTCCGTCAGTTTGACCGAGATTTCCTGTTCCGTCATTCTTCTTTCGGCACCGCCTTTTCAAAGCTCTCCCATGTGTGATGCGCGTCCTCCACGCTCTGCCATGTAAATTTCTGTGCCTCGCACTCGAGCCACGTCAGATACCGGAAGTAGAACTCCACCAGCAAATGGCACGGGATGATATCAAGGATGATGCTCTCCACCTGCGAAAACTCATCCGGCACGCCCACGGTGTTCGGAAACCACACCTTGACCGTTCCCTTTTTCTCCGTCTCCTCCGCCAGCGCCTTGATGCCGCAGCCGCTGAGCGTCGAGTTGATCGCATCCAGCGTGAAGCTGTCGGCGTTGATGCGCGCGAGCGCCGCGATGGCCTCGCGCCGCAGCGCAGTCGAAACGCTGACCGGGCAGCGGGAAAAGAGCTTCTCCCGCCTTGCAAGGCCCTCGCCCTCCGCCGTCTGCAAAACACCCTCCTGCTCGGCGTATTCCATCGCGCCGTCCGCTTCATCCAGCGCCGCGCCCGCTGCGTACAGCTCTCCGCCGCTCAGCGTGCCGCGCTCGGTGCGGTAAACGCGCATCGGCTCCAAAAGGCGGCAGAGATAGTCATAATACGTCATGCCTCACCCGCCCCGATCTCCGTGATCGTCACCGTGCCGAGCACCGGCAGCTCCGTCGCGCTCACGCTCACATCCTCGTCCGGCGTGAGCAGGTGACAGTTCTTCACGCCCTCCACACCGTAGAGGATGTTCGCGAGCTTCGCCGTATACACCGCTTCACCCAGCCGCTCGCCGGTGAAGTACGCCTGCAGCGCCGCCGTCGCCGCATCGGTGATCTCCTGCATCGTCCAGCCCTGCTCCGCCGTCAGCTCCGCGCTCATGTTGACGGTCTTCTCTGTCGGCGCCTTGACCTCCACATCCACCGCGATCTCGCGCTTTTTCTGCAAGACCGCCTCGATCTCGCCGAGCAGCTTCTTATCCGGCGCGCCCGCGTGCGTCGAAACATACACATCCACCGTGCCGATGCCGCGGGCGCGGCCGACCGCTTTCGCCGCCGCCACGTTCGGAAAGCTCATCGCCTCCTGCTCGTAAAACGCCGCGTTCGCGCCGTTCGGCAGGCGCTTGTAGCTTGCTAGTACGCGCTCGCGCAGCTTTTCGTCGCTCTCCTCGTCGCTGCCGCCGGAAAACGCCTCAGGATTTACGCACTGCGTGATGCCCACCGGATACACGGACATCAGATGGATCGCCCCCGCGATGGCGTTGCCGCTCGCCCCCGCCTCCACGGCGCTCGCCGGCACATCCACATACGTTTCGCCCTTTGCAAGCGTCGCCTTCTCCGTCGTCTCAAAGCGCACACCGCCGCTCGTCATCGCGACGCTCCCCTGCTCGATCTCATAATCCGTCACCGCCGCCGACGGCGCGGAAAAGCGCAGCACGCCCGCCGCTTTCGCCGCCGGAAGGCGCGTCAGCGCCCGCGTCTCGGCGTGATAATCAAGATACTGCCCCACCGCCGTCTGCGGAAAGCTCTGATCCAGCACCCAGTCCGCCTGCGCCAGAAGCGACTGTACCTCGCTCGCCAGCGCATAGAGGCGCACCATCGCGTCGCAGCCGTCGTTCGGCACAAAGCCCGCCTCCTCGGCAAAGATCGCGCGCATCCGCTCGTAGATCGCGTTCAGCTCTTCCATTCTTCACTCTCCCCCTATCGTCACGACCGCCTCGCCCGTTTCGTTCTCATAGCGCAGCAGCACGCGCAGCTCCAAAAATCCATTCTTTTCCGCAAGCTCCATGCCCGTCACGCTCAGGCCCTCTTCGTCCGCCAGCGCCTCGGCCGCGTACTGCTTTGCCGCCGTCGCGCGGCTCTCGCCCTTTTCCCGCCATAAAAGGTGCAGCTTGCTGCCAAGCTCTGGCACGAGCGCAAAGCTCCCGCGCCGCACACTCAGCTTAAAGAGCACGCGTTCGAGCAGCTCGTCCCAGCCGCTCACGCGCACGAGCCCGCCCGCGCCGTCGGCCACATAATCGCGGTCTTTGATCTTCAGCTCCATCCTCAGCCTCCCGTTCCCAGATACGGCATTCCGTTGATGAAAAGGAGCCCGTTGATGTCGATGCGCCCGTTGTTGCGCAGCACGATCTCCGTCCCCGCCGCGGCGGAGCGAATGCGCACCTCGCCGGGTGCCAGGTCGCCCGCGCTCTGCCCCACCGCGCCCACGGCGTAGGCCTCCTCGCCAAAGGTCCCGCCGCGCACCACCAGCACATCCTCGCCCTTTTTCGGCTGCCACTCATAGCCGCCGGGCGCGGCGGTCTTCACCTCGCGCTTTTCCCCGCTGCTGAACACCGCCAGCTCGCCGCCCTCGACCGTCACCGTTCCGTCCTGCGCCGAGGCCACGTCCTGCATCTCATGCTGGCTTAGCTTTCTCGATAGCCACATCGTCTCTCACTCCCTCTGCATCGTCACTTCGCACGCCTCTCCGCTCTCGCCGAAGCGCCTCACGCACTCGATCACGCGGAAATTGCCCACAATGCCGATCTTCGTCCCGCTTACCGCCGCGATATCACCCGGCGCGGCGGTGAACCGCCCCGCGATCGTCACGCGCAGCGTCTCCGCGCCCTCCTTCGACTTTGCGATCTGATACTCCCCCGTGTAGCGCATTGCCTGCGTGCCGCTGCGCGCCGGCACGTAAAATACGCGCCTGCTCGTGCCGCCGCGAGCACAGAACGCCTCGTTTTTCACGCTCTGCTTCACGCCCGCCTTACTGTCCACCACCAGCGCCTCGGCGATCACGCCGTAGCGCTTGTCGCAGTAGGCGAGCGCCGTCACCGGCGTTTTGGCGTCGATGCTCACGCGCGCGGCCCTGCGGTTTTTCTTCACTTCCAGCGCGCCCGTCTTGTCGAAATACGGCGCGATCCCTCCGTGCAGCGCTGCAAAATCGTTCAGCGCCTTCCACTGGCTCGACCCGTTCGCCACGCGGTACCGTGCCGCAGCCGTCACCGCGTCATAGCCCGTGCACACAATGCCGTACGGCGTCACATGGTTTTTGAGGATCTCCTCCATCGTCGCCCACTGATAGCTCACGCTCTCTGCCTCGTTGTCGAGCAGCAGCGCCGCCATGCCGCGTCCGCTCACCTCAAGCTGCAAGCCCTTTTCATCGCATGTCACGCCGCACTCGTCCACAACGCCCGCAAATTCGACCGTGCCGTCCTCTCTCGCCGTAAAGCGCACCGCCCGCCGCAGCGTCTCCGCCATCGCAGGCTCGTATGCGCACCGCAGCGTAAAGCTGTCGCACGGCACGCTTCCCGTGTAGGAAAATTCCCACTTCAGCAGCGTCGGCAGCTCAAACTGCGCACCGTCGCACGTCGTCAGATACCCCTTCATCACGGCAGCGTCACCCGCTCTCCCACGGCGATCCTGTTGGGATTTTTGATCTGCGGATTCACGTTCAAAAGCGCCGTCAGCGTCACGCCATACGTGTTCGCGATGCCCCACAGCGTGTCGCCGCGCTTGACCGTGTAGTACGAGCTCGCCGTTTTCGTTCCCTTGCCCGCGCTGCCGCTTCCACCGCTCACGCGGATGAGCGACGTATCGAGTGGGCTCGTCTCCCAGAAGGCAAAGCGGTAGCGCACGTAGTTTTCAAGCGGCTGCTGCGCCAGTTCCAGCAACACAAAGTACGCCTGCGACG
>OOAA01000596.1_pt1 | contig 24189 bp, 9 predicted proteins | sample 1671671 | NCBI WGS metagenome assembly OOAA01 (sample SAMN06348180, study PRJEB24527) | human gut metagenome | biome: human gut; feature: ankylosing spondylitis patient; material: feces | host: Homo sapiens | place: China | collected 2015-10 | reverse complement strand
TGTGAAATAGGACGGAGTTCATGTTTATTAGCTGTAATGGCCTTAGCTTCAGGATTAAATGCCTTAGTACGTTTAATCAAGGTTTCTGTACGCGACAACGTTTCCCAACGATCCCATTCACCTAATAATTCACGAGTACGCTCATTCAATATAAAATGTAAAGCACGTTCATAATTACCCGAAACGCCTATTTTTGCTAAAACAGCTTCATCCTCTTTCGGTAAATTATTAGGAAATGATTTCAGTATCAAATCAGAAGCAGCCGTTGTCACTTCAATATCAGGATTAGACAAATAGTAAGTATTCATATTCAAATTAGTATTTTTATAATTTTCCGCAGCACTTCCTGTATTTAAAGTGTTATTTTCAAATGCTACAGATCCGTCAATATAGTAAGACCTGTTCTCACCATCCTTCCACTGAGCACGTTTACGCACAACATTAAGATCATTCATTGCACTGGAATAATCTCCCAAACGCACATAGCACTCAGCACGAAGTAAAAAAGTTTCGGCCAGACGAGCCATCGTAACATCTCTATGAGCATCTCCCTTCTCAGCAGTACGAGAACCATCATCCGTTTTATTGATTCCTGCAAAAAAATTACAAATCGGTTGATTCTTAAAAGTAGGTGCCACATATTGACCTCCCTGATAAAGGACCAAAGAATTAGGAACCCATTGCCCTTTTTCTGAAGTCAAGTTTCCTTTAATAGGAGTTTGACGAAGTCCCATTTTCCATTCTGGCAAACGTCCTGCATCATCTTTCCATGTTGGTTTTTGAGAATAACATCCAAAAGTATAGCCATCATACGTATGGTTATCCTGAGTATTTAAAATCATAACAATAGCCGGGTCACCTGTATTTACTTCACCTCTATTATCCTCTGAAGCCACAACATTAGTAGCTCCATATACAGTTTTAAAAGTTTTCCACATACGGGCATCATTCACATGATCAAAAACAGCATAAGCATATTCTGTAGGTCGGCAACGTTGGAAATCCATACCTCCAATCCAAATTCCACGTTTTACCCATCCTCCCGAAAAACTGGCAAACTGAGGAGTAAAATAATTATAGGTACGATTCCCCAAACGACCAACTGTAGTCGCATCAGCATTATGACCTACAGCCATCAATATTTCATCCAATTGTTCTATGTCACAATCTACTCCAGTCCAGTTCGCATAAAGGTTTGCATAATCAGGAGTCAATTTATTGCCACGTGCTGAGATTGCATAATTACACGCTTCAATCGCTTCTTGAAGATCTGCCTTAATATCTGCATCTGTACGTGAAGTTCCATCTTTAGCAAATTGTTTTTGACAACGTTCTGAACAACGAAACAATAGAGCTTTAGCCAAAAAATGAGCAGCTGTAGCCTTGGTCCAAGTAATACCTTTTCCATAAGTATAATTTTCACCCGCAAACAATTCGTATGCCTTGCGTAAATCAGCAACGACTTGCTCCCAAACAGCCTCTTCTGAAGAACGGATTAAAGTACGTACAATTCCTTTCGCTGGTTCTGTCTGTAAAACCACACCACCATATTGTGCAGCCAAACGATAATAATTATACCCACGTAAAAAATAAGCATGGGCCAAACAGCGGTTACGCACTTCTTCATTCGTTATAACTTGATCCGCCTTAGCGATAATTGTATTACAAGATGCAATACCATAATACATCTGATCCCATAATTCTCCCGGTTTTGTACAATTACCATTAGCTGCCCCTGTTTCCGGTTTACAATCTATAGGACTTAACCGATGATCATAAGTATTCCATGGTTCATTTGTCAAATCATTTGCATTAGTAAATTCATCCGTACCATACAGAGTCAAACCATATGCATGTTCATAACCAAAATGCCAACGGATATTAGCATATAAAGAAGTTGTTAAATCAACAAGCCCTTGTTCTGTATTAAAATAATCCGTTGAATATTTAGTTGTTAAATCTTCATCCAAGAAATCCTTACATGAAGTAAAAGAAATTCCTGCAACGACAAAGAGACCCAATCCTATATTTTTTAAACAATTCATATTACTATTTCTTTATAGATTAAACATTTATTTTATTAGAAGCCAAGCTCCAGTCCAAATACAAAACTACGATTAAAATTAGTACTTCCTGTATCCAAATCATATCCTTCAATTGATTGATACAAACTTCCAGGATTCACCGCTTGCCCATAAACCTTTAAATGACTTATCCCCAATTTGGTTATCTTATTTTTAGGGAAATTATATCCCAAAGAAATATTACGTATTTTCAAGAATGCTGCATTTCTATATCCTAATGTTCCTGAAAAATCATCTAATGAACCAGAGGTAGCCTGAGCCAAAATAGGTTTCTGAAACTCAGCGTTAGGGTTATCAGGAGTCCAATAATCAACTTCCCGCTGATTAGTATGAGCTGTCAGGGCTTCTTCTTTGCCATCTACCATATATCCCATACGACCATTTAATGTTATCCCCAATTCAATTCCTTTCCAAGAAAAATTATTCGTCCATCCCATCGTCCAACGAGGATTTTTATTTCCCAATACAACTCGATCATTATCTCCCATCTTATAATCACCATCTTGATCTTTAGGTTTCACATTGCCTGGAGTAAAATGATATCCATTGGCATTCCATTTTTCCATTTCAGCATGATCTTCTGGAGTATCTTGCCATAGTCCATCATTTTGGTAGCCATAATATACACCAATAGATTCGCCAATAAACCAAGAATTTGAAACCATATCGTTTTTACCATAAGCCAATTCAACAATCTCGTCCTTCTGATAAGCTGCATTAAGACTAGTTTCCCAAATAAATCCGCTTCTTGTTTGTACAGGAACAGCATTTAAGGCTATTTCCACACCATGGTTTTTAGTTTTACCAATATTAGCATAGGTATTAGGATAGCCTGTCAAAGTAGGAATGTTAGTTCTCATCAACAAATCATTTGTACGTGAAAAATAAGCATCAATGCTGGCACTGATACGATTATTCAACACACCAAAATCAAGACCAAAATTCACTTGAGTTGTTTTCTCCCAACCCAGTTCTTCATTTGCCATAGGTTTACCATCTTTTATATAATACGGCTCATTGGTGACATAACCTATCTGATTACTCATACCATTGAACGGAAGATAAACTCCAGTAATATCCCCCTTTGTAGCATACGGGTCGACACTAGAATTGCCTGTAGTACCAAAACCTACACGAAATTTTAAATTGTCTAACCATACTATATCTTTCAGAAAATCTTCTTGATTAACACGCCAAGCCAAGGCAGCAGAAGGGAAAAAATCCCATTTATGTCCTGGAGCTAATTGGGAAGCACCATCCCAGCGACCTGAGACAGTAAGTAAATACCGTTCATTAAATCCATAATTCAGACGAACCCATATAAGAAGCCAATTGGCGTTCTGTTAATCCAGATCCCATAGCCGCTTTATTGTCAGGATTTTGAATATCTACTGTATTAAATGCATTCCACAAGAAATCACGATTAGCAATATTCTGTGCACTCATTTCCGATGTTTCAATATTCCACGCTGATACCGTTTGAAGTAAAGTTACCCCCACTTTATGCTTTTCCGCAAATGTTCTATCAAAAGTTATCATATTATCCAATGTCCATGAAAAATCACGACGATTCTTTAAACGGGCATAATTCAAGCCTTCACTACTATCCGCATTTATTCTACGTATAGAAGAACCATCTACATAAGAGCCTTCTCTCCAATTACGATAGTCTGGACCAAAATTTATTTTATAACTTAACCCTTCCAGTGGCTTCCATATTTCTCCTAAACCTAATGTAGCTGAAAAATTTGCTAATGTACGCATGGTTTGTGACAATTGAGTACTCTTATTCCACTCACCAATGATATTATACATACCACTTTCACCACCTGGATTAATAATCAGCTTACCATCTGCATCATACGGGACAGCCATTCTGTAAATACCTTTCGCTGCCCCATAAATAGCATCAGCTACATGACTACTACTACCTCCCAAAGTGGACATACCATAATCTTGCTCACTCCATGTAGCATTCATTGAAGCATTTAATGTAAACCATTTTACAGGTTTTATATTAACGCTTATTTTCGCTGTATAACGATCATACCATTGCCCCTTCTGAGTTCCTTTATTACTCAAATAGCCAAAAGAACCATAAGCATTGATTTGTTCAGTACCCCCACTAGCACTTACTGTATGCTCATGAGAAACGCTAGTTTGAGTAACATAATCTGTCCAGTCAGTATTAGTAACCAATGAAGGATCCCAAGTACCATTAACCCAACCTTTCAAAACATTATCACGTGATGTTTGACCATCAAGAGCACTATCAAATAATAGTTTATCGCTTTCATAAGTCGGATTTCTTGGATCTGCATAAGTCGCAGGATCTAAATTATAAGCAGCCCAACGACGAAATTCAATAAAATCAGCCGCACTCATAGCTGGAGATTTATCAACTAGATTTGATATAGTCAATGTTCCCGAATAGTTTAAAGAGAACTGACCAGCTTTGCCTTGTTTCGTGGTTACCAAAACAACACCATTTGCTCCTCTAGATCCGTAAATAGCTGTAGCAGAAGCATCTTTCAATACATCAATAGCCTCAATATCACGAGGATTTAATGTTTCAATAGCAGAAGCGGATAATAAAGGTACGCCATCTACTACATACAAAGGGGAATTACTAGCAGATAGAGAACGATTACCACGAATACGAATATCCCCTAGTTTACCCGGGCGTTCACTGGTAGTGATATCTACACCTGCTGCTTTACCCTGCAAAGCTTCAAACGCATTATTAACCGGACGTGAAGTTAATTCTTCCGCACCTACACTACTCATTGCCCCAGTTACGTCCGATTTTTTTTGAACACCATATCCCACAACAACAACTTCGTCCAAAGTTTCGGTATCTTCTTCCAAAGTCACCTTAATTATTGATTGGTTTTGTATTGGAATATCAACGGTTTTGTATCCCACAAAACTGACTTGAATCGTTCCATTGACAGGAACATTCTGAAGAGTAAAATTACCATCGAAATCAGTAATAGTACCGTTTGTGGTCCCTCTGACCACTACACTTGCACCAATAACAGCTTCCCCTGTTTTATCAATTACCGTACCTGATACTGTTCTACTCTGTGCAAACCCAGTAACAGCAACTACTAAAAAGATAGCTAATAAAAATACCATCTTCACAGGCACCTTATTAATAGTACCTCCCAACATTTTGTTGTTTTTCATTGTTAATAAATTAAAGTTCAATAATAAATTTATAATTCTAAAATCACACATTTATTCTAGTATCACTTTTATTACATCTCTCTAAACTTTGTATATTACAAATTTTGAGATATGCAAAAATAGGGAGGCTATGACATTTATACAATATCAAATCCATTGACACACAAGAGTAAAACATGGATTTTTTCCTTTTTATATGGAGTATTTTCCATCCATACCAATTAATTTATGCATTTATCAAATTCAATACTTTATCTAGAAACAAGTTTCTATTCTTTTATGAATCGATAAATATGTATGAAACTGCTTTATTTGATTATTTTTAGGTATAACAATAACGGCTATCTATCACAGACAACCGTTATCACATACTTTCTCACTTTTGTTTAACTTTATATCATAGACAACCTATTGAAAACCATAAATTGATAAATTGCATGGAAAATCTTCCACCCATCAAAAAACAATCTAGCGAACTGCCTTCAACATAATACTGAACTCGCCAACAAACGGCTTTCCTGTATCTGTACGAAGTTGGGGAACAGATTCCTCAGCACGACGTCCTTTCTCCGGACGGCCGAATACTCCTGATAAAATATAAGTTCTTTCCGGGCACATTGCGTCATTCTCCATATAACCGGAGTTTGAAACATGTATGGTTCCTTCAGCTCCGGCACGTTCCATCCAACGCATCGCTTTTATTCCCGTCACATCCGAACTTCCCGCTGTTCCTCCCCATACGCCCAATATGGGAGCAGCTTGCTTATTAGGATAAGCATCATACGGGCCCAATCCCAGCCAATGTACCTGATCAAGTCCGGATACAGACTGCATGGACATACCGACAATAGGCAACCAAGGTACAGCCACTTTAGTAAGAATCTGATAATAAACGTTCAAGCGTCCATCCACTCCTATTGAATAACGATAAGTCACTGTAAAATGATTCTCCTGATCCACCCTATAATCCACAGTAGTACGGATAACCGCATTGGTCGGTGTCTTCTCCACCTTCCATGCTGTTACCGATGACGTATAATGAGTAAGATCGACAGCCTTACGAAGATTTTCCTTACCAAATCCGGAAGTCTCACCTTGATTTAATTTACGCCAGATAGCCGGATACAAGTCTTTTATCAACTGCTTTCCCTTTAGCTCCGCAGACACCAATTGTCCATTCTTCGGACTAAACACATAGCGGATATCACCAGCCTCAATGGTAACCTTATCCGTTTCAGTAACCAAAAGTTCACGACAAACAGGAACAGACACCGGTTGTTCTGTCTGAGGACAAAGTTCAACAGCCCTACGAGTAATCTCTGTTCCTTTTTCATTTGTAAATACAAACCACACATAATACGTTTTTCCCGGACGAACAGTCACTAGTTTTTCTACCGGCAATTTAAAGTCCGACACTGTATGGGGATAACCATACATGGAATCAGTGCCCGAATATAATACATTCTCATCTTCCCGTACAGACCAGGCCATTTTTACAGAACTAAGATTCGTAAAATCAAAATCATTCTGGATAGGAATACGTACCGAATCCTGACCGGGTACAAATGAAATCCTGTCCACAACAGGGTAAACCGGAGCATAGACGGCCTTCGTCTCCCAATAGTCACGAGTGAAATTACGATAAGAATCCACAATACCATCCCAACCGGCTGTATTAATTCTTAAATATTCATCTTCACTCAAATCTTTCTCTTTCTTTCGGACAGGAGTCTTAACCCCTTGATCCGCCCACATCCATACAGCTGCCCCGGCTCCGGCTGGATGTTTAGTCAATGCTTTCCAACGTGCTTCCAATCCTCCAAACGCATCATTGCCATAAGCATGTGTGTATTCAGTCGAAATAACAGGACGTCCGGAATGTCCGGCAAGCCGGTCATATTCCTGTGGGTTCCAATAATGAGGAGCAAGAATATCCACTTCTTTAGGAAGCCATTCTTCCGGACGCCAAGGCAACAATACCGGACGAGTGGGATCAAGTGCCTTGACTAATTTTACAGAAACCATGTGCAGGGAAGTCAAAGGATCTTCGTTACCTATTGACCAATAAATAATAGACGGCTTATTTATATCCCGGACAATCGTTTCATACGAACGTTGCAGAACCGCCCCCGAAAAAGAAGGATCGTACATCAGGTCTCCAGCTCCCCCTAGCGTCACTTCATTGCCCACGTACATTCCCATTGAATCACATAGTTCAATAAACCCTTCGGCAGGTGTGTAATGCGAGAGACGAAGATAATTGATATTGGCAGCCTTCATCAGCGTAAGATCCTCCAACCACTGCTTACGGGTAGTGGCACGACCTACATCCGGATGTTCATCATGCCTGTTCACCCCACGAAGTTTAACTGCCTGTCCGTTAATTCTGAAAACTCCTCCATCAGTGGAGATCTGACGGAAACCGACACGTTCCATACGTGTATGTGTTACTACCTCTTTTTCTAAAAGTTCCACTTTCAGACTATACAAATAAGGAGTTTCGGCAGTCCACTGGTGCGGAGCCTCAACCGGCAGGCTCAGACAAATCTCCCGATCCGTCGATACGTGGGCAGGTACAGTCATTTGTCTTTGCGCCACCTCTTTGCCTTCTTTGTCGGTGAGTGTGAAACATAGCTTATAAGGCTCGCCGGGACTAGGATAGTTTCCGGGCAATGTATTCTTATGCTTATCACTGATCATCACCCGTATGTCCAGATTCGCATCTTGAAACAAATGGTCAAAGGTTGTCTGTACCACCACATCATCAATCCATCGTTTAGCCGGCATAGCCTCCAAAGTTACATCTCTGTAAATACCTCCCCAAGTCCAGTCATCACAAACATCAAACTTATACTCACGGGTGATCTGCCTTACCCTGACAGCCAGTTTGTTAGGCTCATCCACTTTCAGTTTATTCGTCACATCAAAAGCAAAAGAAGTATATCCGCAATCATGACGCCCCAGTTCGTTCCCGTTAAGCCAAACTTCGGCCGATGACCATACCCCACCGAAATGTAACAAGATACGTTTGTCTTTCCAATCCTGAGGAATTGTAAACTCCCGCACATAAAATCCCTCACCGGCTTGATTATCCTTGAATCCTCTATAAACCGGTTCTTCATATCCCAACAAGGCCCAATTGGATGGAACAGGAGTTGACTTAAATTTGCTTTTAGCAAAATCAGGCGTATAAAACCTTTCCAAACGGTCCGCCTCCTTTTGATTGGCGGCAAATGCAAACTGCCATGTACCGCTTAAATTAATCTGTTCCTGAGCCAGCACCCCCAAGCTGCTCAATGACAGAAACGATGAAATAAAAATAGTACGTAAATTCATAAAGTATAATATTTTAGTGTTTTGTTTATGATCTGCCAATTAAAGTTCCGCAATTTATTCCATGCAAAAGTAGAGGGGGATTCCATATTACACAATAGCTATTCTATTGACATACAAACATAAAGCATGGAGATTTTTCCTTTAATATGGAAAAATCTCCATGCTCTTTAAAATCAGGCAAACCAGCCAATGAAAAGCAAGCTATCTTCATAGGCCAAGCAAATTAAGTTACTTCGGCATTTAAGTTGACTTACTTGGGCAAGTAAGTTAAGTTACTTTTCTTTTCATAGACACCTACCCTTTTCTCAAAGCCTTATCCGCCCCTACATCGACACCTTTCCATGCCTTCAGGTTAGTCCATTCACTATAAGGCTCAGTCCAGAAAGGATGATTTGCCGGAAGTCCCAATGGCAAAAAGACCGCTGTACACATATACAGACTGCCTGTATTTATATAAGGTTCGGACATATTTATCTGACTGCCTGAAAAGCCAATTTTCAGCCACCCGTTTTCATCAAAAGTACCGGGCATGGATATCTGCCTCTGCATAACAGCTGTCAGGGCAGAACGGATCTGTCCTTTGGAAAGAGGCTGAGGAAGCTTGTCCAACAAAGCAATTTGAGAAAGCGCATGAAAAACGCCAAAACGATACACGATAGAACGGCCCACTACAGGATAAGTGGCTTCCGGAGAGATCATCCGTTCAAGCTGGGCAGCCATTCGTTGTTGACGAACCAATTGGCGTTCCAAGAACTCGGCACGTTCCAATCCATGCTTTTTCATGACAGACAATACATCCGTCAACATCGGATGGATGACCAAACTGTTATAGTAATCCAGATGCAATTCTGCCCCATCTCCATACCAGGCATCTCCTTTATACCATTCATCAATGAAACGGTTTACACCATAATATAATCTCTGAGAGTCATATTCCCCCGTAAATTCCAACAAGGCCGCTTCTACCATCGAAGCGAAAAGCAGCCAATTACTCTCATTAGGCTTTATGCCACGCGTCCTTTTCAACTCATATACCAGTTTTTTTTGAGTATCCGCATCCAGATTTCCCCAAAGTTGTCCGGGAGCCCTCAACAAACCTTGTACAAGAAAAGCCGCATCTACCAAAGGCTGGGAATGACGGTTATCAAACATCAAATAATCAGCTGATTGCGGATCGACAGCCTGTTTCAGTCCTTTAACCACCAGTTGAATATACCTTTCTCTTAACTTTCCTTCCTGAGTATCATCAGGTCCCAGTTCCAGCCAGGGAGCAATACCGCAAACGGTTCTTCCTACCGCTTCCAGATAGGAAACACTTCTACGTAAAGGTTCATCAGACAGTGACTCAAACGGCATATTCTTTTTCAACGTGCCCTGACTGAGATTGACCAACACAGGATCAGCAATCCTTGTTAAAGTCTGCACCCAGTACATACGGTCCTCACTACCTGTGGGCTGGGCATACAGTTTTCCACACAAGATAATAAAACAAAAAGCGATTAACAAACAATTCCTAGTTCTCATTCTGTAATTTTTTTAAGCGTAACAAAGCCTCAACATAATAATAATCCGCATAAGACAGGGGAACATCTACTTCCGAATTTTTATTATAATTTCCCACACTATGCTTCAAGATAAAACCTCCGTTGGTTTCCGGTTCGGCAAGGTACTCCGGAGAGGACAAAGAACGAATCTGCATTTCTGCCAGCTCCAGCCAATCCGCTCCTTCCTTACTTTTATCCAGCTGACTCAGTTCAATAAGTCCCGATGCCATAACAGCAGCGGCGGATGCATCCCGGGGAGCAGCAGGAATATCCGGTGCGTCAAAATCCCAATAAGGTATTTTATCGTCCGGCAAATTGGGATGATTCTTAATATAAGAAGCTACTTTCCGCGCCTGTTCCAAATATTCGGTCTTTCCGGTCTCCCTGTACATCATGGTATAGCCATACAGTGCCCATGCCTGTCCTCTGGCCCATGCCGAATTGTCGGCGTACCCCTGATGAGTACCTTTAAAATGTGGTTGTCCGGAAAGCGTATCATAAGAAACTACATGATAACAACTATAATCATCTCTAAAATGATGTCGAAGAGTAGTCTGTGCATGACTGTCAGCCATATTCATCAAACGTTTTTCCCCCGTTGTCTTAGCAAGAAAAAACAAAAATTCCAGATTCATCATATTATCAATAATGACGGGAAACTGCCATTTTTCATTTGAATTCCACGATTTGATAGCTTTTACCCGCTCATCATAACGAGTTGCCAAGGATTCCGCTCCTACAGTCATCACCTCTAAATAATGAGGATTCTTTGCCAACCGATATCCGTTTCCGAAGCTACAATATAACATAAATCCTAAATCATGGGTGGTGGTCATATCCTTGGCAGACTCCACCCGTTCTGTATATAGTTCCGCATATCTTTTCAGTTCATCCGTAGGCGTATTCTCATACAAATACCATAACACTCCCGGGAAAAAGCCGGAAATCCATGCCCGGTAATCAGATGTTTTCAACTCACCACCCTCATAAGTCCGTGGAAGCCTTCCTTCCTGATTTTCCACTTCCTTCGCTAAAAAGACAGCTTGCCGTTTGGAAACCTCCAGCCCTCTTTCTATTACTTCAACCATGGGCTCCCTTGTTTCACATGAAACGAGAAAAAGCCCCCAAACAGCTATCAACCCTATGAATATATTTTTCATAAAAAGATATTTTATAATTGATGTAAATATAGACGTATTTTCTTAATTTCTGAAATTACTGATTCAAAGTTTCTAAAAATTCCACCTCAACTATCCGGAGTTCATTGTGTACCTTCTTGCCTCCTTCAGCTTTGAAAAGATCAAGCTCTCCGGCCTTGGGTTCCACAACTTCTATGATTTGGCCGAATGCATCGGAATCCTGAGTAGCCCCCTTCAAACGGATGGTTATCTCATCAGAACGTACCGGACGGTCAATCATCAAATGGACATATCCCAAACTTTTCTCCGTGTTCCCGCTCCAAATCAAGTGTTCTCCGGCATATACTTCAAGCGGATAAGAACGCTGCCTCCATCCGGTCAGTTTGATACAGATATCATCTATTTCCGCACGCCTTTCCAATTTATATGTAATCCAGGCGGTGTTCAACCTGCCATCATTTTTCCACTCGCTCAATTCGTTGTCATCAAAACTTTTCCCTGCATCCCTTTGATTTGTTCCGGCTGTAACATCAGCTACTCTGACATCAACTTTGGTCTCTTTATAAGAGGGCGAGGACGGAGTTTCACCACGATCAAAACGGCTAGGCAACCCAACAGATGGGAAAAAGGTACTTAAGCCATTTTTAACTTCTACCGGCCGCGTACTGAAAGCTATTTCTTCTGAAGCCAACCCTTCTGCAGCCACCTTCAGCACCACATTCCCCGGTTGCGTTGTCGAGCGGATCATCACTCGTGTTATACCACATTCCACAGGAAGTTCTTTTGCCAACACATAATTATCTGCCGCCTGTGCTATTCCTCCTCTCCATTCAGCTGGACCTTGTAAATCAAATTTTATCTTATGATTGGCTAACGGGCATCGTTCTCCATTGTCATCCACCACTTCCACCTGCACCATCGCTATATCAGCGCCGTCGGCAAAGACACCTTGCGGACCATGCATCAAGGTCAGTTTTAACCGTTCAGGCTCTCCAACGGTTTGAAAAGAATGACGGCTCAGTTCTTTATGCTGTTCATCGTAAGATATGGCTTCAATCGTCCCTTTCTCCCATTGCACAGAATCAAAAGTAAACAAGAACCGATAATCCTGTCTGCCGAAACCTTTGGATTTTCCATTTACAAACAGTTCCACTGCATCTCCCGATGAAACCACATAAACAGGTTTTCTCACATCCGGAGTATAATTCCAATGACCAATAATATGAGTATGATAGTTTTCCACATCCACCCATCCGTCCCACATTACCTTGTGTGCAAAGAAGCCATCTTTAGGGATTCTCAACGGATCCACCACACCGCTCCGGCGATAATTCTCGGCACCACGTCCATAAGTCTGCGTATCGGAAAACACAATCTTCGCGCCTCCTGAATTGACACGCCGGCCTGTTCCGGGACGCTCACGCCACAAATCATACCACCGTCGGACAAACTCCACAGTCAGCCTGTCCTGATTCTGATTATATGCTCCGGCGTCCTGTCCTTTGTGCAAAGGGCCATCTCCCTGTTTATGAAACGGATAACTGTATTCATCCCAATATTTACGCAGCCCCTCATCACGACAATATTCAGTCTGAATCATAGGATGATGTTCACTTTTATTCACATAAAGCATTTCACCACCATACTCAGCCTCACGAATGTCCAACATCTCCCGGGAACCTATCGCCCTTCCTCCATGCGGATCGTACTGGTCCCGTATGACAATCATCTCAACCATGTGCTCACGGCTGATTGATTCATTTCCCGATTCATAAAATAAAATACTTGGATTATTACGCATATAAATAATAACATCCCTCATCAACTCTTTCCGTTGTTCCCAACGTCTGCCGGTCACATCTTTTTCCGCATCACCTGCAGGCAACATCTGTATCACCCCCACACGGTCACAAGATTCCACATCCTGTTTCCAGGGAGTGACATGCATCCACCGAAAAAGATTGGCGTTATGCTCAATCATCAATCCGTTAGAGTAGTCACTCATCCAAGGCGGTACAGACATTCCTACTCCCGGCCATTCATTACTGGACCGTTGCGCGTATCCCTTCAACTGCAACACACGGTCATTGAGCCACACTTTTCCTTCTCCGAAACGAGTCTTGCGGAAACCTGTCCTAGTAACAACTTCATCCACCGGACGGCCATTTACCAACAGGGTAGTCTTCACATCATATAAATAGCCGTACCCCCAACTCCAAAAATGAAGATCTTTTAATGGTGCAGAAGCTTTCAATACAACCGTTTCTCCGGACTGCACTGTCGTCGGTTGTCCCCGGAATGTACTGACCCTTTTTCCATCATAATCATAAATGCTCACCTCATAATCCACATGAACGGACTTGCCATACTCATTCCGCACCTGTGACTCTGCATGAACAACCGCCTCACGGGTCCTTACCTTAATATCGGATGCATAGATGTAAGTCCCTGTAGTCTGTAAATTACTGTATAGAGGCAAGGTCTGGTATAATTTATCAGTAATGTGCAACCATACATTTTTAGGTACTCCTCCATAATTGGCATTGAAATTTCTATCATTCCACTGGAACAAACTTCCAGTCGAACGCTCCTTATACCTCCAGTCATTGTCTGTTCGGAGAGCAATCACATTCTCTCCACCAAAATTCAGAAACGGAGTCAGATCAAAGCCTACCGCCATCACCCCATTTTCATGCAATCCTATATGCTTGCCGTTCAAATAGAAATCCGCCGCCTGCCGTACTCCCTCAAACTCAATAAAGACCTTCTTCCCTTTTGCAGTCTTAGGGAGCCTGAAATGTTTTCTATACTAGGCTATAGTATCCGTCATTCCCCATATATGTACTTTAAATGCCTCATCTTCATTAAAAGCCCGGGGCAAAGTAATTTTTTTCCAGTTTTCATCGGAAAAATCCGTTCTTTCCGCCCCCGGCGTATCTCCGATATAAAGCAACCATCCAGGGTTGAAATTATATTTCTCACGGTTATTGCTCTGTCCGGATACGGGAAAAAGCAAAAGCATACATAATAAAATAAGTAAATTCTGTCTGTTCATGGTATTATTCATTTGATTTATCAACAGCAAATGTAGAAAATCCACCTTGATACAAACCGCTCCCACGTTTCAAGATGTGAAACAAATGTTGCAAGATACGATGACAGAGCCTCTTACAAGCTTATTTATATTGTGTAGGCAACACCCCAAACAGTTTCTTGAATGATTTTGTGAAATAACTAGGTGTATTAAAACCAACCTGATCAGCTATCTCAGCAATGGAAAGCCCTCCTTCTTTCAATAATTCGGCAGCTTTACGAAGACGTACATTCTTCACGAAATCAGAAGGCGAACTTCCGGTGATAGATGTAATCTTCCGGTAAAGAGTAGCACGACTCATGCACATATCCCTACTTAAATCTTCTATGGAATATTCAGGATTACTAAGGTTCTTCTCAACCATATCCAATGCCTTCCTTATTAATTGCTCATCAGATGCTGAAATAGAATTCGCTTCTACTTTTCCTTCTTCCGGCAATGGATCTATCTCATGCCTTTGCTCCGGATTTTGTTCCAGTGGCAGAACAGTCTGTGCAACAATGGACTCCCGTAATTTCATATACATCCGGCCCAATCCCCAAACAACCGATAAAACAACAAGTATATAAAACAAATACGCCCAACCTGTTTCATACCAAGCAGGCAAACACTGGATCATAACCGTCAATATACTCTTACTCCACAGTCCGTTCTCATCTGTAGCACGGACTTCCAGTTCAAATTCTCCCTTTGACAAATCAGACAAGCCGATACTATTTTCCCCTGCCGGAAAGGCCACCCAATTATCGTTTCTTTGTTTATAACGATAAGCATATCTTACCTTATTCGTATTCAAATGGTCAAAAGTAGAAAAAAACAATTTCACATTTCTCTCATGAGGAGACAGGCTTATTTTCTCTTGATTACCCACCCCGATTTCAGAGGTGTTATTCATTTCGACGGATGTCAAATGCACCGTTGGTTCAGGTATCCTCCTCTTTTTTTCATTATAGTGAGGAAAAGTCACAATTCCACCTCGTCCACCCACACTCATTTCTCCCCGAGGATCTTTATACAATGACTGGAAATCTTCCAGATTTATCCAAGAATCAGTACAAGACATCATAGTAAAGATATGTGTTCCGGGATGATAGACCATCACCCGCTGTGATGTAAGAATCCAAAGATTCCCATCGTCATCCGACTTTATATCCAACACAGCATCCCCTGTCAATCCACAATCTTTTGTCCGGGAAATAAAATCATTCGTATCCGGAGAATAACTATACACATTGCCCTGTTTAGTACCCACCCAAAGATTGTTGTCCGGTGCGACAGTCAATACCGAATAATTTTCTCCTGTATCCTTTATTTGCAACCGGCTTTCTCCGGAAACTCTCCACAACCCTCTACTTTCAGTTGCAAAATAAACAACTCCTTCATTAGACGAAACGATAGCATTTATAAAACCAACATCATCACAAACTGTAGTCAATCGGCCTTCCTCCAAGCTATACCGGAATAAATGGTAAGTAGTCCCTATCCAAAGATTCCCACGACGGTCATCATGCAAAGCACGGATACGCTCACCTTGTTTAATGGGTATGGCACATACGATGGATTCAAAAAGCCGGTCCTCCTTATACCGAATTAAAATTACCGAATGATCCCTTACCATATAGATTCCCTCTCTATCCGATGGCCTCTCAAAGAAAAAAGAAAGCTCCCTGTCATTCTTAACAACAGACATACGATCTCTTTGGGGATCATAAGCATACAGCCCCAATTTTTTTTGCCTGATCCAATAATAATTTTTCTCTTGAGAAAACTGCATAGGAGATGCGATTACCCCCAGATTTTGCTTTACCCCTTCCATAGACAAAGGAAGCACTTCATTAGGAAGAAAAGAAATAATGAAAGAAGAAGGATAATAACCTGTCACCCATAAATTTCCGAATTGATCGGAAAGAATCTTTGTGAGGATTTTCCTGTCAGCTGATAATAAACGGGAGAGATCTACCTTATCCAAAGATGCATCGGCCGTTATTTTATAGGCATATAAGTTATCTGCCGCAGTCACCCACAAATATCCCTTAACAGAATCTTGTATAATATGATGAAGCTTTCGGGTATCGGAGTTAGAAGACGCATTATCCACTGTTTGCAATCCAAACATTTTGTCTGTATCCTGTGCCTTGGGATCAAAACGTACAATACCTTTTCCCCAAGTAGTAACCCAATAATACGGGGTGTTATGATCTTCCGTCATGCTTGTGGGATACTCATCATAGGGCCAAGGATATGAAATAAAAGAGTCCTTTACCTTATCATAGCAAAAAAGCCCGCCTTTTGCTTGAGTTACCCAAACAGTCTGTTTCTTATCCTCATAAATAGAATTGACGGTATTCTCCCGTCCTTTCCATTTAAGAATGTATTTTCCAGTTCTTTCCCCTGACTCATTGTATCGAAACAAATGCCTGTTAGTCGAAATCCAGATCGTACCATCAGACGTCGCTGTCATTGTAGTTATAGTCCAGCTCTTTATCGTTTCATCAGCAAGCGCCCTTATCTCATAATCTGTTTTTGACAAAATATAGGCGCCACGCTTCGTTCCAAACCATATTTTCCCTTCACCGTCTTCAGTAATACACGTCACACTGTTGTTTTCCAAGATTCCCGGATTTTTGAAATCAGAACGGAACACTTTCACCATATATCCATCATCACGACACAAACCTCCCCCCTCAGTGCCATACCACATATATCCTTCCGAATCCTGGAAGATACAAAGCAATTCTTTGGTCGGCAACTGTTCCGAATTAGGAAGGTTTCTTACTATCATATCAAATGCTTTGACCGGAACGGCATTTATCCGCACAGTCAATAACAAAATAATGATTGGTAATACTATCCTTCCTATGTTTTTCATATTCTTCACGCAAGTACTCCTGTTGAAAACAAACGAATACAAAGCTAGGAAGAAATTCAAGAACTTGCAACTTGTCGGTTTAATCAAGTACATTAAGAATGACTTAATAAAGAATATGGCTATTGAACAGACACTTTTTTCTATTCAACGCTCAGTCCTTCAACCGGAAGCTGTACCCGCCCTGTTCTCTCAGTACCAGTGGCTTCTTTCCGATCTTTTTTATAATTCTGACTGTACATCCTGCCGGAATGTCAATAGTGCTCTCCCCCTCGGCATTCAGTTTCAAGACAATATATCCTTCCTTTACCGGAATTCTGGAATGAATCCACTTCAAATGGAGTAACTCCGGTTTAATGGTATATTCATTCGTCTTCATCGAAGACTGGCTGAAACCGATAAGACCGTTCAATGCGCCTACCACTACCGGGACTCCATTCGCCCCATGACAAAGACTCAGGCCGTACGGACGATTATAAAATACCAGTTGACGGGCCCTGGAGGCATTCATCATAAAGTTCTCCGGGAAACGGGTATGTCCCTGATCCATCCAGTCGCCGAACACACCATAGATATGATCCCATAACTCTTTTATCCGCCCGGCTTTGGCATAAGCCAGAAACTCATAACCTTTCTCATAACTGACCACCTCATAATAGTTCGGCAAATTCGGCAGAACATTTTCAAACAGGTTGTCATAATGTTCTTTGGGAAAGATATCGGCCAGTATTCCCCAATATTGGGCATGATGCGAAATACGCTTGTCCACAGTCACATTGTCATTCATTGTACCGTTGATGAAGACCTTCCGGTCATCATCCCAAAAATGTTCAAAAATCTTCTTTTTCAGATTCCGGGCCAACTTGCGGTATCTGTCCGCCAATGCACTCTCCTTCCACAGATCCGCGAAATAAGCTCCGGTCACATAATTATAATAGAGCATGATCTGGGCATAGGCCGCCACCCCTTTCCGGACAGGACCGTTATAGGTGGACCATCCGGGGGTATAACCGAACTGCCTGTCTCCATAATTGCCGTGTACAAAACCATTCTCATCCACGATGGAGGCATAAAAATCAAGCAACTGGATGATGCGGTCTTTGTATTGAAGGGAAGTGGTCAAGTCACCGAAACGCAGATAGTTCTGTTTCAGGCCGAACAGGGCATGCAACGGATAATCAGGAATCCCTATATCTGATTTCTGCGGATCAAGCGGCATCAGTGCTATGGAAATTCCGTTTTTTGACACTTGCTGGTCACCGAAAAGATAATCCCCCGCCAGGGTGCTGACCAGCGCATCCATGGACCAGGGAAGAAAATCACGCTTCACCCCGTCCAGATAAAAGCGGTGCATACTGGTATGCAATGTCGCACTGCTCATTTTGAACAGGTTGTTCACATAATCATCATCCGTTTCAAACTGCATCTGGTGCTCTACCGGCCACAATGACGCATCAAAACGAAGGGAGGTAATCTCAGCCCCCTTGTCGCATTCCAGTGAAACATATCGGAGAGCGCGTTCCGGCAAAGTGATGGTGCCGCCTTCTTCTGACAAGGTAATAGGAACCAATGGATATTGTTCCAGTTTCTTATCATCCCGTTCCAGTGCTTCTTCGGGAGTTTCGCCAACGCGTACGGTTATAGTTCCCTTTCCTTTCGCTTGAAAGGTCAGTGTTCCAATCTCAAGATGGAAAAAGTCGATGAGGACATAACCATTCTTTCCGATACTAATTCCGTCTTTACCTTGCATCTCAGCATTGCGCATGGGGAGTATTTGTGAAGGTTTAATCCGGGCTGTCATATCTTGCGGAGCATCCGGCAACACGCCCGGTTTATTATACATGACGGCACTCTCGGGTATTGTCCAATGCTCTTTATCCATGCTGACCTGCCATTCATCCGGATTTTCCAGTCCCGCCCCTTTCAGAATGATACAAGGTAACGAGTCATCCGTTGTCACCTCAAACAATAAAGAGGATCTGCCCACGGGTAAAATAACCTGTTTACCGGAAACAGACTGTTTTACACCATTTATATAAAGAATAATATCCGACGGACCCTCCCAGCAAAGACTACTTTCCTTTTTCAATCTTACCTCTTTTCTGAACCAGGCATGATTGTTCTTTGCAAAAAATTTACCCGGATATCCTACATTGACACAACGCTCTTTTGAGATACGGGCACATTGTTGCTGGTAGAAAGCAGCCAGTTGTCCCGGATACCACATATAGCGACTGTTCCATTCCTCCTGAGATTGCCGGCTCACGATGGTTACATTAGGATCCAGAGAAGGATCGAACTCTTTTGTCTGGGCATAACAACATAAAGATGCTGTTATAAAGATGCCAAGTAATTTTAATCTTTTATTCATATATTTCCTTTCATTCTTTTATCGTTTTCAACCGAAGTGTGCCTTTCAATCCAGCTGAGGATATTTTGACCGTAACATTCCCAGCCTCCTGATCGCTTCGGAGAATAATTTGCATCCTTCCCTGATACATTCGTTTGGAAGTTATGCCATGAAAGAGCTCATCCGTATAATGATCCCCGTTATCCAATGCCACCAACCGTGCCGCACCTTCCATTTGTAAAGTAAGTGGCTCGTTGTAGTCCCATACCGGACGACCTTTTTTGTCTATGACCGTCACGTTTATATATTGCAAGTCCATACCGTCTGCCTTCCAGTCCGTCGGTGTTTCCGCCTCAATCCGAAGTGCCACGGCTTTTCCGGCAGTTTCAATACGATGACGCGCCACTTCTTTGCCCGACTTGTCACGGGCTATTGCCACCACAGAGCCACCGTTGCCATAAGGAACATCCTTCCAATAAATCATATTACGCAGGTTTGCCCGTGTCGTATCGTTTTCTTGAATTCCCATGCTCTGACCGTTTACCAACAACTCTACAGAATGTGCATTAGTGAAGGTGAAGAGTGACCGTCTGCTGCCCGGAGTATGATTCCAGCACTCGTTCAGCGCCATGCGCCCCACTATCACATCATTCCAACTGACGCTTTCCGCTCCCGCCGCATCGACCACTCCGATATGTACTTCAGGAATCTCCGGCATGAAAGCCGTTTTAATAAGATAGGCCTGGGGATAGGGGCGCATGGTATGCTCAAAGAAGGAGTAGTTCCACCCTTTCTTAGGCCATTTATTGGATTCCCCCCAATACTCGACCGAACCCCAATAGGCGATACCGACCATCCGCTCTTTATCCATATTATAATAAGGCTGCAACAAGTTGCTGGTTTCAGCCTCACTCTGGAACAGGATAAGGTCCGGCCGGTATTTCAAATAAGCGTCATATTTGTCCGACTGGTAATTGAACGATGCCACTTCTGTGGCACAAGCCAGTTCAGGCGGTACTAAATAGTCGTTGAACTCCTTGTCGTGCCGGGTTATAGCTCCCGCACGGGCGGGGAACATGGCTACAGTGGTGAGACGTGTATGATCCCATCTCTTTACCAGCTGGTTGAATATGTTATAGGTAGTGATTCCCCAGTCGTTGGTTCCTTCGAAACCTGCCCATCCTTCACGAATCTGAAGTTCGTTTCCCAAGCTCCACAAAATGATGGACGGACGGTTACGGTCGCGTTTGATCCATTCTGTAATCAGTTTGTGCCAGATATGGGTGAATGGCTGGCGTCCGCCCCAATAGTCATTGTCACTCCATTTGTCCGTCAGTTCGTCCACCACCAGCATCCCCACACGGTCTGCAATGCGGGCAAAACTGTCACTGTACGGATTATGTGAGCAGCGGATACAGTTGTAACCGAAGGATTTGAGTTGCAGCATCATGCGTTCGATGGCCTTGTCGTAACAGGTGGCTCCCAGTGCACCCAGATCATGATGGTTGGCATTGCCCTGCAGGAATATCTTTTTCCCGTTAAGCTTGAAACCGAACTCCGGTGAGAATTCCAGACTGCGGATACCGAACTGTTCGGTCAGGCTGTCCACCACCATACCGTCTGCCATCACCACCACTTCAGCATTGTAGAGTTGTGGGGACTCACATGACCAAAGTTGCGGATTCTCCAGAGTAAGCGCCGGTAATTTCACTTCCGTGCAGGTCTGGTGCGTATGTTCGGGCATACCGGATTGCACGGAGCCCACTATGACACCTTTCGGATTGCGGAGGGTGGTCCGTATCCGTACATCATGCTTCTGCCAGCCGTCCACCTCAACCTGTACGGCTACCGTTGCCCGAGAGGAGGAAACTTCGGGAGTGGTGATATACACCCCGTGGCGGGCGATGTGTGTGGGATTCTGCACCTGCAGATACACATCACGGAACAGACCGCCTCCCGTGTACCAGCGTGAGCCTTTCTTGGGACCGGTGGAGGCATAGACGGCTACCACGTTTTCTCCGTCGTGACGCAGAAAAGGGGTAAGGTCCGCTTCAAGTCCCACGTATCCATAATCTGTCGAGGCTATTTTGGTACCGTTCAGATAGACATCGCCCAGATAAATGATACCTCCGAAATCCAGGACCACCCGTTTCCCTTTCCACGACGGATCGGTAGGGAAAGACTTGCGGTACCATCCTTCGCACATGGGTTTAAATCCGCGTGCACCTCCACCATTTTCAGTCCAAGGTTGTTCGAACTGGAAATCATGAGGAAGGTCCAGTGTACGCCAGGAAGAGTCATCCAAGGCAGGAGAGGCGAAATCGGTATTTTTATTCTCGTTTGTAACCAACTGGAATTTCCAGCCAAAGTTAAAAAGGACTTTCTGCTGTGATGCAAAATTTTCCAAAGGTACATTGACCAAAGGGGCTTTTTCCTGTGCTTTCTGATATTGGGCTGTTACTCCGACAGGAACAAGCATCAAGAAAAAAATGATAACGATGTTTTTTATTTGATACATTATTATAAAGAATGAACACCGATTTGTGTCGGCTCGTTTATTACGCAAATATCGGAATTATAAAGAGTTGCAGACATGGAATTTAGTTGCAACACCTGTATTATCGTACAAAAAGTACATACAATGGCTACTCTTTTCTTATCAGTCGTATGATATCAAGTTATTAGGGCATTCCAATATTTTATGATTGGAATGCCCTGAAACTTATTTTTCAGCAGGCATATCCGGTACTATGGGCCAATATGGATTTTGATAGATAGGAGAATTTTCTACTGTTTTGTTATCGGGGGCGGTGATCAAAAACTGCTTAATCATAATGGGGTGCAGATAATGAGCCATACGCCAAGTAAAACCATTATAACAGGTCTGTTTAGAATTCTTCTGGTAAGGGCGCAAGTATTCGCTGACATTAGGTGAAGAAACATTGGAAGCGTCTGATCCGTCATATAGCAAATCTGCATACCAAGTCTGCATAGGAGTGTTCCATAAATGGAAACCTTCCGGTATATAAGGTTGTTCAATCAACTGGTCCATAGCACGCCAACGGCATAAGTCCATATAACGAAGCCCATCCGCCATAAATTCACATCGGCGCTCACGACGTATATTATAGAGAGTTGCGTCTATTAATTTACCACCGGAATACGCTCCCCAATCATTTTCAGCCTCTTTACTCATATCCGTTAAAGCAATAGTCTTTTGAAAATCCTCATCTACATGAGAACGACGGCGGATAATTTTCCAATATTCGGTCGCTGCTCCGTCCAAGGTACCATTCTTTTCATAACTGGCTTCCATGTAATTCAACAAGGCTTCTGTCGCACGATAAGCAATAGAGGCGGTATATCCTTTTGAATTGGAATAATATTTCTGATGGAAAGCTCCTCCTTTGCGTAAAGCATACCCAGTTACATAACGACGGGCACCATCTGTAATGGTAATCAATGGATAAGTTTCTTCAACATTGGCTGTCTCACCAACCACATCTTTTATTAAGATGTTATGTTGTCCGGGGTCTTTCAGAAAGATAACCAATCGGCTGTCTCTGTTTTGACGAACGTCGTGTATGGTTTTGTCTCCCATATAATATCCATCTCCGTTCATATAATCACCGTGGGTATAAACAGGAGTGCCGTCAGCCATCAAAAAGTTATTCACAAAGCTACGGGTGACGCCTACGCCATTGTTTCCCCAGCTAGCATAGACATTTACGTTGTGGTGTACTAAGTTATAAGCGTATCTGCGCCATAACAAAACTTCATCGACAGAAGATAAATCTTCTTGAGCAAACATGTCAAAATAGGGGTTTGCAGCTTCGCTAGTTGACTGTTGCAGGGTACCTGTATTTTCTGTAAGCTTATTTTTGTAGCGTTCTGCGATATCTTTAGAGGCAGTCATGGCGATTTCCAAGAAATAATCTATCTCACTGTCAATATTCCCACTGGGATACTGATAAGTGGAATTATAATCTTTTGTCTTGCCAGGCCAACCGTCACCATTGGGTACAAAAGCCGTATTCTTAAAATATTTCAACCAAGTACCTTCAAATAGAGCTACGCGCGACTTTAATAAAATGGCAGCATCCGCATTAATTCTAGTCGTCGGCATGTTTTTAGCTTTTAATAAAGTAATAGCTTTATCCAAATCACTTAGAATAAAGCGAGCCACCTCATTGCGTGGTGATCGTTTACTGGCTTCACTCAATGCTTCTTTGTCATCTGGCAATGGGTAGATAATTATGGGAAAATCTCCAAACAACTGATAACGTTTAAAGTATTCACAAGCACGTAGGAAAAATAATTCACCGATATAGTGTTTTATGCTGTTAAGGTCACCATTGATGGTATTGGCATTACCGCTCAGGTCGTTCCCATTAGCATTATTATCCCCAAATTTGGGCAACACATTCGATAATACAAAATTGATCTTGTATATTTTATCGAAGTTCCAATTACTGTTTTCCGCATTGTCCACTTTCCACAAAGTGGAAGTAAAACGATTGGGAGCTGTAACTTCTATTTGATTGTCCGTTGTTGCATCATCTTTGTAGATGCCATATGTATTTCCTG
>OOAA01000590.1_pt1 | contig 24346 bp, 20 predicted proteins | sample 1671671 | NCBI WGS metagenome assembly OOAA01 (sample SAMN06348180, study PRJEB24527) | human gut metagenome | biome: human gut; feature: ankylosing spondylitis patient; material: feces | host: Homo sapiens | place: China | collected 2015-10 | reverse complement strand
ATATCCCGCCCGGTCTGCTGGTAGTTCACGCTGCTGGAGCCGCTGCGCCCCTTGGATACACTGCGCGTCCGGGTATCCAGCGTTTCCTTTCCCAACAGCTCCGAGATGTACTTGAAGGTGCTGACTTCATTTCCGCCCAAATACAGCAGCGTATCCGCGTTGCCAATCAGTCCTTCCCAGTCATCCTTGAACAGTGCTTTTAGCGCGGAGATATTTTGCAGAACAATGGTAGACATGATGTTGCGGCTTCGCATGGTAGCTTGCAGCTTGCCGAAGTCATCCGGGAGAGAGACATTGCAAAACTCGTCCATCATCATCCGCACGGGAACGGGCAGCGCCCCCTGATGCACCTTGTCCGCCTGATAGTAAAGGCTCTGAAAGGCGCAGGTGTAGAGCATACCCACGATGTAGTTGAAGGTGCTGTCGTTGTCCGGGATGATGGCAAACACGGCCTGCTTGCGCTCGCCCATCTTGTCCAATTCCATATCGTCTTTTGCTGTGATGTTCTGTATCTCCGGCAGGATGAACGCGGACAGCCGCACCGCCGCGGAGATCAGGATGCTCTTCGCGGTCTTGCCCGCAGCCTGCTTGTAAATCTTATATTCCCGCACGGCGATATGGCTGGGGTCATCCTCCTCCAGCGCCTCAAACAGCAGGTCTAAGGGGGACTGATAATCGTCATCGTCCTCCTTTGCACCGCCGTTTTCAATCATGTAGAGAATGGTTTCCATGTTCTGATCTTCAACCGGCGCTTCGTGGAGCAGATAGAGCATGAGCGCTGCGTCAAGCGCTGTTTCCGACTTCTCCCAGAATGGATCATTTGCTTTTGCACCTTTCGGCGTGGTGTTTTTGATGAAATTATCAATCAGCTTGAACACGTCCGCGTCTTTGCGAATGTAGCAAAAAGGGTTGTAGCAGTCCGATTTTGACGGGTCGATCAGGTCAAAAACGCGGAGCACATAGCCTTCCTCCAGAAACAGATTTCCAACAGCACGGAGCATCTCCCCCTTTGGGTCAGTGACGATAAAGCTGGCATTTGCAAGCATAAGATTCGGTTTTGCAAGGAACCGCGTCTTGCCCGAACCGGAACCGCCGACGATGATCTGCAACAGGTTTCTGCGATGAAGCTTGCCGTTCATACTCATTTGCAGGTGTTGGGTCAGAATGACATTTTTGCCTGCATCCTTGTCGCGGTATTTTTTATCCAGTTCTCGGACGCTGCCCCATGACGCAGAACCATGTTCCTCGCCGGGGCGGGTGTTCTTCTGACCGGTGTAGTAGAACAGGATCGCACCGCCGTAGAGCAGCAGGAAAATACCGATAAACTTCATCGTGTATGGCGTCCAGTGCAGCGCAAAGGGCGTTTTGGTCACTTCGGTGAATTGTGCGACCAAGTCAAAGATGGTCATTCCGGGCGTATAACATCCTGCCATAAGCACGGCAAACCAGACGATAGGTATGACAAACGCCGCCCACACTGGGGCGGCGCTGCGAAAGGTTTTCTTTTTGTGCGTCACAGGTCACTGTCCAGACACGCAAGACCGGTGCGGTCTGCATGGTGCTTGCAGAGAATGAGCGTACCAGCCGCCAGCAGAAGCAGGACCGATGGAATGATAAAAAGCAGTTTTTTCATAGACGTTCAATACCTCCATTTTCCATAAAATAAATCTCACGGTGAGACGCATTTCTGGTCGGGCGCGCACGTCTCCCCATGATCGAGAAGCCCGCGGAAGCGGGCTTCTCTGGTTTGCTCCCCTTGGCTGCCACACTTCCGCTGGGTGGCTGCTGTCAAGGCCCAGCCAGTGCGCACACTGGCTGGCTCTGCGGCCGATGCGTCAGCATCGACCGGCCTTGACTGCGGACAGCCAGCGGAAGATATTCCCCCGGAGGGGAGCAAACCTCTTTAACGTGCGCTGCGGTTCATATTCCGGGACCGAACCTGCGGCGTGATTGCACGTTCAATGCTGCCGCCAATCTTCTGCGCCATGTCCTGAATCTGTCCAAGCGCCTGACGCCGATCCTGCGGGTCAAACCCGTCATAGAACGCCGCCAGATTTGATACGTCGGGCGCTTCACACGGAACACCAAAGCGACGACAGATCATATAGCCGACGCTCTGCGCATCCAGCTCATAATCATCCCGCGAATAGTTCTGATTATAGCCTTTGGCATGAAAACGGACGTGGGCGATCTCTGTTGCGATGCCTGCGAACGCTTCTGCATCGTTATATTTCGGATTGACCGCCATTTTCATCTGGTTTGGGTCGTAGAGCGCAGGCATGGGGATACTCTCATCACTCACCAGCGGCACAACACAATAATTCAGGAGCGTTTTAAGGGCTTCCGTCATTTCCTTGCTGTCCGGCTGCAATGCGGTGTGCTTCAGGTCGCGCCCGCTTGTCTGCCGCACGTCGTAAACGTCCGTCAGTACATACCCTTTGCCGAAAGAGGAACGGGTGTAAATTTTCACGCCATTCTTTTCCTCGGTCGGAGATACGCTGCGCATCAGGCTTTTCCAACGGTCTTTTGTACCGAAAATGGTTGCATCCTGATCCTGCACCATAACGAGCGCAACATTGCCAGCGCTATAACTTGGGTTGTCTGCTTGGCAATTCAAGTATCGCAGATACGTTTCCGGGTCGCTGGTGATCTGAACGATGCCCGCGTCCTGCATAGCGTTTGTGTTTTCTCGGTCGGCCTGTCGCTGCGCCTGCCAGAGTTCCGCGCTTTGATTTTTCTCATTGATAATACTGCCTAAGTTTGCGATAATACTCACTCCTATCTGATATGCTCCAGCTCGCGCTGGGGTTCCGGTCTGGTTCGCTCTGCGGCGGCGCGCAATGCTGCCAGCCGCCCGCGAACCGGCTGCTTTTTCTCATTGGTCGAAATCGTCCCCTGCGTCAAGCCACTGTTTTGCCTTTGCAAGAATGGTTCTGGTTGAACAGGGGGCTGCTCTTTTTTTGGCTGCGCGTCCTCCGGCTGCTTCGGCTGATACCCCATCTGCTCCAGAATGTAATTTGCCTGCGAGAGATGGTCGATGTTGGTCAGGATTTCAAGGTATGGCGCGTCGCCTTTCTTGTCCAAAATGGTTGAAAATAACAAGCCGACTTTCTTGGCTCTGCGCTTGAACTCGTCAAAATCCTCTGTGCGCAAGGGTAGAACCTCAATGGGCCGCTGTTCACTCAATAGACGGTTCATATTGACCTTGCCGTAGAGCTTTTTCTGATCCTTTGCCAGTGCATACAACAGCGCCGCGAGATTCTTTGCGCCCCGCGCAAGTAGTTTAATTGCTTCTTCTGAAATTTGTACGCCCTCTTTCATCACGAGATCAGCAGCTTCGCCGCTTACCTCCATAGGCTGTGCCTCCTTTCTTTTGCCTTGTTTGGCAAATGATTTTCTGTTGATGGTGAAGTGCTTTCCTGCACCTGCCGCAGCATCCGCGGCGCATATTCCGCGATTTTTCTGCACAACCGCAATTCCCGACGCAAGGGCCTGAGCTGCGCGGTCAATGCATCAATGTCCGCGTTAAGCGGCTCAGACGGCTGCTCCCGGCGTAGCGCATATAATTCTTTGCGCCGGTCTACGATTATCTGCATCTCATTTGACAACGCATCGGACAGCATTTCTAACTCTGGCTTTGTATCTATGTGATACTTCTGCAAAAGGAAGAATTGGCGCCGGTATTGCTTTGCACGGCGTACCTCTGCCCGCGTTTCAAACGGAACTTTTTGCGGGCGTTTCTTTCGCGGTGACAGCAGATACAGATAGTATAGGTATAGCGCCCGGAAACTGCCGCGCTTGACAGGTGGATAGCGGCGCGGACGGCGGCGAATGGTATAGCGCTTTTGTGCTGAAAAAACTGGCGCTGTCGGTTCCGGTTCGTGCCGCTGCTCGTTCAAGCGTTGCATCAGCTCTGCTTCCGTATAGCCAAGGCCAAGACTTTCCACGCGGACGAACCGCTGCCCGCCCGGTGGACGGACGGCGGTATGCTTGACATTTGGGCCGCGCTTGACAGAATAGCCCTGCCGCCGCAACGTTTCCAAAAATGTATCATAGGTCAGGCTCCCAGCCAGCGCCGCGTCTATGTCACGACGGATAAGGTCACGGATTGTACCGCTGCCGCGCTTTTCTGCGTTCCATGCAGCGTAGGAAGCGCCTTTCCCATCCGGTTCAATCACGGAGTATCCGCGCTCCCGGCTGACCTCATTAGAAATGCTGCGCAGATCGTGGAAATAGCTTTTGAAATCACTCCGGTACTTTTTGCCGTCCATGAATGAAACGGAATTGAAAACAATGTGACAATGCAGATGGTCACGGTCGGTGTGCGTACAGACAACGGCTTCGTATTTGTCTCCTAACAGTCGCCGTGCGAACTCTACGCCCGCTTCGTGTGCCTGTTCTGGCGTGACCTCGCCGGGAGCGTAGGAGTGAATGATATGATAACCGAGAATCCCGCCGTGCTTATCCCAGCGCCGTTTGGTTTCCTGCATTTGCAAAAAAGACTTATCCAGCGTACAGTTGATTGCCGTCTGGAAGCCCGCTTTGACAGGATCACAGATATAATCCACGGCGTTTCCCAAATCCGTTTTGCCGTCATTTTGAACGTAATCCAGGCAGCGATCCAGCCGGGAATGAATGACGATAATCTTATCGTATGCCATTATATCGACTCCCGCACCAGTTCCCACGCTTCTCGCGCAAAGCGTGCGGCATCATGGATTTGTGCCTGTGTGACATAGCCCTTGCCGTTCGCCCAGTGCGCAAGCTGGTTGATGTTCGTGCCGATGCCAGACAGCACACGCAAAAGCTCCGCATAGCAGTCCGGTGGGCGCGGTTTGACGGTTTCACCCAGAATACATTTGCGGATCATGGCGCTGGCAGACAGACCGCTGCTCTGGCAGAGCTGCATGAGTTGCCGATATTCCGCGTCGTTCAGCCATACGCCGGTGAAATGTGATCGACTGCGCAAAAAATCCCTCCTGTCCAGTTGAAATGCGTCTCACCATGAGACGCATTTCCGGCGCATCGTCATATAGAAATGCGTCTCACCGTGAGACGCAAAACGCGGGGGTCTTAGGGGTTCACCCCTAACAAGGGTCGTTTAACAAACGACATACTTGCTAAATCAGCACCGCAAGCGGTGCTGATTCCGTTACCGCTGCATGGTAACAGATTTTGTCCGTCGAGGGCGCTTATCCTGCTTTTCCATCCGATGCTCCAGCATCATGATCCGCGTCAGCTCCGCTTCGCTTTCCGGCACATAGCGGATGTCATGGATCCCATCCTCGTAGGGCAGTGTGCTGTTCATAAAGGCGTGGTAGCTGTTTTCACAGAAATACTCATCCTTGTCCCGATACTGAATTTTTGCAACCGGCAGCGCAGATTGCATGACGCGCCGAACCTGCTTTGCATAGTCAATGGGAATGACCTTGCCTGCCAGCTTGCCGTCTCGAACGCCATCCACCACAACGCGATATGCTTTGATGCCGTTCGGCTGGTCTGCGTAAAACGTCCACGTTTTGTATGCGCGGCTGTCCTGCAAATACGTCTCGCGCTCCGGCACACACCATGTTCCACACGGACGGCTCATCCAGAGAAAAGAACGATGCTCCAAACTGGATTCCTGCGCACTGTTCCAGAGAATTTCTTTGTCAACGTCAAAATCTTCTTTGTAGGCAAGGGTGTTCCGCTGGACAATCTTTTCTAAAAAATTGAGGATGTCCGGTTGGTAGTCTTTTTCGTTTTCCATGCTTAGCGTTCTCTCCTTTGTGGTATATGGGATATGCAAATAATCCAGCACGTCGCCGCAGCCGAGTTTGTGGATGCAGAAATCGTATTGCTTTGGATGCGTGACCTCCATGCGCTGAAACCGGTTCAGCTCTTTTTCGAGATGTGTGCCAAACATACAAAACATACAACCGCTGCGCTTTACGCCGGTCGTTGTCAGCTTTCCGGCTTCCTCGACAATCTCACCGTAGACAGACGCATACGAGATACCCGTCATTTTGAGGTAGGCCAAAACATCCTGCTCCATCCAAAATGACATCGGCTGGGAAGTCGGCTCACGCTTGAGATACGCATTGCAGCCGGTTTTCAAATAGCTGCTCTGACGGCGAACGCTTTCACTTGCCATCGTGCCAAGGATCATATATAGATGATGTTCTCTGGCGTACTTATGTAAGGGGCGCTCTTTCATTACAGCGCAACACCTGTCTGATATGAGAAATGGCGCATCCAGAAGGAAACGCCATTTTTCATATCGCTCGTTGTATTTTGAAGGTGTGCCGTCTGCGTTCAGGCCATTCAGGTGTCGGATCGCCCACGGGCTGCCTTGCCGCGCATAATAGATGCGTTTGGCAACGTCTTTAGATATGATGGGGTATCCGTAGGTTGTGAGAACCTTTGAAAACGGCATTTCCGGCCGCAGCCACGTCACATTCGGAACGGCCTTTACAAACTCACGGATTTCTGGGTACTCTAAGCCGGTGTCTACAAACACAGCCGGAACGTCCGGAAATGCCCTCCGCACCAAATCCAGAAGCACGGTAGAATCCTTTCCACCCGAAAAGGAAACGGCAATCTTGCCGCCATAGTGGTGATACCATTCCAGAATTTTAGCTTGTGTCACACGAATTTTGCGTTCCAGCGGCCACGCCTGCATGATGCTTAAATCCTGCCGGGTGTAAACGGGCATACGTCATGCACCTCCCGCTATCGCTCCAGCGTGGCAGACACGGTACGCTGCCTGGAAACTGCTAACGACGGACATTGCTTTTCGATGGCGTCAATCAAACCGGCGGCGCAGGAACGGATGGTATCAAGTGACGCTTTCAGCTCATCCAGTTCCTTGCCCTTGCTCCACCCGGCGACGTAGCCGAACGAATAATCCGACGTGTCGATACCGAAATGCTGGCAGACCACATAGGCTACGCTTTCGGCTTCGACCTCGCGCGTGTGCTGGTCTTTGGCCGGCGGTTCGTTTTTCTTGCGCCGGTGGAGTGTGGCGTGGCTGATCTCATGGAGCATGGTCTTGACGGTCTGCTTCTGGCTCATGCCGGGGCGGACGAGAATTTCCTCCGTGACATGATTGAAGCAGCCCTTGGCTGCGCCGGGCGGCGCGGCATATAAAATGGGAACCGGCGAGACGCTTGTGATCGCGTCCGCCAGTTCCTCATAGTGTGAAATATCGCCGGAAAGCTCTGAAATGCCGATGCCGGGCAGTTCCTTTCCCTCGGTCTGTGAAATGTCAAAGACGGTGACAATACGGAATCTCATAAGCTGCACCAGCGTCCGTTCCCGCACTGGTTTTCCGGTTGCATCAAGTACGGGCTTACCGTCCTTGTCCAACTTGTCCTGTTCAATGAACCGCCGATACGGGCACGGAGCGAGAATCTTCAGACCGCTTTCATGTGCCTTTACAGTGCGTCCAAAATTCTTCATCCATGTGTGAAACCCGGCCACATGAGATGCAGCCGGGTTTTGCATGAGAATGAGCATGACGTTGCCGAAACTGTATGTGTGAAATTTGGACATGGCAGACAGATATTCCGCATAGCGCCCACTGGTAAAAATCTCGCTGACACCCTGTTCCAGCTTGTCGGTCAGCTCCTTGAGCTTTTCTTCCGGTGTTGTGCCGGTCAACGTGAAGTCCATCTCAGCGCTCCTGCGTGGGCGGGCGGCGCTGCTTTTCGGGTTTCAAATCTTTCTGTTTCGGCTCAACTTTCAGTGTGATCAGGTCATTGCCGCGCACGCCGAGCAGGATTTCTGCTTTGTGAAATTTCTTCTTGAAGCGTTCCATCTGGTCAGGCGGGAGAGAGCAGAAGTCATCCTCCGTCAGCCCGCACACGAAAAACGGCCCAAAAACGCCGCCGTAGCCGCCCTCCACGCTGCGGTTGAAGTCCATATTTAACAGGATTCCCTCGTCGTTTGCGACAATGGCGACCATTTCCTCATACGGATATATGGCGGTAATGAGACCGCCGACAAGCTCCTGCTTTGCTTCCAAGGTGTTCGGAATGGTCTTTTCGTATGGCGCATACCCCGGTTCGACCATGAGGACAGTCATCTGCTCTATGGCTTTTGTTTCTTCCATGCGCTTATCCCTCCGACCATTCCAATACGAACACGATGCTCAGCACATCCTGCTCCGTGACCGGCTGAGAAACGGCGCTGACAACGGCATCATAGCTGATGGGCAGTCTGCCGTTCTCGGCAATCGTCCATGGCGCAGTCAAGTTGAACATTTCTGCGTCGCCAGTTTTGCTGGTCTGCGCGTCATTGATTTTGAAACCGAGCAGCTTCGCGTCCACCTTTTCGTGCGCCATATCCGTGGCAAACGGAACGAGCTTCCAACCGTTCTTGGTCGAGATAGAAACGCTGGACACAATCACTGCGCCGGTCGAACCGTTGATGATCTCTGCCGCGCCAGTGTGAACCTCGCCGCTTTCATCGACAACGAGGGGCAATGTGACCGGAACAGTGACAGAGAAAACTTCTGTGATCTCCCAGTGGGCGTAATACGTTTTATCTGCGGTTTCCGTGAAAGTGTCATTCGCCGTTACTTGTGTACCGCCGTTCGATTCTGTGAACCAGCCGAGAAACTCCGCATTTTTGCGCGTCGGCTCGGTGGGAAGAACGAGCTTTTCACCGTAGGTCTGCTTTGTGGTTTCGTTCTGCCCAGTTACCAAATCCCACGTTACGGTGTAGGTGTTGGCTTCAAACTGCGCGTAGAATGTGGTGCTGGCTGTGATTGTAACCGTGCTATACAGGTTTCCGCCGGTTTTGGCGGTGTACCAGCCTTTGAACGTGTGACCGGCCTTGACCGGAACATTCCCTGGCGCGGTCGGCCTGCTGTTCGGCTGGACGGTTTCAGAGAAGCTGCTCTTGCCGTTGATCGTGCCGCCGTTTGTGCCTGCATCCCACTTAATTGTCAGGCTGACGGTTGCGCCGCAATCGTCGCACTTGCCGTCACCGTTCGCGTCGGTGTGGTCAGCGTATTCATAGCCAGAATCGCCGCAGGCCGAGCACGTCTTGGTGCGCTTATGCTGCGTTTCGCTGTCCGACACCCACGAACCATAGGAATAGCTGTGGTCAGCATAGTCATAGGTCGATGCGCCGCAGCCGGAGCAGGTCTTGCTTCTGCGGTGCTGGGTATCGCTGTACTTGCTCCACGAACCGGTAGAATAGCTATGATTACCGTAATCCGTAGTGCTGTATCCGCAGGTGCGGCAGGAGGCCGTTCGGCTATGCTGACTGGAGGGAGAATTGCTCCACGCTCCATAACTCATGCTGTGGCTGGCATAATCATAGTCCGTCGCGCCGCAGTTTCGGCAAGAGCCTGTGCGCCGGTGCTGACTGGACGAATACTGTTCCCACGAGCCATAGCTATAGCTATGACCGCTTGCATAGATCGTTTCGCTCTTGGTCTGCCCGCAAGCGCAAGAATAGCTTCTGTAACCGTTGCTGGTACAGGTCGCTGCCTGCTGGCTTTGCAACACCCATGTATGGCTGCCGCAATCCGGGCAGGTGCCCGACCCATAAGCACCGGATCCGTGACTCTTGGTAGTGTATGTGCCTAAATATTGAACGTAATGGCAGCTATTGCATTCATTATAGTTGGCATGACCACGCGAGGAATGTGCGACTTCGACGTATGTTCCCTGGAATGAATACTTCCCACACGACGGGCAGTTGCCGATAATCGAGCCAGTCGAGGTGACGGAAATGCCCGGCGCACTCATGATGCCAACGGCTGCGGGGGTATCGGAATATACGCCGTACAAATCGTAGAAGTATTTGTTGTTCCGATTGGAGCCGGCCCAATCATAATCGTAGAACGGCACCGACGATTTGGGATACCCGATGATATAGCCGATATAGAGTGTATCGCCGCTGTCGTTTTCCCGCCAGAAGGCTTCTTCGCCGATGGATTCCAGAATGTCCTCTCCGTAATAGATCGTGAGCGTGGATAGCTTCGGGCAGTTGTAAAAGGCGTGTTTGCCAATCGTCGGCGTGGTGCTGGGGATTTCGGCTGTGGTCAGATTGACACAGTCTTCAAACCAGTACGCAAGGTCAGCGATACGCAATGCGTCCATATCATCAAACCAGACCTGCGTGATCTGATCCCGGACAGCCGCCCACGGCTGATCGTCTTTACTCTCAAAGGCTTTACAGTCGCCGGAGCCGGAGATCATCAGCCAGTTGTGCTCGTTCAGCTCCCATTTGATCTTACTGTCGGGGATTGTGCCGGAGGTGACTGTTTCGTTGGAGACCGCTGTTTCTTTGTCGGGTACGCTGTCATAGACCGTATGCACGTCCGTTTCCGCTGCAAATGCGGCCACAGACAGGGAAAACAGCATACACAGAGCCAGCACAAATGCGGTGAATTTCTTGAAATTCTTCATCATGCAGCCTCCTTATCTGTTACGGCAGCGATGGTAAATACAATCATTGCGGCATTGGTGTTCGTGACAGCTTCACTGGCAGATACTTTCGCCTTATAGCGGATAGCGAGGTTCTTTTCCGCAGCAATCGCTGGAAATGCGCCATCCACGAGTGTCAGGCTGCCTGCACCTTTTGTGCTGCAACCGTTGATGGACAGTGCAATGCTGTTTTTGCTCGCCGCGAAATCGTCGTAGCTTCCGATCTCAAACGTGCCCGGCTGAACATCGACTTTTGTGACGCTAATTGCGCCGTTTTTGCCAGTGTTGGTGATGGCTGCATTATTGGCTGTCACGACGTAACCGTCGACCAACGAAACCGGCAGCGCGGCGGGAACAGTGCAAGAAATGGGCGACACGGTATTTATAATAGTCAAGGTAATAGGGACCTTTGCTTCGGTCATTTCTGCCGCCGAAGCCGAGATTGGGAACACGAAGATAAGCGCCAGCGCCAGAAGCAGTGCCGATGCCTTTTTAACGTTGTTCATCACTGCACCTCCTTCGGCCACAAATACGCCGCGTGCAAAACGAGCTCGGTCTGCATGGAGCCGATCTGCTTGCCGTCGCGGAATGCCGTGATCGTTACGGTACAATCCACATTGCCATACTCCGGCGCTTCCAGCAACGTCAATGTCGAGACAGATTTTCCTGCGGCAAGCTCAAAAGCGTCGGCAATCAAGGTGTTGTCCTTGTTACGGCGAATTTCCACCTTGTAGGTATCGCTTTTGCTGTTGTTTGTGAACTCAGCTTTTACCGACTGTTCCCCGACAATAGCATACAGATGAGCCGGAGCAACAACAGCAATCTGATTGTCCGCGACAATGGCGTTGAGCTGCTTCTGGGCTTCACGGAGACCGCTGACATCGTAAAATACAACCTCGGTTTCTTTGAAAGCCCTTGCGCGTTCCGTGATGCGAACCTTGATCGTGTCAATGACTGCGAGGGTGGAATCTCTGTCATAAATGACTTTCACGGCGTCATCCACACGCGCAACCACGACATCCGGCATCTGCGTTCCGTTATTGCAGTACACGGCTTTCGTACCGCCGCCCCAAACGAGCAGCCGCCCTTTGACGGTTACATTGTCCAGTGTGATTTTCCCATCCGCCGCGCCGCAGCCGATGATGAGGTCTCCGTCCACGGTCATACCCTTGAGAATCACATCGTCGGTGCGGATCAAAACGCTGCCTTTGATGTCCTTATCGTAGGTTCCCTTTACCGTGATATAGCTGCTAACGATGTTCGCAAAGATCTGCGCAAACTCGGCGCGCTTAATGTTGTCCAGCGGCGCAAGAATCTTGCCGCGGCCATGGATATAGTCAGCGCCTACCATCGCTCTTACATAAGGCAACGCCCAGTTGGAAATCTCGGTGCGGTCGGAGAATGCGGACAGATCTGTTTTGGAATACGAATCGTAGTCCAGCTCCAACGCACGGGCAACAACCGTCATCGCTTCCTGCCGCGTGATGGGCGAATCTGGTGCCATTGCCGAGCTGCTGCGGCCGTTGTAAGTGCCCATCTGCACGGACATTGCAATATCATCGAAATACCATTTGGATTTGGACACGTCCGTGTACTTGGAAATGTCGGCTTTCACGTAGCAGCCGAAAGATCTGTTGATAATCGCAGCCATTTCCGCACGAGTCATATCGCCGTTGGGGTCAATGATCGTACTGGATTTGCCGTAAAGCAGACCGTTATCTACGGCCGCGCTGACCGCTTCGGCATACCAGGCGGATTTATCGAAATCGCGGAAATCCGTAGCTTTCCGCGCCGTGGTGTTTGCTGCGGATACGGAAACTGCCAGTGACAGACACGATGCGACGGCGAGAATCATTGCGAGGATTCTTTTGTGTTTCATAATGAAGTCCTCCTTAATAACGCAAGGGGAAGGGTGTGCCTTCCCCTTTGAATGGATTGTGCTTATCGATACTCGACGGTGTCCCACGCGATAATGAAAAGTACGCTTGCGATGGAAACGTTGGTAACAGCCTCAGAAACCGGAGTTACAATGGCGTCATAGGAAATGCCGACGCTGTTCGCGGAGGTATCGCCCACACCGGACATATAGCAGCCTTCGATGGCAGCATCCAGAAGCGTCTGCTTGGAAGCGTTCTTGCCGTCCGTCGCTGCTGCAGCACCGCCGCCGATGGCAAGCTGGAAGCCGAACTTGTTGCTGTTGACCTTCTCATGCGCCAGAGATGTCTTGTCACCGAATGCGGCCAGCGACCAGCTCTGCGCGGCTTCGATGCTCACGGAATCGACCTTGACTGCGCCGAAAGAGTTGTTGACGATTTTGGCGTCGCTCGCGGTGGAAACGGTGCCGTCAGTGCCAACAGCGACGGGCAACACGGTCGGGACGCTGACGCTCATTTTGGTGGCCGCCGGATCGCCGTCAAGGCTGCCATCCGCCGTGCTGGACAGCGTGACAGAGGACGTGCCCGTGCCGCCAGAGGTATCAACCGTGTTGGCAGCAGAAGCAGAAATGGCGAGGGACGCGAGCATGCAGATGGCGAGGATGAGAGAGATGGTCTTCTTGAAGTTTTTCATAATATTTACTCCTTTTGTAATTAAAATTAGTTCTTGATGGTGATATTGATGATTGCCCCGGCTGTGCCAATAATTGCACCAGATTCCGGGTCCAGGTTGTGAAAATATGCGGTACATTCGTATGTACCAGCGGGGAGAACGACGTCCAGCTTCGCGCGCTCGATCTTCGAGCCGATTGGAATTGCTTTGGACTGGTAGATCTGTTCGCCAGTGTCGTTGCGGATGACCTGCACTTTTTGCGGATAGTTGTTAATGCTTTCGTTCACGATCATGAGATTTCCGTCCGCAGTTCCGTCCTCAAAATACGGCGCAGTGTTCATCGAAATATTGATCATGCCCTCCGCGACCTTGTTGTTCAGCGCCGCTTCGATTTCCTCTGGAGAAAGGTTATCCCAGCCGCCCTCTGTTGCAGATGAATCATAAACGATCCCGGTTTTGGCGCGGGCTTCTTCCTTTGTCGTGGGAGAACGGAGCGTAACGATGATGAAAATGAGTGCGCCGATGGCGACGGCAGCGAGGACACCAGCGCCGATCCAGATGGCGGTGCGCGAGTTAGACTTATGCTTGGGGTGGTAATTCATGTGCGAATCCTCCTAGATAAAAATTGTTAGGGCGGCACCACCAGACGGTGCAATAGCTTTCGGTGGTGCATACTACTAGCGTGTAGGGCTAGGCTTGCCCGGATGCAGAATCTCCGTTTTCTGCTTCATCCGTGCTTCGCGTTGGCGGCGTTCCTCCAGCGCAGAATAGATGCTTTCTACAATTTCCATCGGTGTCATGGAGACATCAGGGAAATACCTGCGCAGCCGGTCGCCGCCCAGCGTAACTTTGGTCGAGTACATATTGTCACGTTGAGAATTATGCTCAATCGGTTCTTCATCCGCTGCCGCTTTTGGCTCGTCTGGCTTTTTATCGCCTGTGTTGAGCGGAATAACATTGCTGGCAGTCTCCGGTGCTGCATCCGGTTTTTCTGCTGCCTGCGTAACAGGCGGCTTCGGCGCAGACTCCGGCTTCGGCGGCTCCTGAATGACCGGCTTCATCTCCGGGGGAGCAGGCGGCGTAGTTGGTGCCGAAGTGACGGGCTGTGCAGGTGGTGTCGGCGTGTTAGGCGTTACCATTGACGCGACCGGGAACGGTGGAGCTGGCTGCGTCAGTGCTGACTTCGGCGGTTCAGGCGGCTTGACCGGCTGGAGGTCTTTGTCCTCCAGAATATCGCGCATCGTCTTGTCGTCCAGTTTACCGCCTTTTTCTGCATCGCGCAGGCGCTGTACCCGTTTGACCGTTGGCTTGAGGTTAATTCCCATTAAATCAATGACGGCGTTCTGGTGTTCAGGCTTGAGAAAGGACAATGCCGATGCAATGGACAGCTCCAGCGAATTATCATCTACCGCATCACAGACCGCTTTGGATGCTTCGGAAAGACGGATGATGCGGTTCAGCTTGCTTGTGCTGATACCCATTTCCTTTGCCAGCGTTTCATCGCTGTTCAGCTCGTCTGCGCCGGGGGCGCCGCGCTTTTTCCTGCCGGCCTTGCGCTTCATCGCGGTCATTTTATTGCGCAATGTCCGCGAAAGATCGTAGGTAGAAATATGCGGCCGATGCAGGTTACTGTCTGCGACAAGGATCATTGCATCATTGTCGTCAATTTTTTGGATGATTGCCGGAACGGGATAGTTAAACTCCCGTGCGATCATGTGCCGCCGCTGGCCGGAGAGAATTTCCAAGCCACCCTTGGGGTTGATTCTGGTAAGCACCGGGTCTTTCACACCGTTCAGCTCGATGGACTTTTTCAGCTCCTTGTAATCATCGCTGGTCACATCGACGGAAACGGTATTGAACTCGGATTTTTCCAGATATGCCGGATGGAGCGTAATGAAGAAGGATTCGCCGTCCTTCGGAACGGGCAGATCCTTCATGGCCTGTTCATCCGGGGGCATCAACCGCTCGTCAAAAATCCTTGTGATTTTTGTTCCGGAGGGCCCCAATGCGGCAGGCCCCGGCATGAACGCCGGTGCGGGTTTTACCGCAGCAGGCTTTTCAGGCTGCTGCGGTGCCACATCCGGTTTCTTGTCGGTTGTATCTGCTTTGTCCGGAGACGGAGTCGCTTTTGGCTTTTCTTCTGGCTTTTTCGGCTCCAGGGCTGGCATGGGTTTTGCCTCGGTTGGCTTCTCGGGGGATTTCGGTGCTGCGTCGGTTTTTTTACCGGCTGTATCTGCCTTTTCCGCAAGCGGAACCGTTTTCGGCTTTTCTTTCGATTTCTTCGGTTCTGGTGCTGGCGCGGTCTTAACTTCGGCTGGCTTCTCGGGCGATTTCAGCGGTACATCCGATATTTTAGCGTTTGCCGCTTTATCTGATGCCTTTTCGGGCGCGTCGCGCTTTTTTCCAATCTCGCTTTCGGGCAACAGCTTTCCGGGCGGCGTGCCTTCTCCCTTGCTGCGGAAACGGAAATCTTTCGCTTCTTTCTCGGTCATGTCATAGACGAACGCGAGGATTTCCGTCTGCTTTGCAAGCTCGCTGGCTTTACGGCGGCGATTGCCGGAAACGATTTGAAACTCGCCATCCTCGCGCTGGCGCAGGATAACCGGCTCTTGCACGCCTTTTAGGACGATGCTGCTTGTCAACGCTTCGAGACTTTTCTGGCTCGGCGGTGCGAAGACACTGCCGGGCAGGTCGTGAATTTTTGATAGTGGGATATTAACCGGCTTGATTTCCGGCTTCGTCGGGTCACGTGCTTTTTCTTCTGCCATGTATGTACCTCCGTGATTTAAATTTATGTCAAAAAATGAATCTCACCATGAGATTCATTTCCTGCCGAAATCATGCCGCACCTGAGCGGAATAGAAAAAGCCCATCGTCGTCGGCGCGTTGTAGAGCGCGGTCAGAAGATAGGCTTTGATGTTATTGATTTGTGTTGTGGTTGTCCGCAAACTGTCCAGAATGTAGGCAACGTGCATCTGCGTGAGCTGCCGGAATCGCTCCTTGATGATCTCGATGGGGATTTGCTCTTTTCCTACACGGACAGCGTCGGCGGTGCTGCTTTGTATCTCTGCAATCAGCTCCACCAGTGCGTCTACGTCCTCGGCGGCGTATTGCGTACAGAGCGTGTCATATTCGATTTGATTTCTGACGCTCTCTTTCAAACTCCATCGCTCGATCAATCGCCCTCCATTTCCCGGCGGTTTCGCGGGGGAGATAGATGGATCAGGATAGCTAGAATCAGGATAATTCTTATCAAGATAACTTGGGTCGGAAAATCCGACTTCTTGAAGTCGAGTCTTGCAACCTCTTGAAGTCGGGATTTCCGACTTCTGGAGGTCGAGAATTTCGACTTCTGAAATGGGCGCAGGAATTTCTTCTTTTTTGGGTGGAACCTCGCGGGTCGTAAACCGCTTGACGTATATTTTCGTCGGCTTGCCCTGTCCTTGGCGGTTGCGCTCGATCAGACCGGCACCCTTTGCCTTATCCAATTCGGCCAGCAGCTTCATCGCCTTGTCGCGTCCGCAGCAGAGATCGTCGGCAATTTCTTCGACCGTGTAATAGATGAATACACGCCCGTCCTCATCGTACCAGCCGTGTTCTTCGGACAATCCCATGCGGTCGAGCAGCAGACCATACAGCAGCTTTGCTTCGACGGAGACATTTTTGAATCTCTGGTGCGTAATCAGCAGGCGGGGGATGCGGAAGTAGCTGAACTCCTTTGATTCGTCGCCATAGAAATAATCTGATACGATGACCGCCGCCATATTTGCCGCTCCTTTCTCCCACTTGGGCTTGATAATCTATGTCATAGAAAAGCACGATTTGACAAGAAATCAAATCGTGCTTTTTCGTGATATTCAGGTTTACCGGGCTTGTCCATGAGAATGTCCTGCAAATACTGTTTCTCATTTTATCCTTGTGGCTCAAGGCTTTTCGGCTTGTGTGCAAATCAACGCTGCCCTATGAATGGGGCTACACCTATGGCCCGCCGATGGCGGTGGCGCCGATTGGGGCGGTGCGGCGGGTGGTGGAGTTTGCGCTGACGCAGATGGAGCCGGGAAAGATTCTGCTGGGGTTCCCGAACTATGCTTATGACTGGACGCTGCCGTTCACGGCGGGGGGGACGCGGGCGCAGTCCATCGGGAACGAGGCCGCCCCGCTGCTTGCGGCGCAGTATGGTGCGGAAATTCAATTTGACGAGCAGGCGCAGACACCGTATTTCACCTATCTGGACGAGGCCGGACAGCCGCACGAGGTCTGGTTCGAGGACGCGCGCAGCGCGCTGGCAAAGTTCGGACTGTTGACGGAATATGGACTGCTGGGGCTTGGCTACTGGAACTTCATGCGTCCCTTTGCGGCGGGGTTCAGCCTGCAGAATTACCTGTTTTCCATCCCTTGAGTGTCTGCGTTGACAAAATCCGGCGGGTGCGGTATGATAAAAAAACAATAAAAGGAGGACACCTTTATGCCTGCATCCAAGGTTTATTTTACCGATTTCCGCTGCCGCAACGGCGTGAGCCAGCTCGATAAGCTTCGGAAGCTGCTGGAAAAATCAGAGTTTTCTCAGATCGACTTTGACGGCAAGTTCGTCGCCATCAAGCTGCACTTCGGTGAGCTCGGCAACCTGTCGTTCCTGCGTGCGAACTATGCCAAGGTCGTCGCCGACTTCATCAAGGAACGCGGCGGCAGGCCCTTCATCACCGACTGCAACACGCTCTATGTCGGCAGCCGCAAAAACGCGCTGGAGCATATGGACACCGCGTACTTAAACGGCTATTCCCCGTTCTCCACCGGCTGTCACGTTATCATCGCCGACGGCCTGAAAGGTTCGGACGATATCGAGGTTCCCGTCGCGGGCGGCGAATACTGCAAGACCGCCCGTATCGGCCGGGCCGTGATGGACGCGGATATCGTGATCTCACTGGCGCACTTCAAGGGCCATGAGGAAGCGGGCTTCGGCGGCGCGCTCAAGAACATCGGCATGGGCTGCGGCTCGCGTGCGGGCAAGATGGCCATGCACGCCGACGGCAAGCCGTATGTCGAAACAGACCTGTGCGTCGGCTGCGGCGCCTGCGCGAAGATCTGCGCGCACAACGGCCCGCAGATCGCGGACAAAAAGTGCCATATTGACCAGAACAACTGCGTCGGCTGCGGCCGCTGCATCGCGGTCTGTCCCAAGGACGCCATCCATCCGACTTTCCAAGCCAGTGTCAGGCTCCTCAACTGCAAGATTGCGGAATACGCCAAGGCCGTGCTGGACGGTCGTCCCAGCTACTGCATCAACATTGTCCGCGACGTTTCGCCGAACTGCGACTGCCACCCGGAAAACGACGTCCCCATTGTCCCGGACGTCGGCATGTTCGCATCCGCCGACCCCGTCGCGCTGGATCTGGCCTGCGCCGAGGCTATCAACCGTCAGCCGGTTCTTCCAAACAGCGCCATCACCGATCTGAAGCACGAGCACGACTGTGACCGCTTCCATGCCGCGCATGACAACACGCACTGGCAGGATCTGATCGAGCACGGCAAAAAGCTCGGCATCGGCCAGGATACCTACGAGCTTGTGACCATCCGCTGAGACGCTAATCAAAAATCCGTGAAGAACCGGTACAAGTTTCGGTTCTTCACGGAATTTCTGTTTGTGCCAATTATTTTGCGCGGCCGCGTCTGGAAAGATGGATCGCCATGCCGATGACAAAGCCGGCAACAGCCGGGAGCAGCCAGCCGAGGTTCAGGTCGAACAGCGGCAGATACCGTTTTGCCAGCTCGACCGGCGCGTCGAGCCGCAGGGCCGTCCGCACACCGGCGGGCAGCGTCTTGAAAAAGTCGAAGATCGCCGCAGCCCACGTGAAGATCATGGTCGAAAGATACACGGCGCGGTCGTGCCGGAAGAGCTTGCCCGCGAAGGCCAAAATGATCAGTGCGGTGGCGGGCGGATAGATGAGCATGAGCACGGGGATGGAATACTCGATGATCGCACTCAGGCCCACGTTGGAGACGGCGAAGGAGAACAGCGTGAACAAAATCGCCCAGAGCTTATAGGAAATTTTCCCGTGCGTCATCTTGACGAACGTTTCCGAGCAGGAGGTCACGAGGCCGATGGAGGTTTTGAGACAGGCGAAGGTAATGGTGACGGCGAGAATGATCTGGCCGACGCCGCCGAAGTAATGCCCCGCGATCTGCGTCAGGGCGATGCCGCCGTTGTCGGAGATCTCAAACAGCCCGCGCGACTGCGTGCCCATGAGGATCGTAACGACGTAAATGACCGCCATGAGAAGCCCAGTCAGCACGCCGGAACCCAGCACATCGACGGCGACCGCGTCGTCATTGTCAACGCCCATGCGGCGGATGACATCGATGACCACAATGCCGAAGGCAAGACCCGCGATGGCGTCCATGGTGCCGTAGCCCTCGATGAACGAGGAGAAGAACGCGCTTGTTTTGGTGGCGTAAGGCTCGGTCGGGGCCACGTCCGAGATGGACGCGCCGGGCTTCAGCAGCGCCGCGATCACGAGCACGGCCAGAAACAGCAGGAAGACGGGATTGATGATCTTGCCGATCCAGACCGTGATCTTGCCCGGACGCAGTGAGAAGAACAGCACGAACGCGAAGAAGACGGCGGAGAACAGCAGCAGCGCCAGCGGCTGCGCGGCCTCCGGGAGCATCGGAGAAACGCCGGTCGTAAACGAGACGGTCGCGCATCTGGGAATGGCGAACAGCGGGCCGATGGTCAGATAGAGCAGGCACGTGAAGAAAATGCCGTAGCCCTTGCCGACCTTGCCGGAGAGCGTCTGCAAGCCGTCCGAGTGCGTCACGCCGATGGCGGCGACGCCAAAGATGGGAATGCCGACGGCGGTGATAATAAAGCCGATGATGGCCGGGATCACATTGCTGCCCGCCATCTGGCCGAGGTGGACGGGGAAAATAAGGTTGCCTGCGCCGAAGAACATACCGAACAGGGTCGTCGCGACCAGAATGCGCTGTCTGCGCGTCAGTTTTTTTGTCGTCATTTTGTGTGCGCTCCTTTAATTTATGAACTGATTGTAAACGCAGGGCTTGCAAAATGGAAGCGCGTGATTATAATGGTTCTATGACGGTTTGTCATATTCCTTGTCATACCCACCCGGAAAGGAGCGGCGCATGGACAGCAGAAAGCTTGAAATTTTAATGACAGCCGTTGATCTCGGCAGTCTTTCCAGAGCGGCGGAGGTCGTCGGCTATACGCAGTCGGGGCTGACGCATCTGGTCGACAGTCTGGAACGGGAGATCGGTCTGACGCTGGTGCAGCGCGACCACAGCGGCATTGCCCTGACCGAGGAGGGCAATGCGCTCATGCCCGCCATCCGCGAATTTCTGCGCGCAAACGCGCGGCTGGAGAACCAGATCTCCGCGATCACGGAAAAATCGGCGCAGACCATCCGCGTCGCGGCCTATGCCAGCATCGCCATGCGCTGGATGCCGGAGATCCTCTACCGGTTCCGGCGCGTCTGCCCGCACATCGACGTCGATCTGCGGACGGTCGACCATGAACTCGAGCCGTTCGAGCTGCTTGAGGCGTGGCGCACAGACGTGATCTTCGCTGCGCGGCAGAGCGCCTTCGCCTGCGACTGGACGCCGCTGCACAACGACGCGATGTATGCCATTTTACCGGCGGATTACCCTACGGACGACCGCGAGACGTTCCCAATCACGGAATTCGAGGGTCGGGACTTCCTGATGCCCTATGGCCGGTTCGATATCGACGTGGGCGCGGCGTTCCGGAAATACGGCGTGAAGCCTGTCATCCGCCCCTGCCACGTCGACGACGAGACGGTCATCCGCATGGTCGGCAAGGGGCTTGGAATCTCGATGATGGCGGAGATGATGCTCCGCGGCAAGCTGAACGGAGTGAAGACGCTTCCGGTCAGCCCGAGCGTCAGCCGCGAACTCGGCATGGGCCTGCGCCCGGGCGGCCATCTGCCGGAGGGCATCGCCCGCCTGCGTGAATGCGTGCTGGAGTTTATCGGGGAACTCTGAATATGGAAAAAGGCTGCCGGACGGCAGCCTTTTATCTGAATTTTACCGTTTTTCCGTCAGGATCCCGCGCAGGTCGCAGATCGCATGGCGGGGGCATTTGACGGCGCACTGGCCGCAGGACAGGCAGACGGACTCGTCGATGTGGGAGAGATTGTCCGTCACGGTGATCGCGCCGGCCGGGCAGACCTTCTGACAGATGCCGCAGCCGATGCAGCTGACCTGACACATCCTCCGCGCGTCCTTGCCGGGGTCTTTGTTGGAGCACTTGACGGCGATGGGGTTCGCGCATTCGTGGATGCGGATGAGCTCGCGCGGGCATTCGCGCACGCATTTGCCGCAGGCGATGCACTTGTCCTCGTCGACCTCGGCCACGCCGTATTCATTCAGGGCGATGGCCTCGAATTTGCATACGTTCACGCACAGCTCGCAGCCGACGCAGCCGTACTGGCACTCTGCCGTGGCGCGGCAGCCGCCATTGCAGGCGACAAAGGCCGCCTTATAGGGGAAGCGTTTTTTGACAGCCATCTTACTTTCCCCTCCTTTCATACGGCGTGTTGGCAAGCGGGAGCTTTGTGCGGCGCTCACCGTCATAGCGGAAATAGGCGTCGGCAATGGCGGGCGCGGTGGGGATCGATGTGATCTCGCCGATGCCGATGGCGCCGCAGGCGACGTCGAGCCCCGGCTTATCGACCACGATGGGCACGATCTTCGGGATCTCGTGCGCCCGGAACAGGCCGAGCTCGCCGTATTTTTCGATGGGCTTGCAGTTGCCGTCAATCGGATACTGCTCACGCAGGGCATAGCCCATGCTCATGACGACGCCGCCCTCGATCTGTCCTTCGCACGAGCGGGGGTTGACGGCCTTGCCGACGTCATGCGCGGCGACAAGCGATTCGACCTTTCCAGTCTTCTTGTCGACGACGCACATCTGCGTGGCGTAGCCGTAGGCCACGTGCGAAACAGGATGCGGCACGTCCGCGCCGAGCTTATCGGTCTTTGCAAGATACTCGCCGTAGAATTCCTGACCGGCAAGCTCCGCAAGCGTGTGGGTTTCCAGCGCTGCGGCGAGCTTTTCGCAGGCCCGCCGGCACGCTTCGCCTGTCACGAGCGTCTGGCGGGAGCCGGAGGTATCGCCGGAATCCGGTGCGATCCAGGTGTTCGAGCGCTCATAGACGATATCGCCGCGCGTCAGCGGCGTATTCGTGACGATCATCTGCACGAGCACCGTGCCGACGCCCTGGCCGATGCACGATGCGCCCGCGTAGATATGCACCTTTGCGTCGTCTTCCACGATCAGCTTGCAGCGGCCCCAGTCGGGGATGCCGACGCCGACGCCCGCGTTTTTCATCGCGCAGGCGATGCCGACGGGCTTGCCCAGCTTCATGGCCTCGTCGTAATACGGCTTGACCGCCTCCAGCGTCTCGACAAGGCCCGTCTCCGCGCCCACGATCTGGCCGTTCGGCAGCTCCTGCCCGGGCCGGATGGCGTTGCGGTAGCGGATCTCCCACGGGGTAATGCCGACCTTATCGGCCATTTCGTTCAGAAGCGTCTCGGTGGCGAAGCACGTCTGCGTGACGCCGAAGCCGCGGAACGCGCCCGCGGGCGGGTTGTTGGTATAGTAGGCCGTGCCTTCGATCTCGAAATTCTGATAGTTATAGGGGCCGGCTGCGTGCGTACACGCACGCTCAAGCACCGGGCCGCCCAGAGAGGCGAACGCGCCGGTGTCGGAATAGACCTTGGCCTTGACGCCCTGAATGATGCCGTTTTCGTCGCAGCCCATGGTGAAGTCCATCCAGAACGGGTGGCGCTTGGGATGGATGAGCAGGGATTCGGGCCGCGTGAGCTTGACCTTGACGGTCCTGCCGGTCAAGTACGTGATGAGCGCGGCATGATGCTGGACGCTCATGTCCTCTTTTCCGCCGAAGCCGCCGCCGACGAGCTGGTTCTGCACGCGGACCTTGTCAGAGCCGAGCAGGAGCTTGCACTCGTGCAGCGTCGTGTGCGAGGACTGGTCGGTCGAAAGCACCATCACATAGCCATCCGGGTCGATGTACGAGACGGCGCATTCCGGCTCCAGAAACGCGTGCTCCGTCCACGGCGTCTCGAAATGCTGCGAAATGACGTATTTGGAGTTTTTGATGGCCGTATCCGCGTCGCCGCGCGCGATATGCTTATACGCCTGCACGTTCGATTCTTCTTCGTCAAATACACGCGGCGCGTCCTCCGCCCACGCCTCGGGCGGGTTATGGACGGCAGGCAGCGGCTCATAGGTCACCTTTACGAGCTTTTTCGCCTTTTCCAGAATCTCAGGCGTTTCCGCGACCACCAGCGCGATCGCGTCGCCCAGATAATGCGTCAGCCCGCCGATGGGGATGAGCGAATACTGGTCGTGCTTCAGATGGCCGACCTTGTTTTCGCCGGGGATATCTGCCGCCGTAATGACGCGCACGACGCCGGGCAGCGCCTCCGCCTTCGACGCGTCGATGGCAAGGACTCTGGCACGCGGATACTGGCTGCGGACGGCGGAGCCGTAGCACATATCGGGCAGGTACCAGTCGTCTGGATACTTGCCGTAGCCCAGCACCTTTTCCTCCACGTCGATGCGGTGGACGCTCGAGCCGAGCTTCCAGTCGTTTTCCGACGCTTCGGGGATCACGCCCTCGCGGCGGCATTTCGCCGCCAGACGCACAGCGTCCATGATCTTCACATAGCCCGTGCAGCGGCAGTAATTGTTGCGCAGGGCATAGCGGATCTGATCGTCTGTCGGGTTCAGGTTCCGGTCGAGCAGCGCCTTTGTGCACAGCACCATACCCGGAATGCAGAAGCCGCACTGCACGGCTCCGGCCTCGCCGTAGGCGTAGGTGTAGAGCCTCTTTTCTTCATCCGTCAGACCCTCGACGGTGATGACGTGACGGCCCGCCAGCGAATCGGTGAACGGTGTGCAGGCGCGGATGGGTTCGCCGTCAATGAGCACGGTGCACGCGCCGCAGGCGCCCTCCGAACAGCCGTCCTTGACGCTTGTCAGGTGCAGCGTGTCGCGCAGATAGCGCAGCAGGCGCTGATTCTTCTCCACCGTGACTTCCGTTCCGTTTACAAAAAATACGGCCATGGCAAAAAACTCCCTTCATTTGAATCTCGGCTCTCACGTCACAGCCGCAGCTGTTCTCGGCACATGGCCACCGTAATTCCGAAGTTTCCCGGCCACGGGACATAATTCCTAAAAATCTTTTATCATTATACAATATTTTTTTGCATGTTGCAAGAAATGTGCCGCCGTATCGTTATTCTTTTTATAAATAACGGCAGGCGGTGGGGTTCATGCGGCACGATTCGGCAGGTTCTCCACAATTTCCACACGGTTG
>OOAA01000588.1_pt1 | contig 24350 bp, 20 predicted proteins | sample 1671671 | NCBI WGS metagenome assembly OOAA01 (sample SAMN06348180, study PRJEB24527) | human gut metagenome | biome: human gut; feature: ankylosing spondylitis patient; material: feces | host: Homo sapiens | place: China | collected 2015-10 | reverse complement strand
TCATCAGCATAAGCGGTGACGGCGGCTTTAAGATGACAGGCAGCGAGCTTTTTACTATTGCCAGCAATAATGTGCCTGTTATCGCTATAGTGTTCAATAACAGCGGACTGGGAATGATACGCCAGCTGCAGACGGTGCAGTTTGCCAAACGCTTTACGGCCTGCGAGCTGCCGGGCTATGTTGATTTTGTAAAATATGCTGCTGCCTTCGGAATTGAAGGAGAGCATGCGGATACGCCGGAGGCTTTGGCTCAGGCAGTGGCCAAGGCGTGGGAATGCAGGAAGCCTTATCTTATAGAGGTTTGCATTAATCCTAAAAATATGGTACTCCCAATGGTAGCTCCGGGACTGGGAATTAATGATTTTGTAAAATTCGCTAACGATGAGATAAACTGAATTGGCTAAGATTTTGCTTAGTTACTCTTAAAACTCTTGCTGAAACAGGTTAAAAATGTTACGATAAAGGGACAGAAGAAAATATCATCTGTCCTTTTATTTTTTATGCTTTGGAGAAGAAAATGGGAAATTTATCACAAACTTCTGCTCCGGTGTACGAGGCACTGGAGCGTTTTCGTAAAAAACGCGTTGTGCCATTTGATGTACCAGGTCATAAGCGCGGTCGTGGCAACCCGGAGCTTCGCGAGCTGCTGGGAGAAAAATGCGTAAACCTGGATGTCAATTCCATGAAGCCTCTTGATAATCTCTGCCATCCTGTTTCGGTAATCCGCGACGCAGAGGAGCTGGCAGCAGAGGCTTTCGGTGCGGCACACGCATTCTTTATGGTAGGAGGTACGACCTCGTCCGTGCAAAGCATGGTCTTGTCCTCCTGTAAGGCAGGCGATAAAATTATCCTGCCGCGCAATGTACACAAAAGTGTGATTAACGCGCTCGTACTTAATGGCGCGATTCCGGTTTATATCAATCCGCAGGTTGACAGTAAGCTGGGAATTTCTCTGGGGATGGAGATCGGCGAGGTAGCTAAGGCAATTAAGGCAAATCCCGATGCTACGGCGGTGCTCGTAAACAATCCTACTTATTATGGTATCTGTTCGGATTTGCGTTCTATCGTCAAGCTGGCGCATGAGCATAACATGCTCTGCCTGGTAGACGAGGCGCACGGTACACATTTTTATTTCGGAAAAAATATGCCTGTTAATGCGATGGCGGCCGGTGCTGACATGGCATCTGTTTCTATGCATAAATCAGGTGGCAGTCTGACGCAGAGTAGCCTTTTGCTGACAGGGCCTAATGTCAACTGGGAGTATGTAAGCCAGATTATCAATCTGACGCAGACTACCAGTGCTTCTTATCTTCTGCTTTCCAGCCTGGATATTTCACGCCGTAACCTGTATATGCGCGGTGAGGCATCCTTCGGCAAGGTGCAGGAGATGGCGGAATATGCCCGTGAGGAAATTAATTCTATCGGCGGCTTCTATGCTTACGGACGCGAGCTGAAAAACGGCAGCAGTATTTATGATTTTGATGTTACCAAGCTTTCGGTCTATACGCGTGATATCGGTCTTGCAGGCATCGAGGTTTATGACCTGTTGCGCGATGAATATGATATCCAGATTGAGTTTGGTGATATAGCCAACATTCTTGCTTATATTTCTATCGGTGACCGTATTCAGGATATTGAACGTCTTGTGGGTGCTTTGGCAGATATCAAGCGCCTGTATTCCAAGGATCCGTCGCAAATGCTCAATACCGAATATATCCCACCTAAGGTTGTTGTTTCGCCGCAGAAGGCTTTTTATGCCAAGGACGAATCTTTGCCTATACGCGAAACTGCGGGACGCATCTGCAGTGAATTTGTAATGTGCTACCCGCCGGGAATTCCTATTCTGGCGCCGGGTGAGGTTATCACCAAGGATATTATCGATTATATTATTTATGCCAAGGAAAAGGGTTGCTCCATGCAGGGACCTGAGGATCCGGATGTTAATAATATCAATGTATTAGTATAAAGGACGTGATTAAATGGAGCTATGGTTTTCTGACTATCATACAGAAGATGTGAAGCTGGATATCAAAATCGAAAAGCAGCTTTTCGGTGCGGATACGGATTTCCAAAGAATAGACGTTTTTGAATCCAAGGAATTCGGTCGCTTTATCAGCTGTGACGGTACCATAGTCTTTTCGGAAAAGGACGAATTTGTTTATGACGAAATGATTGTCCATGTGCCTATGGCAGTGCATCCGCATGTGCGCAAGGTACTGGTAATCGGCGGCGGCGACGGCGGTGTAGCGCGCGAGCTGACGCATTATGATGAAATAGAGGAAATCGACGTAGTAGAAACAGACCATGTTTTTATCGATGTCTGCCGTGACTATTTCCCGGACAACGCCTGCGGTCTTGATGACCCGCGCGTAACTGTATTCAACGCTAACGGTCTGCGCTTTTTGCGTACCAAGGTTGATGAATACGATTTGATTATCAGCGATGCTATCGATCCCTTAGGACATGCAGCGGGCCTGTTTACCAAGGAATTCTACGGTAACTGCTTCCGTGCACTCAAGGAGGACGGCATCATGGTTTATCAGCATGGCAGTCCCTTCTACGATGAGGATGAGGAAACCTGCCGCGCCATGCACCGCAAGGCCAGCCACAGCTTTCCCATCAGCCGTGTATATCAGGCGCACATTCCGACCTGTCCTTCCGGTTACTGGCTGTTCGGCTTTGCTTCCAAGAAGTATCATCCGCTGAAGGATTTTGATGCCAAGAAGTGGCTGGAGCGCGGCATCAAGACCTGGTATTATTCCGAGCATCTGCATAAGGGAGCGTTTATGCTGCCGAAGTATGTTGAAGATATGCTTGAGGAAGAAGAAAGATAATTTATTTAATTTATGAACAGGAGATGATTTGAATTATGAGTAAATTATTAGTAATCGGCTGCGGCGGTGTTGCCGGCGTAGCTATCGCAAAATGCTGCCAAAACAGTGATGTTTTCACCGAGCTGTGTATTGCCAGCCGTACGAAGTCCAAATGTGACGCAGTTAAAGAAAAGCTGCAGCCCACGACCTCTACTGTGATTACTACAGCACAGGTTGACGCTGACAGCAAGGAACAGCTTGTGCAGCTGATTAAGGTTTACCAGCCAGACGCAGTGCTGAATGTTGCTCTGCCTTATCAGGACCTGACTATTATGGATGCCTGCCTGGAATGCAAGGTTGATTACATCGATACCGCTAACTATGAGCCGGAAAACATTGACGATCCTGCATGGCGTGCAGTTTATGACAAGCGCTGCAAGGAAGAGGGCTTCTCTGCTTACTTCGATTATTCCTGGCAATGGGCTTATAAAGAAAAATTTGAGCAGGCCGGCATCATGGCTCTGCTCGGCACTGGCTTTGACCCCGGTGTTACCAGTGTATTCTCCGCTTACGCACTGAAGCATTATTTTGATGAAATCGAAACTATTGATATTCTGGACTGCAACGGCGGCGACCACGGCTATGCCTTTGCCACTAACTTTAACCCGGAGATCAACCTGCGCGAGGTGTCCGCTCCCGGCAGCTACTGGGAGAACGGCCACTGGGTAGAGATCCCGGCTATGAGCATCAAGCGGGAGTACAACTTCGATCAGGTGGGCGACAAGGATATGTACCTGCTGCACCACGAGGAGATCGAGTCTCTGGCAAAGAACATCCCGGAGGCAAAGCGCATCCGCTTCTTCATGACCTTTGGCCAGAGCTATCTGGACCACATGCGTTGTCTGGAGGACGTGGGCATGCTGTCCACCACCCCTGTCAACTTCAACGGACAGGAGATCGTGCCCATCCAGTTCCTCAAGGCTCTGCTGCCGGACCCCGCCAGCCTTGGCCCCCGTACCAAAGGCAAGACCAACATCGGCTGCATCTTTACCGGCAAAAAGGACGGCAAGGATAAGACCTACTATATCTACAACGTCTGCGACCATCAGGAGTGCTACAAGGAAGTGGGCTCTCAGGCTATCAGCTACACCACCGGCGTGCCCGCCATGTGCGGTGCCCTGATGCTGCTCACCGGCAAGTGGACCACCAAGGGCGTGCACACTGTCGAGGAGTTTGATCCCGATCCGTATCTGGATGCACTGGATAAGTACGGCCTGCCCCGCTCCGAGAGCCATAACCCGGCTCTGGTGGACTGATGCGGGTGCGCGACAGCCGCCCGCCCTTTGCGGGGCTGGCAAACCTGTCCGAGGCGCAGCTGCACCGCCTGCCCACCCCCTGCTATCTGCTGGACGAAGCCCAACTGTGCCGCAACGGCGAGATCCTGCTGGGTGTGCAGCAGCGCACCGGCTGCCGCATCCTGCTGGCGCAGAAGGCTTTTTCCAACTTTAACGTCTACCCGGTGCTGGCACCCTATCTGGCAGGTACCGAGGCCAGCGGCCTGTACGAGAGCCGCTTGGGCAGGGAAGAGCTGCCGGAGAAGGAGAACCATGTGTTCTGCGCCGCCTACCGGACAGATGAGTTTGAGGAATTGCTGCAATACGCCGACCACATCGTGTTCAACTCGCCCAGCCAGCTGGCAAAGTTCGGCCCGGCGGCAAAGGCGGCGGGCAAAAGCATCGGTCTGCGCATCAACCCGGAGTGCTCCACGCAGGAGGGTCATGAAATTTACGACCCCTGCGCCCCCGGCAGCCGTCTGGGCACCACCCGTGCTCAGTGGGACGCCGCTGTGGCAGCGCACCCGGAGCTGCCCGCCCTGTTGGACGGTCTGCACTTCCATACCCTGTGCGAGCAGGACGCCGATGCGCTGGCGGTAACGCTGGCCGCAGTGGAGAAAAAGTTTGCCGACCTGCTGCCCAGAATGCAGTGGCTCAATTTCGGCGGGGGACACCACATCACCCGCCCGGGCTATGCCCTTGCTACGCTGGAAAACTGCATCCTCTCGGTGCGGCAGAAGTACGGCGTACAGGTGTATTTGGAGCCCGGCGAGGCTTGGGCGCTGAATGCAGGCTATCTGGTCACTACCGTGCTGGACACCCTGCGCAACGGGGATACCAGTCTTGCCATTCTGGATATGTCCGCAGCCTGCCACACCCCGGATGTCATCGAGATGCCCTACCGCCCGCCGCTGCTGGACGCCGGCGAGGCAGGAGAGAAGGCGCACACCGTCCGGCTGGGCGGCCCCACCTGCCTTGCGGGGGATATCATCGGGGATTACAGCTTTGACACCCCCCTTGCCGAGGGCGATAAGCTCATTTTCGGCGATATGGCCATCTACACCACCTGCAAGAACAACACCTTCAATGGGATGCCCCTGCCGCCTATCTGGCTGCTGGGCGCAGACGGCAATTGCCGGGAGCTGGTGCACTTTGGCTATCAGGACTTCAAAATGCGCTTGGGCGCACAGTAAAATAAAAAGCGTTTGTCACGGCCTGCGGGCTGCGACAAACGCTTTTTTCATGAAAGGGGACGTAAGGTGAACGGCAGATAAAACAAAAAAGCACCACACGTTTCCGTGTAGTGCTTTCATTCTGGTGGAGATTACCGGGCCGATTCTGATCACGGTGACCCTCTTGCAGTCCATGCACGGCGCTCTCCCAGCTGAGCTAAACCCTCACTCGTTTGGCGTCAACAAAAAAGCACCACACATTTCTGTGTAGTGCTTTTTGTTTCTGGTGGAGATTACCGGGATCGAACCGGTGACCTCTTGCATGCCATGCAAGCGCTCTCCCGAACCATGCGGTTACACACCCCACACAAAGCTGTGGGGATGGATGGCGATTCACGTTAAAACAATGGATTTCAGGAGAAAATGGCAATGATGAAACTTTTGAGCTGTAATTTTAACATGGATACCAACCGGGTAGAGGCAAAATTTGCAGATGGCGTTGTGCTTGCCATCGACTGCCTTGCCATTGAGGACGAATACGGCAATACCCCTGCACAGCGGGCAGAACTGGACTGGCTGCTGTACAACAAACCTCTGGAGTATGCACAGCTTGTGCTGAGTGGCGAGATAGAACACTACCTCTCCCTTGGCTGCGACCATGGCAGGCTGGAAGATTAAGATTCCCATAAAGAACACGATGCCTACCGGTTTGTGGATTTCCGTAAACCAGTGGGCATCGTTCTGGCATCAGAGTAATGGAGCCGTATAGGAGAAAAGACAATTATATTTTTAATTTTTGATTGACGGCAATCTTATTACAGAGTATACTAACAATAGTTTGTTTCTCATAATTTTCATCAAGAAAGCAAACGAATTTTTAGAAGGATGTGAGATTTTCATGTATTGTCCAAATTGCGGCAAGGAAAATTCCTCGGAAGACAGGTACTGTATCTATTGCGGCTCAGAATTGATTGACAACCAGAATTTTCCAGAAACTTCTGAAGTCGATTGGAAATATGTGTGGCAACAGATTCAGAGCGTTACCAAATCCCTCTGCAAAAAGATCCAGCGTTTTTTCAAGCGTCATCCTAAAATCGCGTTCCCTGTTTTGGCAGCCGTTGGTTGCTTTTTGGCTCTGTCCATTGCAAATGCGACCGTTCTTTCCGGAGAAAGTGTTGCCCGGAGATATTTTAAGGCGTTGATGAATAACGACAGCCGTGCTGTATATGCTTGCCTGGATCTTCCGGAAAGCCAGTTTGTAAATGCGTCCGAATTTGATAAGTTCTTCCGGTCTCTGGGATATCAGGCTCATAATATTGGTGATTATGAGATTAAGGAGTATACTACTTCTTCCATAGAATCTGATATCACATCAAATTACTATATCACCTATTATGTGCGAGGGGACTCTTCTACGCACAGCACCTCTGTAGAGGTCGTCAATGTTCCTCTTTTCTTTGGTCTTATCAACCGTTATAAAGTTCTTTCGGACTATATTTCCTCTGATTTCGGAGTGATTGTTCCGGCAGGCTCGACAGTCTCTGTCGATGGCATTATCCTAGACGGTTCGACAGCTTATGAAAATTACGACCGCTATTCTATTCCATCGTTGTTCTGTACGGGGCATGATATCGCAGTGTCAAACTCTCTTGGCTCCGCAGAAGACAGCTTTGTCCCTTCGCCGGGGTACGGAGACAGCTATACGGTCTATGCTGTAAACTACAATGCAGATACAGTGAATGCTGTCTATGCACAGGCGCAGAACCAGCTGAATTCTATTCTTACAGCGGCAATCGCTCGGCAGGATTTCCCTGCTGATATCGTAAAGTCCGGTGACGCTGACAACAATGTGGCAGACCGTTTCTCTGATTTGAAATCCCGTCTTTATGATACGAGCAACAATACTGGCTTTACAAATATTCAGGTCACTGCTACCACTGATCAATCCTCTCAGCAGGTGTTTGATGCATCTACGATCCAGTATAACTGTACTATGAGGTTTGATTATTCTTATGCGCGCCGTTGGCAGAATTACTGGAGCGGTGAGACTGGAATAGATAATGGCACCAGCTATGGTCAGGCAGCGTTTACTTATGTGTATGAAGATGGAGTATGGGCACTGGAAAGCATCAGCTTCCAGATGTAAAAGTTAAAGGAGTGTTGATCATGCCTTATTGTACAAGATGCGGAAAACCCATTCAGGAGGGTGAACGGTGCAGCTGCACGAAAAAAAATGGCCTAAATTTCAAATTCTCTTCTGATTCCACAGCGGGTTCCCTTTCCTTTGGTTCTGCTGGCCGGAATCCGGATGTTCAGTATGAGCGCGGACAGAAAATTGTGCCGGATAATATTGCTCCTAATGAGAGTGAAATTCCGGTGCGCCAGTATAATTTGTGTGTCATGCGTTCTCGAATCAAGGGTGCCCGAGCAGAGGGACGTCTGCAGCTAACGAATAAGCGAATTCTTTTTCGGGCAAAAGGAACAGCTCCAGTAGGAGAAACAACGATCCAGCATGAGTTCTCCATTGATGAAGTTGCCGGTTTCCAGATTGTACGCAATTTTCGCTTCAGCATTCTGGATCTTCTGCTAATTTTTGCGCTCAGTGTTGCAATCGGTTATATCGGAGTTGGTTTTGGCGGTTTTCTGGGCAGAACACTGAAAGCGTTTGGTCAGCTTCTCGTCTATGTTCTGGCTCTTGCTGTGGCTGTGCCTGCGTTTGTATGGATGCCGCGGGAACAGTATGCTGGCAAATGTGTTTTCCTGTCCGCCAGTGTAGGTTTGTTTACTGTGTTAAGAGAAATGATTTATTTCAAGAGCAGCTTTCTGACTGTTCTTAGCCAAATCTTTATCTATGTCCCCTATCTTATTTTTGGTGTCCTGCTGGCCGCCTGTGTCTTTGCGTTTGCGTTCAAACCGAACATGGAGTTTCTTGTCCGCACCAAAACAGGCGAGGCCGTTATTCCCATCCGCTGCGAAAAGACTGGTTTTGCTGCGCTTGGCAATGTCATCGATGCGCAGTATATGGGATATAACGAGGTTCTGCCTACTGACGAGACAGAAAAAGCAATCCGCGAAATTGGTGCCATCATCAATGATATCCAAAAACTTGGTGATTATGGCATTGCCAAATGGAAAACGGAGTGACTTTTGTCTGTCTGTGTAAAAAAAGATTATTATCTGATTTTTAAGGGTCTCTTTGCAAGAAGAGACCCATTTTTGACAGGAGATTTCTATGGTCAAGTTTGAAGAAGGGCTTGCGGTTGCAAAAAATCACTATTCAAAAACCGGCGAAATAGTCACAGGCGCATGGAACCATCCGGAAATGTGGATCTTCTATGGCTGTATTGGGGATGGGCGCAGAAAGGCAGGCGGACACTATATCTGCATCAATAAAATGACCGGTGCGGTCAGCTTTATTTCCCTGCCCAGCAAGGAAGGATTTAGGATTCTTGATGAAGCGGCCTTTATCCATCCGTGACGCTTTTCTTTTTGGAACTGGTAAAGGATGTTGATATCATATGAGAATTGAAGATCTTGGGCGAGTCCGCTTTCCGGAAAGTATGGAAGAGGCTCTTTCTAAAATCAATCCAAACGGGCATGATGAGGTAAACGATGCCAATTTTGCATGGTCTGGAAACTGCACGCACTGTGTGCCCGCCTACGAACTGCGGAAACGTGGCTATGATGTCAGCGCGTTGTCGTACACGGATGACCCGAATGGCCTGTCTTATGACCCGTTTGATGCATGGGAAGACCCTATTATCCACAAAACTCCCGGCAGCGGCCGCGAGGCAATCGAACGGGCAATGGCATCTTACGGCGATGGGGCCCGTGTGGAAATAGATGTCGGCTGGGCCACTTCTGATGGTAGTGGATTTGATGGACATGTTTTCGTGGCAGAGCAGCGCGATGGAAAGACTTACTTTATCGATCCTCAAAATGGAGACGCTGATGTTAGTTGGTATTTTGATCACGTCCAGCCGGGAGCGACCCGTTTTGCTCGAATCGATAACCTGACACCAAGCGACCGAATCGCTGAATGTTGCGCAAATTCTCAGGCAAATGCCATAAACTATGACGCGGCAGGAAATAAGATTGGTAATTGTTCTGCAACGATTCCGGCAGAGGATATCGATATGTCCACGGCTCGAGGGCTTCCTTCCACTCACTTCTGGAACCGGCGTGCCAGCGAAAAACAATTTTGGGAAAATCACGGTGCCAATAAAGATTTTTATCTGGATCAGGCCAGAGGACTTCCAGCGGTACAGTCCATGTTGGCCGAGGGAAAAAGTCCGGCACAGATCCGAGCGGAGCACCCTAATCTAGGAAACACACTGGATGCGTACTATAATCCAAACAATATGATTCAGGTCAATCGGGACGCAAACGGAAATATGTCCTTTTTGGATGACGGTAAACATCGTGTCCTTGCGGCAAAGGAGCTGGGACTGAAAGTGCCTGTCCAGATCGCCAATGATCAGGCACCCAGCAACGTGCAGTCTGCCGCGCCTGTAGGCAAGTCGGCAGCGCAGATTCGGGGAGAACGTTTTCAGGATAGTCTTTTGTCATTCCCTTCTCAGACAGCCTCCAATGCGGCCTCAAATTCCGCCGATTCGGATAGCCGACCGGGTGTTCCTGAGCGGGAAAGAGATATCGTTGCAGAGCGCCAATCCGATGGATGGGAGCGTGGAGCCGCGCTCCAGAAACCTACAGCTTCGGCAAACAGGGAGTTACATGGCAGAACTTCTGAAACGGGAGAAAATTTAAGAGGCAACTATACTGTTGTTGATCCAAACACAGGAACAGTAACGTCCAATGGCAATCTTGAAATTACAAAGGGAAATCACAAAGGAATGCCTTCCCGAACGAGCGCCTACCTTCCTGGCGATGAGCGAGGCCATATTCAGGCATCTTCTCTTGGAGGAAGTAATGACCCTAGCAATATTGTCCCTCAGCACCACGATGTGAACCGCTATGGATGGCGGGGTATGGAGCGCGGCGAAACGGATGCCTTGAAAAATGGAGCGTCTATCGACAGTACGAAAATCGCTTATGTGGATGGAAAGTCCGGAGACCGCCCCTCGGCTTTTATGGTCAATGACAAAATTACATATCCGGATGGTCATACCGAAAATGTTCATCTTTCTTTTTCAAACGAAAGTTACGCCGATCAAGCGGAGGAGGAACGAATCGTTGCCTCTCTGGGAGATGAAATCTATGATGCCCCTAATCCGGATGCTGCCAGAGAATCAATGTCGCCAGAAGAATATAAGGCTCTGATGGAAGAAGCTGATCAAGTGGACTTTGATATCCGAGACGAATATGCACCTGCTGATTATAGTGGATTGCCTCCCTCGGCAAGGGAAGATAATAACGAGGATAAAAAGTCTGACCAGACAGAAGATGACCGTAAGCGAGAGGAGTCCGAGGACACCGAAGAAGCTGATGAGGACGAGGAACCCGAGGACGCCGAAGAGAACGGTGAGAACGAGGAACCCGAGGATGCTGAAGAAACCGGCGAGGGCGAGAATCCCGAGGATGCCGAAGAGAACGGCGAGGACGAGGAATCCGAGGACACTGAAGAGAACGGCGAGGACGAGGAATCCGAGGACACCGAAGAGAACGGTGAAGACGAGAACCCCGAAGACACCGAAGAGAACGGTGAGGACGAGAATCCTAAGGACACCGAAGAGAACGGTGAGGACGAGAATCCTAAGGACGCCGAAGAAACCGGCGAAGACGAGAATCCCGAGGACGCCGAAGAGGCCACCGAAGGCAAGGCGTCTGATAAAGATCAAATCGATGACGAAGAACAAGACCCTGACGATGATGAAACAGACGACAAAAACAGAGAGGATGAAAACGGAATCGAAGATGCAGATGACCCGCAGGATGAAGAGAATGAGTCCAACGGAATCGAAGACGGCTCTTCCGATGATGATGCGGCGGCGATGAGTGCGGAAGAAAATGGCATCTCTGATACGCCCGAGGATTCTCCCTCTCAAGCCAGCGATAACGGCATTTCGGATGACGATTCAGGTCAAACTCCAGCTTCCAAAGAGGACAACGGGATTTCCGATGGAGACAGTGTGCCTGATGCTTCTAATGATCAAGACAATGGTATTTCGGGTGAGGATCCCGCGTCTTCTGGTAGCGCGGAAGCTCCGGCAGAATCAAGCTCGCAAGATAATGGAATCAGTCAATAATAAGGAGGCGGTTGCAAGTGGAACTGATGAAAAAAATAGAAGTATTTGATGGTCGATTGCTTCACGATAAACCAGTACCCTATCCGGTTGGCCCTGTGAAATGTACTTTGCGTGGAGATGGAAGCAGCGCAGGGCAAGTCATCAATTTGGATGAAAATCTGCTCAGCCGGCACATTATGCTTCTGGGAGGTATTGGTACTGGTAAGACGAACACGATCAATCAGCTGCTGAATCAACTGCTGAACAATCTCACAACGGAAGATATTGTGATAATCTTCGATACGAAAGGAGACTTTTATCGGGAATTCTACTCGCCCGGAGATGTTGTTATCAGCAATGACGGTACAGCTACTGGTCCGAACGGCCCGGACTACTGGAATATCTATAATGAAATTGAGCACGATGAGCATATGGAAGAAAATATCATCGAAATTGCAAATGCGCTCTTCCGAGAAAAAATCGAAAAAACAAATCAGCCGTTCTTTCCAAATGCAGCTAAAGATATTTTTTCAGCTGTATTGGCGCATTTTATCGACTACGGAAAAGAAGACCTCATGAACAATGAACATCTCAAAGATTTTCTGGACAGCACACCGTCTTCTGACCTGCGCAGGTTGCTGAATATGCGTAAGTCTACACGATCTATGGTAAGTTATATTGCGGACGATTCTTCTGCACAGACGCAGGGCGTTTTGTCAGAGATGCAGCAGGCCGTGCGGGAGATGTTCATCGGAAACTTCAAAAAGAAAGGAACGCTTTCTCTCCGTCAGCTTGTACGTGCAAAAGGTGGGCGCTGCGTTTTTATTGAGTATGATTTGGGCATTGGTTCTATGCTGGCTCCCATTTACAGCCTGATGTTTGATTTGGCAATCAAAGAAGCACTCTGCCGCAAAAAGAGTGCAGGAAGCGTCTATTTTATCACGGACGAGTTCAGTCTTCTGCCTAATCTGCGTCATGTGGATGACGCTGTTAACTTTGGACGTAGTTTGGGCATCAAGTTTCTGATTGGTTATCAGAATATCGAGCAGATCGCTGATATCTATGGTGAAGCTCGTGCACACAGTCTGCTATCTGGTTTCCTGACGGGCATCTTTTTTCGATGCAACGATGCAGGTTCTGTCCGGTATATTAAAGAATTCTTTGGACAGAACCGAAAGAAAGAGGTGTTTATGTCAGCGGTGCAGGGACGCGGCATCTCTGAACAGATACGGGATGCCTACGTTGTAGAAGACTGGGATATTTCGCGTCTGGGGTTAGGCGATGCCATTGTTGGGCTCCCCGGTGCGGAACCGTTCCGATTCCATTTTGCACGAGCCTGAATCATACGGAAGGTTATTTTTAAGGAAGTATGTTATGAAAGTATGTCAATATTGCGGCACTTCTGCACGTTTGGATGAACAAAAATTCTGTGCTAAATGTGGCAGGCCATTTGAAACGAATGAATCTGAAGCTCCCGAAACTCCTGTGAGAGTTCGTGTTCCGAAACAGCCTCAGGAGAGTAAAACCGAGGAAAAGAGCGAAAATGTTCCTGCGCGGAGGAAGGTTGCGGAGCCAAAGCCCGAAGTCCCGGCTGAGCCTGCCGCCGCACCTGCTCGACGCAAAACGGTTCGACCTGAACCGAAAAAGCCCGTTGGAATTCCGCCTCTGGAACCTATACCGGTGCTTCCTGTTCAGCCTGAAACACCGGCCTCGAAATCTTCTCAGCCTGAAAATATCCCGTCGCTTCCTGCCGAAGAAGTGCAGAACGCCCCGGCAGAATCTTTCTTTCAAACACGACCGGAACCCGAGGCTTCATCCGAGACTTTACCGGATACTCCGGCTGATTTGGTGGATGCCGTTTCGGAAATGCCGATTTCTCAGTCAAAAAAAGGCCCACCAAAGGTTTTTCTGGTTCTGCTTGTTATTATCTTTGCAGCTGCATTGCTCGGCGGCTTTTTCCTCTGGAAAAAAATCGCGCTGAGCAAAAATGCGACCGTTGGAGGCATTTCTTATAGCATTGCAGATACCGCCAGTCTTTCCGTTGAATCTCCTTCGGATGAAGATTGGAACAACCTGTGCAGGTTGTCTGGTCTGACCAGTCTAACGATTACTGGAAATATCGATTTGGACGCCAGAAAGCTGAATGAATTGAGCACGCTGCAGGCGTTGACGGAGCTTTCTATTGACGGTGCTGTTTTTCCGGACGGGCTTTCTTCGCTGGCGTCCCTTTCAGCGTTGGAATCCCTCTCCCTGACAAACTGTCAGTTGAGCAGCAGCCAGTGCGATGGTGTGAGCTGGCCCGTCTCTCTTCGCAAATTGGACCTTTCGGGGAATGGCCTGACCGATATTTCTTTCCTCCGAAATTGTACATATCTGGAAGAGCTTTTTTTGGACGAAAATAAAATCATTGATTATACTCCTGTTGCCGCTTTGACCGGTCTGACGACACTTGGCGTAGACCAATGTCAGGTTCAGGCGGTTAACAGCTTGCCTGTGCTGAAAAAGTTGCTCGTAAATGGTCAGGAAATCGAGGAACCCGCAGCATATCTGGCGGAGCTGAGTTCGATGACAGAGTCGTATCAGAACATTATCAGTCTGTTCGAGGCTGGTGACTTCGATGCGCTAACGACTGTATTACAGCAGCTCGAGACTGCTGGTTCTCTGGATGAAAATGTATTGACTTACGCAAATGGTTGGCTGATGACCAATAGCTCAGAATGGGATATTATCCGGGCAAGTCTGCCGAGCGGTTCGCAGATGCTTGTATCCGATGGCAACGGTCTCTATTATGGTCAGATGAACAACGGAAAGCGTTTTGGAAACGGTATTCAGCTGTTTGCCGTAAATCATAGTATTTACAGTGGCTCGTGGAATAATGATCTTCCCAACGGCATGGGTACTTACCGTAAAACAATTGCAGACGGAACCGTTCTTGAATTTTCTGGCAACTATACGGATGGCTATGAGAATGGTACTATGACTTTCACAGCCGCAAGTGATTCAGGGACTCAGTCTGGTAGCTACACTGCTGTTAACGGAACTCGCACGACGGTGGAGCAGATTAGCGATAATCAGGTTGCATTTATCCGGTTCGACACGATTTACTGGTACGACGCTTCTCCTGACGGCCACGGTGTAGCGATTGCTTCCATTCCGTATCAGGAAGAGAAGGTTATTCAAATTTCGCCAAAAGCAGAACCTGCTCCTTCGAATAGCAAAAATGGCTCCGGTAACAAGAACTCCAGCGGAGCAGAAAGCACGCCCCCTTCTGCACCTCAACCCAGTGCGCCGACCGAAAGCTCTTCTGCAAGCAGTTCAACCGCAGATAGCTCGAATCCATGGAACATGACCCCGGAAGATGCTTTGAAAAAAATTCAGGATGGTGTACAAACTGCTTCTGATATCTACCATGCAGCAAAAGAAATCTATGATATGTTCAACTAATCCTGTGGAGAAATTTCAGGAGAATAAATTATGAAAATATGTGCTTATTGTCACACGCCTGCGCGATTTGAAAATCAGAGATTCTGCTCTGTATGTGGCAAATCTTTTGACTCTGAAAAAGAATCTCATGAGAATAACACGGCATCACCGGAGCCTCCCGCAGAAGAGCCTGTCCCTGCAACACCTGTCCGGAGGCAGCAACATCCAACACCTGTAGAAATGCCAAAACTGTCGTTAGATCTCGAGCCTACCAAAGAAACAAATACGCCCACCCAGAGCGTTTGTGAAGAGGGGCAATCTCCGGAAGTAGTACGTCAGCCAACTCGTAATATGCCTGCATATACTCCCCCTTCAAAGGAAAAGGAAGGACCTACTCCTGTGACTGCGCCCAAGCCCGAAACAGGAGAAAAGAATCCTCCGAAGGAAACTGCTTCTAAGCCATCAAAAGCAGAAACGCCCCGACCTGTCCGTCCTCATAATTGGTGGGTTATTCTTGTTATTGTGCTTGTTGTGCTTTTGCTGGGAGGTTTTGCGTTTGTGTTCCTTAACAGCAAGCCTTCGGAACAAAATCCCTCTGCACCTTCTGTGGCCGATGTTTCCGCAGCATCGGCCGCGCAGGCAGAAAGCAGCATTTCTTCCAGTGAAACTGCCCTGCCTGAATCGCGGCCGGATGCTTCTTCTGCCGCTTCCACCACAGTTTCTGCTACGTCTGAGGCAGAAAGCAGCGCTCCGGAAGTCGTACTGGATTCCACCCAGAATATCCGGGTAGAAGCCTCGGGAAATACTGCAGTTCTCACACTGCAGCACTATCAGGATGGACAGTGGATTCAGGACTTTCAGACAGCTGCATTTATCGGCTCCAACGGTATTACTGAGCACAAGACGGAGGGAGACCATAAGACTCCGGCGGGGACATTCCCTATCTGCTTTGCGTTCTCTAATACGACGCAGAATACAAAACTTCCTTTTATCAAGATCAACGAGGACAGTGTCTGGGTCTGTGACTCGAGCTCGGCCTTCTACAATACCCTTCAGTCTCGTTCCAATGTGTCCCGTGATTGGGCTGATAAAGGAGGCTGTGAGAATATGTATGTGAAATTCTCGAAGAAATCCTCGACTGCCTGTATCTGCTTTGGATTCAACGGCGATGGACAAACCGCGCATAGCGCTTCGGCAAATGGAGGCTCTGTACTTTTCCTTGATGGAGTTGGACCTAACGGAAAAATGGACTCTGGCTATGGGGATATCAAGATTTCCAGTGATGCAATGAGTACCATTTTAGGACTTCTTGACCCGACAATGAATCCGAAGATTACGATCGTAGCCGCCTAATAGGAAACAATTTTACCTGTTTAGGTGAACATACTGTAAGCTGGAGTTTTGTAAAGCGATACCATCGAGCAGCCTGCATCCAGCGGATGCGGTTCACGGGTTTGGGTGTTCCCAACAAGCATTTTGCGAAGCAAAAATGGTGTTTGTATATACAGACACACTGCTTGCGGGCGCTATGAAGCCTCTCAATGCACCCTCCAAATTTGAAAAACATTTTGCAACCGAGACCGTCCGTTTTCAAGTTCAACTTGAAGCGGGCGGTTATTTTTCTGCACAAAAATTTTCGAGTTTGCAACCGCCGCAAGCAGGGCGAGCCGATACCACCTCGCAATTTTTGAATCCGATTTTTTCAAATCCAAATTCAAAAACACTTGTTGAGCTTCGCTCAAATCCGATGTTCAGCACAAGAATGCGCTAGTTCTGCATCTTAACGGACGCTGAATAAGTGAATTTTCTTAGAAAAACGTGCTTTATAAAATTGTCGTTGATTCATTCAATATCGCATCAAAACCGGAACTATTACTTCCGGTTTTGAAGGTGAAAAGCGGAAGTATCACTTCCTAAAAATTTGAGTGTTATTGTGGTATGCTCTATTCGGAGACGTTCACCGAACCGAACCTACTGTGTCCGGTTTACTCCCTCAAAACCGGACCTGTCAGGTCCTAAAAATTCTTTTGAAAGTGTGATAAGCTACCAGCAAGACACCAATTGAACCTTGAAAACCGCATGACCGTCTGCATGGGATACCCGGCCATGACCCCCAAGTGGGAGAGCCGGAAAACGCCGCCGGAAGGGGGGCAGGAACACCATGCAGAGAGAACGGCACCCAAAATTTGAAATCACGTTGATACGCAAAACCGGAACCAGCAGTTCCGATTTTGCCTTGAAATTCACTTCATGTTTTTAAAAACCGGAACTACCAGTTTCTAAAAATAAAACTTACGATGTGATATGATTTTTTCAATGGTTTGCAGTAAAAAAGCGGAAGCATTACTTCCGCTTTTTTACAACCCAAAACCGGAGGTACGACCTCCTAAAAATTCTTCTATGAATGTGTTAATCTAGTTTCACCCCCCCTATTGAACCTTGAAAACCGCATGACCGTCTGCATGGGATACCCAGCCATGACCCCCAAATGGGAGAGCCGGAAAACGCCGCCGGAAGGGGGTAGGAAACCCGTGCAGAGAGAACGGCGTAAGAACAATGATATTCTATTTCATTTCAGAAAGGATGGTTTGCCTAAGACAAAACTGAGCCAGCTTAAAATCGATCCGGAGTTCCAGAATCAAATCAACCCTCCGTCGTTTGAGGAAACCCACCAACTGGAAATGAACATCCTCAAAGAAGAACGTGTACTGAATCCGATCATCACGTGGAACGGCTATATTGTGGATGGACATACACGCTATCAAGTCCTTCGGAAATATCCGTTCATTCCATTTGAAGTCATCGAAAAAGAATTTGCTAACCGCTATGAAGCACTCGTATGGATCTGTAAAAATCAGCTTGGGCGGCGAAACCTGACCCCGGAACAGAAAAAGTTCTTGATTGGAAAGCAGGCAAAAGCGGAAAAGCAAGTCAAAGCGTTTCACGGCAATCAGTATACTTTGGCATCTGAAAGTGGTCTGGTTCAAAATGAACCAGACCGCACAAAGCACGGTTCACGGTCGAAGGTCGCTGCGGAACATGGAACATCCGAAAGTTATGTTTACCGTGCAGAGCAATTTGCAAAAGGTGTAGAAGCAGCGGAAGAAGCAGTACCCGGAGCGCAGGAAGAAATCCTGAGCGGAAAGATCCGGGCAACCGATCGTGAAATTTCCTCGATTGCAAAGGTTCCAAAGGAAAAGCGTCCCGAAGTTGTGGCAGAGCTGCGTAAGCCTAAAGCCGAACGGGATTCCAGTATAACGGATTCGTATTCTTCGCCTTCAAAGGACAATGAGTTTGTAACGACCTTCAAGCAAGACATTCAGGGGCATAAGAAAGGACTCAACAAGGAAGAAAAACAGAATCTCAAGGATGCCGTCAAGAGCATTTATTCACCTCGCCGTTTGGCAGATGGCGAAGCCATGATGTGTGAGATTCAGGGCGCGCAGGAGGATTTTGTCCGGCGGTGGGAAATGTGCTTTCGTGAATACCCGGATATTCTTACCGAACCGAAAAACAATGAGAAGCTGCTGATTTTTATTGACCGTGCCAGCCGGTATCTTCAGAACGTAAAAAAACGCTTGAACAGCGGTGGAAACCAGCAATCTCAATGCTAACGCTGGATTCTCCGAAGATCACTGCCTGCACATTTATCAGGGCAAGATTCGCCCGGAGTAACTCGAAATTCCATTTAGGCTTTTCGTGCCGGGCATCTTGATGGGGATTCTGCTCCCCATACCCTCATGCAGAACCGTCTGTTTCTACTGATTGGCTCGATGAAATTCATCTCCCAGCCACGATGCTCTGCCTCGTGGGTCTATGTGAATTTTTGAAAATTTCAAAAAATTGTATATGAAACCGCCCTTGCGGATTCCTATTTGTGAGAAAGCAAAAAATCTGTAAAGTTTTTGAAAGTACCTTGCGAAACGGGCTTTCTCCAATTCTATGATTGAAAACCCGTGTTCCTTGACAACCGAATAGTCAGCTGCAAGCCACTATGACTTTCCGGGGAAGTTCCGCCACGACAAGAGCGCACCAAAGGAAGTCGGAACGCCGGAGTAGATTGGGCAGGAACAGCTTGCGGAGAGACCGACAGCAAAAAGCCGGACAAGCAGACCACAGGGATTTGCAAATCTCTGTTGACTGGTTGTTCGGTGCAGGGTGTGGGATGCAGTCCCACGCTTTCCCGATGATGCCCTGCATCTCGGCTGCTCACCATTTTTATGGGGAGCCAAATCTGAAAATTGTAGATTTTCAGATTTCATCGAGGGACTGGGGAGCGAAATCTCCAGCAAGGTCGCCGTCGGCCAAAATCACGAAAGTGAGTTTTGAGGCGACACGGGCGAATCTTGCGCTTGTAATTCTCGAACCCCTAAAGCACCATGATAGGACGTAAAAATTGGAGGTGAAGATTATTTCAGACTATTTGAAACCCAATATGCCATTGCCGCAGTATCTGCCCTATGCCCGGTTTCTTCTAAATACCGATTTAAGCCACACTGCAAAACTGCTCTACACGCTGCTGCTCGACCGTGCGACACTCTCACAGAAAAACAACTGGGTGGACGAGCAGGGGCGCATTTATGTGATCTATCCGCTTTCCAATCTGGCGAAGGATTTGGGTTGCTGCGTTTCCAGCGTAACACGCTCTTTTGCTGAACTGGAAAAAGCGGAACTTGCCGAGCAGGTGCGCTACGGCTTTTCCACACCCAGCCACATCTTGCTCAAAGTTCCGCATACTGTGCAGAATTGCGCAGTCACAGTATGCACCAGCGCACAGCATGAGTGTGCAGAAACGCACAGTATGATCATGCAAAAATGCACACCTAACCAACGTAACAAGAACAACCTGAAAGATAACCACCTGATAAAAACAACAGATGCTTATTTGACCTTTGGAGAATATCAAAATGTCTTTCTGACGGAAAAAGAGTACAATCAGCTCAAAGCCGATTTCTCCGGGCTGGATGATCTGATCGAGCAGCTTTCAGCTTATATCCAGTCTACCGGAAGAAAGTACGCCGACCATGCTGCAACGCTGCGTATCTGGGCAAAGCGGCAGCAATCAGAGAAAAAGACAGCACCGGGTATCCCGGAATACACCTTTGCGGAAGGAGAAAGCCTATAAAAACGATTGAGAAGATTTTGGAACAATCTGTTTCCAGTATGCCTGAAAACGCAATGGATTATTATGGGGCAGTTGGTTTGCTCTACTGCGGCAAGTGCCAAACGCCCAAGGAAGCCTTCTTTGCCAAAGGTCTTGTCCTGATGGGAAAGAACAAGCATCCGGTAGAATGTGCCTGTCACAAGGCTGAACGGGAACAACAGGAAACAGCTATTAAGGAACGGAAGCACCTCGACCTTGTGCGGCGGCTGAAAGCAGACGGCTTTTCTGATTTCGCTATGCTGGACTGGACATTCGCAAACGACAACGGGCACTGCCCACAGATGCACCATGCACACCGCTATGTGGAGCAGTGGCAGACTATGCACACAGAGAACATCGGACTGCTTTTCTGGGGCGGCGTTGGCACGGGCAAGAGTTTCCTTGCCGGGTGCATTGCGAACGCTCTGATGGCTCAGGAAGTGCCTGTGCGCATGACGAACTTTGCACACATCCTGAACGAACTGAACAACAACTTTTCCGGGCGGAATGAGGTCGTGGACAGGCTGTGCTGCTATCCGCTGCTCATCATTGACGATTTTGGAATGGAACGTGGCACGGAGTATGCACTGGAACAGATTTACAACATCATAGACAGCCGTTACCGCAGCCGGAAGCCCCTGATCGTCACGACCAATCTGACACTGGACGATATTCGGCATCCGCAGGATACCGCCCACGCCCGCATCTACGACCGCCTGCTGGAAATGTGCGTTCCCGTCTCCTGCATCGGGGTCAGCTTCCGCAAGGAAACAACACAGGAAAAACTGGAACGATTGAAAGAACTGATTGGATGATCGGCACATGAATCAAAAAGAAACAGAATAATAAAGGAACAGTGATGCAATGACAGAAAAGTTTTCTCAGCTCGCAACCAACATCCCCTTGGACAACGACCCCAATAAGCAGTATCTGGTGATCAACGGTTATCCGGTCGTTCTCAGCTTTGCTAAGGAAGCCAACACCGAAACCTTTGAGCGCATCCGTGACATCCTGCTTGCAACAAGTTATACGAAGAAAGCAAGCTGAAAGGTATGGACGAAACACACGTTATACGCTATACTGGAGATGGAAGCGGTGTTCGGGTCAACCAGGGAACTGCTCCCAAATGTTCTTTGACAACCGAATCATCATTCATCTCACTGAAAGAAAGTGAGAATATTTATGACGAATAATCGTGTATGCTGTCTGTACCGCGTTTCCACCGATAAGCAGGTGGATTTCAACTCGAATCATGAAGCAGACCTTCCTATGCAGCGCAAGGCGTGTCACAAATTTGCCGAAGCGAAGGGCTGGGTCATCGTCCATGAAGAACAGGAAGAGGGCGTGTCTGGCCACAAAGTCCGTGCCGCCGCCCGCGACAAGCTGCAAATCATCAAGGACTATGCCCGGAAGGGAAAGTTCGATATCCTGCTGGTGTTCATGTTTGACCGCATTGGTCGTATCGCAGATGAAACTCCCTTTGTTGTGGAATGGTTTGTACGGAACGGCATCCGGGTATGGAGTACCCAAGAGGGGGAGCAGCGTTTCGACAACCACGCCGACAAACTGCTGAACTATATCCGGTTCTGGCAGGCAGACGGCGAAAGCGAAAAAACCTCTGTTCGTACCCGCACCAGTCTGCGCCAGCTTGTAGAAGAAGGTCACTTCAAGGGCGGAAATGCGCCTTATGGCTATGACCTTGTACGGAATGGGCGTATCAACAAGCGTAAGCACGAACTGTATGAGCTGCATATCAACGAGCAGGAAGCTGCCGTAGTGCGGATTGTCTTTGACAAATATGTGTATGAGGGCTACGGCCCGCAGCACATTGCTACCTATCTGAACAATTCTGGCTATCGCGCAAGGTCTGGAAAGTGCTGGCACCCATCCAGTATTCGGGGGATGGTACAAAACCTGACCTACACCGGCGTTCTCCGCTGTGGGGATGCACGGTCAGAATTGATGCCGGATTTGCAGATTGTCCCGCAGGAACAGTTTGAAAACGCACAGCGCATTCGGAATGAACGCTCTGTGCGCTCAACTGCGGAAGCCGAAAATCGTCTTCCTTTGAACATCCATGGGAAGTCGCTGCTTGCCGGCAACGCTTACTGCGGACACTGCGGTGCAAAGCTGGAACTGACCAGCAGCCGTAAATGGCGAAAAATGGCAGATGGATTGTTAGACGATACGCTGCGTATTCGCTATACCTGTTACGGAAAGCTCCGCAAGCAGACCAACTGCACCGGGCAGACGGGATATACCGTCCACATTCTGGATGAGATCATTGATAAAGCTGTCCGCCAGATTTTCTCCAAGATGAGGGGTATCCCCAAAGAGCAGATCGTTACAAAACGCTATGAAAAAGAGAATGCGGAACGCAAGAATCATCTGCAAGACCTTCAGACACAGCGGAACAAGGCAGAAAAAGACCTGTTCGCACTGAAAACCGAGGTTTTAGCTTGCATCAAAGGTGAAAGCGTGTTACCGAGAGAAACCCTTGCCGAAATGATTACAGCGCAGGAAGAGAAACTCACGGAGCTGGAAAACCTTTGCGAAGCGGCCAGTGAAGAACTGGAGAAAACGGCTGAGCTGATGGATAAAGTGTCGCGGCTGTATGATGAACTGATTTCTTATGCTGACCTGTACGACAGTGCAAATTTTGAAGCGAAGAAGATGATCGTCAACCAGCTCATCCGCAGGGTAGACGTATATCGCGGATACCAGATCAACATCTCGTTCAACTTCGATCTCACTCCTTACATTGAGGGGGAGTGATACGTCCGCCTGCAAAACAGTCGGGCATCGAACAAGCATTTTCAAAAACAACGAAACAGCAAGAATTGGGGGTTGCCGTCCATACGCCTGCAAAATCAGGCATTTGGCTGATTTTCAGTGTGACCTCCAAGAAAGCAAAAAGAAAAGCACCATACTTCCTACGAAGTACAGTGCTTTTTTGGTGGAGAATAGCGGGATCGAACCGCTGACCTCTTGCATGCCATGCAAGCGCTCTCCCGAACGGTATCGAAACACACACCCAGAAAATCGTGTGTGAATGGGTATCATTTTGCGTTATATGGTCAAATACGACAGAAGTCATTGATTTTCTTTGTTTCTCTGTGATACCATTCGTTATGAGCCCAACAGCGTTGCTCTCTTCACCTATGGTGAAGACTCCGACACTTAAAAAACTTTCCAAAAAACACAGCGAGGTGACCATTTTTGAAACGTCGAACTTTTCTTGTCTGCACCGCTGCACTTTTTTGCGGTGCGCTTCTGGCAGTGGGCTGCACTCAAAAAACTTCTCAGCCCGTCCTTCAGCAAATTGAATACTCCAATTTGGCAGATTCGGATACACAGGCTCTTCTTTCCAATCTTTTGCAGAATGCCGGCGTATCCGACCTGCGGATACGGACCTTCTTTGATCATGTTCAGAAGTTCAACAATGCCGTGGACCCGGCATGGCTCACCACAGGTTTTGAAAACGCCAAGCCTTTGGATCTGAAATACGATCCTTACTCCATGCAGGACGCATGGACAGAAAAATACGATACCTTCCCCGGCTGGAACTGTCGGATCACCGCTTGTGGGCTGTTCGGTGATTTTATCACTGTCACGGGCAAGGCAGACCTTGACTCAGCCGAGGACACCCTGTTTATGGACTATGAAACACTGGATTCTGACCCAGAATCCCTTTGCGGCGACGAACGGCAAAAGTTTGATGCGCTGTTCGCCCCGGTCAAAACCACCAATACGACCGATATTCCTACCCATTTGAAAACGATTCAACAAGAATGGAAGAAACGCGGCCTCTCCTTCGTGGAAGATGATAAGATCCGTCTCGTCTCCGTAGTCCTGCACGATCAGTTCTCTGAAACGGACAATTCTCTTATGATCGGTCATGTCGGCGTTATGCTTCCCACATCGGATGCGGTATATTTCGTCGAAAAGGTCGCTTTTCAGGAGCCGTATCGCTTGTTGAAGTTCAAAAATCGAACCGAGTTGAGCGATTATCTGATGCTGAAATACGACAACTCGTGGGGACAGGATACTGCCCACACCTTTATTCTGGAAAATTCAGACCTGATGGACGGCTGGCGCATTCTTGACGAACAGGAAAACGCAAGCTGAAAGTATATTATTCGTTGGAAGCCGTTTATGCTCCCCGATGTAGATATGGGTATCATCCACGCAGGTCAGCCCGAAGTTGGCGAGGGTAAGGGCGCAGCCCGTCTGACCCTGCGCCGCAGTGAGCTGGAAGTGTTCTCCGAAAAAATCCCGCT
>OOAA01000584.1_pt1 | contig 24446 bp, 19 predicted proteins | sample 1671671 | NCBI WGS metagenome assembly OOAA01 (sample SAMN06348180, study PRJEB24527) | human gut metagenome | biome: human gut; feature: ankylosing spondylitis patient; material: feces | host: Homo sapiens | place: China | collected 2015-10 | reverse complement strand
TGATGACCGGCTTATTTATGAACAAGGCTGCGGATGGGTGGAGAGAGCTCAGATACAGAGCGTCTTCAACCGTTGCAAGACTGCCGACGGGAAACCCGGATTTACTGCACGCTACTGGAATAACGTGACTCGTGACGGTGAGCCAGTCACTACTGCCCAAGTGACCACTCCTTTCCATTTCTGTACATCCGGTGCCACGGTTTTTGCTCCGGGTGTGAACCTTACCGACTTCTCGGCTACCTACAACAGCGTATTCACTCCCGACCAGTCGGGAGAGGTGGTCTTTGACATCTATGCTTATGGCTCAGGGAGATTGCGGATAAATGGGGAGGAAGTGAGAGGATTCTCCAATCAGCACGGTGGGCAGAAGAGTGCTTATACTTTGCAGGTACAAGCAGGAAAAACGTATGACGTTGAATTGGATTTTGAATATTTCCGTAGCGATGCACAGCTGAACTTTGACCTTGGATTTAAGAATGAAGTGGATGTGAGGAAATCTGTGGAGCGTGTAAAGGATGCTGATGTCGTGGTCTTTGTGGGAGGAGTCTCTCCGAACCTCGAAGGCGAGGAGATGGGTGTTGAGCTTCCCGGATTCAGAGGAGGCGACCGTACCGATATAGAGTTGCCTGCTGTCCAGCGGGAACTGATTGCCGCTTTGCACCGTGCCGGTAAAAAGGTGGTGTTGGTGAACTGTTCAGGTTCTCCTATCGGCTTGGAGCCGGAAACCGGGAGGTGTGGAGCTATCCTGCAGGCATGGTATCCCGGTCAGGCAGGTGGTACGGCTGTAGCCGAAGTCTTGTTCGGTGATTACAATCCGGCAGGACGCTTGCCGGTCACCTTCTACCGTAATGTGTCACAGCTTCCTGATTTTGAGGATTATAATATGACCGGCCGGACTTACCGTTACATGACCCAGGAACCGCTTTTCCCCTTCGGTCATGGATTGAGCTATACCTCTTTCAGCTATGGCGCTGTGGTGCTTGGTTCGGATAATATAAAGTCCGGTGAGAAATTGAGATTGAGTGTCCCCGTAACCAATACCGGCAAATGTGACGGTGAAGAGGTTGTGCAGGTCTATTTGAAGAAAAACGATGATGTCGAAGGACCGAGCAAGGCATTGCGTGCTTTCAAGCGGGTACATATCCCGGCAGGAAAGACGGTCGATGTAGAGTTTGATTTGGGTGATAAAGAGTTGGTGTGGTGGAATCCGCAAAGCAATGCCATGTGCGTTTCCGAAGGCAGCTATGAACTGATGGTGGGCGGTAGCTCGCAAACTGCTGGTTTGCTGCGCCGGTCTTTTGTCATTCAGCCTTGATACATCACTGACAGAGTCAAAAAAAGTTTTCCGCTTGAGGGTGAGTTATGACCCTCAAGCGGAATTTTTATATACTGGGAATACATGTTCTTAATAATCCTTAATACTATATGTTAACTCCCTTGTTTCTTTGTACTTCTCTAATTTTAATTGATATATTTGTGATATCGTTATGATATCAATTAAATTTATAGAATATGGAAACAAAAGAGTGTAGTTTCAGTGGTTTCAAGATGAATGGCTTTCTGGCCTTGTTCCTTCATTTGGTAGTGCTTACGGCAGTGATAATCTTTGGGTTTATCATTTCTGTGCCTACCTTGATCCTTTCGGTGTGTCTGTGTCTGATATGGTTTATTATGTTTGCCGGCTATATGGAGCTGGAGCCGAACGAGGCGCGTGCTATGGTGTTCTTTGGTAAATATAAAGGGACGTTCAAGGAGACCGGCTTTTTCTGGGTAAACCCTTTCCTTAATAAGAAGAAGCTTTCGCTTCGTGCACGCAACCTGGATGTGGAGCCGATAAAGGTGAACGATAAGATTGGTAATCCTATTCTTATAGGACTGGTATTGGTGTGGAAGCTGAAGGACACCTATAAAGCCATGTTTGAGATTGATTCACAAACAATGGCTGCATCCGCTCCGACAGCGGGTAATGCGAACCAGGTCAGTCTTGGCAATGCGGTGGCCAACCGTATGAATGCGTTCGAGAATTTCGTCATGATACAGAGTGATGCCGCTCTTCGCCAGGTTGCCGGTCAGTATGCCTATGATGATAATGAGGCTGATACGGAAGAGTTGACACTTCGTTCGGGCGGTGAGGAAATCAATGAACAGCTGGAGCAGAAATTGAATGAACGCCTGGCCATGGCAGGTATGGAAGTGGTGGAAGCGCGTATCAACTATCTGGCATATGCGCCCGAAATTGCCGCTGTGATGCTGCGTCGCCAGCAAGCATCTGCCATTATTACGGCACGCGAGAAGATTGTGGAAGGGGCAGTCTCTATGGTAAAAATGGCGCTCCATAAACTTTCTGAAGAAGAAATTGTTGAACTGGACGAAGACAAGAAAGCAGCAATGGTCAGCAATCTGTTGGTAGTGCTTTGTGCGGACGAGGCTGCCCAACCGGTAGTCAATACGGGAACGTTGAACCATTGATAAAGGATACGGATGAAAGAGATGGGAGGCATAGGACGGTGGGCTCTTATACTGCTCTTGCTGGGCAATGTATATGGGGGCTTTGCACAAGATGCGAATACTGCGCGCGCGCAGCACATTTATGAATTGTTTGTGGCAGGGCAAGGTGACAGCATCCATGCGGCATTGAACCGGGAGTTGCAGGAGAAACTGGCTCCGGCACTCTTCAATGATTCTTTCCGGCAAGCAGAGAAAATGTTTGGTAAATCCATATCAAAAGGAGAATGGAAGACCGATTCTGCCCAGGGAATTACTATCTATTATTCCGATGTGGAATTTGAACGTTATAATCTCCGCTTTCTAGTGGCTTTTGATGCTGACGGGGCACTGAATACAATCCGGCTAGTCCCTGCACCTGCTGTTAGCACTGCCCAACCGGTAGCCTATGATAAGACAAAAATGGATGAAAGGGATATTACGCTGGGAGCCGACGGCTACAAGCTTCCCGGAACGTTGACTTTGCCCAAGAGGGCAGTCGGTTCGGATGTATGCAGGGTTCCTTGTGTTATTCTGGTACATGGTTCCGGTCCTCACGACCGTGACGAGACGATAGGTCCCAACAAGCCTTTCCGTGACCTGGCCTGGGGATTGGCGGAACGCGGCATTGCCGTCGTCCGCTATGAAAAACGGACAAAAGCATATGGTGCGGCTTGCGTTCCTGCCGGTCGCGAACTCGATTATGATACTGAGGCCGTGGACGATGCCGTTGCCATAGTGGAGCAGGTAAGGGCTTTGCCCGAGCTGGCTTCTGACAGTGTGTATGTGTTGGGGCACAGCCTGGGAGGTACATTGGCTCCCCGTATTGCCGGGCGTTCGAAAGGTTTGGCAGGTATCATTATCCTTGCCGGACTGGCAAGACCGCTTGAAGATGCTCTTGAGGAACAGTTTTATTATACCTCTTCTTTGACGGATTCTTCAGTCAATGTAAAGGCTCAACTTGATGAACTGAAACAACAGTTGGTGAATGTCAAAAAGCTTGGTACCGAAGAGTTCGATGAGGCAATTCCCTTACCATTGGGGCAGCCCCGCTCATATTGGCTGTTTGCCAACGCTTACAAACCGGTGGAGGTTGCCGCTAAACTAAAGCTGCCCATATTTGTTCTTCAAGGGGAGAGAGATTATCAAGTGACTATGGAAGACTTCGGTTTATGGCGTTCCGGTCTGTTGCGTTGTAAGAATGCGTACTTCAAATCTTATCCGAAATTGAATCACTTGTTGCAGGAAGGCAGCGGCAAGGCGACTCCGTTTGAGTATAGCCATGCTTCGCCCGTCCCGGCATATGTTATGGATGACATTGCCTCCTTCGTGCGGGGCAAGCAGAATACTCTTTGATTGGTACTTGGTTATATCAAAGTAACTTCAATCATAAATCGTAAATTGTTAAATAGTAAATAAATAGTGGCTAAAAAAGAAACTTCAACCAAAAGCTTTGTCCTCCGTGTGGATGCTGCAACGATGGATGCCATTGAAAAATGGGCAGCCGACGAGTTCCGTAGTACCAATGGACAGCTTCAGTGGATTATCGCTGAAGCATTGCGGAAGAGTGGGCGGATGAAGAAGTCCAAGAATCCTCCTCCGTCTGAAGAGAAAGCAAAGGAGGATTAGTGATAACAGATTCTAAATCGTAGATAATATGATTAATCTTGGTCCTTATTCCGGCAAGAAATGCCCTAATGTCCGTTTCCAACCCACTGTGCTTGACCGTATTCTGGAAGGTACGGCCCTGCTTATCGTGCTCGTTACGTGAATTAGCATTTTAATAGTTCTTTTACCATTTATCCTCCTTTTTCATCTTTATTTGTTGTTATAAATCTGCCATTACCTACTAATGGTTACTCTTTCTCTTCTTTTCGCAATTTTTAGGTATTGTTCTCCTTTTTAACTACCTCTACCTTTGCTCCCAACAAAATTTAAGATAAAAGATGAGAAAATTAACTGGCTTATTCGTTTTATGTTTTTTGCTTTCTGCCAATGCTTTGCAGGCTGCTGAACCTGAAAAAGTTACTTCTGCAGCAGAGAGTACGGAGATTTCAACAGACAAAGAGAAAAAGGAAAAAGTAGCGAATGATGGCGACAACTACAAGAAATTCCGTTTCGGTGGATACGGAGAAATGGTTGCAAGTTTTAAGGATTATGGTATTAACCGTTTCTATGGTGCGCCTGAAGGCAATCCAGACAAACATAGGAATACAATTTCTATACCCCGTTTCGTGTTGGCTCTGGATTACAAGTTCAATTCCAAATGGATACTCGGTGCTGAAATCGAGTTTGAATCCGGTGGTACGGGTACTGCTTATGAACTTGAGAATACGGAAAACGGTGAGTATGAAACGGAGGTGGAAAAGGGTGGCGAAGTGGCTATCGAGCAATTCCACATTACCCGTTTAATTGTTCCACAATTCAACATACGTGCCGGTCACATCATTGTCCCGGTAGGATTGACCAACGCCCATCATGAACCAATCAATTTCTTTGGAACTTATCGGCCGGAAGGAGAGACAACCATCCTTCCTTCTACGTGGCATGAAAACGGACTCGAGTTTTTTGGTTCTTTTGGAAAAGGATATGCCAGCTTTGATTATCAGGCCATGATAGTGGCCGGTCTGAATGCCAATGGCTTTGACCGTAACACCTGGATAGCAAGTGGCAAACAAGGCATCTTTGAAGAAGACAACTTTACTTCACCGGGCTATGTGGCTCGTCTGGACTATAAGGGGGTTCCGGGGTTGCGTATAGGTGCTTCGTTCTATTACTGCGCTGATGCCGGTTCCAATTCTGACAAAGCGGATACTTATTCGTCTACCGGTAAGATTCCGGTAAGAATTTATACGGCAGATGCCCAATACCGTAATAAATATGTGGTTGCCCGTGCCAATATGGTATACGGAAATTTGGGTAATTCAGCGAAGCTTAGTGAGGCAAATACCAAATTGTCGAATAAATCTCCTTACAGCCGTATAACCCCCATTGCAAAGAATGTAGTCAGTTATGCAGCCGAGGCCGGTTTGAATATCAGCGCTTTCTTCAAAGGAAACAGGAAAGTTCCGGTTATCTACCCCTTTGCACGTTATGAATATTATAATCCGCAAGAAAAGGGAGAGGCCAGCCAGATAATGGAGAAACGTTGTCAGGTAAGCATGTGGACTGCTGGATTGAATTGGTATGCCTTGCCTAATCTGGTGGTAAAGGCTGATTACACTACCCGCCAAATCGGAACAAACAAGGTTTTTGGAACTGGCAAGTATAATAGTGAAAATGAGTTTTCGATCGGTATTGCCTATATCGGTTGGTTTGTCAAGAAGTAGATGAATAGTAATCAATTAATTTTATACAGATGAAGAAAAATTTCTTTTATGCGACAGCTTTGGTATTAGGGCTGGCATTTACGGCTACTGCTTGTAGCGATGATGATGACAACAGTACAGTTAATCCTGCTGACATTGAGTATAACTCGGAGAATGCGGCAAGTTGGCACAACTACATGAGAAATGTGGCGGCTTTGTTGAAGACAGATGCCACCAATCTTTATGATTCTTGGAATACGAGTTATAAGGGTGGGGCAAGTTTTGCAACTTCCTTCAAAGCTCATAATGGTGCCTATAACTTTTCAAGTGCCTGGAACTGTATAGAGCAGGTTATCGACGGTTGTGTTGAAATCTCCAATGAGGTAGGTGAGACGAAGATTGGTGATCCATATAATAAATATATGGCAAACAATGTTATAGAGGCCCTCTATGCTGTTGAGTCATGGTATAGCTGGCATTCCCGTGATGATTATACCAATAATATTTACTCAATCCGCAATGCCTATTACGGCTCTTTGGACGGTAAGGTGAGCGACAAGTCAATTTCAAAATTGGTGGCTGGAGTCAATGCGGAGTTGGATATGAAAGTGTCGGCAGCTATCACTACGGCAGCATCGGCTATTCAGGCTATTCCCCAACCTTTCCGTAATAATATCAACAGTCAGGAAACGGTAGCGGCTATCAAGGCTTGTGAAGAACTGGAAAGTGTATTGGATAAGGAGTTGAAACCTTATATCAGGGACAATAGCACCATTAACAGCAATGAAGCACTTGACCCGATTGTTGAAAATTATGTCAATGTTGTGGTTTTGCCTACCTATAAGGATTTGAAGGAGAAGAATAGTACGCTGTATGACGCTGTGGTGGCTCTTGCCAACAATCCCTCTAACAGTGCTTTTGAGACGGCATGCAATGCTTGGATAACAGCCCGTGAACCTTGGGAGGAAAGTGAGGCGTTCCTATTTGGGCCGGTGGATGAGCTGGGACTTGACCCGAATATGGATAGTTGGCCTTTGGACCAGAACGCCATTGTCCAGATTCTGAATTCCCAGAAATGGGGCGATTTGGAATGGAGCGAGGGTGATGATGATGCAAAAGTTGAATCTGCCCAAAATGTACGCGGATTCCATACTTTGGAATTCCTGCTTTTCAAGGATGGCAAGCCTCGTACAGTTAAATAAGAATTATTTATAAACAATACTCAAGAAGTAAAGGGGAGGATTTGGAGAATCCTGCCTTTACTTCTTTGGCATGTTTGGATATGCCATTATTAAAAAGTAGATAAAGATGATGAATCGTTTAATGAGATATTCATGTCTTCTCCTTTGTTTGTCGGCAGGTTTGACTGCTTGTGATGATGATGGGATTGACGTGTTGGATATAGAGATTCCTGAAGGATACGCTCTGTCTGCCGGAACGTCCACAATCTTCATGAATTCATCCAAGGCCTATGATTCACCGGCAGACTGGGTGTCGGGTGTTTACAACAGTCGCTTTAATGATGGTGACGGGCTTTACGATGATGTGCGTACGAGTAGCAATGGCATGGGAGGTGGTCTTGGCCCAGTCTATGCGGGGTATTCTTGTGGCAGTTGTCATCGTAATGCCGGCCGTACCAAACCGACGCTGTGGAGTGAAGGTGGATCGGGTAGTTACGGGTTTTCCTCGATGCTGGTTTATATAAGCCGCAAGAATGGTGCGTTTTTTCAGGATTATGGTCGTGTCCTCCATGACCAGGCAATTTATGGAGTGAAACCGGAGGGGAAGCTTTCTGTGGAGTATACTTATGAGACTTTTACCTTTCCCGACGGAGAGAAGTATGAACTTTGCAGACCGGCTTATTCCATATCCGAATGGTATGCTGACAGTATAAAGCCTGAAGATATGTTCTGTACGGTGCGTATCCCGTTGAGACATGTCGGTATGGGGCAAATGATGGCTTTGGAACCTACGGAGATTGAAGCGCTTGCTGCAAAAAGTAATTATCCGGAGTATGGTATAAGTGGCCGTTGCAATTACATTACCGAACGTGGTGTGAGAAGCTTGGGGCTGTCGGGAAATAAGGCTCAACATGCGGATTTGACTGTTGAACTTGGTTTTTCAAGTGATATGGGTGTTACCAATAGCCGCTATCCGGAAGAGATATGCGAGGGGCAGTCCCAGGTGAATCAAGGCAGCATGATGGGGCTTTCTTATGCCCAGTTGGATGTTTCTACAGAAGATATGGAAGATGTTGACTTGTATATGCAGAGTCTTGGTGTTCCTGCACGGCGTAATGTGAATGACCCGCAGGTGATAAGGGGAGAACAGAATTTCTATAAAGCCAAGTGCCATCTTTGCCATGTCACCACGTTGCATACCAAGCCTCGGGGCTCCGTGCTGTTGAACGGTACCCGTTTGCCATGGTTGGGAAGTCAGACAATTCACCCCTATTCGGATTTTTTGCTGCATGATATGGGCTCCGAAATTATGGGAGTCGGTCTGAATGATAACTATGTAAGTGGGTTGGCGCGTGGCAATGAATGGCGCACTACTCCGCTTTGGGGTATCGGGCTTCAGGAAAAGGTAAACGGACATACCTACTTCTTGCACGATGGTCGTGCTCGCAATCTTGTTGAAGCCATAATGTGGCATGGGGGAGAGGGAGAAGCATCGAAAAATCTCTTTAAGAACATGAGTAAGGATGACCGTGATGCCCTGATTGTATTTTTAAATTCACTTTAGAACTAATAAGCTTTATATAAAAAGTAATTATGAAGAAATTTTTATATGTCGCCATGCTGGCTGTTTTGCCTTTGACCGCTATGGCGCAACATGAGGAAGATACGGAGAATGGTGTAGTGTCATTGGCCGGAAGAGAAGGTTTTACCATTGAAACAAAGAAAGGTGATTTTGTTTTCAAGCCTTATCTGTTGGTACAAACGAGTGCTAATTTCAATTGGTATGATGATGAAGGCTTGGATAAGGCTTATAACCAAGATAATATTGCCAATTCGGGTTTTTCCATTCCTTATGCCGTACTTGGCTTTACTGGCAAGGCTTTTGGAAAAGTAGCTTTCAATCTGTCCATCAATGCTGCTGCAAGTGGAGGAGCGCTGTTACAGCAGGCGTGGTTTGATGTACAGCTGAAAAAACAATTTGCGATTCGTGTCGGAAAGTTCAAGACTCCATTCTCGCATGCCTATCTGACAACTCTTGGCGAAACACTGCTTCCCCAGTTGCCGGTTTCTCTGACGTCTTCTGTAATTTTTCCTTATTCGTTGAATGCCGTGACGCCTAATATCGGTACGGGATTTGACCTGGGTGTTGAAATTCACGGTCTGGTGGCAGATAAGTTCGGTTATGAAGTCGGCTTGTTCAATGGAACCGGAGCTTCCGTGAATACAGCTTCAAAGACGATGAGTGATGACTGGCATATCCCTTCATTGCTGTATGCCGGACGTCTGACTTATATGCCCAAGGGGGTGATGCCTTCCACACAAGGTAATCCTAACCGTTTGAACGAGGATAAGATATTATTCGGTCTTTCGGGTTCTATCAATGTGGAGAGTGAAAATGAGAGTACCAATGATACCCGTGTGGGGTTGGAATTTGCCATGTTGAAGAACAAGCTCTATCTGGCGGCTGAAGCTTATTATATGAATGTAGGTTTCACCAAACGGCAAAAGATAAATGAATCGTATAGCTTTTTAGGCGGTTATGTGCAAGGTGGTTACTTTGTCGCTCCCCGCCTACAGCTTGCCGCACGCTACGATATCTTCAATCGTAACGGTACGGATGACGACGGTTTCCTGAATATGCCTGCTGTAGGTATGAATTACTTTTTCAGAGGATGCAACCTGAAATTGCAGGCAATGTATCAGTATGTAGCCCGTTGGGGACACGACACGCAGCTCGACCGTGATAATGATAATTTAGGTCTGGCCACTCACTCTGCCACGGTGATGCTTCAATATACATTCTAAATGAAGTCAGGAAAGGATTCGTCTATGAAAAAATACATTCTTTTCTTTTTTCTGCCCGTGCTTCTTATAGGTCTGCATGCATGCGATGAGGGGAGAATTTATGAGAATGCCGTAGTGGCCACGGGTGAAGGACGCACAGTGAAGATGACAGGCCGGATTAGTGGTGTGGATAAGTGGTCGGGCGACTATAGTGTGGTAGTGGCAGGATTTGATGATGAAAGCGATTATGCCATTGTTTCAAAGGTTGTTCCGGTATCCGAATCGGATAATGATGAAATCCAGTTGACAATGTCCGGCATAACGGATGAGGTGACAACTGTCGAGCTATGTGTAATCAATAAGTTGAGAAAGCGCATTGTCAGTTTGGTGGCAATGGAATGTACTGAAATCGCTGATACTATACTTATGGATGCAGGAACAGTTGATGCAAGTATGTACAATGCCATTCAACAAAAAATATTCAATGCCACTTGTACGGCTTGCCATGGTCTTAGCACCACTCCGGGTGGTGGCTTGAATCTGCTGGAAGGACATAGCCATGCTGATCTGGTCAACCGGGCTTCAACGACGGTGGACGGTAAAATGAGGGTTATGCCCGGTAATGCGTCAGAAAGTGTCTTGCATCTCATATTGGGTACGGACATCAGCTCGGATTGGCGTATAGACCATTCTCAGATGATAACCTCATCTGATATGCAGTCTTTGATTGGCAACTGGATTGACGATGGTGCACAACCGTAATAATGATGGGTCTTACTGGTAATACCGGTACTTTTTTGAACAACAACGACTAATTGATATTTAATATGAAAGATAAACAACAACAAACTAATCAATCGGAGAATACCTTAACCGAAATCTTTAAATATGAGGTAGAAGCGGGTGTTTCGGAATATCATGTAATGATTCATGCCACCAGACCGGAAGCGACTTATGAAGAACAGCTGAATGCGGTGGTCGACACTTACTGCCAACTGCGTGAAAGTGAACTACAAGGTGCTGTTGCCATCTTTAAACGCTACTTTCTAAGTGACGCCGCCAATCAGGCAGATATGCTACTGGCGCTTTCGGCAGAATGTTCGGATTGTGCACTCTCCGTGGTAGAGCAGCCGCCGTTGAACGGTACAAAGATTGCACTGTGGGTCTATCTGCAGAAAGGTGTGGAAACACAGGTACTTCATAACGGATTGTTCGAAGTGAGACATGGCGCCTACCGTCACCTTTGGGGAGGCGGCTCTTTCAATCGTGCCGCCAATTCGGAATACCAGACCCGTCTGCTGTTGAATGACTATGTGATGCAGCTGATGGAACAGGGCTGCAAGCTGGCTGATAATTGCATACGTACCTGGTTCTTTGTACAGAACGTGGATGTGAATTATGCCGGAGTGGTGAAGGCGCGTAATGAGGTGTTTGTTACCCAGGACTTGACGGAGAAGACTCATTATATTTCCAGTACCGGTATCGGTGGCCGTCATGCCGACCCAAAAGTGACGGTTCAGATGGATACTTATGCTGTAGATGGTTTGAAATCTGAACAAATTCACTACCTTTACGCACCGACACATCTGAATCCCACATACGAATACGGTGTGAGTTTCGAGCGAGGTACGTATGTGGATTATGGCGACCGTCGCCAGGTGTTTATTTCGGGTACTGCGAGCATCAATAATAAAGGTGAGGTGGTATATCCCGGAGACATTCGCAAGCAGACGGAACGTATGTGGGAGAATGTGGAGGCTTTGTTGAAAGAGGCTGGCTGTACGTTTGATGATTTAGGACAGATGATTGTTTATCTGCGGGATGTTGCAGACTATACCGTGGTCAAAGGAATGTATGACGAGCGTTTTCCGGATACTCCGAGAGTGTTTGTATATGCTCCCGTATGTCGTCCGGGTTGGCTGATAGAGATGGAATGTATGGGAGTCAGGTCTTTAGAAAACAAAGAGTTTGCTCCATATTGATTTTTTACTTTTAATTGATAGCTCTTAATTGAAAAAGTTTCTCATAGCTGTTTATGGTTGTTTGCTGCTCATGCTTGCTGCAACTACGTTTGTAGAGCAGACGTGCAGTACGGATTTTGTAGAAAAGCATGTTTATCATACGATTTGGTTCTGTTGTTTGTGGGGAGCCCTTGCTGCGATGACTGTTGTTGTGCTTGTAAGACAGCGGTTGTGGCGGCGTCTCCCGACGTTGTTGTTGCATGGCTCCTTCCTCGTGATTTTGGCGGGAGCCATGACTACGTTTCTTTGTGGCCGAAAAGGATATGTGCATCTTACTGTCGGCAGTGAGGTGAACTGCTTTTTGGAACAAGACGGCAGGCAGGTTGTAGAGTTACCGTTCACCTTACGTCTGGACAGTTTCCGGATTGAGTACTATCCGGGTACGGATGCTCCTGCAGATTATATCAGCTATATTCACGGTGAGACGCCCGTCTCCATGAACCGTATTCTTTCACGGCAGGGGTTCCGCTTTTATCAGTCTTCCTTTGATGAGGATATGCAGGGGAGCTGGCTGACAGTGAATTATGACCCGTGGGGGATAGGGATTACCTATAGTGGATACCTCTTGTTAGGTGTCTCCATGCTCTGGATGCTGGTCAGCCGGGGCGGAGAGTTCCGCAGGCTGCTGAGGCATCCGTTGTTGAAGAAGGGAGGAATGTTTGTTCTATTGTTGCTGTGTCTGGGAAGTGGGGTACATGCGCAGAAGAGAAGCCTTCCGGCACTGGCACGCAAGCAGGCGGATAGTCTTGCCCGTAAGCAGGTGATTTATAATGACCGTGTGGTTCCTTTCAATACCCTTGCGCGCGATTTTGTACTGAAACTGACGGGAAAATCGTCTTATGGAGGCATGACGCCGGAGCAGGTGATTGGCGGATGGCTTCTGCGTCCGGAGGTTTGGCAGAATGAGCCGATGATTTATATCAAAAACGAGGCACTCCGTCGCCTGCTTCATTTGGAGACACCCTATGCATGTCTGGCTGATTTGTTCGACGGTGAGAAGTATCGCTTGCAGAAGTTCTGGAAGGGGAAGCAAGACCATCATCAGAAAATGACTTCTCTGGAAAAGGCCATTGTAGAGGCGGATGAAAAGGTGGGACTGATTTTGATGCTCCAAAATGGTACATTGATTCGTCCTTTGCCGGAAGACGGGAGTGTGGAGCCTGTTTCCGATACTAAAATACAAGCCGAATTGCTGTATAACCGTATTCCTTTCAGCAAATTGCTGTTCATGTTCAACCTTACGGTGGGGATGCTGGCTTTCTTCCGTCTGCTGTATCGCGGCCTGCGCCGTTCGTCGGCATTGTCAGACTCTTCCGGTAGGATTGTAGCGCTCTCTTTCTCTTCGCGTTTGGCAGATACTTTTTTCCCGTTTTCTCTTTATGCGGCGTTTCTCTTTCAGCTCTTCGGGTATGGTCTGAGGTGGTACATCGGCGGGCGTATCCCGTTGGGTAATGGATACGAAACGATGCAGTTCATGGCATTGTGTGCGCTGTTCCTGGCTTGTCTGTTTCGGCGGCGCTTCCCGTTTATGGTGCCTTTCGGTTTTTTGCTGTCCGGTTTTGCCTTACTGGTGTCCTATTTGGGACAGATGAATCCCCAAATCACTCCCTTGATGCCCGTGCTCGTTTCTCCGTGGCTCAGTACGCATGTGTCGTTGATAATGATGTCTTATGCTTTGTTTGCCTTTATGATGCTGAACGGCATACTGGCATTGTGTCTTCGCCGTTCAGCCCGGATGTTGATGCTGCTCAGCCGATTGCTGCTTTATCCCGCCGTTTTCTTTTTGGGAGCCGGCATTTTTCTGGGTGCGGTTTGGGCCAATGCTTCTTGGGGGCGTTATTGGGCTTGGGACCCGAAGGAAGTATGGGCGCTGATTACCTTTATGGTTTATGGAGCGGCGTTCCATGCGCGCAGCCTGCGCATTTTCCGCAGTCCGTTATTCTTCCATATCTATATGGTTGCCGCCTTTCTGACAGTCCTGATGACCTATTTCGGGGTGAACTACATCCTTGGAGGAATGCACAGCTATGCCAATGCCTGATTTACGGGTGGTTCTACCTATTTATGATGACTGACTTGTTTTATTATACCTAATTTAAGTGATTGCGTACTGTCTGCCGATGCCCTATCTTTGCAACATCAGATTTGAATGAATTAGTTAGTCATAATTACGTAACCACTTTTATGAAGATAAAAGGATCCCCGCTTCCCGATGTGATATCGTGAAGCGGGGATTTGTGTATGGCGTGACGGATACTGTGGGTAAGGTTGGATAAGGATACTTGTGGGGCATAAAGAGTCATAGGATGGGGAGGGATGACATAGGGGATGAGCTTTGTCTTCAGGCACAAGATAAACCTTAATCAATAGGCAGAGGGCTTTTCCCGTATGGAGGAGCATACTTTTGCAAGGGATTCATCCGGTTTTTCCCTATAGGCCGCAGCGGGTAGGGAAACGGTTGCCGGAAGAATCTTATAGAGAGTCCTTGATGTCGCTCAATTCTACCAGCTTGTTGACAATAGCGTAGATGGTGAGCCCTGCCGGAGAATGTATCTGCAGTTTGCGTGCAATGTTACGGCGATGGGTAATGACGGTATGGATGGAGAGGTAGAGTTTGTCGGCGATGGCTTTGTTGGTCATGCCCTTCACAACGCAGGTGATGATTTCCTTTTCGCGCTGGCTCAGGGTTTCTTGTTCGCTGTCTTTTTCCTCTTCCTCCTCGGTGTGTAGCAAGTGGTTGATTTTGGAGGCGATGACATCTACGTCATCGCACATGGCGAAGTTCTCGTCATATTCCTTCAATATGTTGTTGTCGATGACGGAGCATACCATAGCAATGTACTTGATACCGGATTTTCCGTGTTCTGCCTTGAAGGCGGGCAGGTCGAACCAGCCACCGAAAGTGGGGTTGATGATGATAATGTCTGCCGGATGCATGTGAATGTAGTTCTGCAGCGATTCCGGAGAAGAAACCTCAATAGGGTGTGCATTCAAGTTGGGAATACGCTTCAAAACAGCCGTCAGGCCACTCCGGATGATGACCGAAGTTTCTGCAATGACAATCTTCAAAGAAGTATTATTGTTCATTTTTCAGTTTCCTTTCTATTTGCGCTACGGCGGGAACAAACATATAATCTTCTACCTGGCAGTGGGTGGCAAGGTCTTGTTCGCAGTTGAATATATCGAACAAGACCGCATTCAGGAGATTGTTGTTCTCCTTTTCCGGGTAGTATTTGATGATGATGTTCTTCAGCTCTTTCAGTTTGGTATCTATCTGATTATGTTTGCTGGCAAAAGTGGCGATGTTGTATTCATCCGATAGGTTGCCTTGGAGTAATTGCTCTACATAGGTGAATACGGCCTGGTTTTCATATTCCATGTGGCGGCGTACTTCCTTGGCATATTCATCGAAGAACTTCAGGATGAGGTAGGCTACATCGTTTGTACTGGAACAATCGATGGCTTCGATGAGTTTGCGGCGGATGGCCGGCAGGTTGAAGTCGAGGAAATATGTGTGGGCACGCTTCAGATAATCCATAAGGGCGGGAATGGAAAAATCACTTTCATTACCGCTGTAAGAGTATTGTTCTTCGCTGATAAAGTTGGCTACGGCGAGGAATGTAGGGCAATCGACGCCTTGTGCTTCGCAGACGTCCTTCACGCTCTTGTCTCCGAATCCTAATGACAGTCCGAAGCGGCTCATCACCATTAATAAGGAGTAATTGTCACAGATGAGGTCGCTCATCTTGTCCGTGGAGCGGTACTTATGTTGCTCATTCATTGTATGTTATTGTTTTTAATTCTCTGATTCGTGCGCAAAGTAACGGCTTTTATCCGAGAACTGCAATCACTATTAGTAGGTATTTTGCTTGTCGGGAGACGGTTGGAGACTGGTGTTTGCCGAATAAACTAAAAGCTTTAGTTTTATTTAACGAGAGAAATTAGTTTTTGAACTAAATAATTTAGTTATTTGCGGAAAACAAAGAATGTTATGAAAGGATTGACTGCAAAAGAAGAAGAAATCATGGGCTTTTTCTGGGAAAAGGGACCCTTGTTTGTGAAGGAAATGCTGGCATTCTATGAAGAGCCGAAACCACATTTCAATACTTTGTCCACCATTGTGAGAGGATTGGAGGATAAGGGATTCTTGAGCCATCATACGTACGGCAACACGTATCAGTATTATGCGGTGGTCAGCGAGGAGGATTTCCGCAAGCGGACACTGAAGAACGTTATCAGCAAATATTTCAATAATTCCTATCTCAGCGCAGTGTCGTCTCTGGTGAAGGAAGAGGATATATCCCTGGAAGAACTGAAGCAGTTGATACAAGACGTGGAAAAGGGAAGGGACTGAGATTGTTGAGACTCTAATAACTCTGGCTTATGAAAAACATCGGATTGGTTTGTTTGCTGCTGGTAAGTATTTGCTGCGGATTGCAGGCAAAGAAAATCGTAAAGGTACCCTATTTCATGGCATGCAATACGCGTAGCATTGAAGTGGAGCAAGTGACGCTTGGAAAAGATACGACCTGGCTGGCGGTGAGGCTTTATGGCATGCAGGGCGATAGGGTCAGGATTGATTCGACAGCTGTGTTGCGGGCATCCGGAAAGGATTACGGATATTTGGGAAATACCGGTTTTGCCAGGGATGAATGGACGCATATTCCCGCTTCCGGTGAAATGACTGCTGTTTTGAAGTTTAGTCCGCTTCCGATGGATACTGAGAGCTTTGATTTTGTAGAGACACCGGACAGTGATGAAGGATGGGTAATTTATGGTATACAGCTCAACGGAGAGAAACCTCGGGTGGATATTTCCGAACGTTTGCGGAATAAGAAACCGGATGAGGTTTTGCCATTGCCCGGACCGGAATTGAATATGGGAAAGACTGTCATAAAGGGGCAGATATTGGGGTATAAACCGGAGTATGGAGTGACGTTACGCTACTATGACTCGCCTTGGTTCTTCATGTATTTCACCGGTAAGGACTTGAAGATAGCGGAGGATGGCACGTTCCGTTATGAGACAGAGGTGCTGTTGCCGAGCGGTGCTACGCTGTGGATATCCCGTTCGAAAATAGAATTGTTTCTCGTTCCGGGTGGAGAACTGGATGTCACAATCAATCTGCCTGAAATATTCTATTCGCAAAGCCGTCTTTTAAGCCGGAAAAGGGATGGTGTAACGGACAACTGTGTTTGGTTTGAAGGAGACTATGCCGGTCTGAATACCGAGTTGCTGCGGTTCGGTGAAATGAAAAGCTTATCGGGAGCTGATGATTTTTATGCAGATATTTGTGGGATGACTCCGCAGGCATATAAAAAGTATCTGTTCAGGCATTATGAAGATATGCAAAAGAAACTTGTAAAAAACAAGGATATGAGCCAGGCTTGCCGTACTTATATCCGGGCAAATCTGGATATGAATCTGTTCAGCCTTATCTATAATTACAAGAGTAACCTTAGTTATGCCCCGATGCTTTCGGGCAGGAAGGGGGTGAAAAGGGCGGACATGACGGTGGACAGTACCTCATACTTCAAGGAAATACTGCAACTGGATATTCTGCATACCCCCGAACAGAAATATTACAATTATTATACGGACTTTGTGAAGACCGCTACCGGAAATTTCCGGGATAAGTTTGTGCAAGACCCTCTTTGGCCGGACATGCTTCTTGCCGGGCGTGCTTCCCGTAATCTGAGCAAGTACATGCCTTTGACTGAGGAAGAGCGTCGGACGGTGGACAGCATCGCTTCTCCCGACCTCAGGCAATTGTTCCTGATGAGAAACGGGAGGATTGAAGCCGAACTGAAATCAGAGCTGGAAGCTACTAAGGGAAAGACCGGATATAAGATTGTTGAGGTGGAAAAGGAGGTAGCGGCAGACAGTTTGTTGCAGGTCATTACTCGTCCTTATCGTGGCAAGATGGTACTGGTGGATATGTGGAACACCTGGTGTGGTCCTTGTATGCGGGCCATGAAAAGCCTGAAACCGTTGAAAGAGGAGCTGAAAGAGGTGGTTTATCTATATATTGTCGACGAAACATCTCCTGAAGGAAAATGGAAAGTAATGATACCGGATATACCCGGTATTCACTGTCGCATTAGCAATGAGCAAAGTACGGCATTGGCAAAGCTGTACGAATATCCGGGTATCCCGACCTATTTCGTCGTGAACCGTGAAGGAGATATTTCCTACAAAGCAACCGGATTTCCCGGAGTGGAGATGCTACGGAATGAACTGACCAAGTAACTGTAAATAGTAAATCGTAAATCCCTAAATAGTAAATAATTCCATGGGTCTGTTTTTTGTTTATATACTCAAATCTTCTGTTTGCCTGGCGATATTCTATTTGTTTTATCGCTTGTTGCTGGCACGCGAGACGTTTCATCGTTTCAACCGTTTTTCATTGTTGGGCATTTTGCTGTTGTCCTGCCTATTGCCTTTGGTAGAGGTAAGTGTGAAGCAGGAGACGGAAGTGCACCAGACGATGCTGACATTGGAGCAGTTGCTGATGATGGCAGATGCAGTGAATGCCACTGAGGCCGGAGCAAGGGCTGAAACGGCAACAGTCACCTGGATACAAGTGGCGCTGCTTGTCTATCTGGCAGGAATCGTTTTCTTTGCCTTCCGCAACGTATATTCGTTGGTACGGTTACTGATGTTGCTGAAATCGGGTAAAAAAGAGGATATTGGCAGCTACTTACCGGGCAGGAAAGAGCGCGTTACTTTGATTGTACACAACTGTGACATCGCTCCGTTCAGTTGGATGGGATATATTGTCATTTCACGGAAAGACTTGGAGGAGAACGGACGGGAAATCCTTATCCACGAGCTTGCCCATATCCATAACCGCCATTCCTGGGACTTGCTGGTGGCTGATGTCTGCATTTTCTTTCAGTGGTTCAATCCGGCATCATGGCTCCTGAAGCAGGAATTGCAGAATATCCATGAGTTTGAAGCGGATGAAACGGTGATAAAGGAGGGTGTGGATGCAAAACAGTATCAACTATTATTAATAAAAAAAGCTGTCGGCACAAGGCTCTACTCTATGGCCAACAGCTTTAATCACAGTAAACTTAAAAAACGTATCACTATGATGTTAAAAGAAAAATCAAGCCCGTGGGCACGTTTGAAGTATCTTTATGTACTTCCGGTAGCTGCCATTGCAGTGACAGCTTTTGCCCGTCCCGAAGTCTCCGATAAAGTGGAGAAGATTTCAAGCGTCAAAGTTAACGATTTGGCTGCAATTGTAGAAACAAAAGTGGCGGAAAGTGCAGGTGACACTACGAAGCCTGCCGATGTGAAGTATGTACCGGCGGAAGTCCGCAAGCGGTTGAAGGGAACTCTGGTCTTCGAGGTGGCAGAGGAGATGCCGGAATTTCCCGGCGGCGGAATGAGTGCTTTCATGGATTATATCAAGACGAATATGCGTTATCCGGCATCTGCCAAAGAGAACGGTACGCAGGGACGGGTCACTGTCCAGTTTGTGGTGGATGAAGATGGAAGCATCAAGGACTCCAAGGTGCTCCGTTCTGTGGATAAGGATATGGATGCCGAGGCGCTGCGATTGATAAACACTATGCCGAAGTGGAAGCCGGGGAGACAGAAGGGGCAGCCGGTGGCTGTGAAATTTACGGTGCCGGTGATGTTCAGGCTGGACGACGACAAACTTGAAAAAACTTCTTCTGCCAATGGTATTACAGTTGAAGGATATGCAGGTAATGGGAAAGAGCCATTGTATATTGTGGATGGAAAAGAGGTGACGCCATCTGTCATGAGTGCATTGAATCCTGATAAGATAGAACGTGTAACGGTTTTGAAAGATAAATCTGCCACGGATTTATATGGAGAAGAGGGACAGAATGGCGTTGTTCTGATAACCCTGAAACAAGGAACTCCGGGTATGGTTATCCGCCGGGGTAATGAGGTGGCAGAGAATGCTAAAGTACAGCATAAGAGTAGTCTTGATTTAATAAAGACTGTCTATATTGATGGAGAAAAGGTTGACTTGGGTACTAAAACTATCGATGATTTAATACCTGCCGAGAATATTGAGGGTATTGAGGTGAAGAAAGAGGCAGGTGGAAAAGGTGAGATTTACATCACTACTAAAAAAACTAAAGCTGTAGAAAAGACCATTGCCAAAGGCAATATGAAAGTGGAAGGCAAAGTGGTGGATGAGCAGGGTGAGCCTGTTATCGGTGCGGCTGTTCTGATAGAAGGTACCACTACGGGAAGCGTTACCGATGTCAATGGCAATTTTGTCCTTTCTGTACCTTCTAAGGATGCTGTATTGGTTGTTTCGTATATAGGTATGGCTACCGGCAAAGTGAAGGTGCAGCCCAAGCTTACGATTACGCTGAAAAGTGAATAGTCTCTAACAATTATGATAAGGAAAATTCTCTCTTTGTTTCTGATTCTGGTAGCTGTGGGGGCAGGGCTTTGCTCTGCCCAGACAGCCGGTAAGAAATATTATTTGGTGGGCGGGCTTTTCTTCGAAGGCATGCCGCCTGGTGTGGGTTCGGACAACGTGGCGGCTTTCATAATACATGAGGACGGCGCGAGACACGAGGTTACGGAACTCCGCTTGCGCAAGGGCATTGTGCTGTCTGAGGAGGTGAGAGAATATGCTACTCCTGCCGACGAGGTGCCTGGTGCGGAAGCTTTCTTGATGAGTTACCGTGGAGGAACGGGGAAGAAGTTGCCGATAGGCGGTGCCGTACAGACTTTGAAGAAGGAAGAATGGATAGGAAAGGCTTTTCCGGAATTCAAAGTGAAAGACATAGAAGGACAGGAGTGGAGCAAGGCCGATGTGACGGGACGTCCTATGGTCTTGAACTTCTGGTATACCGGCTGTGGTCCTTGTATCCGTGAAATGCCGGAGCTGAACAAATGGATAGAAGTCTATCCTGATGTAACCTATCTTGCTACGACTTTTGACAGTGCTGCACAAATAAAGAAAATTGTAGAGAGCCGTCCTTTCCTCTTTACCCAGATAGCCGATGACTTGTTTTTCTTCGAGACCTTTCATGTGAGTGGTATGCCGGTCACTATACTGGTGGATAAGAAAGGCATTATCCGTCATATAGAACAAGGTACTGGAACTGCGAAACTTCGGTATATGCAGGATAAGTTGCAGAAACTTGTCAGCGAATAATTCTTTCCTGATGAATAGGGGATAAGGATTTCAGAGGATTTCTTTTGCCCTTTCACAGATTATCATACCTTTGCGAATATAAATCTAAGGAAGGCAAGGTTATGATAAAACATCTTTTTTTAATATGGGGACTGCTTGCGGCACTCACTGCTGAGCCGGTTCTGGCTTGTACATCTGCCGTCGTTTCTGGAAAGGTTACTCCTGACGGCCGTCCGTTGCTATGGAAAAACCGTGATACGGACTATCTGCGAAATCATGTTGCTTATATAAAAGGGGAGAAGTATAACTTCATTGCCGATGTGAATAGTGCTAACTTTCCTGCCTTGAAAGAGGCATGGATGGGTACAAACTCCGTTGGTTTTGCCTTGATGAACACCCAATCCTACAATCTGGTGGAAGTGAAAGATGGGGAAGAACGGGGGGCAGCCAACGGGAGGATTATCTACCGTGCCTTGGAGGTTTGTGCCACGGTGGAGGATTTCTGCCATTTCCTCGATACCATTTCCAAGCCCAGCTTGATAGAGGCCAATTTTGGCGTAATCGACGCTCAAGGCGCTGCCGCCATGTTTGAGGTGGATTATTATAAATATACGATGTATGATGCCAATAATCCCAAAGATGCTCCTTACGGCTACATTGCCCGTACCAACTTCTCTTTTGCCGGTGAAGCAAATCGGGGGGCAGGTTATGTACGCTATATGGAGGCAGACAGGGTACTGATGAGGGCTTCTGCAACGGGAGGGATCACACCGCAGGGTATATTCAATGATCTTTCACGTTCGTTTCGCAATGGCATGCTTGATATTGATTTGAAGAACGGGAAATTTAATCGCCCGCAAGGTTCCGGTTGGTTTGTCGACCAGGATTTTATTCCCCGTAACAGTACTTCTTGTTCCATTGTGGTGCAGGGCGTAAAACCGGGTGAGAAGGTGGAACTTACTACGATGTGGACAATGCTGGGATATCCTCCTACGGGTATTGCCGTGCCGCTTTGGGTGAAGGATGCGGATAGACTTCTGCCTCCGATGGTATGTTGGGACAAGGCGTGTGCCGCCGCTCCGCTCAGTGATTGGTCACTCCGGCTTTCCAACAATGTCTTTTGTTATAATCAGGGGATGGGAACCAATCGTTATCTGAATTGGGAAAAACTGTACAATATGGAGAATAATGGCTATATGCAGCAGCTTGTTACGGTAGAGGCAGAGGTGTTTCGCCGTACATGCCTATTGTTGGACAGCTGGAGACAGCAAGGAAGCATTGATTCTCAAGAAATGCAGAAGCTTTATCAAGATGTGGAAGCACTTGTCCGAAAGGCTTATACGCCTTTGATGGAACAATGACAGTATTCCAGTATTTCCCCTTCCTGCTCCGGGTGGAACCAGTGGATTTCCTCGTCTCGTTTGAACCAGGTCATTTGCTTACGGGAATAGATGCGTGAGTTCTGCTTTATCTTTTCGATGGCAAAGGGTAATGTCCATTCACCATCCAGGTACTTGAATATTTCTTTGTAGCCTACTGTATTTAGGGAATTTAGACTTTTATGCGGGTAGACCATGCGCGCTTCTTCCACTAAACCCTCTTCCACCATTTGGTCCACCCGGCAGTTGATGCGTTCATAAAGCTCTTCCCGGTTACGTGTTAATCCTATTTTGATGATACGGAAGGGGCGTTCTTTCTTTTGTTGAGTGCGGAAGGAAGTGTAGGCCTTTCCCGTCATGTAGCAGATTTCCAAAGCATGGACTACGCGTTTGGGATTCTTCAAATCTACTATTTTGTAATATTCCGGATCCAACAGCTTAAGTTCCGCACAAAGTCTTTCCAGACCTTCTGTTTCGTATTTGTGCAGCATGAGCTGGCGTGTATCGGCATCTACGGTCGGAATGTCGTCAATTCCTTTACAGACTGCATCTACATACATCATTGAGCCTCCGGTCAGCAGTACGGTGTTATGCTTTGTAAACAGGTCTTCCAGCAGCTTCATCACTTCCGCTTCGTATTGGGCGGCACTGTAATAGTCTGTCAGCTTCAGGGTACCGACGAAGTGATGCTGTACCCGTTGCAGTTGCTCCGGTGTAGGGGCAGCCGTGCCTATCTTTAAATCTGCATAGAGTTGTCTCGAATCGGCCGAGACGATACAAGTATGGAAATGTTCTGCCAATCGGAGGCTGAGCTCTGTTTTGCCTACTCCGGTGGGACCGATAAGTACGATTAGGGTGTGCATGCGGGTAAAAAAATAGGCACGGATTACGCGGATTACACGGAATATTCAATAACAACCGTGTGTTTCCGTGTAATCCGTGCCTAAAAGAAATCTGTATGGTATGTCTGTTTAATATTTCTCTTCTTCAAAGGAGTTTCCGGCTTCGTCCAAACCGCCGAAACCCTCTTTGTCGAAATCTTCCATATCGAAGTCCTGGTCGCCGTAAAAGTTTTCGTCCAAATCAAGGGAACCGCCAGCAGCTGCCATCTCTTCAAAATCAATGGTCTGCTTGGGAGCTTCACCTGCTTTCTTGGTGCATTTGGCTCCTTTCATTTCCTTTCCGGTAATGATTTCAGAAAGCTCGATGAAGAAGCAGCGCTCAGTCATATAATCGAATACATAGAGAAGTTTCTGCTTCTCGTCTTCAACCAGTTCGCTCAGCTGGGTCTCTTTCATCACCCAACTGTCCATTTCCGGATTGTCATCCATCTCTTCCAGTGTGATTTCCTTTTCTTTTTCCCAATCATCATCACAGATGAAGAAAGAACACATCTGGTCTTTTGTATACCCTACAGAATCCATAATGGCATTGTACAAATCCAGAAATGTTGCTTCTGAGTCGATCTTGATCTCACGTTTGAAGTCGTCAACTTCATCTGATAGAATTAAAAATCTAAATACCATAGTCGTTATTAGTTTTTTGTTGGTTCAAAAGTAGTAAAAAAAACAATGTGGCAATAAAATAATGTGCCAATATACCCCATAAAATTCATTCTTTCATTGGTACATTGGCACATTTTCAAATTGGCATATTATTTATTCATCGATCGAACCTCTGACGATACCGCGCTGGGATGATTTGATGAAGTTCAGAATCAGATCCCGTTCTTCACTAGGTTCGTATTCGGTTTCGATGGCTTTCAGGGCTTCCGTATTGTTGAGGCCGCGTGTATAAAGCGTACGGTAGATATCTTGGATCAAGAATACTTGGCTGTTGGTAAATCCGCGACGGCGTAATCCTACGATATTGATACCACAGTACACGATCGGATCACGTCCGATCAGGGTATAAGGAGGAATATCTTTGCCGATCCGGGAACCGCCTTGTATCATGACGTGCTTGGATATACGGGAGAACTGGTGAACCAGGCTACCACCGCTAACGATGGCGAAGTCGTCGATCTCTACTTCTCCGGCTATCTGTGAAGCATTGCCGATAATGATATTATCTTTCAGCAAGCAATCATGGGCAATATGGGAATAGGCCATAATCAGGCAATTGTTGCCGACAACGGTTTTGCCTTTGGAGGC
>OOAA01000582.1_pt1 | contig 24514 bp, 20 predicted proteins | sample 1671671 | NCBI WGS metagenome assembly OOAA01 (sample SAMN06348180, study PRJEB24527) | human gut metagenome | biome: human gut; feature: ankylosing spondylitis patient; material: feces | host: Homo sapiens | place: China | collected 2015-10 | reverse complement strand
TCTGCGACAGAGCGCGAGCGTGCCGCGTTTCTTATACCCTGCCAAGGGCTACGGGATTATTTCACTAACTCTCAATTTAATATACAATTTTACAATTTTGTAAATAGTAAACGGTTTGACAGAAGGGGGAGAAACGCTTACAATTCAAGTAGTTATACAGGCTGTGGCACAAAGGAGACGGGCAGGAATGGAGAATCGGCGAGAGGAATTTCTGAAAACAGTATGTCAGATCTATATGGCTGCCGTTCTGGTCGTGTTGCCGCTGTACTATATTCCCGGAAATGGATATTACAAACTGGGCGATAGCAAATATTATTTATATCGCAATATCTCTCTGATCTGTATGGGGATTTGTCTGGCGGTACAGATCATCGCTGTGGTAAGAAGCTGCCGGATGGAAAACAGCAGTAGTTCCGGTATGTATATGAGAAAAACCGGGGGAAAAATAATCAGATGGTGCAGAGAGCATAGTGTTGTGACGGCCGTCTGCTTATATGGATTTTGCGCATTATTGTCTGCCATCTGTAGTTCTTACGGAAGGACCGCCTGGGTCGGAGAACGGGAATGGTACATGGGCGCTGTCACCATCTGCCTGATGGTAGGCGGATTTCTGATGGCAGCGGATTACAGAGGACAATGCACCCGGATTTTATATCTGGGAGGAGCAGCGTCTGTCATAGTGGCACTCATAGGATTACTCCAAAAACTGGGTTATGATCCTCTGGGACTGCTGAAGGGCTATGTGGTAGGGGACTGGGAATATACACATATGCTCAGTACTTTGGGAAATAATAACTGGCTCAGCGGGTATTACAGTGTGATGCTTCCTCTGTCACTGTCACTTTTTTGTAAGGCTGCGGAAGAGGGGAGAAGAGCTGCTTCCATTTTGCTTGGAGGCGGTAATGTCCTTGTGGTGATGATGTTGTTTTTACAGGGAAGTGACGGTGGTGTGATGGTGGCATGTGTAACACTGTGGATATGTTTTTGGAGCAGTCGTAAAAAAAACGGACTTTGGGAGCCGTTGCTTGTTCTGTTGTCCGGAGCCTGCGTTGGAATGTTATTGTGGGGAAAGGTGATGCAATCCCTGGGAACCTATGATATTTTATTACAGGATGGTATTGCAAGAAAAATGGCAGTATGGCAGGGATGGTTTCTGCTTGCAGTAGTGTGCCTGTTATTCTGCGGGATACATTATGCTCTTCCGGAAAGGAAAAAGAGGGCGCTACAGATCGGAGCACTGTGCGGCAGTCTGTTGTTGGCTGCGGGTGTGATAATATGGTATATTTTGAAACTGCAGGGCAGCGATTTTGCGGAATGGGGCAATCGCCGGGGAATGTTATGGCAGATGGCATGGCAGGGTTTCTGCCGTGGAGATCTTAAGCAGAAGCTGCTGGGGGTCGGACCGGATTGCTTTGCAGCTTATTTGGAACAGGTGTTACCGGGAGGCACGGTACTATTTGACAAAGGTTATTTTGCCGGTTCGATTTTTACGAATGCACACAATGAATGGCTTACCACGTTGATCAACCTGGGGGTGCTGGGAACTACTGCTTATGCAGCCGTATTTCTTACCGCATTGCGGAAATACCGCAGAAATTCCATGGCGATCATGTTGCTTTTTACTTATGGAATGCATTCCCTGATCAGCTTTCAGCAGGTATTGAATACCCCTTTCTTTTTTCTGTTGCTGGGGGTATGCGAAGCTGAACAGCGCATGAATCAGCAATATAATACAGATACACATGAGGAGTCTATAGAAGTCGGATGAAAAATATTTGGAAAATTTTCACAAAAGATGTCAAACAATTAGTGAAGCAGCCTTTTGCACTGATCATAATTATTGGGTTGTGCGTGATCCCATCACTGTATGCCTGGTTTAATATTTTTGCCAACTGGGATCCTTATGCCAATACCGGCGGGATTCCCGTAGCAGTGGTGTCATTGGATCAGGACTATACGTTAAAGGACGGTTCCGTGGTAAATATGGGAGAATCCGTTTTGGAGAGTCTGCATTCTAATACCAGCGTAAAATGGACTTTTCCGGACACAGAGGAAGAAGCAAAAGAGGGTGTGGAGTCAGGAAAATATTATGCTGCTATTGTGATCACCGATAAGTTTACATACAGTATGTATAATGCATTTTCGGATGATTTCGAGAATCCGGCGCTGATCTATTATCAGAATCAAAAGAGCAATGCCATTGCTACGAAGATCACGGATACGGTAGCGGGAACGCTGCAGAACACCATTAACGAGACATTTATTAAAGTGGCAGCCACTACCATTTTTGAAGAGAGCAATTCCGTATCGGCGCAGGTGCAGGGCGGCAGTTACGTGGATGAATTTCGTGCGGATCTCACGGAACTTAACGACAATCTGAAAGAATACAGCGCGATGATCGATTCCTTCCGCGCGGGGAATACCCGACTGGAAGCTGCGATCACCCATGTAAATTATGAAATCCCGGCAATGCAGAAGAAACTGGATGCGACGACTGCCAGCCTGAACCAGAGCAGTCAGAATCTGTCTTCGACCCGGGACACGCTGGCTGATTTCAGCAATAATATTGATACTTCCATGGCAAATATCAACAATTCCCTGGAAAATATGAAAAAGACGCTGGATGCCAGTAAACTGGCGGATGATACAGCGCAGATGACCAAAGATCTGAACAAAGTGGCGAGGGATACCAATACCCTGAACGGACAGGTGAATGATCTGCTGGCAGTACTGTTGCAGCAGAAATTACAGGGCAGCGTCTCCGGAGGGGATGCTTCTGTCTCCGGAGGCAACGCAGGTGCCGGCGGCAATGGAGGAAGTGCGGCTTCTGACGCGGCCATTGAGGCACTGAAGGCAATGCAGAAGGAACTGGATATGATGAACACCGTGGTGGGCAGTGTGCTGGAAGCTACGGATGAGCAGGCGGCGGAGAAGGCAAAAGTCAATGTCAACAATGCCATGAATAACCTGAAGAGCGTTATCGACAGCTGCGAAAATAATGTAAGCAATATGCAGGGCATTTATAAAAATAACCTGGTACCGCAGATGCAGAGAGTACTGACCAATATGACAGATTCCCTGAATCAGGTGACAGGACTGGTAAATACTCTGAGTAACACGGTGAAAAATGTGGGTGTGGTCATGGAAGGCGTAGGCGACGCAGTGGACGGCACCAGTGAAAGCCTTGGCCAGATTCAGAGCGTGGTAGACAGCATCAGCGACAAACTGACAGACCTGACGGAACAGCTGGAAGGTGCTTCCGAAGAAGAAATGATGGATATTCTGGTGCGTTTCCTGGGCGGTGACCCGGATAGCCTGGGAGCTTATTTTGCATCTCCGGTGACCATGGAGACTGTTGCTATGTATCCTGTGGCCACCTACGGATCCGCTATGACTCCGTTTTATTCTACACTGGCCATCTGGGTAGGGTCTACGATACTGGTGGCACTGGTGAAAGTAAAAGCCTCTCCGAAAGGATTGGAAAATGCACAGAGTTATCAGTTGTATTTCGGCAGATATCTGCTGTTTTTCCTGCTGGCACAGATTCAGGCAGCTATTATCGTAGCGGGAGATCTGTGGCTGCTGAAAGTCAATATTGTGGAGCCGGCATTGTTTTTCCTGGCGGCAAGCTTTACGGCAACTGCATTTTCCCTGTTGATCTATTCGCTGACACTGGCATTCGGAGATGTGGGTAAGGCTGTCTGCGTCATTGTCATGGTATTGCAGATCGCGGGATCCAGTGGCACGTTCCCGATTGAACTGTTGCCGGATACTTATCAGAAAATATATATCTTTTTCCCATTCCCCTATGCCATTACGGCAATGCGTGAGGCGCTGGCGGGAATGTACGGAACGGCCTATATGGAAGCATTGGCAAAGCTGATCCTGTTTATGCTGGAGGGCCTGCTGATCGGCCTGGTGATCCGGATCCCTTTCGTCAAACTGAATCACTTTGTGGAAGAGAGAATGGAAGACACGGAACTCATGTGATACCTATCCGGAGCCATGTAAACATTGCAAAAGGAAAGCTCCGCAGGAGCGGTTTTGCGAATGAAGTACCGAATAGGCAGAAAGTAAGGCAGAAAATAAGACAGAAAGTAGGACAGAAAGGAAATTTCATGGAAAGAGACTACGAAGAGATTTTTCAGAAGGTGTTGGACTATGAGCAGACCCTTCATGAAAAAAACAGAAAAAGAATCAAGATCGGTCTGAAGTGCATCTGGATCGTGCCCCTGTTTTTCCTGGCATTGTTGTTCCTGACCGGCAGCAATAAAGTGATCTTCCTGATCCTGTGGATCGTGTCACTGTTCGCCCTGTCGATCTATCTGATCGTTGTGGAATATATGGATCATAACTTGCAGGAAAAGATCATGGAACTAAAGGGGGAAGAGGGAACGATCGAAGCAGTAACCCCTGCGGATTTTGACAGAGCGGCACAGATCATCCGCAAGACCCGGGAAATGATCGGTGAGGGACTGAACTCCCCGGCGGAGACACAGGCAGAAGTGACAGAGAAAAAAGACGAAGCAGAAGAAATAAAAGAGACAGAAGAAATACAAGAAACAGAAGACGGGGAGGAAGGCGAGTAATATGCGTAACATCTGGAAAATATTTACCACCGACATCCGTCGGATCAGCAATAATGTGGTGGCAGTTGTCATTATTATGGGACTGAGTATTCTCCCGGCACTGTATGCATGGTTCAATATTTTCTCCAACTGGGATCCCTATGAACCTGCGGCTACCAGTCAGCTGAAGGTGGCGGTGGCTTCCGATGATGCCGGAGCGGAGATCATGGGACTTTCCCTGAATGTAGGAGACAGTGTGTTGGAGGCTTTGGGGGCCAATACCACTATCGGCTGGGTATTCCCGGGGACTACCGAAGAAGCCCTGGAAGGAGTTAAGAACAGTGATTACTATGCGGCATTGATCATTCCGGAGAACTTCACACAGGAGATGTTGGGATTCCTGGACGGAGAAGTGGATCATCCTACCATTTACTATTATGAAAACGAGAAAAAGAACGGTATCGCACCCAAGATTACCGGAAAAGCGAAAAATGCCGTGCAGGAGCAGGTGAATGCCACATTTGTCAGCACCGTGGCAGAAGCTGTCATGAAAGCCGGAAATGGACTGTCCATGGCGAATGCAAGCGGACAGGCCAGTGTGACAGGTTCACTGGATTCCGTACAGGCACAGCTGCAGGATTATGTGGTAATGCTGCAGTCCTTCCAGAGTATTATGAGTTCTGCGGAGATGATCATGGCCACCAGCCGGAATATGCTTCCGGATATGGACAATATACTGGAGAACGGACGAAATACCATGATCGGTATGCAGACCATGATCAATTCCAGCGTAGATGCAGTGGATGTTATGGGGGATATGGTGAGCAGCAGTATGGACATGGTGACGGAAGCGTTGCAATATCTGTCTGTGTTCTCGGATGGGTTGCTGGATCAGATGGGCAGTAACAATATCGGAAGTACTACCGATACCGGACTGGGAATGGCGATCGGTCTGGTACAGGGAATGCAGGCCAACATGGATGTGCTGGGAAGTCTGGTCACCGGACAGGATGCGCAGATTCAGGCGATCAACCAGTCTCTGAAAAATATCGAGGCGGATTTAAAACAGCTGCAGAACAGCAAGGGTCAGGTCGACACGGATGTGAATACCCTGCGGGCACAGATCCGGGAACAGATTCAGATCTGCAATAAGCAGCTGAACAACCTGATGAATGATTACAATAATAATGTCAGACCTTCTTTCCGGAATACCGGGAAATCCATGCAGCAGGCATTTTTAAATGCCGCGGCTATGATGAACGGAACGGATGTGAATATGGATGAGATCTCAGATATTCTGGGAGAATATGAGCAGACCATCCGGGAAGGCAATTTAAGCCTGCAGGATTCCCTGACAATTGCACAGGAACTGCTGGACAAGGTAAGTAAAATAGCGGATAATATAAAACGGATCACCGGAGCGGATTCTTATGAAGATATTCTGAAAGCCATGGCCAGCGATCCAACTTCCGTGGCGGAATTCGTATCATCACCGGTGAAGCTTCAGACGGTACCGGTCTATCCGGTGGAGCACTACGGCTCCGCGGCATCGCCGTTTTATACGATCCTGGCGATCTGGGTGGGAGCGCTGTTTTTAGTGGCTATCATCCATGTGGGTGTGAAACCCATTGATCCCGGAGATCATTACAAAGAATATGAAAGATACTTTGGCAGATATTTGCTGTTTTTCCTTATCGGACAGGCACAGACACTGCTGACGATCCTGGGCAATCTCTACTACATTGAGATCCAGTGCCAACATAAATTTCTATATTGGCTGGCAGCAGCTGTGGCAAGTGCGGCGTTCAGCTGTTTCATGTATTCCGTGACGTTTGCTTTCGGCAATGTGGGAGAGGCACTGGCCATCGTGGTCATGGTCATTCAGGTAGCGGGAAGCGGAGGAACCTTCCCCATTGAGGCGCTGCCGAAGGTGTTTCAGTGGATCTATCCTTTCCTGCCGTTCCAGTTTGGCATGAAAGCGTTTAAAGAATGTATTGCAGGAATGTACGGTGTGGATTACTGGATCAATGTAGGAAAAATGACACTGTTCCTGATCATCGCATTATTACTGGGACTGGCACTGGAACCGCCATTCCGCAAATTGAACCACAGGATCGAGAAGAGCAAGGAAAAGACAGGGCTGATGATATAATGAGCCTCAAGGAAAACCAAGCGGCTGCGAAGCAGACATTTGGTTTTCTGGGCTCATTAGCGAACGAATAATCCTGCGAAGCAGGATGTAGAGTGCGAAAGCACGAATTCGTGAGCTTATGATATAATGAGCGCAAGTGAGCCAATATGCTTGCATAATTGGCGAACGGCGAATTTGATCATGATCGTTGCGAAGCAACGGTAAGCACCGTAGGTGCGAATCATGATATAATGAGTGCGAGAAAGGAATCACAATATGAAGTGGGTGAAATTCAGAATAAAGACCGTGACAGATGCGGAAGATATTATTATCAGTACCCTGTATGATCTGGGACTGGAGGGTGCACAGATCGAGGACAAGGTGCCTCTGACTGCGATGGAGAAGGAGCAGATGTTCGTGGATATCCTGCCGGACGGACCGGAGGATGATGGCATTGCATACTTAAGCTTTTTTGTAGAGGAAAAAGAAGACGGCAGTCTGGAAGTAGCTGGTGAGAAGACTACCACCGAAGCAGTGCTTGCCGATGTGAAGCAGGAATTGGAAGATTTACGTCAGTTTATGGATATTGGAGAAGGTTCCGTCGTCGTGGATGAGACGGAGGACATTGACTGGATCAATAACTGGAAGCAGTATTTCCATCAGTTCTATATTGATGACATCCTGGTCATCCCTTCCTGGGAAAATATCAAGCCTGAGGATACCGATAAAATGGTGCTCCATATCGATCCCGGCACGGCGTTCGGTACCGGGATGCATGAGACTACACAGCTGTGCATCCGTCAGCTGCGCAAGTTCATTACCCCAGAGACGGAGCTTCTGGACGTAGGAACTGGCAGTGGTATTCTGGCAATTTTATCTCTGATGTTTGGTGCAAAACATGCTGTGGGAACCGACCTGGATATCTGTGCGGTGGAAGCTGTGGCACAGAACTGTGATGTGAACGGCATTGATCCGGCACAGTTCGACATGATGATCGGCAACATCATCACCGATAAAGAAGTACAGGACAAAGTGGGGTATGAGTGCTATGATATCGTGGTAGCCAATATCCTGGCAGATGTGCTGGTGCCACTGACTCCCGTGATCGTACATCAATTGAAAAAGGGCGGTATCTACATTACCTCCGGAATTATTGATGACAAGGAGCAGACTGTGGTAGAGGCAGTGAAGGCAGCAGGCCTGGAAGTACTGGAAGTCACTTATCAGGGAGAATGGGTCAGTGTGACCGCAAGAAAAAATTAGAGGATTTTTAACAATGTATCAGTTTTTTGTAGAGCCGGAGCAGATCGATGTGGCGGGAAAAAGCGTCATCATCCGGGGGAACGATGTGAATCATATCAAAAATGTACTGCGGATGCGTCCCGGTGAGGAAGTGGCGGTCAGCAACGGAATCGACGGCAGGGAATACCGTTGCGGAATCCTGGCATTGGAGGAAGACTGTGTTCGTCTGGAACTACGTTTTATCAAGGAAGATGGTGTGGAGCTTCCCGCAAAGATCTACCTGTTCCAGGGGCTGCCCAAGGCGGATAAAATGGAACTCATTATTCAAAAAGCAGTGGAACTGGGAGCTTTTCAGGTGATTCCTGTAGCAATGAAACGCTGCGTGGTGAAATTGGATGAGAAAAAAGCGGACAGCAAAATAAAGCGCTGGCAGGGAATTGCGGAAGCAGCCGCCAAACAGAGCAAACGAGGTGTGATTCCGACGGTGGCACCTGTAATGAGCTATGCACAGGCAGTGAAAATGGCATCAGAAATGGATCTGAAGCTGGTGCCCTACGAACTGGCAGAGGGGATGGAACAGACGAAACAGCTGATCGAAAGTGTAAAGCCGGGTCAGCGGATTGCTATTTTCATCGGTCCGGAAGGCGGCTTTGATCCAGAGGAGATCCGGACCGCCACAGAGGCCGGAATCCACCCCATTACGCTGGGTAAGAGGATTCTTCGTACAGAGACAGCCGGATTTACGACTATCGCATGGCTGATGTATCAGTTGGAAAATTAGCGGATGGGCGGCACAGAGTATCTGCCTTTGGCATATTTTAATCATAAGAAGAATATAGTAACTATTCAGAGTAAACGGAAAGTTTTGAAAGAGCGATCCGGCGAATGGACTTTGAGTAGCTGCTACACAGATAGATAGCAAGGAGAAGAAGAGAATGGAAGTCTATTTGGACAATTCCGCTACGACCAGAACTTTTCCGGAAGTAGCCGAATTGATGACAAAGATCATGTGTGAAGATTACGGAAATCCTTCCAGCCTGCATATGAAGGGAGTGGAGGCGGAGAAGTACCTCCGCTATGCCAAGGAGACTCTGGCGCGGATACTGAAGGTGGAGGAGAGAGAGCTTTTATTTACTTCCGGGGGAACAGAATCCGATAATATGGCGTTGATCGGCTGCGCTCTGGCGAATTGCCGTAGAGGCAATCATCTGATCACGACGCAGATCGAACATCCCGCTATCCTGCAGACCATGCGTTATCTGGAGAGCCAGGGGTATCGCGTCACTTATCTGCCGGTGGATCCCTGCGGACGTATCCGGCTGGAAGACTTAAGGAAAGCTATGACGCCGGAGACCATCCTGGTATCTATCATGCACACGAATAACGAGATCGGAGCCCTGCAGCCCATTGAGGAAGCCGGAGCTCTGATCAAACAGATGAACCCGGATACGCTGTTCCATGTGGATGCGGTACAGGGATTCGGCAAATCCAGGATCTATCCGAAAAAGATGCACATCGACCTATTGTCGGTCAGCGGACACAAGATCCATGGACCGAAGGGTGTCGGACTTTTATATGTGGGAGACAAGGTCAAGATCCAACCCATTGTATTCGGGGGCGGACAGCAGCAGAATCTTCGTTCCGGTACGGAAAATGTACCGGGGATTGCAGGACTGGCAAAAGCAGCGGAAATGTTGTACAGTCGTTTCGATGAAGATCATGCGAGACTTTGTGCCTGCAAGAGACGATTTATCGAGGGCGTAAGAGAACTGGATCAGGTGACGGTCAACGGACTTCTGCCGGATGCACCGTACGGTGAGGGAACGGCGGCACACATTGTCAGCGTATCTTTTGCCGGCGTCAGAAGTGAAGTGCTCCTGCATGCACTGGAGGACAAGGGAATCTATGTATCGGCGGGAAGTGCCTGCTCCGCACACAAACCGCAGCCTTCCGCTACACTGAAAGCCATCGGTGTCGACAAATCCCTGCTGGATTCCACCATAAGATTCAGCTTTTCCGTATTTACCACGGAAGAAGAGATTGACGTATGCTTACGGGCATTGTACAATATAGTACCTATGTTACGCAGATACAGCCGTAGATAAAACAAGAAAGGAAAAGAACGTGTTTACATCATTTTTGATAAAATATGCCGAGATCGGCATTAAGGGAAAAAACCGTTATTTGTTCGAGGATGCTCTGGTACGCCAGATCAAATACGCACTGAAAAAATGTGAAGGAGAATTCCTGGTGCACAAGACGCAGGGACGTATCTTCGTGGATGCAGAGTCGGAATTCGACTATGATGAAGTGGTAGCGCACCTGCAGAGAGTCTTCGGCATTTCCGGGATCTGTCCGGTGGTGCACGTACAGGATGAGGGCTTCGAGAAGCTGTGTGAGACCGTGATCGATTACATTGCAAAGGTATATCCGGACTGTAACCAGACGTTCAAGGTGGCAGCGAGACGTGCCCGGAAAAATTACCCCAAGGATTCCATGACTATCAACATGGATATGGGAGAAGCTATCCTGAAGGCTTATCCCAATATGAAGGTGGATGTACATCATCCCGATATCATGCTGAACATTGAGATCCGTGAAGAAATCTATATCTATTCCGTGATCCTGCCCGGTCCCGGAGGAATGCCTGTAGGTACCGGCGGCAAGGGAATGCTGCTTCTCTCCGGAGGTATTGATTCTCCCGTGGCCGGTTATATGATCGCCAAGAGAGGCGTCAAGATCGATGCGGTATATTTCCATGCACCGCCTTACACCAGCGAGCGTGCGAAGCAGAAAGTAGTGGATCTGGCGAAGATCGTTGCCCGTTATACCGGACCGATCTACCTGCATGTGATCAACTTTACCGATATTCAGTTATATATTTACGAGAAATGTCCGCATGAGGAACTGACCATCATCATGCGCCGTTATATGATGCGGATCGCGGAACAGATCGCGAAAGAGACGGAATGTCTGGGCCTGATCACCGGTGAGAGCATCGGACAGGTGGCATCCCAGACTATGAATTCCCTGATCGCTACCAATGAAGTATGTGAACTACCGGTATACCGTCCTCTGATCGGATTTGACAAGCAGGAGATCGTAGAAGTATCCGAGAAGATCGGCACTTACGAGACTTCCATTCTGCCTTATGAAGATTGTTGTACCATCTTCGTGGCAAAACATCCCGTGACGAAGCCGAATGTAAAGGTGATCCGCAGACATGAACACAATCTGGATGAGAAGATCGACGAACTGGTGAAGACGGCATTAGAGACCAAAGAACTGATCATTGCGGAAGAATAAGTGCGAATGCAGAGTAACTATTCAGAACCGTGGAAACAGAGGTACTGAATAGTTACTTTTTTGGAATGGCATATAAAAAACACCTCAAGAGGATTGCGTCTCTCAAGGTGTTCTCTGTTTTACTATGTATTCGGACTTCCGAATCGGTAACTTATACCAGATAAGGCTTTAATACTTCCAGGACCTCATCAGCGCCATCCTCTGCATGGATGTTCAGGTCGATAGGCTTGGAAAGATCCAGACTGAAGATACCCATGATGGACTTTGCATCAATTACGTATCTGCCGGATACAAGATCGAAATCATAATCGAACTTAGTAATATCGTTTACGAAAGATTTTACCTTATCAATAGAATTTAAAGAAATCTGAACTGTCTTCATGTTGACTACCTCCTTAATGTGTGTCATACCTTCTGACTTCATATTAATGGCTGAACGACCAAAAGTCAAGACGAAAACAATACAAAAAAAGTGAGGAATCCTATGAAAAGTGTAGCATTACACAACCTTGGATGTAAGGTTAATTCCTATGAAATAGAAGTAATGCAACAAATGTTACAAGAAAAAGGTTATACTATTGTACCATTTGATGAAATCGCGGATATTTACATTGTAAATACCTGCACAGTTACCAATATTGCAGACCGGAAAAGCCGACAGATGCTTCATCGTGCGAAGCAGAAAAATCCGGCGGCACTGGTAGTGGCAGTGGGTTGCTATGTGCAGACCGGAAGGGAAGATGTGGAGCAGGATCCCTGCATTGATCTGGCGATCGGCAACAACCGCAAGAAGGATCTGGCCTCCATTCTGGAGGAATATTTACGGGATCTGGAACAGGAAGATGCGGTGGCGGAGAATGCAGAAAATGCCGGACATGGTGTGGACAAGACTATGCATGACACTACTGTCATAGATATTAACCATACCGCAGAATACGAAGAAATGACTCTGAAACAGACGGCGGAGCACACTCGTGCCTATATTAAAATTCAGGACGGATGCAATCAGTTCTGCTCTTACTGTGTCATCCCCTATGCCAGAGGCAGAGTCCGCAGCCGCAGGGCGGAAGATATCATCCGGGAGATCACCGGTATGGCGAAGAACGGTTACCGGGAGATCGTACTGACAGGTATCCATATCAGCTCCTACGGCATTGATTTCGATGAGGAAGCCTGGAAGCGGGGAGAAAGTGTCTCCGTATTAAAAGAAGACGAGGAAAGAAGAGATTATTCCGGCAGCAGCAAGCTGATCGATCTGCTGGAACGGATCCACGACATTGAAGGCATTGAGCGGATCCGCATCGGTTCCCTGGAACCCCGCATCGTCACAGAGGAGACCGCAGCAAAAATGGCGGCACTGCCGAAACTGTGTCCTCATTTCCATCTGTCCTTACAGAGCGGCTGTGATGCCACACTGCGCCGTATGAACCGTAAGTACACTTCCGAAGAATATGCGGAAAGCGTAGCACTGCTCCGCAAGGTGTTTGATCATCCTGCCATTACTACGGATGTCATCGTTGGATTCCCTGGGGAGACCGAGGAAGAGTTTACGCAGACGGTAGGATTTTTAGACAGGATTCAATTCTTCGAGATGCATATTTTCAAGTATTCCAAGCGGGCAGGTACCAGAGCGGCCGTGATGTCTCACCAGGTGCCGGATCCCGTGAAAACCACAAGAAGCGGAGAACTTCTGGCTATGGAGAAAGAGCAGTCGAAGCGATTCCGGGCGCATTATCTGGGCAGGGAAGCGGAGGTGCTGCTGGAGGAGATAAAGGAGCTGGACGGAGTGGAATATCTACTGGGACATACAAGAGATTATGTGAAAGTAGCGGTTCCCCTGGCAGAGAACGGCGAAAAAGCAGTGACCAATACCGTAGTGCGCGGCACGGTGGAAGGATTTGTAAATGATGAGATTCTGTTGTTATCACCCCTTGAATTTTCAAAGTAAATGCGGTAATATAAGGCATAACGGAAAGATTTGCCCTATGGCAGAAAAAGAGGATCGTATGCAGGACTTAGGAAATACACAATACTTCAAGGTAGAGACAGAACCTGAGACCGGCGTAAAGCTGGTGCTCTCTACCGTATATGAGGCACTGACAGAGAAGGGATATAACCCTGTGAATCAGATCGTTGGTTATATTATGAGTGGAGACCCCACTTATATTACCAGCCATAAGAATGCCCGCAGCCTGATCATGAAGGTGGAGCGGGATGAATTGGTAGAAGAACTGCTCACGGAGTATATCAGGACCAAACACTGGAAATAATCACAACTATCAGGAGGACCCACATGCGTATCATGGGTTTGGATTTCGGCTCACGTACCGTGGGCGTGGCGATCAGCGACAGTCTGCTCTTAACTGCGCAGGGAGTAGAGATCATTCGCCGCAAAGAAGAAAATAAATTACGACAGACGCTGGCCCGGATCGAGGAACTGATCGTCGAGAACGAAGTGGACGAGATTGTGCTGGGACTTCCCAAGAACATGAACGATACTGAGGGTGTCCGTGTGGAACTGACCAAAGAGTTCAAGGAGAAGCTGGAACGCAGGACTGGTCTGCCCGTGTACTTCTGGGATGAGAGACTGACTACCGTAGCTGCGGACAAGGCAATGATGGAAGCGGGGATCCGTCGCGAGAACCGCAAGGATTACGTGGATATGATCGCAGCAACCCTGATCCTGCAGGGATATCTGGATCGCAGGAACAATGAGAAGAAAAAGGAATCAGAATGAGTAAATTGGAAAAGATCACATTTCGCCCGGAGGGCGAAGAACCTGTAGAATTTTATGTACTGGAACAGACCAGGATCGGTGGACACAATTACATCCTGGTAACCGATGTAGAAGAGGGAGACGGAGATGCCCTGATCCTGAAGGATATGTCTCAGGATGGTGAAGAAGAGAGCATTTATGATGTAGTCTCCGATGATGAAGAACTGGAAGCGGTATCCGGAGTATTTGCGGATATGCTGGAGGACATTGATTTAATTTAATTTTAGATAAATACAGGCGGTCCTGCGAGAAGGACGGTCTTATATTTATATATGATTTGTATGATTGGCAGAGAGGGATATTGGAGGCTTTGCCGATTTCGACATATAATGGATTTTATGCCAAAAGTGACAGGGAATACACGAAGGGCATGAGAAAAAACCGTTATTTTGATGAAATCGTAAGATCTGGGATATCTGATTTTCACGGGAGTTTTCGAGAAGAGAGCCGTGAAAACGGGAGGTAAATCACAGGTCTTTCTTTGCAGAGCATAACAATCCATTCTAACGCCGGGATACATACACTAAGAACAGTTGTATAGACGTATAGAATTTGGAGGTAATTTCGTTGAAAAAGAAAAAAGAGAATAGTAACGCTTCAGGCCTGAAGATCATTCCTTTGGGCGGTCTGGAGCAGATAGGTATGAACATTACTGCCTTCCAGTATGAGGACAGTATTATTGTGGTGGACTGCGGACTGTCTTTCCCTGCGGATGATATGCTGGGAATCGATCTGGTCATTCCCGATGTAACATATCTGAAGGATAATATCGATAAGGTAAAGGGATTTGTCATCACTCATGGACATGAGGATCATATCGGAGCACTGCCCTATGTGCTGCGTGATATCAATGTGCCCATCTACGCAACCCGTCTGACCATGGGGATCATTGAGAACAAGCTGACAGAGCATAATCTCATGAAGAAGACCAAACGCAAAGTGGTGAAGTTCGGTCAGTCCATCAATCTGGGTGATTTCCGTGTGGAATTCATCAAGACGAATCACAGCATCGTAGATGCTGCAGCACTGGCAATTTATTCCCCTGCCGGTATCGTGGTACACACCGGAGACTTCAAGGTAGACTATACTCCGGTCTATGGAGATGCCATTGATTTACAGCGTTTTGCCGAGATCGGTAAAAAGGGTGTACTGGCACTGATGTGCGATTCCACCAATGCCGAGCGTCCCGGGTTTACCCCTTCCGAGAAGACCGTAGGTAAGACGTTTGATACCTTATTTGAAGAACATAAAAATACCAGAATTTTTGTGGCGACTTTCGCATCCAATGTGGATCGGGTACAACAGATCATCAACACAGCCTATAAATTTGGCCGTAAAGTAGCTGTGGAAGGCCGCAGTATGGTGAATATTCTGGATACCGCCATCAAGCTGGAGTGCATTAATATTCCCGAAAACACTCTGGTGGATCTGGATCAGATGAAAAATTATCCCGATGAACAGCAGGTGATCATCACCACCGGAAGCCAGGGCGAGAGTATGGCAGCCCTGTCCCGTATGGCCAACAACATGCACCGCAAGATCACCATCGGCGCGGGAGATACGGTTATTTTCTCCTCCAACCCGATCCCGGGAAATGAGAAGTCGGTTACCAAGATCATCAATGAATTGCTTCGCAAGGGCGCAGATGTTATTTTTCAGGATGCCCATGTATCCGGACACGCCTGTCAGGAAGAGATCAAGCTGATCTACACGCTGATCCATCCGAAGTATGCGGTGCCCGTGCATGGTGAATATAAACACCTGAAAGCACAGGCAAAGATCGCAGAGAGCCTTGGTATCAGCAAGGACAATATTTTCATCCTCTCTTCCGGAGATGTGCTGGAAGTCAGCGAGGAACAGGCGAAAGTTGCCGGAAGGGTACCCGTCGGTGCGATCCTGGTAGACGGACTGGGTGTCGGTGATGTAGGAAATGTGGTCCTCAGAGATAGACAGCACCTGGCAGAAGATGGTATTATGATCGTGGTTATGAGTCTGGATAGGGCCAGTGGTGAGCTGGTAGCCGGTCCGGATATCGTATCCAGAGGTTTTGTATATGTGAAGGAATCCGATGAACTGATCGAGGAAGCACGCCGCACTGTGGATGATGCACTGCAGGCATGCCTGGATAAGGGAATTACGGATTGGGGCAAGCTGAAGACCACCACCAAGGATGTTCTCAGTGATTATGTGTGGAAGAAGACCAAGAGACGTCCCATGATCCTTCCCATCATCATGGAAGTGTAGCAGGTTAATGATAGCCGGAAAGGTCATAAGCAGATGAAGATTACATCGGACGAAAATGTGAATCAGGCCGTAGAACAGATGGTACAGGCGATCCGCAATACGGATGCGTACATGGAGTATCGCAGACAACTGGGTCGTATAAAGGAGCAGCCGGAATTAAAAAAGCAGATCGATGACTTCCGGACAAGAAACTTTGAATTGCAGACCAGCAAAGATACCAATTTCGACAAGATCGATCAGTTCACCAGAGAGAATGAAGCATTTCGCGAGAATCCGCTGGTGTCTGATTTTCTTGCTGCGGAACTGGCTTTCTGCCGTATGATGCAGGAGATCGGACTCTATGTCACCGATCAGATGAAGTTCGAGTAAGAAAGGGCATAAGATATGAAGACAGCAAATTTGGCGGGTGCCGTATTGGGCACGATCTTAAAAGTAGTATTTGTGGTGGTTGTAGTATATCTGGTCTACACGGGAGCTTCCACCTGCTATGACTACGGTTATCGTATTTTCACAGAACCGGCGGTTTCTGCCGGAGAGGGACGTAAGATCACAGTAACCCTGACCTCGGACATGTCCGCAACGGAGATCGGCACAATGATGCAGGAAAAGGGCCTGACACGTGACGGCAGACTGTTCGCATTACAGTATCTGTTATCTGAGTATAAGAAGGACTGGCAACCCGGAACTTATGAACTGAGTACTGCTATGACCGCAGAGGAAATGATGGAAGTCATGGCTGGACAGACGGAAAGTACGGAAGAAGAATCCGTTGAGACCATAGATAACGGCAGCGCACTGACCGGCGAGACACAACCGCTGGAAACCGTTGCACAATAAAAACGGACAATAGAAACGGACAATAGAAACGGGGAGTATTATGATCATAGACGAGAGAATGTCCGCATTTATCGATTCTCTGGACAGCGGGAATCCCGCATGGCTGAATGAAATTGAAAAATATGCGCTGGACACGCAGGTTCCGATCATACGCAGATCTATGCAAAGCCTGTTAAAATTTTTACTGACATACACAAAGCCGAAGAGCATCCTGGAAGTCGGGACTGCTATCGGCTTTTCTGCGTTACTTATGAGTGAATATGCGCCGGCGGATTGCCATATCACAACCATAGAAAAATATGAAAAACGAATTCCCATAGCCAGAGAAAATTTTGATAAATATGGAAGAAAAGACAAAATCACTCTTTTGGAAGGCGATGCCACAGAGATACTGAAAGAATTGGATGGTACTTACGATGTGATCTTCATGGATGCGGCCAAGGGGCAATATATCAATTTCCTGCCGGATATTCTGAGACTTCTGTCTCCGGGCGGTCTGCTGATCTCGGATAATGTATTGCAGGACGGAGATATCATAGAATCCCGATTTGCGGTCACCAGGCGCAACCGTACGATCCATGCGAGAATGCGAGAATATTTATACGAATTAAAACATCATCCCGAACTGGAGACAGTGATTCTGCCCGTGGGGGATGGCGTGACGTTGAGTACAAAAAAATAGTAGGAGAAGAAGGAATATGAATTATAAAAAACCGGAACTTTTGATCCCGGCCAGCAGCCTGGAAGTATTAAGGACTGCGGTGATGTTCGGAGCAGATGCTGTATATATCGGAGGAGAAGCATTCGGACTGCGGGCCAAAGCGAAGAATTTCAGCAGTGAGGAAATGGCAGAGGGTGTGGCATTTGCTCATGCGCATGGCGTAAAAGTATATGTAACGGCCAATATTCTGGCACATAACTATGACCTTGACGGGGCCAGAAAATATTTTGCCGAGCTGCGGGATATGAAACCGGAACAGCCGGATGCGCTGATCATTTCAGATCCGGGAATGTTTATGATCGCGAAGGAAGTATGGCCTCAGGTGGAAGTGCACATTTCCACACAGGCTAACAATACGAATTATGAGACCTATCTGTTCTGGTGGAAACTGGGAGCGAAGAGAGTCGTTTCGGCCAGAGAACTGTCTCTGGTGGAGATCAAAGGAATCCGGGAAAAGATTCCGGCAGAAATGGAGATTGAAAGCTTTGTCCATGGTGCAATGTGTATCTCTTATTCCGGCAGATGCCTGCTGAGCAATTTTTTTACCGGGAGAGATGCCAACAGAGGCGCCTGTACCCATCCCTGCCGTTGGAAGTATGCTGTGGTGGAAGAGACCAGACCCGGAGAATATCTGCCGGTATATGAGAATGAGAGAGGAACTTATATTTTTAACTCCAAGGATCTGTGTATGATCGAGCATATTCCGGAACTGGTGGAAGCAGGTATTGACAGCCTGAAGATCGAAGGCCGTATGAAGACGGCATTGTATGTCGCAACTGTGGCCAGAACTTATCGGAAAGCCATTGATGACTATTTTACCGATCCGAAATTGTATGAGAAAAATATGGACTGGTATCAGATCGAAATTTCAAAGTGTACCTACAGACAGTTTACCACCGGATTTTATTTCGGAAAACCAGATGAGAATACACAGATCTATGATAATAACACCTATGTGAATGAATATATCTATCTTGGAATCGTGGAGGCGGTAAAGGATAATCTGTGCCGGATCGAACAGCGGAATAAATTCTGCGTGGGAGATACGATCGAGATCATGAAGCCGGACGGCACAAATGTACCTGTGACTGTGGAAGCAATGTATACAGAAGATGGGGAAAGTGTGGATAGTGCGCCCCATCCCAAGCAGGTGTTGTGGATAAAATTATCCGAGGCTGCGGAGAAGTATGATCTGTTACGTTGTAAAAGTGTTTAATAAATAGATATTGACCATCATAACGCACGTGTTGTAAACTATATTGGATAATAATTCTATAGTATACCGAAGGGAAGTAGGGACATGCGCGAGGAATTGAATGTAGAGGAGCTTTTTGCCAGCAAGGTATTTACCCTTGGCAAGATGAAGGAGAGACTCCCCAAGAGCACTTACAAAGAAGTAAAAAAGATTATGGATCAGGGAGGAGAACTTTCCCCGGCGACAGCAGATGTAGTGGCGACGGCCATGAAAGACTGGGCGATTGAGAATGGAGCGACACATTATACCCACTGGTTCCAGCCGCTGACCGGCATTACCGCGGAGAAACATGACGCTTTTGTAACACATCCCGATGAGGATGGCCGTATGATCATGGAATTTTCCGGTAAGGAACTGATCAAGGGCGAGCCTGATGCATCTTCTTTCCCGTCCGGGGGCTTGCGTGCGACTTTTGAGGCAAGAGGTTATACCACATGGGATATTACCTCTCCTGCATTTATCAAAGAGACAGCAACCGGTCCGACCCTTTGTATCCCCACTGCTTTCTGTTCTTATAAGGGCGAAGCTCTGGATAAAAAGACACCGTTACTTCGTTCTATGGAAGCTCTGAGCAAACAGGCAATCCGTATTGTGCGTCTGTTCGGTAATACAGAGGCAACCAAGGTACTGCCCTCCGTCGGCGCAGAGCAGGAATATTTCCTGGTGGATTCTGCCAAGGCATTGCAGCGTGAAGATATTATTTTCGCCGGACGGACCCTGTTTGGTGCTCCTGCGCCCAAGGGTCAGGAGATGGATGACCATTACTTCGGCGTTATCCGTGAACGCATCGGCGGTTTCATGCACGATGTGAATATCGAACTGTGGAAACTGGGCGTGACTTCCAAGACCCAGCACAACGAAGCGGCACCCGCACAGCATGAGGTGGCACCGATTTATGAGTCTGCCAATGTGGCAGTAGATCATAACCAGTTGGTAATGGAGACTCTGAAGCGCGTAGCAGGTAAACACGGTCTGCGCTGCATGCTGCACGAGAAGCCTTTTGCCGGCGTGAATGGTTCCGGTAAGCATAATAACTGGTCGATTACCACAGATAATGGCGTGAATCTTTTGGAGCCGGGACAGACTCCAAATGAAAATATTCAGTTTTTGTTAGTGCTGGCATGCATCATGAAGGCAGTAGATACCCATGCGGATTTGTTGCGCCAGAGTGCATCCAACGTAGGAAACGATCACAGACTGGGTGGTTATGAAGCACCGCCTGCCATTATCTCTATTTTCCTGGGCGAACAGCTGGAAGATGTGGTGGCACAGCTGGTGGAGACTGGTAAGGCCGACAATCTGAAAGAAGGCGGCGTACTGCGTACCGGTGTATCCACATTACCTGATTTTGTAAAGGATGCCACCGACAGAAACCGTACTTCACCCTTTGCTTTCACAGGCAATAAATTTGAGTTCCGTATGGTTGGCAGTGAGGATTCCATCGGAAGCCCCAACACCACTCTGAATGCCATTGTTGCAGAGGCTTTCTGTGAAGCGGCCGATCGGCTTGAGGGAGCGGAAGACTTCGATATGGCAGTACATGATCTGATCAAGGAATATATGACCGAGCACCAGCGTATTATTTTCAACGGCAACGGTTATGCCAGGGAATGGGAAGAGGAAGCAGCCAGAAGAGGACTGCCCAATATTCCTTCCATGGTAGCAGCAGTAGATACTCTGACCACACCCAAGGCGATCCATCTGTTTGAGAAGTTCGGTATCTTCACCGAAGCAGAGCTGCGTTCCCGTGCGGAGGTACTGTATGAGACCTATGCGAAGACCATCAATATCGAGGCACTGACCATGGTGGATATGGCAAATAAGCAGATCATCCCCGCAGTCATGAAGTACAGCAAGTCTCTGGCGGATGCTGTCATTGCCATTACGGAAGCAGGGGGAGATACCTATGTGCCTGTCCGTATGTTGCAGCAGATCACGCAAAAGCTGACTGAGATGGAGAAGGCTTCGGAGGCACTGCTCAATGTCGAAAAGAAAGCATCTGCCATGGAAAGAGGCAAGGAGCAGGCATTCTGTTATCACGATGAAGTTATGGTGGCAATGAACGCTCTGAGAAGACCTGCGGATGAACTGGAGAAGCTGGTGGATAAAAAATACTGGCCGTTCCCGACCTATGCGGATCTGCTATTTGAGGTATAGAGCGTTTCCAAGGTCATTTCGGATGCAATAAAATTTTTTCAAAAAGGGTATTGCAATCGAAAAAAAACTGTTGTATAGTAATGAACCATAGAGGAGCGATCCTCACAAGTTAATATTTTTCTATGCGGAACGAAGGCGTTTACACTAGTAGTGTAGCGCCTTTCTTTTTGTGCAAGTAAGTCGCAGGAAGCATGAAAAATTGCAAAATTAAGGAGGAAACGAAGATGAGTGAAGTATTAAATGTGGAAGAAATCTTTGGCAGTAAGGTATTCACTCTGGGGAAAATGAGGGAAAGATTACCCAAGAGCGTATACAAAGAAGTAAAGAAGATCATTGATCATGGCGGAGAGCTGTCACTGGCTACCGCAGATGTTGTAGCTAAGGCAATGAAGGACTGGGCCGTTGAGAATGGTGCAACCCATTATACACATTGGTTTCAGCCGTTGACAGGCATTACCGCAGAGAAGCATGACGCATTCGTAACTCATCCCGATGAATCCGGTAAGATGATCATGGAGTTCTCCGGCAAGGAACTGATCAAGGGCGAGCCCGATGCATCTTCCTTCCCCTCCGGAGGCTTACGAGCAACCTTTGAGGCAAGAGGCTATACTGCATGGGATATCACATCTCCCGCATTCCTGAAAGAGGATGCTACCGGCGTGATCCTTTGCATTCCCACTGCTTTCTGCTCTTACAAGGGTGAGGCACTGGATAAAAAGACACCGTTACTGCGTTCTATGGAAGCTGTCAGCACCCAGGCACTTCGTATCGTAAGACTGTTCGGCAACACTGGAGCTACGAAGGTAGTAGCAAGCGTTGGACCTGAGCAGGAATATTTCCTGGTAGACAGAGATAAATACCTGAAGCGTGAAGATCTGATCTTCGCCGGACGTACCCTGTTCGGTGCACCCGCACCCAAGGGCCAGGAGCTGGAAGATCATTACTTCGGCACTATCCGTGAGAGAATCGGTTCTTTCATGAAAGACCTGAACATTGAACTGTGGAAGCTTGGTGTAACTGCGAAGACACAGCACAACGAAGTGGCTCCCGCACAGCATGAACTGGCTCCCATTTATGAGACCGCCAATATTGCAGTAGATCACAACCAGCTGGTTATGGAGACCATGAAAAAGGTAGCCGGTCGTCACGGCATGACCTGCCTGCTTCATGAGAAACCTTTCGCCGGCGTGAATGGTTCTGGTAAGCATAACAACTGGTCACTGGGAACCGATAATGGTGTAAATCTTCTGGATCCCGGCGATACTCCGAACGAGAACATCCAGTTCCTGTTGGTACTGGCTTGTATCCTGAAAGCTGTAGATACGCATGCAGACCTGCTTCGTCAGAGTGCATCCGATGTCGGCAACGATCACAGACTGGGAGCGAATGAGGCACCTCCCGCAATCATTTCCGTATTCCTGGGCGAGCAGCTGGAGGATGTGGTAAAGCAGCTGGTGGAGACCGGTGATGCAACTCATTCTATCCAGGGCGGTAAGCTTTTAACCGGTGTATCCACACTGCCTGATCTGGATAAGGATGCAACAGACCGTAACAGAACTTCACCGTTTGCTTTCACCGGTAATAAGTTCGAGTTCCGTATGGTAGGTAGTGCAGACTCCATCGCCAGCCCCAACACTACTCTGAATGCTATCGTAGCAGAGGCTTTCTGTGAGGCAGCAGATCTTCTGGAGAAGGCAGACGACTTCGATATTGCAGTACATGATCTGATCAAGAAGTACCTGACTGAGCATCAGAGAATTATCTTCAATGGTAATGGCTATTCCGAGGAATGGGTAGAAGAAGCTGCCAGAAGAGGACTTCCCAACATCAAGTCCATGGTAGAAGCTTCCGAGACTCTGACCACCGAAAAGTCTATCAAGCTGTTCGAGAAGTTCGGTATCTTCACCAAGGCTGAGCTGGAATCCCGCGAGGAGGTTCTGTATGAGACCTACTCCAAGACCATCAACATCGAAGCTCTGACCATGGTAGATATGGCGAAGAAGCAGTACATTCCCGCAGTTATGGAGTACACCAGGACTCTGGCGGATACCGTACTGGCTGTTAAGAGTGCAGGCGCTGATGCTACTGTGCAGACCACAGTTCTGAAGAGTATTTCCGAGAAACTGACAGAGGCACAGGCAGCAGAGACTTCACTGGAAGATAAGCTGGCAGAGGCAGCAGGTATCGAAGATCCCAAGAAGCTTGCCTTCTTCTATAAAGATGTGGTACATACCGCAATGGATGACCTGAGAGCTCCCGTGGATGCACTGGAGATGATGGTTGACAAGAAAGTATGGCCGGTACCTACCTACGGCGATCTGATCTTTGAAGTATAAATAGCGTTGCAAAATACCATAATACGTTTCTCTCATTGTGTTGAATGAAAACGGGGCTTGCCATATGATGGTGAGCCTCGTTTTGCAGTTATGTATGTTTCTTGGCATTGCTATGGGGAAAATCCTGTGTTATGATAACTGCATGATGAAAAATATACTGAAAAATAAGAAATTTTGGAAAATTATCTGTATTCTTGCAATCATTGCATATACGGCAAAAAATTTATTTATTGGTGCTGATACGGACGAAGGCTATGGCATCATGGTGGGCTATCGTCTTGCCATGGGAGACCGGCTGCTGCTTGAAATGTGGGAGCCACACCAGACTTCCGCCATTTTTACGGCAGTTTTTATCAGGCTGTTTGTGATGCTGACAGGTGGAGTGAATTACCTGAACCTGTTTTTAAGGCTCGTATTTTTCCCGATTCAGGCAGGTGTCAGTGTCTTCCTGTATAAGACGATCCGCAGGACAGTGCCGCAGATGGATGAGAATGTGGCAGCACTGATGGGGCTTCTCTACTATGTGACAACGCCCAAGTCCATTTTTATTCCGGAGTATTCCAATCTTCATAACTGGTTCTTTGCACTTATGGTGCTGTGCCTTCTGAGATACTTCGGAGCGAAGGACTCCGAGGGCAGACAGACAGCAGGAGAGCTGCGGTGGCTGGTGCTGGCAGGTATATTCATGACCTGTGATGTGCTGGCTTATCCCAGTATGGTACTGGTATTTTTGTGCTGCCTGGTATTTCTGCTGGTGCGCAGATCAGAGAAAAAATGGAAAGAACTCTGTGCTTATGTACTGCCCTGTGTGGCAAGTGCGGCAGTAATGTTTACATATCTTCTGAGTTATATGACACCGCAGAAAATGTTGGAGATGGCAGGCGAGATCCTGGGAGAGGGGTCCCATCAGACTACTGTGGGAGAAAAATTGTTGGGATGGG
>OOAA01000571.1_pt1 | contig 24823 bp, 19 predicted proteins | sample 1671671 | NCBI WGS metagenome assembly OOAA01 (sample SAMN06348180, study PRJEB24527) | human gut metagenome | biome: human gut; feature: ankylosing spondylitis patient; material: feces | host: Homo sapiens | place: China | collected 2015-10 | reverse complement strand
AGAGGCGCTCCGCTTGCCGATATCCTCGCCTCAAGAATAGAGAGCCTCGGCGTAAAAACACAGAAGGGCTACCTTGATATCACGCTCTACAGGGACGATTTGAGCGAGAGCTCGAGCCAGCCCAAGGTGAACTCCGGCAAGCTTGACTTCTCCGTTGAGGGAAAGACGGTCGTTATGGTTGACGATGTGCTCTACACCGGCAGAACGGCGAGAGCCGCCATGGACGCGATAATCTCCCTCGGCCGCCCCGCAAAGATACAGTTTGCAACGCTCGTCGACAGGGGACACAGGGAGCTTCCCATAGTCGCCGACTATGTGGGCAAGAATGTTCCGACCTCGCGCAGTGAGGTTGTCGTCGTGAAGATTCCGCCGTTCGACGATGAGACAAGCGTCTCGATATACGGCAAATAAGACTTTGACGCAGAAGCGGCTCGCCGTGACTGTGTTGAGTATAGACAGGCAAAATTTGAGGAGGTCAAAAGTATGAAATTGATTTACGGTATCAAAGACAAGCCGAAGTTCGGCAAGCTTATCGTCTTTGCGTTCCAGCAGCTGCTTGCAATTATGGCGGCTACCATCGCGGTTCCCATGATAACCTCGGGTGTATATGACTGCGGCAATGTGCAGATGAGCACAGTCGCAGCGCTCTTCGGAGCGGGCGCGGGCACCCTTATATATGTTCTCTTCACGAAGGCTAAGAGCCCCGTTTTCCTCGGCTCCTCTTTCGCTTTCCTCGGCTCAATGGCAGCCGCTTTCGTGGGCGCAACAACCGTCGCGCTCGGTTTCCTCGGACTGATTCTCGGCGCTGTTTTTGCGGGTCTCGTCTATGTCGTCCTCGCAATAGCGGTTAAAATCTCCGGTGTCAACTGGATAAACAGGCTCATGCCTGCCGCCGTTATCGGACCCACAGTCGCAATTATAGGACTTTCGCTCGCCGGCAACGCTATCGGCGACCTGCAGAAGGGCTCCTACACAGTGGGCGGCGAGCCTACGGCAAGCGTCTATGTCGCCATTGCCTGCGGACTTGTCACTCTCTTTGTGACCATGTTCTGCTCCGTCTTCGGCAAGAAGATGGTTAAGCTTATCCCGTTCATCATCGGTATCGTCACCGGCTATGCGGTTGCGGCAATCTTTACAGTTGTCGGTGTAGCTACAAACAACGACGCCCTTAAAGTTATCGACTTCAGCGGCTTCAGCGCACTCGTTGCGGGCGGCGTGGGAGTCAAGACCTTCTTTGCAGTGCCCGATTTCACCTTCTTTGAGGCATTCGGCGCCTTCGGCGAACTCAGCGGCTCTTATATAGCGGCTGTTGCGGTGGCTTATGTCCCTGTTGCATTCGTTGTTTTCGCGGAGCACATAGCCGACCACAAGAACATCTCCTCCATCGTTGAAAAAGATCTCCTCGTTGATCCCGGCCTCCACAGAACCCTGCTCGGCGACGGTATCGGCTCGATGGTCGGCGCATTCTTCGGCGGCGCACCGAACACCACCTACGGCGAGTCGATAGCCTGCGTGGCTATCTCCGGCAACGCCTCCGTTGCAACTATCGTCTGCACCGCAGTGCTTGCGATAATCATCGCTTTCCTTTCACCCTTTGCAACCTTCCTTGCATCGATTCCCTCCTGCGTCATGGGCGGCGTGTGCATCTCGCTCTACGGCTTCATCGCCGTCAGCGGTCTGAAGATGATTCAGAAGATAGACCTTGAGGATAACAAAAACCTCTTTGTTGTCTCCGTCATCCTCATCGCCGGCATCGGCGGCCTGACCGTCTCCTTCGGCAAGGTCACGATAACCTCCATCGCCTGCGCACTTCTTCTCGGAATCTTCACGAACATTGTGCTCGGCAACACCAAGAAGAAGAACAACAACAAAGAGGAAGTCAAAAAAGCCGAATAAGGGACTGCCGCATTCGGCGCAGAGCAAAGAGCAAAACAACATAGCCGCGGTTTACGGATAAACGTGAACCGTGGCTTTTGCTATTATGCAGGGGTCGGCGACTCGACGACCCGCTGCCGCCGTCGGCGGCACAGCCACGCCCAACATGGGGAACTTACTGCGAATTTTATTTTTGCCTTTTTCTCGATTCGCCGTTCGTCAAATTGTACAGCTTTAGGGGCTTATTTTTGTGACAACAGACAGGTTTTTTTGTGGTATAATTATACAATACAAAAGGGGTTCAAAATTTTTTTGGGGAGGAATATATGCTTTATAAAAAGAATTATATGAGTACCCTGTCCGATGAACTGTTTCGCTCTCCGACGAGCGAATACCGCGCCGCGCCGTTTTGGGCGTGGAACTGCAAGCTCGAGGAAAAAGAGCTTCTGCGGCAGATAGACGTATTTCACCGGATGGGCTTCGGCGGCTTTCATATGCACGTCAGAACGGGCATGGATACGGAATATCTGAGCGATGAGTTTATGCAGCTCATCCGCGCCTGCACCGACAAGGCAAAGGGCGAAAAGATGCTCGCGTGGCTCTATGACGAGGACAGATGGCCCTCGGGCGCGGCGGGCGGCATAGTCACAAAGGATAAGCGCTTCCGCTCCCGCCACCTGCTTTTTACCGTCAACCCGTATAACGGTACTGCCGGTTTTACCGACGACTCGACGTCGCGCGGCGTGCGCTCTGAGGACGGAAAACTGCTCGCGTGCTATGACATAGTGCTCGACGCAGACGGATATTTAAAGAGCGGCAAGCGTATCGGCGAGGGGGACTCCGCCGAGGGCACGAAGTGGTACGCCTATCTCGAGATAAGCGGCGCGAATCCGTGGTATAACGGTCAGGCGTATCTCAACACGCTCGATAAAAATGCGGTCGAGCGCTTTGTTGAGGTCACCCACGAGCGGTATAAAGAGGTTGTCGGCGACGAGTTCGACGAGACTGTCCCCGCGATATTCACAGACGAGCCGCAGTTTACGCACAAATCGCTGATGAACAATTCGACCGACACGGACGACCTTATCATGCCATGGACGGACGATTTCGCAAAGACATATTTTGACACATATTCTCAGGATATTTTGGATTTTCTGCCCGAGATATTCTGGGATCTGCCGAGCGGGAAAGCCTCCGTTGCCCGATATCGCTATCACGACCATATCGCCGAGAGATTTTCCTCGGCCTTTGCCGACACTGTCGGCGGCTGGTGCCGCAAAAACGGCATCGCGCTGACGGGCCATATGATGGATGAGCCCACGCTCGAGAGTCAGACGGGCGCCTTGGGCGAGGCGATGCGCTCCTACCGCTCGTTCGACTTGCCCGGCATAGATATGCTCTGCTCGTGGAAAGAGTACACTACCGCTAAGCAGGCGCAGTCCGCCGCGCATCAGTTCGGCTATGAGGGCGTGCTTTCCGAGCTCTACGGAGTCACCGACTGGGATTTCGATTTCAGAGAGCATAAGCTAAACGGCGATTGGCAGGCGGCTTTGGGCGTTACGGTGCGCGTGCCGCACCTGTCGTGGGTCTCCATGGCGGGCGAGGCAAAGAGGGATTATCCCGCCTCGATAAGCTATCAGTCACCGTGGTATAATAAATATTCCTGCGTGGAGGATCACTTCGCGAGAGTTGCCACGGCGATGACCCGCGGCGTGCCGATAGTAAAGGTCGGCGTGATACACCCGGTCGAGAGCTTTTGGCTTCACTGGGGCCCCAACGACAAATCGGGACTCTTCCGCGAGGAGCTGGACAAAAATTTCCAAGAGCTCACTAAGTGGCTCATCTTCGGCAGCATAGACTTTGATTTTATCAGCGAGTCGCTCCTGCCCGAGCTCTGCCCGCAGGCGGATGCTCCGCTTAGAGTCGGCGAGATGAAATACGATGTTATAGTCGTACCCGGGTGCGAAACCCTGCGCTCGTCAACGCTCGAGAGACTCGAAAAATTCAGAGCGGACGGCGGAAGGGTGATATTCCTCGGCGAAGCTCCGACGCTCGAAAACGCGCAGCCGTCCGACAGGGGCGCAAGGCTCTTTGCGAGCAGCGAGCACATACCTTATCAGCGTGCGTCGCTTCTGACGGCGCTCGATTCCGAACGCTCCGTCTGCATCCGTGACGAGGACGGCTATCTCTCCGACGGGCTTATTTATCAGCTGCGCGAGGATACGGACAGCCTGTGGCTCTTTGTCGCGCACGGAGTCGAGCCGTACGACTGCAATATAACAAATCATGACGACATAAAAATAACCGTAAAGGGCGAATATTCGCCCGTGATATACGATACCTTGAGCGGCGAGCTGAAGCCCGCGCAGTTCGATTATCTCAACGGCGACACCGTGATAAGCGCGAGGCTCTTTGACTTTGACAGCCTGCTGTTAAGGCTCTATAACGGCCGCTCCGAGAGGCAGTATGCCGAGCCGAAGAAGCTTGAGGATAAAGAAATCCTTGTCCCCTATGAGACTGAATACGAGCTCGACGAGCCGAATGTCATGCTTCTTGATATGGCTCGATTCGCGCTTGACGGCGACGAGCTGAGCGAGCATGAGGAGGAGCTTCTCAGAGCCGATAACATCTGCCGCGAAAAGCTCGGCTTCCCGCTTCGAAGCGGCGCGGTGATGCAGCCGTGGGTCATACATGAGCCTGTGCCCGAGCATAAGGTGAGGCTCCGCTTTAAGATAGACAGCGCTCTCGCGTTTGACGGCGTATCGCTCGCCCTTGAGGACGCGGAGAAAGCGGAGATTACGCTGAACGGTCAGGCGGTTGACAATACCGTTATCGGCTACTATGTTGACAGAGCCGTAAAAACGGTCGCCCTGCCGAGAATAGAGCAGGGGGAAAATATTCTCGAAATCGTCCTCCCGTTCGGCAAACGCACAAATGTCGAATGGTGCTATTTGCTCGGCGACTTCGGAGTTGAGGTGCGCGGCAGGCTCAAAAAGCTTATAAAGCGCCCGGATAAGCTCGCATTCGGCAGTATAGTCAATCAGGGCTTGCCGTTCTACGGCGGCTGTGTGACCTACCGCTTCGGCGTTGACTGCCCCGGCGGGGATATCCGCCTCACCGTCCCGCACTACGACGGAGCGCTGACGGAGATATTCGTTGACGGCGCTCACGAGGGGGAGATAATCTTCCCGCCGTACGAGCTGGAGCTTAAAGAGCTTTCGGCAGGCAGGCACGAGATAGCGGTGAAGCTCTATACAAACCGCAGAAATGCGTTCGGCACAGTTCATCTTTATGATAAAAAGTGCCACTGGATAGGCCCCGATGCGTGGCGCACAAGCGGCTGCAAATGGAGCTATGAATATGTTCTTCGCAACGTAGGCGTGGAATCCGCGCCTGTGATATACAGTCTGAAAAAATAAAGATAAAGGAGAAACAAACGATGAAAAAAGCACTCAAATCGATTCTCGCAGTCGTTCTGGCGCTGACGATGATTATGTCGTGCTCCTTCGCTTCGACCGCAAGCGCGGCGAGCGCGAATGCCGCACCGACTGACGTCTCGGTCTCGGAAATTCCGCAGATTATCGCGGGACTTGTGAAAATCGGCATTGAAATCGCCAAGAAAGCCTATGAGTACTACGACAAGTATGTCCCGGATTCGGTAAAGGGCTTCAATTCTACCGTTGCCAAGGACGCTGCCGGCGCGGTCAAGAATCTGGCAAAAATCGAACCGCTCAAGGTTTTGATAGGCGGCAAGGAATACGATGTGAGCACCCCGTGGGGACTCATTACGGCTCTTGCGAAGATGGAGACGGATAAAGAGAAGACAAGTATTCTCATGGTTTATCTCGACTGCGTCTTTACGAAGATAATCAGATTTATCGCGGACATGGTTCCTCTTCCGAGGGGACTTACCAAGCTTGAGGACTATAAGCCCGAGAGCGAGAACTTCTACAGGGGCAGCAAGGAGTTTGTCAGCGAGGCATCAAAGGACGCGAAGTGGCAGCTCGGCTACAGCCAGGCGGGCCTTGTGCCCGACGATGTTCTCAACGGCAACTATTATCTGGCGGGCTACCTGCTCCAGAACTTCCCGTCGAACACTGTCGAGACCGTGCTCGACGATATGAAGGTTCGCACAGTCGTGCTTGACGACGGACGCGGCAAAGTCGTTTTCTCGACTATCGAGTGCATCGGCATTGCGAGCGAGGACATCAAGCAGATACGCGACCGCGTGGCAAAAGAGCTCAAGGGCGAGAATATAATTTCCGTCAACGTTTTTGCTACTCATTGCCACAGCTGCATCGACACGCAGGGTCTTTGGAATCCCTTCTTCGTCAAGCTTGCGAAAAATATCGGCGTCACCTATAGCGGTAAGGGCGAATATGCCTCCGGTACCGACCCGAAGTATATGAATTTCCTCTTTGAAAAGACCACTGATACTATAGTCGAGGCGTGCAGGAATATGAAGTCCGGTGAGATGTATGAGGCGACTCTCAATCATCTCGGCACGGATTATATCAACGACAAGCGCGGCGTTTTCGACGCTGTTGACAATCTCACGAGACTTCGTTTCGTCCCCGACGACGGCAGCACTGAGACTTATATAGTCAATATGTCCGCTCACCCCTATATCACGGGTCTCAAGACCGACAAGAGCAGCGGCAAGGAGCTCTCCGCCGATTATACCTACTACATGGAGCAGATAATCAGCAGCAAGGAGAACAACAATACGAACTTTATGTTCGTTAACGGTGCTCTGTGCGGAATTTATTCCGCCCGCGGAGTCACGAACGACGGCGTTGCCACCGTGCGCAGAAGCGAGGAGGCCACCCGCTACGGCAACGAGCTGGGCAGAATGGTAGTCGCCCTGACTATGACCAAGGACGAAATCATGCGCGCCGGCGATTGGCTTACGAACGATAAGTTCTATGCCGATGCCGCCGAGGCGATAAGAAATAACGAGGAGCTCACCGACGAGGAGAAGCAGAAGAAGCTTAGCGAAATAAGCGTCTGGTATGAGAATTGGGAGCCCGTCGAGGAGACGAGAGTCGAGCCCATACTCAACATCAGACACAAGGAAGTCTTGGTCGAGATAAGCAATCCCGTTATCGAGGCTGTCGGCAAGGCGAAGCTCGTCGGCAACAAGATTTATTACGATAAGAACGAGACTCTCTATACCACAACGGAGATAGGTTATCTTGAGATAGGCAAGAATATAAAGGTAGCGCTCCTGCCCGGCGAAGTATCGCCCGAGCTCATTGACGGAAAGGGCGCGTGCCTCGCCGAGAATGCCTACAGCGGCAAAGATTTCGGCTATCCGTCGCTCAACAGCATGGTCAGCGACTATGCGGGCAGAGACGTTGAGCTCTATGTATTCGGCGAGGCGAACGATGCCTGCGGATACGTCGTGCCCGACAACGACTACTGCATGATCTTCTTTGACGGCTCCGACCTGCTCGGCGACCATTATCAGGAGACAATCTCCTTCGGCAGAACGGTTGCTTCGACCCTCGTCAAGGCTTATGCCGAGATGATGAAGGAGCTCAAGGCCGGCAAATAAAGCCCACGGCGCTTTCGGCGCAGAATAATAGAAAAAGGCTGCAATTCACGGCTCAGTCGCGGATTGCAGCTTTTGCTTTGTTTATATTTTTCTGCCTGCGCATGGCGCGGAGCATAAAAAGACCGCCCGACTGCTCGGACGGCCTTTGTGTTTTTTATTTCACTTCTTCTGCGGTGCGAAAGCCTTTGTCGACAAGGAGCTTGTTTATCCTGTCCTTCGGGTCGAGAAGCTTGCTGACCGAGGTGTCGTGGTTCAAGGTGTCGATAACATAGGAGATGTATTTCGACAGGTCAACCTCGACATACCACTCGCGCTGCTTGAGCTCGGGGGTTCTGTAGATGAGGTTCGTGGTGAACACTTTGCTGATAAGGCCGTTTTCATATGCCTTGTCAAACGACTCAAGTCCGTTGCAGAACAGACCGAAGCAGGTGCAGACGAAAATTCTTCTTGCCTTGAGCTCCTTGAGCTTTGTGGCAACTTCGATCATCGAATCTCCGGAGGAGATCATATCGTCGACTATAATGACATCCTTGCCCTCAACATTGTCGCCGAGGAACTCATGGGCGATTATCGGGTTTCTTCCGTCGATAACTACCGAGTAGTCGCGTCTCTTGTAGAACATACCGAGGTCAACGCCGAGGACGGTCGAATAATAGATGCAGCGGCTCATGCCGCCCTCGTCGGGGGAAATTATCATCAGATGATCGTTGTCGATTTTGAGGTCGGTGACGTTCTTGACGAGTGCCTTTATCATCTGATATGCGGGCTGAATGTTTTCAAAGCCGTGATTCGGTATGGCGTTCTGAACTCTTGCGTCGTGTGCGTCGAAGGTGATGATGTTGTCCACTCCGAGATCGCTCAGCTCCTGGAGAGCCATGGCGCAGTCGAGCGACTCTCTGCTCGAGCGTCTGTGCTGCCTTCCTTCGTAGAGCATGGGCATGATAACGGTGATGCGTCTTGCCTTGCCGCCTATGGCGCTTATGGCGCGCTTGAGGTTTGCGTAGTGGTCGTCGGGGCTCATCATATTGTCCCTGCCGTACATCTTGTAGGTCATGCCGTAGTTGAACATATCGCAGACGATAAAGATATCGTAGCCGCGAACGGACTGCTGAATGTGGCATTTCGCTTCGCCCGAACCGAAGCGCGGGAATGCCGCTTTGACGAGATATGAGTCACGCTGATAGCCTGAGAATGCGATGGTCGTTTTGTGCTCGCTCTCGCGGATCTCACGCCAAGTTTTGAGGTAGGCGTCGATCTTTGCGGCCAGCTCCTCACAGCCGGGCAGTGCGATAAGCGCGAGCGGTCCTACAGGAATGGTTGTAAAATCCGGTGCAGTTAAAGCTTCTGACATAATAATTCCCTCCGCAGATTAAATTGTCTCCTGTCTTGCACCCGCAAGTCGACGCCTGCTGTGGCGGCGACTCCTGTTGAGTGCGACATCCTTCATCTACATTATATAATAAAAAGCGCCCGTTTAGTAGCTTAAAATAACTTTTTTCGATGAAAATCTATCAGACAAGCAGGGGCGTTTTTTGTGCATTCTGACAATTGTGTTATTTACGAATTAGAAATGTGGACGTCGAGCTGGTTGAACGGGATGTTTATCCCGTTTTCGTCAAATGCGAGCTTGACCTCCTCCTGCATTTTGTAGTAGGCGGTCAGATAGTCGGAGGACGAGCACCACGCGATGAGCAGAAGATCCATGCTGCTTGCAGACTGCTGCTTGACTACGACATTGGGCTCGGGATTTTTGTATATGAGCTCGTTTTTGAGAGCCTGCGCCAAAAGCACCTGCTTTGCGAGGGCGATGTCGTCTGAATAGGAGACGGAGAAGGTCATATCGAGCCTGCGGCGTCCCTCGGCGTTGTAGTTGATAATATTGTTGCTTGTGATGTGCGAATTAGGGACAATGACGCGCTTGTTGTCGACGGTTATAAACACCGTATACATCAGCTTTATCTCGTGGACGCGGCCGCTTATGTTTTCGAGCTCAACGAAGTCGCCGCTTTTAAAAGGCTTGTTGACGAGTATCTGTATGCCGCTGGCAAATTGGGCGATACTGTTTTGCAGACCCATTCCGGCAGTCAGCCCCGCCGCGCCGAGGGCGGCTATGAAGGAGTTGAGATTGAAGCCGAGGGTAGAGAGAGCGGAGAGTATGACCGCAAATCTCAGCACCCAAACTACTATGCTGCGAAGAAACGAGTGAATGGACGCGTCAACGCCCTTTCGCTCAAGCCCCTTTATCAGCAGCTTGCCTATAAGGGCGCTGACCCAGAAGCCGAGCGCGATTATTATTGCCGCTCCGACGAATTTGGGCAGCGCGTCAACGAGCTTCGATATAAATGTTTCAAGGTCAAATGCCGAAAGTTTTTCAGTCATAGCTTTTTCCTCCGTTTTGAGTATGATTTATTATAACAAATGCGTCCGATGTTTACAACCTTTTGGACATTTGCGCCCGATTGTGCAACTTTGCGACAGCGGGCGGAAGTTGGGTATTTAAATGTGCGGCGGGCTGTGATAGAATTATTATTCAGAATGGGGGGAGTTGGATATAGATACAGGCATTATAGATAAAAAAATATTTATTTATGCTTTGTGTTCATTTTTAAGTCATAATTTTGTGGTAAAATAATAGAAATTGCGGCGGAAAATATATCCGCCGACGAAAGGAGCGTGTTTCTATGGCGTCCGAGATGCTTTCAAAGGTGCTTGATGCCGAAAATTCGGACAGAGAGGCGCAGAAAGCGGCGCACGAGCAGGCGCAGATAACCGTCGATGCGGCGGTCGAAGCGGGCGAGGGCGCGGTCGCAAGAAAAAAGGCCGAGGCTGCAAAGAGAGCGGAGGAAATCATCGAAAGCGCACGCGAACAGGCGCGTGCAAACGAAGAGAAAGCCCGGAGGGCGGCCGAGGAGCGCAAGCGCGAAGTGCTTGCCGCGGCAGAAACGCACAGAGCCGATGCAATCAAAGCGGTCATGGAGACGGTTATCTGATGAAACGGCTCATAAATTACAGAAAAGTCAGGAGGTGTCAGGTTGGCAAAGCTTAAAATGAAGTGCATCGAGCTGCTCGCTCCGCTTGAGCAGAGCAAGGAGATAATCGACTGCCTTCAGCGTATGGGTACTGTCGAGCTGACCGACTGCGAAGAGAGCGAAGCTCTCTGCAAGCTGTCAACGGGTGTCACCGTTTCGACCTTCGAGCGGTACCTTGCGGCGGCGGAGAGCGCGCAGAAAACGCTCAACAAGTACGCCCCGCAGAAAAAGGGGCTTATACAGAGCCTCATGTCGTCGTTCGGCGGCAGAAAAGTGCTCGAGGTTTCGGAGTATCTTAAAAAAGCGGACGAGGCGGACGAGATTCTCCGCAAGTGCTATAAGATAAACTCGCTCGAGGCGGATATCCGCGAATATGCGGCGGACAATGTCCGCTGCCGCACCGCGATGGACGCGCTCGAACCGTGGCTGAAGCTCGATATCCCGATGAAATGCAAGGGCACGGAATCAACAGCGGTCTTTGTCGGCTCATTCCCGGTGCAATATGACGCTCAGTCGCTTCTTGAGGCGATAGCCGGGGCCGCGCCGGAGGCAAGCGAGGTCGACGCGCAGATAATCTCGGCATCGGCCGAGCGCACGTGCGCAGTCGTGATGTGCCACAGGGAGTGCGAAAAGGAAGTTTTCGAGGCGCTGAGAGTCCTGAACTTCGCTTATCCGTCCGACCCGACGAAGCACCCGCCGCGCGTGAGATACGAACGGCTCGAAAAACAGACGGAGCAGAACAAAAAGGATTCAGAGGCGGCGCAGGCAGAAATAGTGAAGCTTGCGGACTGCTGCGACGATATCGGCTTCGTCATTGATTATTTTGCAATCAAGAAAGAAAAATATGCGGCTCTCGAGCGCATAGCCATGACAAACCGCATTTTTGTCCTCACGGGATATATCCCGGAGAAGCGGGTATCGAAAGTGGTTGAGACGCTCGAAAAGAACTACACGGTGGCTATCGAGATAACCGAGCCGGACGCTCAGGCGGATGTGCCGGTGCTGCTCGAAAACAACGCTTTCGTCGCCCCCGTCGAGCCGATAACCGAAATGTATTCCATGCCCAACCGCGACGATGTGGACCCGAATCCCGTTATGGCGTTCTTCTATTATGTGTTCTTCGGCATCATGCTTTCGGACGCGGGCTACGGAGTGATAATGGTTATCGCCATGCTCATAGCCAAGGCAAAGCTAAAGCTTGAGCCCAAGATGAAAAAGACGGTCAATATGTTCCTCTATTGCGGAATCTCGACCGTGTTCTGGGGCACGATGTTCGGCAGCTGGTTCGGAGACGCGCCGCAGGTCATAGCGCGCGAGTTCTTCGGCAAGGAGATAGGCTCGACGGCAGTCTGGTTCGAGCCGGTCAACGACCCGATGAAGCTGCTGCTCTATTCGTTCCTGTTCGGCATAATTCATCTGTTCGCGGGTCTCGCGGTCAGGTTCTATATGCTGTGGAAGGACGGCAAGAAGCTTGACGCTTTCTGCGACGTCATTCCCGTCTATCTGCTTGTAGCGGGTATCGCACCCCTCGGCGCAGGCATAATAATCGATGTGCCGCAGACGCTTACAAATGTCGGCAAATATGTTGCCCTTGTCGGCGCGGTGCTGACTGTTTTGACAAGCGGACGAAGCTCGAAGAATATTATCGGCAAGCTCGGCGGCGGACTCTACGGACTCTATAACACGGCGTCCGGCTATCTCGGGGATATCCTCTCCTATTCGCGTCTGCTTGCGCTCGGACTTTCAACCGGCGTTATAGCTACCGTCATAAACCTGCTCGGCACAATGCCCGGCAACAAGATAGCAAAGCTCATACTGTTTATCGGAGTTTTCCTGCTCGGACATACGGCGAATATCGCAATAAACCTTATCGGAACCTATGTCCACACGAACAGACTCCAGTATGTTGAATTCTTCTCAAAATTTTATGAGGGCGGAGGACGCTCCTTCACCCCCTTAAAAGCAGATACAAAACATTTCAGATTCAAGGAGGAAATACAGTAATGTCTATTTTTTCAAGTCTCGGAACGTCAATAGCAGTTCTCGGCGCCGCTCTTGCGGCTATACTCTCCGGTATGGGCTCCGCAAAGGGAGTCGGCCTCGTCGGTCAGGCCGGAGCGGGCGTCATCACGGAGGATCCCTCGAAGTTCGGTAAGGTGCTTATTCTTCAGATTCTCCCCGGTACTCAGGGTCTTTATGGCTTCCTGACCGCGTTCCTTGCGCTCAACAGAATGGGTGTCATAGGCAGCGGCTTTGAGCCTCTCTCGATAGAAAAAGGTCTTATGATGTTTGCGGCTTGTATGCCCATAGCAATAGTCGGTTACTTCTCCGCGATAGCACAGGGCAAGACCGCAGCGGCAGGCGTCAGCATCATAGCCAAGAAGCCCGACCAGAACGGTAAGGCTATAACCATGGCGGCAATGGTCGAGACCTACGCCGTTATCGCCCTGCTTGTCTCGATCCTTTCCATCTTCAGCATCAGCGGACTCAATATCTGATCTGACGAAAAAAACGGCGTATTTGCGCCGGCGAAAGGGATGAAATGATGAGCGGACTTGACAGAATAATTGAAAAAATAAACGCCGATTCTCTGGCAAGCTGCCGCGAGATAGCGGATCAGGCGCAGAAAAGGGCGCAGGATATCGTCAGCGATGCGGATGAGCGCGCCGAGCAGGTCTATGCCGAGATTATAGCGGACGCCGAGAAAAAGGCGCAGTCGATAATGACGATGTCCGAGGCGAATGTCAGCGGTATTGCCCGCAGGGCGGAGCTCTCGGCAAAGGTTGAAGCGGTGGACGCGGCGATAGAGGCGGCGTATGACGCCATGTGCGATATGGGCGCGGACGAGTATTTCGCGGCGCTCGAAAAGCTCGCCGTCAGAAATGCCGGAAAGGGCGAAGGGGAGTTGCGACTCTCAAAGAGAGACCTTGACCGCGTGCCCTCGGGCTTTGCGGACAGGATAAACGCTGCGCTCACGGACGGCTCGGTGAAGCTCTCCGGGCAGAGCGCGGATATCGACAACGGCTTTATCCTCGTCTACGGCGATATTGAGATAAACTGCACCTTCAGAGCGCTCGTAAACGAGCAGAAGGACATTGTCCGCGAGAAGGTCTGCGGCGTGATATTTTAAACGGCGGTGAGAAATATGCATGAAAATGAATATGCCTACGCCGTAGCGCGAGTCAGAGCCAACGAAGTGAATCTGCTCTCTCCCGCCGAAACGGAACAGCTTATAACGGCCGAGAGCTATGATGCGGCTCTGCGTCTGCTCGGCGACAAGGGCTGGCATACCGACGGCGTCGGCCACGACTACGCGCCGATGCTCGAGGAGCATATGAGCGAGGCATGGCAGCTGCTCGAGGAGAGCGCTCCGGATGCGTCGCTGCTCGATGCGCTTGTTATCAACAACGATTTCTTCAATCTCAAGGCGGCGCTAAAGGCGAAGTTTTCAGACCTCGACCCTTCCGACTACGTTGTAAGACCGAGCGTGTGGAACCCCGAGGAGATAATCGGCTGTGTCGTGCAAAATGAGCTTGATTCCCTGCCCGAGTGCATGAGAGAATGTGCAAAGGCGGCGTATGACGCGATAGTCAAGCTCGAGAGCGGCAGGCTTGCGGATACCGTGATAGACACGGCGGCGCTGAAAACGAGAAAGCAGTTTGCCGAAAAGAGCGGGAGCGGGCTTCTGATGAAGGAGGTCGAGCTCTCATCTGCGGCCGCAAACATAAAGACTGCTCTGCGCTGCGCCTCAACGGGGAGAACGGCGGATTATATCAAAAACGCGCTCTGCCCGTGCGAGAGCTTCAGCTCGGATGAGCTGATTCAGGCGGCGTTTGAGGGCGTTGACGCGGTTGCCGAGCTGCTCGCAAATACCGAATTCGGTTCCCTTGCGGACAGCCTCAAGGAGGGTCTTACCGCTTTCGAAAAGAAGTGCGACGAGCTTTCGGCGCAGCAGATGACCGAAGCGAAATATACCGCCTTCGGCCCCGACCCGCTCGCGGCCTATTACAGCGCCGTAGAGACGGAGACTAAAAATGTCAGAGTTATATTATCTGCGAAGCTCAACGGCTTTTCCGCAGATACAATAAGAGTGAGAGTGAGGGAAGTCTATGCATAAGATAGCCGTTATGGGAGACAGAGACAGTATCTTCGGCTTTGCCTCTCTCGGAATGCACATCTTCCCCGTCGACGAACCGTCCGAGGCGGCGCCGATGCTCCACAAAATGGCGGAGAGCGGGTATGCGGTGATATTTATCACGGAGGCTTTGGCCTCCGGGCTCGAAAACGAGCTTGAGCGCTACCGCACAAGACCTCTGCCCGCGATAGTGCCCATTCCCGGAGTCAAGGGGAACACGGGCATGGGTATGAAGAATGTCAGCAGCTCCGTACAAAAGGCGGTCGGCTCGGACATTCTGGACAAATAATGACGCTCGACTGAAAGGCGTGATAACTGATATGACTACTGGAAAGATTTCAAAAATAGCCGGACCGCTCGTTGTTGCGACAGGTATGCGCGAGGCGAATATGTTCGACGTTGTGCGCGTCAGCGACAGCAAGCTTATCGGCGAAATAATAGAGATGCACGGCGACAGAGCCTCGATTCAGGTCTATGAGGAGACCTCGGGACTCGGCACGGGCGAACCCGTCGAGTCAACGGGCGAGCCGCTTAGCGTTGAGCTCGGCCCCGGACTTATCGAGGGCATTTTCGACGGCATTCAGCGCCCGCTCGAAAAGATACGCGAGCTTGTCGGCAACAGCCTTGTCAGAGGCATAGAGGTGCCCGCTCTCGACAGAGATAAAAAATGGCATTTCGTGCCCAAGGTAAAGCCCGGCGACAAGGTCGTCGGCGGAGACATTCTCGGCACCGTGCAGGAGACCGAGATAGTCGAACACAGAATAATGGTTAAGCCCGGCGTCGTCGGCACGGTAAAGACGATAGCCGAGGGCGATTACACAGTCACAGAGCAGATAGGCTCGATAGAGACCGCAAACGGCGATGAGCTGCCCGTAACGCTCATGCAGAAGTGGCCCGTGCGCCGCGGCAGACCGTTTGAAAAGAAGCTCGCGCCGAATGTTCCGCTCGTCACCGGTCAGCGCGTCGTCGATACGCTCTTCCCGATAGCCAAGGGCGGCGTCGCGGCGATTCCCGGCCCGTTCGGAAGCGGAAAGACCGTCACTCAGCATCAGCTTGCAAAGTGGGCTGAGGCGGATATAGTCGTCTACATCGGCTGCGGCGAGCGCGGCAACGAGATGACCGACGTCTTGAACGAGTTCCCCGAGCTTATCGACCCGCATACGGGCAAGTCGCTCATGGAGCGCACCGTGCTTATCGCAAACACCTCGGATATGCCCGTCGCCGCGCGTGAAGCGTCGATATATACGGGCATCACGATAGCGGAATATTTCAGAGACATGGGCTATTCCGTCGCCCTCATGGCGGACTCGACCTCCCGTTGGGCAGAGGCTCTGCGCGAGATGTCCGGCAGACTTGAGGAAATGCCCGGCGAGGAGGGCTATCCCGCATATTTGGGCAGCCGACTTGCTCAGTTCTACGAGCGCGCGGGACGCGTTGTGTCCCTCGGCTCCGACGGACGCGAGGGCGCGCTTTCGGTCATAGGTGCGGTTTCGCCTCCCGGCGGTGATATTTCGGAGCCCGTCTCTCAGGCGACATTGAGAATAGTCAAGGTTTTCTGGGGACTCGATTCCGCTCTCGCATATAAGCGACACTTCCCGGCGATAAACTGGCTGACGAGCTACTCGCTCTACGCCGACTCGCTCGGAAGCTGGTTCAATGATAATGTCTCCGAGGAGTGGACTTCGCTTCGTGCAAGGCTCATGGCTCTGCTCTCCGATGAAGCCTCGCTCGATGAGATAGTCAAGCTCGTCGGTATGGACGCTCTTTCGCCGACCGACAGACTCAAGATGGAGACAGCCCGCTCGATACGCGAGGACTTCCTGCACCAGCTCGCTTTCCACGAGGTTGACACATATTCGTCTCTTCGCAAGCAGTACCTTATGATGAAGCTTGTCCTGCGCTTCTATGACGGCTCTCTCGACGCTCTCAAAAAGGGCGCGAATATAGAGAGGCTTGTCTCGATACCCTCGAGAGAGAGCATCGGACGCTTCAAATATGTCCATGAAAATGACATTGAGGACACATATAAAACAGTCTGTGCGGCGATAGATTCCGAGATAAAAGCCGCTGTTGACGCAAGGGAGGATTACTGATGCCTAAAGAATACAGAACTATTCAAGAGGTTTCGGGACCTCTTATGCTCGTGCGTGAGGTCGAGGGAGTTAAGTATAACGAGCTCGGCGAAATAGAGCTTGCAAACGGCGAGACCCGCCGCTGCCGCGTGCTCGAAATAGACGGCACGAACGCACTTGTTCAGCTGTTTGAAAATTCCGCCGGAATCAACCTCGCCAACAGCAAGGTGCGCTTCTCCGGCAGGCAGATGGAGCTCGGCGTTTCGCCCGATATGCTCGGCCGCGTCTTTGACGGACTCGGCAGACCCATAGACGGCGGCCCCGAGATAATCCCCGAGAAGAGAATGGATGTCAACGGCCTGCCGATGAATCCGGCCGCCAGAAGCTATCCGCAGGAGTTCATACAGACCGGTATCTCCGCCATTGACGGACTTAATACCCTCGTCAGAGGTCAGAAGCTGCCGATATTCTCGGCCTCCGGTCTGCCCCATGCAAACCTCGCGGCTCAGATAGCGCGTCAGGCAAAGGTGCTCGGCGATAACGAGCAGTTCGCCGTTGTCTTTGCGGCTATGGGCATAACCTTCGAGGAGTCGAACTACTTCGTCGAGAGCTTCAGAAGCACCGGCGCGCTCGACAGAACCGTTATGTTCTCGAACCTTGCAAACGACCCCGCCATCGAGCGTATCGCAACGCCCAAGATGGCTTTGACCGCCGCGGAATATCTCGCGTTTGACCGCGGGATGCACGTCCTTGTTATATTGACCGATATCACGAACTACGCGGACGCTCTGCGTGAAGTCTCGGCGGCGCGAAAGGAAGTTCCCGGCCGCCGCGGATATCCCGGCTATATGTACACCGACCTCGCGTCTATATATGAGCGCGCAGGCAGGCAGAAGGGCAAGCCCGGCAGCATAACGATGATTCCTATTCTCACCATGCCCGAGGATGATAAGACCCATCCCATTCCCGACCTCACGGGCTACATCACCGAGGGTCAGATAATCCTCAGCCGTGAGCTTTACAGAAAGAGCATCAATCCGCCTATCGACGTTCTGCCGTCCCTGTCCCGACTTAAAGATAAGGGTATCGGCGAGGGCAAGACGAGAGCCGACCACTCGAACACGATGAACCAGCTGTTCTCCGCGTATGCGCGCGGTAAGGACGCAAAGGAACTCATGGTTGTTCTGGGCGAGGACGCGCTGACGGATATGGATAAGCTCTACGCAAAGTTTGCGGACGAATTCGAGAAGGAATATGTCTCGCAGGGCTTTGGCACCGACCGCAGCATCGAGGACACGCTCAACATCGGCTGGAAGCTCCTCTCGATACTTCCGCGCAGTGAGCTCAAGCGTGTCAGTGACGAGTTCCTCGATAAGTATTACGGCAAGTTCTGAATCCATATGGGAAGAAGTGATAGACTATGGCGGTAATGAACGTGAACCCCACGCGAATGGAGCTTACAAACCTCAAGCGCAAGCTTTCCACGGCGCGCAGGGGACATAAGCTGCTCAAAGACAAGCGCGATGAGCTCATGCGCCGCTTCCTCGATCTCGTAAAAGAGAATAAGGCTCTTCGCATCCGTGTGGAAGAGGGGATAAAGCAGGCGAACGTCAACATGGAGATAGCCAGAAGCGCCATGAACGACAAGAGCCTGAGTGTCGCCATGATGCTCCCCACGCAGGAGATGAGCCTCGAGAGCTCGGAGAAAAACGTGATGAGCGTTATGATTCCGGTTTTCGATGTTCAGTACAAGACTGCCGACAGGAACGACATCTATTCCTACGGAACGGCGTTCACCTCGGCGGAGCTTGACAATGCGGTCAGCGCACTTTCGGAGATAATGCCCGATATGCTGAGACTTGCGGAGATCGAGAAGTCGTGCCAGCTGCTCGCGGGCGAGATAGAAAAAACGCGCCGCAGGGTCAATGCCCTTGAGCACGTTATGATCCCTCAGTATGAGGAGACGATAAAGTATATCTCGATGAAGCTCGACGAGAACGAGCGCAGCACAACAACGCGCTTGATGAAGGTCAAGGATATGATGCTCGAGCAGGCGCACCACTACGACGACCCGTTCGGAATGGAAGTGTAGGAGCATAAATCTGTTGACAAACATCGGATAATGCAATATAATATTAACCGCCGATAAGACTTTCGGCGGTTGATTATATGCGGGCGTGGCGAAATCGGCAGACGCAAGGGACTTAAAATCCCTCGGTGGTGACACCGTACCGGTTCAAGTCCGGTCGCCCGCACCAAACCAATATAATCCGAACCAAATCTTCTCAATCGGAGATGGGTTCGGATTATTTGTTTTCTTCGAGAAGTTCGAGGATACGCATTTCAGAAACGGCGTAGTAAAGCGTCCCGAATCCAAGCCAAGAGGGCCGAGAAAACCAAAGATATAGAGGCATATCAGAATGCCGTCACGGAGTACAAGCCCTACGAAAACTGAACAAACGCGCAAAGGGGATGGCGGTCTGCCATCCCCTTTGCCATGCTGTTTTAGGAGTATATATCCCTTGGATTTGTCTTATATCTATCGTCAAGCGACGTTCTCGCCGTTGCTGTCTTTGTCCGTTTTTGCCCCGTCCTGCGCCGCCTTCCATTCGGCAAATTCCCGTTGCCCTTCCTCACTCTCGTAAAAGGCGAGGATGTCCGGCAGCAGAATTCGGGCGATGTTCTCGATCTCATGCTGCGGGATGCCGCTGTTGTTGGTGAGCTTTTTCCTTCTGCTCAAGTTGCACCTCCGAAAAAGTATTTTGCCGCAGCTTTCTCCCGCGCGGCGGAGGAATGGCGTCTTGAACGTCTTTTGTCGTCTGCTCTTCTTCCCTTCGCATCCTTCCTTTCCTATCTGAAAATGAAAACGCAGCCGCCTGTCAAGCCTTTCAGCCCGTCTGCGTCTGCATGGTGTCCTGTGTCTGAATTTGTGCTTTTATTATAGCAGCGGCGAGGCTGCACGTCAATGCCACGGGAACGGAAGCGGCTGACAGCGTAATTTCGGCAGCGGCTGCCGAAATTGTTCTGTGGCTTGCAGATTGGAAAGGGCCGTAGCGCAGCAGCCGCCAGCCGTCAATGGTCAAGATGAACGCTTCGCGCCATTGACTGCCGCCGCCCGCCGCGCTTTTTGGCAGACAAGGCGGGCAAGCACATATTGTGCCTGCCCGCCTGTACATATTCTTGCGTTGGTTTTCAACCGGAGATGTAGTCAGGTGCGCCCTGTTTCAGGGCGTACCCGCCGCTGTTGTTTGTTACCTATCTTCGTATGGAAGGCACTCCCCAACAAGATTTCGATGGGACGGAATGAGCGGCAGGCGAAATCCGGCTCTGGCAATTCAGCTCTGCCTTTGTCGTAAGCTGCGTATTTCTTCCTTTTATAACCTACAACACCAGATGCCCGATAGATGTGTGTTGACTGCATTAGCTTTTTCAATGCCCATGCTGTGATTCTTGGTCTAAGGCCGGTTGAAATCGCCGCTCCCGCATGATATGATAAATTTGGAAAAGTTTTTTCCTGTCCACGCAATGAACGGCGATTTTTGTTGTCTATATAGGTGAAAGGCCTTTACACAGAGAGAAAGGAGGGCGCAATGAGAGACCATGAGATCATAGAATTGTACTGGGCGCGTAATGAGAGCGCGATTACCGCCACCGCAGAAAAGTACGGGAGCTACTGCCATACGATTGCATATAACATACTGCGTAACAAAGAGGATGCGGAGGAATGTGCCAACGATACATACCTCGGCGCATGGAATTCAATTCCGCCGCAGCGTCCGAACCGTTTGTCGATCTACTTAGGGAAAATCACGCGCAACCTCGCTCTGAACCGTTATAAGCGGTATACTGCCGAAAAACGCGGACACGGACAAGTAGTCCTCGCGCTGTCTGAGCTGGAAGCCTGCGTTCCTTCGGAAACGACTGTGGAGCAGACCGTCGAAGAAAATGAGTTGGCTGCCGCCATTGACCGCTTCCTGTATGCAAAGCCCAAGCTGAACCGTAACATTTTTGTCCGCAGATACTATCATCTCTACGCAATACGGGATATTGCGGACGCATACGGAATGAGCGAGAGCAAGGTGACGTCTTTGCTTTTCCGTATGAGAAACGAATTAAGACGATTTCTTGAAAAGGAGGGAATTATGCTATGAAAACCGAAGTTCTTCTTCGTTCGATCGGAAAGATCAATGACGAGCTCATTGCTGACGCGGAAAGCGAAGCAAATACCAAAAGAAAGCCCGGTTGGGCCAAGCTTGGAATCATGGCTGCCTGCCTTGTACTGGTTCTCTGCACCGGCATCGCCACACATGCCATCCGAAGCAATGCGACAGCAGGCACCTTCACAATGGATGTCAACCCCAGCGTGGAATATACGATTGCCAAAAGCGGGATCGTTAAGAATGTCCGCAGCCTGAACAGCGATGCGGAAAATGCGCTCAGTGATGTTGCGCTGGGAAAGCAGAGTGTCGAGACCGCTCTAACGCGCACGGTCGCCGCCTACGAGGCCTGCGGATATATGGAAAACGGCGAAGCGACGGTTCTGATCTCTTTTGATTCCCGTCTTGATGCGAACGCCGAGCTAAAGGCATCGCTCTCAGCGGAGATCCGGAAGGCCTTGGGGCAGACCGATGCCGTCGGCACACTGGTTTTCCACTCCGAACTGACGGAAAATGCCGAAGCAGCGAAGATCGCCGAGAAATTCCATGTTTCCCTTGGCCGCGCCGACTGGATCCTTACCGCAGCAAACAAAACCGGGCTGCCCATGGACGAGGTTGCCCGCATGTCGTTGGACGAGCTTCTTAAATTCCAAGAGGCCTCTGGCATTGCTTCTGTCAGTGTATCGAAGTTCATCTCCTTGGAGGAAGCAAAGAAGATTGCGCTGAAGGACGCGAAGCTTGATGAACTGGTGCAGAAGATCGTGTTCACCCGAGAGGAGCTGAACCGCAATCAGGGCAAGCCCTGCTACCTGCTGGAGTTCTACACCGGGACGAATCAATATTTCTACCAAATCGACGCAAAGAGCGGCAGCATTATTTACGCCGGGAAATTTATTACTCTTTCCGAAGCGAAGAAAATCGCCCTGGATGATGCCGGATGCAAAGATAAAGTCAGCTTTACCGAGGAAACCCTTGTGAGCGGCGGCATCAAAACGCCTTACTACCGGCTCGTCTTTGCCGATGCAAAAACACAGTGGACATACCGCATTGATGCGGTGCTGGGCATCGTTCTGGAGAAAAAGCAGAAAGAGACCGCCACAACGGAAAGCGACACTGCAGATTTCATCTCTTTGGAAGAAGCAAAGAAGATCGCCCTGAAGGACGCGGGGCTGGATGAAGCCACGCAAAAGATTGTGTTCACCAAGGGGGTGCTCAGCCGCAATTCGGGCAAGCCCTGCTATATCCTTGAGTTCTACACGGACAAGTATGCGTATTCCTACAAGGTCGATGCAGTATCCGGGGATATTATCGGGAAGAAAACCGAGTGGTTTTCCCGTCAGGACTCCGAGACTGTGCCGGACACGTCTCAAAATTCCGATTCCAAGCAGCGCAGGGGAAACTAATCAAAACATGACTCGTTCAAGCCATAGAAAATGGGGACAGGCTATAAATGCTTGTCCCCATTTTGCTAAAAGCAACAGACTTGTGGGCGCTATCTTTGCTGAACACATAGGCTCAGTATCGGCAGCCGCTTCCAAAAATCCATCTCTACCTTTTTATTAGCATTGAGCGTTCAATCCGAGACGCTGACGGCACGAAGGTTTTAATAGCATTTTATGAACGCTCCCTCGATTAAAAATAGGGGTGCCTTTGCAGAACTGGACACGGACTGGCAAGCAGGGCAAAGAGGGCCCTCTTTGCTGCTTGCCGCCGTGCGAACCCTTTTGGCTTCACACTTGGCAAGCAAGGTGGCTTGGAGCCACTTTTCGCTTGTTGGGGAGATTTGTCCCCAAGCCCCTTTGAACGATTTTTGCAAAATCGGCTGCGCTCCTGCGGAGCTTTCTTCGCCTGCGGCGTGTCAGAAAATTGCGGCGTTATGTGAATATGTCATTGACATATCCCCTGTTTCCGGGTATGCTTGAAACAGAAAAGGAAGGTGACGCAGCCTTGAAAATCATCGGTGAACGGCTTAGGAGCTTGCGCGAAAGCGTCAGGCTCTCGCAGGCAAAGCTGGCAAAGGAATTTGACGTTTCCCAATCCGCCCTTGCCCGGTATGAGATCGACGATTCCACGCCCTCCCCGGAGGTTTTTCTGAAATACGCCGACTACTTTGACGTATCGCTGGACTACATTTTCGGCAGGACGGACGACCCGCATGGCATGATCTATAACAACTGCGTGAAGCTCGGCCTGAACAATCCCGAAATGGCGCGGTTCGTGGAAATGTGCTTCGACCCCGGTTCGGCTATGAACGAACGATTGAAGGCGACGCTTGTGCAGATGCTCTCGGAGGTGGAAACGAAATGAAAGCCGTGATCTACGCCCGCTATTCCTCGGACAGCCAGCGAGAGGAATCCATCGAAGGGCAGCTCCGCGAGTGTGCCGCCTTTGCCGAGAAAAACGGAATCACGGTATTGCGGCATTACATCGACCGCGCATATTCTGCAAAGACCGACAACCGCCCGGAGTTCCAAAACATGATAAAGGACAGCGGCAAGCGGCTGTTTGACATAGTGATCGTCTGGAAGCTGGACAGGTTCGCACGAAACCGCTATGACAGCGCCCGGTACAAGGCCACGCTCAAAAAGAACGGCGTGAAGGTGGTATCCGCCACCGAGATTATTTCAGAGGGCGCGGAGGGCATCATTCTCGAATCCGTTCTGGAGGGCTATGCAGAATACTACTCCGCCGACCTCTCCGAGAAAGTCGTTCGCGGCATGACAGACAATGCTCTGAAATGCAAATTTAACGGCGGCAGTCTGCCTATTGGTTATGTAATCGATGACGAGCAGCATTTTCAAATCGATCCGCTGACAGCACCATTTGTTTTGGAGGCTTTCAAGCGGTATGACGGCGGAGAAACCATTTCCTCCATTATGAATTGGCTGAACGAGCAGGGGCTTACCAACACGCGGGGGCGGAAAATGACCTTCAACAGCGTGGGGCATATACTCCACAACCGGCGCTATATCGGGGAGTTCCGATACCGCGATGTGATCGTGCCGGACGGCATCCCCGCAATCGTACCGCAAGACCTCTTTGACCGGGTGCAGGAGAAGCTGGCGAAGAACAAAAAGGCCCCGGCGCGTCACAAGGCCGAGGACGATTATCTGCTGACCACCAAGCTATTCTGCGGCTACTGCGGGGCCTATCTCTGCGGCGAGAGCGGCACAAGCCGCACGGGAAAGGTGCATCATTACTACAAGTGTGTTTCTGTCAAAAAGAAGCGCACCGACTGCCACAAGAAGCCCGTCAGGAAAGAATGGATCGAGGATGTGGTGGTCGGTGAAACCATGAAAATGGTCATGGACGACAAAGCAATCGAGGCCATCGTATCCATGCTCATGGACTTGCAGGACAGGGACAATGTGAACGTGCCACTTTATGAGCAACAGCTCCGTGAAGCGGATACCGCCATCAGCAATCTGCTCAACGCCATCCAGCAGGGCATCCTGACGCGCTCCACAAAGGAGCGGCTGGAGGAGCTGGAAAACCGCCGCGATGAGCTTGAGAACAGGCTTGCCTGCGAAAAGCTGGCGAAGCCCAAGGTCAGCGCAGAGTTTATGACCTTCTGGCTCCACCGTTTCCGTAAGCTGGACGTGCGGCAACAGATCCATCGCAAGATGCTCATCGACACCTTCATCAACGCGATTTTTCTGTACGATGATAAAATGGTGATCACCTTCAACTACAAGGAAGGCACGAAAACCATCACCTTCGCGGAATTGCAGGAAGCTATCAGCGACAAAAACGGTTCGGATTTGGATTGCCTTGCTGCACCAGAAAAAAGCACGCTTATTGCGTGCTTTTTTCAGTGAAATTTGTTCCGTCGGAACGAGTGAAATATCTTCGATGTGAAATATTTGCTCCGTAAATGTGAAATACGCCTGTGGCGTGTGAAAGCGCTGCGGCGGTGAGGCTTTGTTTCACATTCACTTGATGCGAAGCGTCAAATATCACAATTTGCAGAGCAAATTATTTCACCGTGAGCGAAGCGA
>OOAA01000564.1_pt1 | contig 25082 bp, 19 predicted proteins | sample 1671671 | NCBI WGS metagenome assembly OOAA01 (sample SAMN06348180, study PRJEB24527) | human gut metagenome | biome: human gut; feature: ankylosing spondylitis patient; material: feces | host: Homo sapiens | place: China | collected 2015-10 | reverse complement strand
ATCGGTGGCATCGCCATGGCTGGCATCATCGGCATCATCAAGTCATGGGGCATCATCAAGGGTGCTGTGTCGCTGGCTGCCAAAGAGATGAAGGGTGGTAAGAATGACGGCGAAGATACCGTCCGCACACAGCGCGACATCTCGTTCAAGATTATTGCCATCGGTTCCATCGTTACGCTTATCGTGACATTCCTGTTCTTCTGGTTCGGCGTTATGGAGGGCAATCTGCTCTTCGCCATTGTGGGCATTCTGCTCGTGGCTGTCATCGCCTTCCTCTTCACTACTGTCGCTGCCAATGCCATTGCCATCGTGGGATCTAACCCCGTGTCGGGCATGACGCTCATGACGCTTATCCTTGCTTCTGTGGTGCTCGTGGCTGTTGGACTGAAAGGCACTGGCGGCATGGTGGCTGCGCTTATCATGGGCGGCGTGGTCTGCACGGCTCTCTCTATGGCTGGCGGATTCATCACTGACCTTAAGATCGGCTATTGGCTCGGAACCACTCCGAAGAAGCAGGAGACATGGAAGTTCCTCGGTACGTTGGTTTCGGCTGCTACCGTTGGTGGTGTCATGATTATCCTCAATCAGACATACGGTTTTGCAAGCGGTCAGCTTGCCGCTCCACAGGCTAATGCTATGGCTGCTGTTATCGATCCGTTGATGAACGGTGTTGGTGCTCCTTGGGCGCTGTATGGCATCGGTGCTGTCATCGCCGTGGTGCTGACTTACTTTAAGATACCTGCCATTGCCTTCGCTCTCGGTATGTTCATCCCACTGGAGCTTAACACTCCGCTTCTTGTGGGCGGTATCGTAAGCTGGTATGTTTCGACACGCTCGAAGAACCCGGAGGTCAACCGTGAACGCAATGAGAAGGGTACGCTGATTGCCAGCGGATTTATTGCCGGTGGTGCGCTCATGGGCGTGGTTTCTGCCATCCTGCGCTTCTGCGACGTACATCTCGTCAGCGAAGAATGGATGAGCGGATGGCTTGCCAACCCGCTGTCGCAGGTGGCTTCGCTTGCCGCTTACTGCTGCCTCATAGGCTACTTCGTATTTGCTACGAAGGTGAAGAAGTAAGGCGATTGAAATATAAAAGAATAATAAAAAAGGCTTTAATATCGGGTGAATGAATGCCCAATATTAAAGCCTTTTTTAATTGGTAATTATTATTTGTTATTTATTATTTGTTAGGGATGGAATTCCTAATTCCTAACTCTACTTCACGCTGATTTCGTCAACGAAGAGGAAGGCAGGCTTGCCTTTGCCGCCGTGCCACTCAGGGATGTTGTGCTCTGATGTGGCTGTCACTTTCACGTAACGTGTGGTGGTCTGCGGGAAAGTCAGCTCGTAAGTGTAGATGTTGTCAGGTGTCTGCTCCTCAAGTGCGGGGAGTGACTTGCTTGCCACCTTTGTGAATGACTTGCCGTCGGCAGACACGCTCACCTCGATGTTGCGTGCATCGAAAATCCATGAACCCTTGTCCACGCAGGTGTTGAGGCTCACGCTTGAGACATCGGTGTTCTGCTTAAGGTCGATGACTGCCTCAAGGTCGTTGCCGCTGAAGCCGAGCCAGCGTCCAGTGCCGAAGCCCTTGTTGCCGAGAAGTCCGTCAGTGAGAGTGGCTCCACCATTGTATGTGTAGTTCTTGTGAGTGGGCTGGAGCAGTTCTACGGGGCAAGCTGTGGCCTTATTGAAGCTGATGTCCTGGCTGGTCACGCTGCTTCTCTTGCCGTCGCGGAAGGCAGCTGCACGGATTTTTGCCGACTTCTGCAAAACTATGGCGCCTGTATAGAGAGTGCTGTTGGCTGTCGGCTCTGTGCCGTCGAGTGTGTAGCGGATCTCAGCATTGCCGGCTGTGGTCATGTGGATAAGAATCTCGCGCCACTTATTGTCGCTGTCTACGTGGATAGCCACGTTGTAGAGATGCTTGGCGTAGTTATATCCGAGACGGTCATACAGGTGAGTGAACTCTGTCAGACGGTTGGTGAAGCTGGTGTAGTCCTTTAGTGCGGGCTGGCTCCACTGCACCTCGCTGAGTGCTGCCAATCGGGGCAGAGCCATATACTGCATCTGCTTGAAAGTGGGCATATACTCTGTCCAGATGTTTGCCTGTACGCCGATGATGTGGCGTGCCTCGTCAGCTGTCAGCTCCTTGGGCATCGGCTCGTAAGAATAGACGGTCTCAAGGGGCAGGTAACCACCGATGGCAAGAGGCTCGTTGGCCTTGTCGAGCGACTGATAATAGTCGAAGTAGAGATAGCTGTTAGGAGTCATCACCACGTCGTGATGCTGCTTTGCTGCGGCAATGCCTCCTGATTCGCCACGCCATGACATGACAGTGGCGCCCTCAGCGAGTCCGCCTTCGAGTATCTCGTCCCAACCGATGGTGTTGCGTCCGAGCGACTTCAGGTAGTTGGAAGCATGTGTGATGATGTAGCTCTGCAGACGTTCCTCGGCAGAATGGCCGTCCTTTGCCTCAAGGTTAAGAGCCTTGATGCGAGCCTGACACTTGGGGCACTTTTGCCACTGGGTCTTCGGACACTCGTCGCCACCGACGTGAATATACTTCGACGGGAAGAGCTGTGTGATTTCCTTCAGCACATTGTCAATGAATGTAAGGGTCTTGTCGTTGCCGGCGCAGAGCACGTTGTCAGACACGCCCCACTTCTGCCACACCTCGTAAGGACCGCCGGTGCAGCCCATGTCTGGGTAAGCGGCGAGAGCAGCCTGCATGTGGCCGGGGAGATCAATCTCAGGAACGATTGTTATATAGCGGTCTGCGGCATACTTGACGATGTCGCGAATCTGTTTCTGAGTGTAGAAACCGCTGTAAGGCTTGCCGTCATACTTGCCTGAATTGTGACCGATGACGGTCTGCGCACGCTTCGAACCAATCTGTGTGAGCAACGGATACTTCTTTATCTCGATGCGCCATCCCTGGTCGTCAGTAAGGTGCCAATGGAAGCGGTTGATGTTGTGCAGCGCGAGCATGTCGATGAACTGGCGCACGGAGTCGGCAGTTACGAAGTGGCGTGATACGTCGAGATGGGTGCCACGATAGGCGAAGCGTGGTGCGTCAGTGATGTGAACGGCTGGAATGCTTACCTTCGATGCCTTGCCGTTGACGAGAGGCAACGACTTGCGCAGAGTCTGGATGCCATAGAAAACGCCTGCTGCCGATGCTCCTGCGATGCGTATCTGCTTTGCGTCAGCGTCCAGCTTGTATCCCTCAGCATTGGCGATGGTCTTGTCAATGGTGAGGATGATGGCTGCACCGCTCTTGCCCTTGCCGACAGTGGGGCGAATACCTGTGGCTTGCTCGATGTAAGAAGCGAGCATATTGGCGTTACGCTTCATGTCCTGGTTGTTGGTGCCAAGGCTGATGACGGTTTTTGCGCTCAGCGTGAACGGTGCGTCATTGCTGACATTCACCTGCTGTGGACGCGGAATGATGTTGAAGTCCGCAGTCTGTCCCGCTGCGGTAGAGGGTAGGAGGAAGGCCATTGCAGCCAAAGCTCCTGTCAGTAGTTTTTTATTCATAGTTTGTTTTTTAGTATATTGCTATTCTTTGATTGCCATTCTTTTCCACTTCATATATCCCATTACGGCTATAATGACATACAGACCGTAAAGTCCAGCCTTGAAGGGGATGCCCTTTATTATATAAAGGTAACAGCTGATGGCGTCCACGGCAATCCAGAACACCCATTGCTCCACGTACTTACGGGCAAGTGCCCAAAGTCCTACGAAGCTCATGGCGTTGGTGAATGCGTCGAGCATCGGCACCGTGCTTCCCGTATACTCCTTCAGCACGTAATACGTGGCTCCCCAAGCGAGGAAGAATGAGGCTGTGGTCTTAAGGATGAGGCGTTTCGGGAAGTGCGTTATAGGCATCTCGCTTTCGTCTTTCCCTTTACTCTTGCGTCCGAACTTCCATACAGCGTAGCCGTAAATGGCGGCCACTGTGTAGTAAACCGCCATTCCGGCATCGCCGTAAAGTCCATGACTCCAATATAAATAGATGTCCATGGCTGGCATCACTATGCCGATAATCCACAGCAGAATGCTCGCCCTGTACTCCAGTACGATGTAGGCGATACCGAGGATGGTGGTGGTGATGTCGAGCCAATGGATGGAGAGATATTCTGTCATACTTAGAACTTAAGAGTCAGATGTCCCATGCAGTTGAATCCTGCCATTGGTATATAGGCGAGTGTGGATGTGCGCTTGCCCTGATAATACCAGTCGTAGTATACGTAGCCGGATGCTGCGTAGTGACGGTCGAAGACGTTGTTGAAGTCAGCGCCGAGCACCACCTGCTTCAGACCGAGCACGCGCTTGCCGAAATTGAATGTATAGCTGGCGTTGATGTTAGTCTGTGAGTAGCAGGGAAGCTGACGGTCAGCGCTCTCTGAATTGTCGAGATACTGCTTGCTTACGTAGTTGGTGTGCCATGTTGCACGGAAACCGGCGAAGTGGATATCCACGAATCCGTTGAGGATGGCAGATGGCGAGTAAGCGAGAGTAGACTTGTCGTAATGGTTCCATGTAGATCCGTTATCCCAGTCTTCCACGCATTCGTCGAAGTTCTTCAGCTTGTTCTGGCTGAGAGCGGCATTGCCTTCGAACGACAACCATGACAGCGGGCTCCATTCTGCTGATATCTCAGCACCGAGACGATAGCTGTTCTTGATGTTGGTGGTCAGCGATTCGCCGATGTCGCTCTTCTCTCCTGTCATCACAAACTGGTTGACATAGTTCATATAGTAGAAGTTGACGCCTGCAAACCAGTTCTTGCCCTGATACTGATAGCCCCATTCGATGTCGAGGAGTCGCTCTGGTGTCGGTGCGCCGTAGCTGCCGTTGTTGGTGAAGTTGTTGCGTTCCGGCTCGCGGTTGGCGTATGCGAGTGATGCGTAAGCCTTGTGTCCGTTGTGCGTGTAGCTGATGCCGGTCTTCGGATTGACGAAGAAATAGTTCTCTTTGACGTCAAGGTTCTGGTTGGAGTATTTGCCGTTGGCGTCACTTACAAAGCGGTCGTTGATGCCGTCCGTAGTGTAGTTGACGTAGCGCATCTGAAGGTCGATGAAGTAATTCCATCCGTTACCGAACTTATAGTTGGCTTTCATGAAAGCGCTCCAGTCGTTCTTGTGAGCGTCCGAGTCGTAATACTTATACTTTCCGTTGCCGAGATACTTCTTCTCTATAGCCTCGTCGGCGATGTATGTCACGTAGCCCCAGTGGTTGCAGCGGAAGAGTTGCATGCTGGCACCGCCTACAACGTCCCATGCACCGTCAGTGTAAGATACGTTATAGAGTGCGCCGTAATTGTTCTGTGTAAGACCCTTCTGACGGATAACGTCAGACTTGGTATACTTGGTCTTGCCGCTGTCGTTGATGTATGTCTCGTTGATACCAAACTTTGAAGCCAGTGTGGTGTTCTGCTTGAACTCCTTATAGTAGCCGTAACCGTAAGTATAGTGGAGTGTTACGCTATGCTTCCAGTGCTCTGAAGGCGTCCAGGCAAAGTTCAGGATGTTGTGGTTCTGATAGAAGTTGTCCGTGGTCTTGTCCCAATAGCTACCGTCGCGCATCTGATAGCGCTTGGTGGTGAACTTTCCGTCCTTGGTGTCAGGGAATATGAGCTCCTCATAGAGCGAGTTAAACTTGCCCAATCCGTGCTCATACATATCAGTATAGTTTTGCATGCCGTAGTCGCGCAGACTTGTGTCGCCGTCATAGTTGCATGCAGCCACTCCGTTCCATGCCTGTCCTGTCTTCTCGAAGTTGCCTATATTCTTATAGCTGATCTTGTATTTGTTGCCGAGCCATGTCAGTCCGCCGTAGTAAGATCCTGAGCGACCTGCAGTACCGTGGATAAATCCGTCCGTGCTTGTTTCGTGATAAGCGCCGTCGAAGATGAGATGATTCCAGAGAAGTCCTGTTGAGAAGCTTGCTCCAGCGTTCATTGTATTGAACGAACCGTACGATCCGGTAAGCTCCATAGCAGGTGTTTCTGCCGGTGTGGCAGTCGCAAGCGAGATGCTTCCGCCGAAAGCACCGTCACCGTTAGTGGACGTTCCGATACCGCGCTGAATCTGTGCGCTTCCCAAGAGTGAAGCGTAGCTGTTCATGTTGGCCCAGAATACGCACTGGTCTTCAGGCGAATTGAGAGGCACACCGTCAATAGTTACGTTGATGCGGCTGTCAGCAGCGCCACGCAGACGCATGTATGTTGTACCGGTTCCCACGCCGTTCTCGCTCCATGAGAGCACACCCGGAGTGCGTGCGAAGAGGAACGGAAGCTCCTTTCCGCTCTTGGCGAAATCCTGAAGCTGCTGTTTCTGTACGTTAGTGATGGCGAATGGTGCGCTCTGAGGAGCGCGAACAGCCTTAACCACTACCTCGCTGATGTTTTGCACGTTAGTGGTGTCGAGCTTTGTCTGTGTGTTCTCTGCCTGTGACGGCACAACACATGCTGCAGCCATAGCTGCGCTGATGATTTTCTTCATCTTTTTAAATGTTTTAATAGTTCTCCTGAATCTTAGCAATCTATACCTAAGACTATATAAATACACAAAAAGGGGTTATGGCTTTTTATGTCTTGTTCGTACCTTTTTTCGCTACGCCGGTATTGTCCGGATCAGCTCAGAGGGTATTATCTCAGACGGAAATGTTCCGCCACCCCTTGGCTTACGCTTCGTAAACCATTGCAAAGGTATATCTTTTTTTTCTAATAATATAATAATTTAGGGTGCAAACCTTCCCTACCGTGACTTTTGCCACGGTTACGGAGGGGTTTACTAATGTAGTTGTAGCGTTATGCGTTGCTTACAACGGTCTCAAAATCATTGATGTTGTAGATGTCGTTCATCTCATAGCCTTTGTCGCGCTTCATGTTGGCAAGGGCGCGGCAGAGTCCGTTCTCTGTAGGGTATGCCGACTCATCAAGTTCCCAAAGGCACTGGTTGTTAAGGCATCTTGCCAGAAAACGTGGTGATACGTAGGTCTTTACTTGCAAGACCGTCTGTGTGTTTCCTTCTGTGTCCTTGAAGATGATTGCAGAAACGAGTGCCTTTGCGCTTGGCTGTGAAGCCTTTTGCAGCTCGCGTTCGTGTTCGATGCGTCTTTGTATTTCCATCTTCAGTTTTTTGATTGCTGCGACGAGTTTCTTGTTCACGCAGTTCACCATAATCTCATTCTTATCGTTCTTTGCAGTTTCCATAATTACACGTTTTTATATTTTACAATTAGCGATTCTCTTTTTATATCGTAGTTAAGTCTTTAAACGTGTAGTGTGTTTTGTAGCAGTGCGTAATCTTAATGTACAGTTTGTACTCTTTGTCTATATATATATTATAATGTTGGGATGTGGGGTTTTTATTTCGTATCCTTTCCTTTAACAGGAAATTATGAGAGATTATCTTGAGTCCCAACGATGTCGCTATATCCAATAGCCTTTATAGGTCATGGTTTGTGTGGCATCGTTGGGACCACAAGTGTTTTTATGCGTCAGTAGTCATTACTTGCAGTTGGGGCACCAGGGCTTAAGCTGCTGGAAGAAGTCGTTGCCCTTGTCGTCCACGAGGATGAATGCGGGGAAGTCCTCCACCGTAATCTTCCAAATGGCCTCCATGCCGAGCTCCGGATACTCCACGCACTCGATGCTCTTGATGCTGCTCTGTGAGAGAACAGCGGCTACGCCACCGATGGTGCCGAGATAGAAACCGCCGTGCTTCTTGCATGCGTCTGTAACCACCTGTGAGCGATTGCCCTTGGCAATCATCACAAGGCTGGCACCGTTAGCCTGGAACTCGTCAACGTACGGGTCCATACGGTTGGCTGTTGTCGGGCCCATTGATCCGCAAGGATATCCTTCCGGAGTCTTTGCAGGTCCTGCGTACAGAATCGGGTGGTTCTTGAAGTACTCAGGCATCTGCTCACCAGCATCCAGACGAGCCTTCAGCTTGGCATGTGCGATGTCGCGAGCCACGATGATGGTGCCCTTGAGGTTGACGCGTGTGCTTACAGGATACTTTGAGAGTTCTGCGCGAACTGCGTCAATGCCCTTGTCAAGGTCTATCTCGATTCCCTTTGTGCCCTCGCCCGGACGACGGAGCTCTTCGGGGATAAGCTCTGAAGGATTGGCGTCCATCTTCTCAAGGAACACACCGTCCTTTGTGATCTTAGCCTTGATGTTGCGGTCTGCAGAGCAGCTTACGCCCATACCGATGGGGCAGCTTGCACCGTGACGCGGCAGACGGATTACGCGGATGTCGTGAGCAAGATACTTGCCGCCGAACTGTGCGCCGAGTCCGATCTTGTGAGCTTCCTTGAGGAGCTTCTCCTCGAGGTCGATATCACGGAAAGCACGTCCTGTCTCGTCGCCTGTTGTGGGGAGCGAGTCATAGTACTTGATTGAAGCGAGCTTCACTGTCAGGAGGTTCTTCTCTGCAGATGTGCCACCGATGACGAATGCGATGTGGTACGGAGGACAAGCCGCTGTACCGAGGCTCTTCATCTTTTCTACGAGGAAGGGGAGCAGTGTGCCCTCGTTCTGGATGGTAGCCTTTGTCATGGGGTAGAAGTATGTTTTGTTGGCTGAGCCGCCACCCTTTGCCACCATCACGAAGCGATATTCGTCGCCCTCAGTAGCCTCGATGTCAATCTGTGCGGGGAGGTTGCAGCGTGTGTTCACCTCGTCGAACATATTGAGAGGAGCGTTCTGCGAGTAGCGGAGGTTGTCCTGTGTGAAGGTGTTGTATACGCCGAGTGAGAGAGCCTCTTCGTCCTCGAAGTCAGTCCATACGCGCTGGCCTTTCTCGCCGTGGATGATGGCTGTACCGGTGTCCTGGCAGAAGGGAAGCACGCCCTTGGCTGCAGTCTCTGCGTTGCGGAGGAACTGGAGAGCCACGTACTTGTCGTTCTCTGATGCCTCAGGGTCTGAGAGAATCTTAGCCACCTGGAGGTTGTGCTCGCGACGGAGCATAAACTCGACGTCGTGGAAAGCCTGCTGTGCGAGCAGTGTGAGAGCTTCCTTCGAAACCTTCAGAATTGTCTTGCCTTCAAACTCGCCGGTGCTTACGCCTTCCTTGGTGAGCAGACGGTATTCAGTAGTGTCCTCGCCCATCTGGAACATAGGAGCATACTTGAAATCTGGTGTGGATGCCATAATGTTATATTGTTTAAAAGTGTTTGGTTTTTTATTCTATCTGCAAAGATACTGCAAATCGGAGACAAAACAAAAAGAAATCATCCATTTTTTATAAATGTAAAATGAATGATTTCTTTAATACATGTCTTCCTGTCTATTTCTCGAAAACCACGCCTCCGAAGAAGTCGGGTCTGTGGAAGTCGGGCTTGGGAAGGTCGATGGGATAGAGTGAGAGGAAGTGTGGGTGAGGCAGTTTGTCGCCACACTTGTACACATTTCCCTTTACTTGAAGTCCTGCGAATGATTCCAGATGGTGATGATAATAAGCCTCTGTCGGCACGGCGAGGCAAAGCTGCCATGTCTGCTCTCCCTCGATGTTGTCAAAGGGAGTGCGTCCGAGCGATGACCAGCGGTCCACCTTGTCGAGCACTTCCTGCGGTGCTCTCTCGCGTCCCTCGCGCTTCGGACCGAAGCCGATGAGCATTGTTCCTGCGGCGTTGCACTCCATGTTATAGTAAGTGCCGTCTGCCACAGGCGAGAGGAACAGCTCGCAGCACGAGTCTTCCCATACATTGCCGTCGTCGTGAGGAGCCACGGCACGCACCGTCTCTTCCGTCACGCGGTAGTTGATGAGCAGCTGTGCGCCGTTGTGTGCCATTCTCACTTCCATCTTCGGGCGGTAGGGGAACGCCTCTGCCCAGCAATGGTTGTCCACGGGTACGAAACCTATTCCGGCTTCGTCCATAATACGACAAATCTCAGCCGCCTTTACATTGGTGGCTGAGATTCGCTTTATGTTGAATTTCTTCTCCATACATTGGTTTTTGTTAAACCACCTTCTTCTTACAGGTTGTTCTTCTCGATGTCCTTGAAGTAGCGGTATGTGCTAACCTTCAACTCGTCGGTAGCAGCCTCGTCAGCTACGATGATGCCGTGCTGGTGGAGCTGGAGAACAGAGATGGTCCACATCTGTGTAACCGGACCCTCTACTGCAGCCTGCAGAGCGCGGGTCTTGTTGTGGCCGTTTACGAGGATCATCACCTCGCGTGCTGCCATAACTGTGCCTACGCCTACTGTGAGAGCTGTTGTCGGAACCTTGTTTACGTCGTTGTCGAAGAAGCGTGAGTTAGCCACGATGGTATCTGTGGTCAGAGTCTTCATACGTGTACGTGAAGTGAGTGAAGATCCCGGCTCGTTGAAGGCGATGTGTCCGTCAGGACCGATGCCGCCGATGAAGAGGTCGATGCCGCCTGCTTCCTCGATCATCTGCTCGTAGTGAGCGCACTCAGCCTCGAGGTCCTCTGCGTTGCCGTTGAGGATGTGGATGTTCTCCTTCGGGCAGTCCACGTGGTCAAAGAAGTTCTTTGCCATGAATGAGTGGTAGCTCTCGGGGTGGCTCTCAGGCAGACCTACATATTCGTCCATGTTGAATGTGAGGACGTTCTTGAAGGATACGCGTCCCTCCTTGCAAGCCTGTGCCAAAGCACGATACATGCCGATGGGTGATGAACCGGTAGGCAGACCGAGCACGAACTTGTGGTCGGGTGTCGGGTTGAACTTGTTGATACGCTCGATAACATGCTCAGCAGCCCACTTTGACAGCTGGTCATAATCCTTTTCAATAATTAGTCTCATAATATTATAAATATGTATGTTAGTTGATTATGTTTACAATATATATATAAGTATGTATATCCGTGTGGTTTAATTGTCCTCCCACGGCGAAATCATCTCTTCGGGCCACAGGTGGTGTGCGTACGTATAGCCGCAGAGCTTGAAGAGGGAGGTCATGCGTGTCAGTCTTTGCTTGAAGGCACTGAAGTCTTTCGGGGCATTGCTCCACTGCACCTCGCTGAGCGCCGACATACGCGGAAGGCTATAGTATTCCACGGCTTGCGGGCAAGTCAGATATTCCGTCCACACGTTAGCCTGCACTCCGAGGATGTGGCTCTTTGCCTTTTCTGACATGCCTTCTGCGAGCGGTTCGTAACCGTAAACCTTCTCCACGCTGATAAATCCGTCACGCGGCGACGGCTCGTAGAGTGTGCTGGTGTCCGTCTGGCAGAAGTCGAAGTAGCAGTATGTCGTGGGCGACATTATCACGTCATGTCCCTTTTCTGCCGCCTTCTCTCCGTTGGCGGTTCCGCGCCAGCTCATGATGGTGGCGCTCTGGTTGATGTCGCCTTCCAGAATCTCGTCCCAGCCGATTATGCGCTTTCCGTTCTGATTGAGGAATCGCTCCATGCGGTTGGTGAAGTAGCCCTGCAGCGTCTTTGCTGTCAGTCCGTGCTCCTTAGCCACGGCTTGACATTTCGGACATTCCGCCCAACGCTCCGTAGGAGTTTCGTCGCCTCCTATATGGACAAATTCGGCTGGGAAGATGTCAGAAAGCTCCTTCAGCACGTCCTCGCAGAAAGCATAAATCTTCTCGTTGCCGAGGCAGAGCACGTCCAGATAGATGCCCCATCTGTGTCCCACCTCGTAGGGACCGCCCGTACATCCGAGCTCGGGATAGGCTGCGAGAGCTGCCTTCATGTGTCCTGGCATGTCAATTTCGGGGATGACGGTGATGTATCGTTGGCGTGCGTACTCCACGATGTCGCGAGCCTGATCCTGAGTGTAGAATCCGCCGTACTCTCTCTGGTCGTCCACCATCGAGTTGAATCCCACGATGGTTCCCGAACGCTTTGATCCTACGCTCGTAAGACGCGGATACTTCTTTATCTCGATTCGCCATCCCTGGTCGTCGGTGAGATGCCAGTGAAAGACGTTCATGTTGTGCATAGCCATGAGGTCAAGATATTTCTTGATGAAGTCCACGGTGAAGAAGTGGCGCGAGCAGTCGAGCATCATGCCGCGATAACCGAAGCGTGGCTGGTCAGCTATTCTTACCGGGCTCAGCTCTATGCAGTCTGTCTGCTCTCCGACGGGCATTGATTTGCGCAGCGTCTGAATGCCGTAGAACACGCCCTTCGCTGATCCGCCGGTAATGACGATGCCTTTCTTGTCCACGCTGATGCGATAAGCCTCTTCGCCGAGCTTGCTGTCCGTGCTGAGTGAGATGCTGTTGTTCAGTGCCTTACCAGAAGCAAAGTCGAGCTTCATGCCGGTGGTCTGTGCCAGGTAGTCTGCGAGGAACTGTGCGTTACGCTTCATCGCCTCGTCGCTGCCTGCGTATACGATGCGTGTGGCTGAGGAGAGCATGAAGGGTGTGCCTTTCTGTATGCTTACGCTTGCTGGCAACGGCACAATGTCGTAGCTCGCCTTGACCGCGGCGCTTGTCGTGGTTGTTATCATTGTCATGATGAGAGATATGATTATTAGAATTCTGTTCATACCTAAGTGAATTTGTTTTAGTTTAAAGAAGTCATGGGGTGTGGTGTGTCGTGGCTGCTTATTCTATACATTTTTGTTAAATTGCAAAAGTGCTCCGGCATCACACCGGAACACTTTTTGTTTGATTGTAGTAGTAGTTGTAACTAAATAAGCAGTCATGAGTTAGTTGAAAATCGGTTTTCTCATTTACCGCCGTAGCGGTTATGCTTTGTTTGTTTATGCAAAGTTAACAATTAATTGCCGACCATCAAAGACAATTCATCAAAATCCTCCTTTTGTTTATCTTTTTTTAATGCTTTACTCTATGTAAGGCAAATTTTAGTAAGTGGATATGATTTGGGAATAATATAAAAAAAGTAGAGAGCTTAGAGCCGTTCTGACTCTAAACTCTCTACGGTTATGTCCGAATCTTTATATTATCTTACCACCTTCTTCGACTGCTTTGTGCCGTCCTTCATAGTGATGGTGCGGATGTATACGCCCTTGCCCGGACGCAGGATCTGGCGTCCTGAGAGGTCGGTGAATGTGATTGACTCCACCTTACCCTCCTCGAGGGTGGTGTTGTTGATGCCGGTCGCATTGAAGTAATACTCTGTGATGCCTGAAGAGTAAGTTACGGGCTTGCCGTCCACCTCGTCCACGTAGAGAGCCTCCAAGCCTATCTTCTCCTTCGGCTGATGGTAGTAATATAGGCGGCGTGTGTTGTCGCTTACCTTATAGAACTGGTATTCGTCGTCGAATGTGTAAGGCACGAGGTCCATTTCCTTTGTCACGTTCAAGTATTCCTCCGGTGTGAATGTCACCATCTCGCCGTCGATGTAGAAGCTGTAGTAGAGCTTGGTGGGGTCAAGGTAGTTGCCGTCCACAGAGTAATAGCTCAACAGGAACTCTACACCGCTGTAGTTAGGTGTCATGTCCGTTATCCATGGCATAACGGCAGAGAACTTCGGAGGCAGCGGGCTGTTAGGCTTCTCCACCCACGGGCTTATGAGTGGCACGCGGTAAACGTCGAAGATGTCGGTGCTCTTCAGCGGCTCACGCACGCCGTCGCTCTGATGGATGCCCATCTTCTGCTTTGAAGAAAGGGTGTTGGCAGCAGGGTCGTATGTGAATACGAGCGGCTCGTTCAATACGTAGGTGCTGTCATAAGGATCGCCGTACGCGGTGTAAGCTGTACTGTAGTCCACGCGTGAAGCATAAGCGTAGCATACTGTGGTGGTGTCGATGCCCACGAATGATGTTGAAGGGAAGGTCACCTCGTTATTCTTCATTGTTCCCTTTATCCAGTAACCCTTGAGGTTGGTGGAGAGGTTGCCGATATAAACGTCGTCGCCGTCGATGGCGTACTTAACGGGCCACTGCTGTGACGCATCGCTGAGGTCGAGGTAAAGCATCAGACCGTCGTACACCTTTGCGTTCTCGGAAGGCTTGGTGGTGTTGTTCTTGATGTTGATGCCCTCAAAGTAGTTTTCGCCGTAGCCGGTCCATCCGCCGGTGGGTGTACACATACCGCAAGCCATATTATCGCAAAGCGTCAGCTTGCCGTCTTTCCATACATACTTCAGAGTCTGCGATTCCTCGTCTCTTACGAATGTTCCGTACTTGTCGGTTTCCTCCACAACCATCTTGTAGAGCTTGCCATAGCTTGTGGTGCCTTGGAAGGTCTCTTCCCAGATAACCTGCGGAAGGTCGAAGGCGATGGTGTCGCCCTGTGCCTTGTGGCCCTTGATCCACGACTTGGCGTAGAGGGTGCTGATGGGGTTCTCCAGCCATACAGCTCCGTCATCAGCGAAAACCATACGGGTCCACTCGCCGTGAGACGTGCTGGCTTTGGCGTTACCAAAGAAGCCGTAGTAGCCTTTCGACGAACGATAGAGGTCTACCACTTCTCCCTTAGGCTTTTCGGTGACGGGCTTCTCATCCTGTGCCGACACTGTTGTCAATGAAAGTGCGGCAAGACATACGGAAAGTAAAGTTTTTTTCATGATGTCTTTCTGTTTTTTAAGTTATGGTTAATGATTATTTATTATTTATTATTTATTTCAACTCTCAACTCTTCTCAACTCTCAAAGCGTGGCCTTGACAGTATGAGCCGCTCCTCCCTGTTCCAGTCTGAACACGTAGACGCCGTGTGTGAGCTGCGAGAGGCTGACGGTCTGTCCGCTTGTTGTGAGTGTCTGGGTTGCCACCTTCTGTCCGGTAGTGGTGTAGATGCTGAGTGTGGCGTTGCCCTTGGCAGCGTACATCACCTTGGCGGTGCGTGCTGCGCGGTCCGTTGTGATACTGAACAGTTGCACGTCAGCCTGCGTGTCACGGATGCCAGTCTTGCCGGCTGCAATCTGCAGACCTGCGTAAGCATCTATCTTGCCTGCGCCCCACTTGTTGCGGTCGCATGAGTCTGCGCTGCCGGTGTTATAGTCATGGCGTGACGAAGCGTTCAGAATGGAGCGGATGTCAGCCGGGGTCAGCGTCGGGTTGGCCTGAAGCCAGAGTGCCACTGTGCCAGCCACGAAGGGTGACGACATTGACGTACCCATGTTCACGTCATAATAGTCGTTATTGTAGCTGCTCTTGTCCACCGTTGTCAATGGGAAGAAGCCCTGATAATACTTTGATGTAGCTGAAACGATGGCGCATCCGGGAGCTGTCACGTCCGGCTTGTAGCGTCCGTCTGTAGTAGGACCGCAACTTGAGAAGAGCGAACGTTCGCCGAGATTGCCCACCACCTCAGGATTGAGGTCGTACACGTTGCCCATGAAGTTCTGATAGCTGTCTTTGGTGTTATACGATCCTGCTGTGATGACGTCAGGACTGATGCCGCCAATCTCTGCTATGGTGTAGTTGGCATCGCCGTCTGTCCATCCTGTCTTGCCCTCGCTGAGGAAGTTGCCCGTCACGTCACAGTTCCACATGTGCACGGTGCTGCCCTCGCTGCCGGTTACCACCAGTCCGATGCGGCGGTTGTTGTCGAAGCTGGATGTGCGATATAGCGCCAGCACCTCCGGGCGGTCGTTGTGCGAATCCACCTGCAGAGCCATCTGCACGTTGCCTTCCACGCCGCATCCGTCTGGGAACGTATACTTCATGTCGGCAGCGCCGTCCGTAGCCACCTCTGACGATTCAGCCAGAATGCTTCCGTCGTTCGTATCCACCACCACAGCCTTCACCTTCAGCGCAGCGTCCTTGTCGCTCCAGATGTCGATGCGGGCTGTCTTGGCGCCGGCAGAAGCGTCGTTGAAGCCAATCATGGTCTTCATTATTGTGTCGCCCTCCTTGAATGTCTTCGAGGCATGCACCTGCGTAGCGCCCTCGTTGCCGGCAGCGCCCACTATTATTCTGCCCGGACCCACCAGTTCTGCCAAGGCGCGGTCGGTGGCTGATGTGCCGTCATGCGGACCGAGGTGTGTGCCCAGACTGATGTTTACGACGCATGGCTTGCCCACGCTCTCTGCATAGTCAAACACATACTTGATGCCGTCGATGACGCTGGTGTTCTGCGATGAGAAGCTTACCAGCACGATGTCAGCGTCAGGAGCCACACCATAATATTTAGACGACTGGTCAGAACCTGCGGCTATGCCAGCCACGTGGGTTCCGTGGAAAGTCTCTGACATATCACAGCGTTGCAGTTTCATCTCCTTCAGTGTGGTATATTCAGCGCCATATCCGTATTTCTCGGGTGCGGTGCCACTCGTAGCTGACTGATCCCATACGCGTGCCACGCGAGTTTCCGTATAGTTGTTCTTGAGGAAGTCGGCGTGTGCATACTCAAAACCGTTGTCCACGATGCCCACCACTACGCCCTTGCCGGTGTAGTCGCCAAGGCTTTCGGTGGCTGTATGGCAAGCGTCCACGTTGGCGTCAGCGCGTGCGTTGTCCATGAGGAGGCGTGCTTCCGTGCCGGCCTGAATGTTCGTCACGCCGTCAATGGCTGCTATGGTGTTGATGGAGGAAATGGGCAGCGATGCCGTTACGACGCCACCAAGGACCGAGCGGACCGTCACGCCGTGCTTGCGCAATTCGTCTGCCACCTTGCTGTCGTCCACGCTGATAAATGCCGATACCATTCTGTTGGCTGGGGCATTCATTCCGTTTTTCTGTACAGCTTCCTTCTTCTGTGCTTCCCAATCGTTCAGCATCAGGCTTGTGTTAGGCGAAAGCTTCTGTGCCTGAGCATGGAAGGCAGCTGACAGTATGACTGCTATAAGTATTTTTCTCTTTTTCATTCTCTTCAGTTTTGTTTAGGGTCTTATTATATATATAGGTTAGTAAGTTTGGCGATTTCGCTGCTATCGGGCGCAAATTTAGGGAATTTTTCTCAGACTCACCATTCTTTTAACAATAATCTTTTTCTTTTTTTCTCAAATTTCGTAAGCGAAAGGAGTTATAGGAATAAACTGATATAAGCAAGAACCTGTTCTGTCAACTTTTTCATTGACGGAACAGGTTCTTGCTTATAAAGAGAGAATCATTGAGTCCGTTAACGTCGAACTCATGATATATTACTAATTTTTCTTTTTGCCAGTCAGTCGTGCGAGATATTCAATACCGTAAACCGGCCACATTGGTACTTTGCGTATATTGGTTCTTATGGCAGGAATATCCAGTGCCATGAACAAGAGCGTCATGATGCCGCTTATCCAGATGACAATACCGTAGATCTGCTTTATAGCCACGTTCATAATGCTTGGCATATAACTGTCCATGAATGCGTTAAAGTCAAACTGCTGCATGTTTATGTGAGTAAGCGTAAGCTGCTGTCCGTAGCGTGCAATATCATCATTCATAAACGTGGAGAACCAGTGTGTGTAGATGCCATAACCGGCGGCTCCTGCCAGATACATGTGGAAGATGTTGAAGACAAACAGTCCCATAAAGAATTGCTCCAGATCGGGAACCGACTCATCGAGCGACCACATCAGTGTGGCTGCAAGAATGGAGTATGCTGCACCACGACAAATGATAGGCAGACGGAATTGCTCGATATTGACGCCCATATCAAGGGTGAAATACATCAACAGGGCATATGCAAGGATAAATCCAAAACCAATGGCAAAGAGTTTCCAGACTTTCCATTTTAGCACTTTGAGCCACAGCAGGTCGATGGCAATGCCGATATAGAAGCCGGGCAATGCCCAGAGAAACAATTCTTCCTTGGTATGCTCTTCGAGTTTGAGAACCTCAGCGCAGAGTATCTCCTCCAGCGTATGTTCGCATCCAAAAAGAAATTCTCCGACAATTACAACCACCATGATAAGGAGCACATTGCGCAATCTGAATATCTTGAAATCGACGTACGGATTGCTCACTCGTAGCAAGCGATGTATCAACACGCCGGTCAGAAGTATCGCAACACCCACGAGAATGCGAAGCTCGCGACTGTCCATCCACATCTTGTAGTCACCATATACGCATATGTAACATACCACTAACATTATCAAGCTGATGAGCAGTCCGCTTGGCAAATCAAGACCCTTGAGGCTTAAGCGCTGTGGCATAGGACAGAACGGTCGGCATAGCACCAGCTGGACAGTCATAATCAGGCACATGAATCCCACAATGAAGATGTGCATCATCTGCCAAGTGAAATGATAGCCAAACCATGCTGCAAGAAAAGCACTACCCTCGATGGAGGTGAGCAGCACGATATGTAGTACTGGAAAGAATACGGCAAAGTCGCGACGAGGCGTAATCCACAGCTGTATGTTGCTCATATGCTCGAAAGTGCCTTGCAGTTTTGCCATTCCTTCGATGAAACAAACTACAAGCAGCAGTGGCATGAAGGTGGTGTGAATGGTGACGAGATTGCACACCGAGACCACTATGGCAGATCCGATGATGAGCTGTTGGTTGGTAAAGCGAAACTTCATGCGGAAAAGCATCGGAAAATAAATCGCCATACCTGCAAGATTGGCATAGAGCAACATTATCAGGTCTTCAATCATAAAATTGGTGGAACCCTGTATGTCCTCAAGCGCACCAAGATACATGCCGCCAGAAAACTGAAAGCCAAACACGCAGAGCACATATATCCACGGCTGAATACATTTAGGAACCCAGTCGCGAAACATAGGCATGGCAAAACCCATGCCGGCTGGAGGGGGAGGAGGTAATGGAAGCATAATCTTCGGATTAGTATTTCACCTCACATTCCAGATTATAGCCGGCACGGAGCTTCTTCATGTCCTCAGGCTTGTTGCCGTCAAACTTGATTCGCACGGAGACACGCTGTTCCACCTTAACGAAATTGCCGGTGGCATTGTCGATTGGCAACAGCGAGAAAGCACTGCCCGTGGCGCTGCTGATACGCTCAACATGTCCTTTGTATTTAACGCCTGGCACCGCATCGGCTTTCATCTCCACCTCAGCTCCTTCATGGATGTTAGGCAGCTGGCTTTCCTTATAGTTGGCTTCCACCCAGATGCTGTTGGCATCTACGATGTTTACCAGCGTCTGACCTGGCTGTACAAGCATGCCTTCCTGAATGTCTTTTGTGCCTACGACGCCATCACACGAAGCGATGATATAGCAATATGAAAGGTTCAGGCGGGCAAGACGGAGTTGTGCTTCGGCTACACTCTCGCCGGCACGACTTTGTCCAAGGCGATGCTTCTGCTCGTTATTGACCACAGCCGTCGCCTTACGGGAGGCTGATGCCTGCGACAGTCGTGCCTGTGCAGCGCGATAGCGGCTGACAGCCTGTTCAAACTGTGTTTTCACATTGTCAAACTGCTGTTGGGTTACAGCTCCTTTCTTCAGCAAGGCAGCAAAGCGGTCATAGTCTTTCTTGGCATTGTCCATACCTTCTTTAGCCTCTGAAATGCCGGCTGTTGCCACTCGCATACCTGCAGCAGCCACCTGGACATTATTTTCCACAGTATTCATGCTGGCACTTACAGCTGACGAACCAGACTGCTGACCTTTGACGGCTGCTTCTGCCTGCGCCAGTTGCAGACGAAATTCTGCATCCTCAATCACAACGAGCGTATCACCCTTTTTCACATGCTGAAACTCCTCGAATCTTACTTCCTTGATAAATCCCTGTACACGAGTGTTCTGAGGTGTGACATGCTGTCTCACTCGGGCATTGTCCGTAAATTCCACATTGCCAAAGTGGCTGAAGTTCATAATAACAATGATTGCTCCGATGGCAATCAGACAGATAACAAGAGTGTTGTAAGCGTATTTCTTGATATTTTCCATTTCTATAATTTATTATAATTGTCCTGTGATATATTTCATTTTGTAATATGCGTATGCGATATTTATACGTGCATCCACCTCGTTCAGTTCAGCATCCAGCTTCATGTTGCTGGCGTCTATCATGTCTGTGATGAGTGCCAGTTGGTTGAGATAACGGTTGTTTACCACCTCATAGTTTTGCTGAGCCAGTTGCACATTCTTCTGCAGGGTCTCCAGTTCCACATAGCTCTGCAGATAGTTGGTATGTGCCGCCTGAACATTATTATTAAGCTGTTCGGCTGCTACAGCTTTCTGTTCTGAGGCTGCTTTACTTTGAAGTTTGGCTTGGTTCAACTTTTTATTGCTCTTGAAAATCGACGACAGTTGGTATTTTACGCCAATGCCCACATACCACACATTGAGATTCTTGTCAATGGGAGGCAGCTCGAAAGTGATAGGACCGTTCAGATCATTCTGAGCCACCACAGCCACCTTGGGCAACAGTTCGCTCTTGGCAAGCTTTTCCTGCTGTTTTGCCATTTGTTCATTGACAGCCACCATTTGCAGTTGAGGGCTTGTTGCCTCTGCTGTCTGTTGCCAATAATCTTCGCTGTCCTTATTAAATACTGCTGTGGCAACATCATCAGTAGGGTCTATCTCTTCTGTCTGGTCAATGCCGAGCGTATTGCAAAGTTGGTGATTCAGAATCTTACGAGTGTTCTGCAGCTTGGTAAGATTTAGCTTCAGTGTCTCCATTTGCAGTTCATAACGAGTGATGTCGTTTTTGAGAGCCACACCTTGCTGATGCTTCTCTTTGATATTCTCAATAAGTTTCTGAGTAAGCGCGATATTGCTTTTGAGTACCTTCTCACGATTGGCAATCTTCTCCAAGTCAAGATATTGCCCCAATGCTATAAATCGTTGATTCTGTTCGTTGAGTGTCAGGTCTAATTGGGCTTGCTTAGCTCTGAGTTCTGACATACGTATGCCTGCATTGATAGCTCCACCGGAATATATTGTTTGCTGCATATCCAGCAGAAACTGATTTCCAAAATGCGGGGAAGTGAGGTTCTGTGCATTGGTAAAGTCACGGTCTGTCATTAAGGCATTGCCGATGTAGCTTGCACTGAGTTGGGCACTGATGTCTGGCAGTCGTTGGCTCTTTGCTGCTTTGATGCCTTCTTGCGCAGCGTCTACGGAAGTCTTTCCAGCCTGAATGCTGGTATTGTTTTTGTCTATCAGTTTAAACATTTCTTCGATGCTCATCCTGTGCTGAGCCGAAGCTGATAGGGTAGAGGCGAGAAACATCGCCAAAATCATTCTGTTATTCATATTCTCTTTGAATTTTCGAGTGCAAAGTTACAGGTTTTTGGAGAGCGTAGACTTACAAAAATGTAGTCAGAACTTGACAATACGGGAAATGTAAGGCGTTTTATGTCAATTCCTACATCTATAATTGATACTATTTATTTGCTGTAGTATTCTCTTTTTCTTAACTTTGCAGCGTGAACGAAACAGAATTTATTATTTTCGATAAATCAGCGATAGATAAGGAAGTTCATGCAATCGACCATGGTGCTATCGTCTATTCACACTCGGGTAATGCTCGAGTGCGAATCAATTTTGAGTATTGGGATTTTAGTAGTAAGGATGTCCTTATCTTCTTTCCTGGAGATATGGTGAAATGGGAAGTCGTAGATGATGACTTTTCTGCCTATGTTATCAGATACAGTAGTGATATCCTACGTTCAGCAAGCATGAATGTGGAGCATGCCGTCTATGATTCACTGAAGTCTGACAGGCGCTGTGGGTATGAATATCTGATTAATGAAGTGGTGGACAGCATGTTCCGTATATTCAAGTTTTATTTTACAGTGGAACATTACTCCATGACCGATCGTATAGTAGCCTTGCAGTTGCAGGCGTTTTTCTTGGGCTTTTACGATTATCTTCTCTCCAATCCACGAGAAGACCTTCGAAGTAAGGGCACTCAGCGCAGTGATGAGTTGTTCAATAGATTCATGGATTTGCTGGAACATGAGTACAATAAGGGGCATGAAGTGAATTATTACGCTGACCGTATGAGTATTACGCGAAGATATCTTGGCATTATCGTAAGAGGCAAGACAGGTATGTCTCCAAAGCATATTATCGACGAATATATTATTCTGAGATTAAAGTTGGTGATGCGAACATCCAAGCGTAGTTTGAAGCAGATATCCCACGACTTCCATTTCTCAGATCAGACAGCACTAACACGTTATTTCCGTACACATGTAGGCATTTCTCCACAGCAATATAGATTGAAATAATAACTGAACTTTTGCAAGCGAAAGGAGTTATAGGAAGAAGCGGATAGAGGAGTGGTTGAGCTAAGAAGATGTCCTCGCCACTCAACAAAAGTGTATCAATGCACAAAAAAATTAAGTCATGGAGATAAAACGCGACATACTCTATGAAATCTTCCGCAAGCTGCGGAAGATTTGCAACCAATGAAGCATAGAGAATAAAAACCTGTCTTCATGTCTTCCTGTCAAAAAACATGTCTTTCTGTCAGAAAAACGATTTATTCGCTGCTGCCGAATAAAAAAGTCGGTTTTTGTTTTGTGGCAGCGAATAAAAAGCATATCTTTGTAAGAAAAGTAAAGACATGGATAAGGAATTGTTCAGAACGATAATCTCTGAGAATCAAGAATATATAGGAAGCATACCATTGGTGGAGCGTCCTCTTGACTTGGAAGAGTATGGCAACTATGTGTTTGTGGGCGTAAGACAGGCAGGTAAGTCCTATTTGTTGTATCAGCGTGTGCAGCAATTATTGGCAGAGGGAAAGCTGTTGGAGGACATTGTTTATGTCAACTTCGACGACGAGCGACTGCAAGGGATGGTTGCTGCCGACTTCGACCTTATACTTCAGTCTTATCACAGCATGTATAGCGGTCAGCCGATATTCTTCTTTGACGAAATACAGAATGTGGACGGTTGGGCTAATTTTGCACGCCGTCTTGCCAACTTGAAGTATCGTGTTTATGTGACGGGAAGCAATGCCAAGATGTTGAGCCGTGACATTGAAACCGTTTTGGGAGGCAGGTATCTTAGTGTGAATGTCTTTCCGTATAGTTTCAGCGAATATCTTACGGCTGTCGGTGTGAATCTTGTAGGAGGATGGCAGTATGGCAGAAAGGCAAATGAGTTGCAGCGTCATTTCAGAACTTACTTTGAATGGGGTGGATTCCCAGAATTGGTCAACTTCCGCGAGAAGCGCATCTGGCTCAACAGTTTGTACAACCGCATATTCTTCAACGACCTTATTGTGCGCCATAAAATCAAGAATGAGGATGCCCTGCGTCTTTGTGTACGTCGCTTGGCAGAAAGCGTGATGCAACCCTGCTCTTTGAACAGATTGAGCAATTTGGTTAAGTCTACTGGTGTTTCATGCAGTCCGTCCACTATAATGGAATATGTGAGATATTTGCAGGAGTCTTGCCTGTTGATATCATTGGACAACTATGCCTCTAAGTTCACAGAAAAAGAAACTGTGAAGAAACATTATTTTGTGGACAACGGACTGTTGCACCTCTTCATCAACAACCCTGACACTCTATTGCTGGAAAACCTATGTGCCATAACTTTATACAAGAAGTATGGCAGTGGCATGTATTATTTCAACCGCAATATTGAGGTTGACTTTTATGTACCTGACGAAGGTCTGGCTGTTCAAGCCAGTTATAGAATGAGCGACGAATCAACTTTGGAGCGTGAGATAAAAGCATTGGTAGCCCTTAATTCTTTATATCCTCTGAAAAAGGCACTAATTGTCACATACGAGGACGAGGGAATGATGGAGCGTGATGGGTTGAAAATAGAGATAGTGCCTGTTTGGAAATGGGTGCTTCTGTCTCTGATGTAGAGTCGGCAGTAAAGAGATTGTATCGTAATAGTGATGTTGTATTGTCGGCAGATGATTATGCAGGGATTGAGATTGTTGTAGAATTGCCGCCAATCTCCTCGGCAGACGCTATCTTGGACTTGAGATAGATGAAGGTTTCCTCGCAATGAGTAAGGCAAGAAGGGTGGAGCTTGAGGATATCACTATTCGCAACAACTATTTTAATCGGTTGATTGAAGCGAAACATATTCTCCCTCCAGAGAATCCTATTTTTGTCGCAGACGAATCAGGAATGGATTATTGTGTTCCTTGGTTAGATTGATCTGTCTGCAGTATTAGGCAGGGCTTTAACAAAAAACGTTGGTTACCAAATAATGTTAATTGGCTACCATTCGATTTGTTGTTTCAATAAAAAGACGTATCTTTGCATTGTAAACAATATATTGAATTATGGTTGTAGTTAGCACAAGAGACTTTCGCACTAATCAGACAAAATATCTGAATTTGGCAAAAGCAGGAGAGCACGTAATCCTAAAATCACGTGCTGGCAATTTCCGAATCTCCCCAGATGACGGAAGTAATACCATTGACGCACCGCGTGACTTGATGAAAGAACTCAGAAACGCTTTGACCGAGGTAAAGGAAGCCATTGCTGGAAAGCGTAAACTCCAATCAGCAGAAAGTTTGCTCGATGAGTTGTAATATTACAGTATCGGTTTCTGACGGCTTTGCAAAAGAAGCTAAACGTCTCGCTAAGAAATATAAAAGTTTTAAACAAGACTACAAGAATTTTCTTGAAAGTATTAAGAATAATCCTCTGCAAGGCGATGAGATTACAAAAAATATACGCAAAATCCGTATGGCAATCAAAGCTAAAGGCAAGGGAAAATCTGGAGGAGCAAGGGTCATTACCTTCAATGTCCTTGCAGATATAGAAAACGGTCATGTAGTTTTTCTTCTTCTATATGATAAAGAGGATGCTTCAACTGTCAAAGTAAATGTTGTCAAGCAACTTGTGCGAGATATGGGATTTGATATTGAATAGAATCTATATGGAATTGCTGGGCTATAGTGAGATCCGGTATTCCCGTGTGTAGTGCTCATCTGTGCTATCTGTGGGAGACTCCTCCGCATGCTGCAATAAGCGATGCTGTCCGATGACAATATTTGTGTTTCTGATGCTCAATACTATGAGCCAGGCGCACAACAAAATCTTTGGTGCGAAATTCTTGAGTTTTGAGCAGTTTGGGATAACGCGTTTATATACAGCGCGTTATGCGGTTTTCTGGCGAAGCGTAGTGAAATCAGACTCGCAAAAGAGCCGTTTTATGCTGCTATAGAGCCACTTTTACACTACAATACTGCCGCTGTTGTCATACAATAGAGCCTCTTTTACGGTCTGATAGTGGCATTTTCGGACCGTAAAAGAGGCTCTGTCGTTAAGCGTGGAGGCTGTCAGCACAGCAGAACACCGTAAAAACAGCAAACCGGAACTCTATAATCAATTTTTATTTTGTAACA
>OOAA01000546.1_pt1 | contig 25688 bp, 24 predicted proteins | sample 1671671 | NCBI WGS metagenome assembly OOAA01 (sample SAMN06348180, study PRJEB24527) | human gut metagenome | biome: human gut; feature: ankylosing spondylitis patient; material: feces | host: Homo sapiens | place: China | collected 2015-10 | reverse complement strand
CCCCGGAAACATAATCCCGATTATGTTGTAGTTCCATTTTGATAGCGGTATATCTATACATATTGAATTGTAGCATTAAACCACAAAAAAGTAAAGAAAGCATCGACGAAAAGCGTGAAAACCCTAAAATTGTCTAATTTTGAGCACAACAAGAAAGCCTTTCCGACGCACTTTTTGAAGCGATAAGAGAAGGCTTGCTTTTCCATACCCTTTTTGGCCTGTCCGATCTGTGGCAGGTCTTTTTTGCTGCGCTGTTTACAACATAATCGGGATTATGTTTCCGGGGGGGATCAAAAGCGTGGCAAAGCAAGTGAAATCCAAACAGCGGGTGGCGGACCACGGCGAGGTGTTTACCGCCGAGCGGGAGGTAAAGGCGATGTGCGACCTCGTGAAAACCGAGACGGAGCGCATCGACAGCCGTTTTCTGGAGCCTGCCTGCGGCGATGGGAATTTTCTCGCCGAAATATTATCCCGCAAGCTGGCGGTCGTAAAAAAGAAATACAGGAAGTTCCCGATGGACTATGAAAAATACTCCGTTCTCGCCGTCAGCAGCCTTTACGGTGTGGATATTCTGCAGGACAACTGCGAGGCCTGCCGGGAGCGGCTTTATCGGATGTGGGACAAGGAGTACAAGGCCGTCTGCAAAAAGGAGGTCAGCGAGGACTGCCGCCGCTCGGTGCGGTTTATTCTGTCCCGCAACATCGTCTGCGGCAACGCCCTGAGCCTGATGCGCGTGGACGAAAACCAGCAGGATACCGGGGATCCCATTGTGTTTTCAGAATGGGCTTTTGTGACCGGCTATCAGCTCCAGCGCAGCGACTACACCTTTGCCGGGCTGATGCAGGGGGATGACGAGGCCCGTGATCTGTTCGGCAAGAAAAAGCGCAAAAAGCGGGAGGAGCAGATGACCCTGTTCGACGCGGACGAACCTGCCGAGATGCCCGACGATGAGGGCGAGTTTCTCAAGAAATATGTGACGCATTACAGGAGGGTATGGGAAGATGAGCCATGATTTTTATTCCGGCATCTATAATCCGGATGTGTTGTCCTGCCTTGCCAATCTGTCCAACGATGAGGTGTTCACCCCGCCGGAGGTGGCAAACGCCATGCTCGATATGCTCCCGCAGGAGCTGTTTTCGGATCCCGACACCAAGTTTTTGGACCCCGCCTGCAAAAGCGGCGTCTTTCTGCGGGAGATTGCCAAGCGGCTGCTGACCGGATTGGAGCCGCTTTTTCCCGACCTGCAGCAGCGTATCGATCACATATTTCATCATCAGCTTTACGGCATCGCTATCACCGAGCTGACCAGCCTGCTCTCCCGACGCGGTGTTTATTGCAGCAAGTACCCCAACAGCGTGTATTCGGTGTCCCGCTTTGACGATGCGGAGGGCAATATCCGTTACAAGCGGATTCCCCACCGCTGGAAAAACGGAAAATGCGTCTTTTGCGGCGCAGCCCAGAGCCAGTACGACCGGGACGAAATGCTGGAGACCCATGCCTATGAGCTGATCCATACCACCAAGCCGGAGGATATTTTCAAGATGAAGTTCGATGTGATCATCAGTAACCCGCCCTATCAATTAAATACTGTATCGGGCGATACAACAAATGTCAGCAAACAGGCAAAGCCAATATATAATCTATTTGTTGAGCAAGCAAAAAAACTCAACCCACGCTTTTTATGTATGATAATTCCATCTCGCTGGTTTGCTGGAGGACTTGGGCTTGACGGCTTTCGGCAGTCAATGATGGAGGACGAACACCTGACACACTTGGTTGACTACAATAATGCAAAAGACTGTTTTCCACAAAATAGTATCAGCGGCGGCGTGTGTTATTTCTTGCGTGAACGTGACTCTGCTGGACTATGTCAATTTACAAATATCAACGGTAATTCTGTTACAACCGAAACTCGTAGCCTTTCGGAATTTCCGGTCGTTGTGCGCTACAATTCGGCAGTGGATATTATTAGAAAAGTTCGTGCAAAGACTTCCCAGTTTCTCAAGGACATTGTTAGTCCGATAAGTCCGTTTGCTATTCCAACTAAAGTTACCGGAAAAGAAAATCAATCCGTAGAATGTAGCATTAAGCTATTTACAAGCAAAGGAACCGGATATATTGCAAAGCAAGAAATCCTAAACAATATAGACTACCTTGATAAATACAAAGTCATGGTTAGCCAAATTGGAGCTGAGCATGCTGGCGAGCCGGGACGTGACGGAAAATTTCGTGTGTTAACTTCATCAATGCGTGTTTTGCTGCCTAACGAAGTTTGTACCAATTCCTATATCGTCATTGGAAAGTACAACGATCCGACTGTGTGCGAGAATCTTTTGGGGTACATTAAGACAACTTTTGTGCGTTTCTTAGTTTTGCAAGCAGTTTCTTCTATTCATATATCTCGCACATCTTTTACATTTGTCCCCATGCAGGATTTCTCCAAACCTTGGACTGATGCCGAGCTTTACGCCAAGTACGGCCTCTCCGATGAAGAAATTGCTTTCATTGAGTCCATGATAAAGCCGATGGACTTGACCGGAGGTGAGGAATAATGCCGCAAATGGATTTCTTCCCCCAGCGCCCAGAAGTCCATCCGATGATCTATGCCTATCGGGACTTAAATCCGGATTATGACGGCCTGCTGAAGGTGGGCTACACCGAAAAGGATGTGGACAGGCGTGTGGCGCAGCAGTACCCCACCAAGCGCCCGGACGGCAAGCTCCCCTATGAGATCCTGTACCGCAGCTCCGCTATGCGGGAGGACGGCTCCTGCTTTACCGACCGCGATGTGCACCGTATGCTCCGCCGCAGGAAAATCACCGGCGTCGGCGGTGAATGGTTCCGCTGCACGGTAGATGAGCTGGAAGCGGCGGTGCTGGCGGTGAAAACCGACACCCTCAACGAGGAGAACCGCACCCGCACCTTTGCCATGCGACCGGAGCAGGAGGAGGCCGTCAACAAGACCGTTGCCTATTTTCGTTCCGCCAAGCAGGACACGCCGGACCGTGCGCCGAAATTCCTGTGGAACGCCAAAATGCGCTTCGGCAAAACCTTCGCAGCCTATGAGTTGGCCAAGCGCATGGGGCTGAAAAAGGTGCTTGTGCTGACCTTCAAGCCCGCCGTCGAGGCGGCGTGGGAAGAAGATCTCATGACCCACAAGGACTTTGAGGGCTGGCAATTCATCTGCCGGGACGGAATGCGCTACGAGGACGCCGACCTGTCCCGCCCCATTGTTTGCTTTGGCTCCTTTCAGGACTATCTCGGCACCAACGAGAGCGGCGGCATCAAGGCAAAGAACGAATGGGTACATACCACCAACTGGGACATCGTAATATTTGACGAATACCATTTCGGCGCGTGGCGGGACAATGCCAAAAAGCTCTTTGAAACGGATAACGAGGACGAGGATTACGACTTCGACATGGAGAAGTACAAGAAGGACGAGGCCGACAACGCCTATAACGAGACCTTCCTGCCCATCACCACATCCTACTATCTGTTCCTGTCCGGCACGCCGTTCCGCGCCATCAACAGCGGCGAATTTATCGAGGATCAAATCTACAACTGGACCTATTCCGACGAGCAGCGGGCGAAGGAAAACTGGGACGGTGCTGCGGATAACCCCTATGCGGCACTGCCACGGATGGTGATGATGACCTACCGCATCCCTGACAGCATCCGGCAGATCGCCATGCAGGGGCAGTTCGACGAATTTGACCTGAACATCTTTTTCTCCGCCAAATGCGGCGAAAAAAGCAAGCCGGAGACAGCCCACTTTGTCTATGAGAACGAAGTGCAGAAGTGGCTGGATCTGATTCGCGGCTCCTATCTCCCGGCCAGCGTGGACGATATGAAGCTGGGGCAGGACAAGCGACCGCCCATGCCGTTTTCCGATACCCGGCTGCTGAATGTGTTATCCCACACATTCTGGTTTCTGCCCAATGTGGCAAGCTGCTACGCCATGTACAATCTGCTGCAGCAGAAGCAGAACAGCTTTTACCGCGATTACCACATCAATGTCTGCGCCGGACCCAAGGCGGGCATAGGCGTGGATGCGCTGGAGCCGGTGCAGAAATCCATGGGTGACCCGCTGACCACCAAGACCATAACGCTGTCCTGCGGCAAGCTGACCACCGGCGTCACGGTCAAGCCGTGGACGGGCATCTTTATGCTGCGGAATCTGAAAAGCCCGGAGACCTATTTCCAAGCGGCGTTTCGGGTACAGTCTCCGTGGACGGTGCGGACCGGCTCCGACACCGATCAGATTATGAAGTATGAGTGCTATGTCTTTGACTTTGCGCTGGATCGTGCCCTCAAGCAGATCTCGGATTATTCCTGCCGCCTGAATGTGAATGAGAGTAACCCGGAAAAGAAGGTGGCGGAATTCATCAACTTCCTGCCCGTACTGGCCTACGACGGCAGCAGCATGAAGCAGATCGATGCACAGGATATTCTGGATATCGCCATGGCGGGCACCTCAGCCACACTGCTGGCCAGGCGCTGGGAATCCGCGTTGCTGGTCAATGTGGACAACGACACACTCCGACGTCTGATGGCGAACAAAGAGGCCATGGAGGCTCTGATGAAAATCGAGGGTTTCCGCAGCCTCAACTCGGATATCGAGACCATCATCAACAAATCGGAGAGCGTAAAAAAGGCCAAGAAGGAAAAGGGCAAGGAGCTAACCAAGGAGGAGAAAAAGGAACTCTCCGAGGAAGAAAAAGAATACAAATCCATGCGTAAGCAAATTCAGGAGAAGCTCATAAAATTCGCCACCCGCGTGCCGATTTTTATGTACCTGACGGATTATCGGGAACGCTCTCTGAAGGATGTGATCACGCAGCTGGAGCCGGGGCTTTTCAAAAAAGTGACCGGTCTGGATGTGAAGGACTTTAATCTGCTGGTGGAGCTGAATGTATTTAACGCCAGTCTGATGAACGACGCCATTTTCAAATTCAAGCGCTATGAGGATTCCAGCCTGTCCTACACCGGTCTGGACAAGCACAAAAATGAGGATGTCGGCGGCTGGGATACCGTTGTGAAGCGCAAGGAGTACGAGCAGCTGTTCTATAATCAGCAGTCCACGATGAATGCGCCGGAAATCGACGAAGCCGATGTCGCGGAAGCGGACGAGGAGCCGAAGCCGCAAAAAGACCCCGTTCCGGCTCGGACACCACCGGCTAAACCGGATTTTGTCACTGCCGCTTTCGGCGTGAAATCTCCGATCGCTCCCGCAAAGCCCCAGCATCCTGAAAAACCGAAGGTCGATGTTTCCGGCGTTGCCGTTGGAAGCGCTGTGGCTCACGCCAAATTCGGCATCGGCAAGGTGATCGAGCTGAGCAGGGGATATGTGACCGTCCGCTTTGAGCAGGGCGAGAAACGCTTTATGTTCCCCGACGCCTTTGAATCCGGATTTTTGAAAGTGCAATAAACAAAAAGAGACCCTTCGTATCATTTTCTCGATACGAAGGGTCTTGCCTTATGTATAGATTACTTGGTGATAGACAATTTCGGTTGCACGGTCTCGGCAGGAGTTCATCCGCCTGACCCATTTCATTTGGTCGCTGGCTTTCAGCGCTTCCGTAATGCCTTCCGCTTCTGCCGGTTGGCCTGTCGGCCGAAGAAACATCGACGGCGCGGTTTGCCTCTTAAAAGTCTTTCACAAATAAATGATCCGTACCGCCGTCATAGTTTACAATATCCTTGAGATACCTGTATCCGTAGCGCTCATACAAGCCGAAGAACTCCGCGGGGATATAGCTTCTGCCGAAGCCGTTTTCTTTCGGGAGTCTTCGGATACGAAAACGCAGGACACCCACGGATAGATTTCCGCAAGCGGATAATAATCCGTTTTCATCACGGACGCCATGCCGACAATTTTTCCGTCTGCAATCGCGGCAAACATCGTTTCCCAATCCGAAAATGTCCATGAGCGGAGCATATCCGCAATATGATCTTTAACACCGTCCCACGAGCAGTTCTCCACGAAGGACAGAAGCATTTTCGCAAGCTCAGTGTCCCTATCGACTTTGATTATCATCATTTCCTCCATAGCATCCGGTTTATCGAATTCAGTATAACGTATCGAGTATAAAAACACCGACACAGTTATATTCTGTTAATTTTGCGCAGGACTTTCCGACCGTCCGCCGTACTGCTTTTCTCGGCTTTTTTGATTTAACGGCACATCTCTTTGCGATATGCCGCGCTTTGCTCGGCGTGATATTTTTGCTGCGCAAAAGTGATATTATATTCGCCCTGAAGCTTGCGGAGCAAATATAACTCGGCGTATGCCGAATATCACTGCGAAGCAATAAAACTCGCCGCAGGCGAATATAACTGAAAAGCACTCGTTCAAAGAACGAGTGCTTTTCCTGGTGGAGATGGCGGTAATCGAAACCGCGTCCGAAAAGGGCTCCCCACAGCTTTCTACGGGCGTAGCCTGTCTTTTATATTTCCCTCGCCGGAGCGCCGCCAGGCAGGCTCACCGGTTCGGTAGTTCCGTTGTTCATGACGGGTTACGGAGCGCTCACCCGTGCACGTTCACTGCTAATCGACGCCTTATACCGGGCCGCAGTGCTCCCGGCAAAGACGGCTGCTATTTAAGCAGCTTGTAAAACTGTTTTGTTGTCGTTTATTATTTAAACGTATGGGTTTTATAGCGGTCCCACACCGCTGCCCGCTTACCGAAGTTCAACCTCCCCGTCGAAATCCTTTCATCCCCGTATGTCAAACGGCTCTCGCCGATTGAATCAGAAGTTTTTCATGCTGCGCTCGATATTCCGCGCGGCGTCCTTTTTTGCAGCGGTCTCGCGCTTGTCATAGAGCTTTTTGCCCTTGCACAGCCCGACCTCGACCTTTGCGCGCCCCTTGACAAAATATACGCTCAAGGGGATGAGGGTCAAACCCTCCTGCTTCGTCTGACCGAGCAGGCGCATTATCTCGCGCTTGTGCATCAGCAGGCGGCGCACCCTCAGAGGGTCGCGGTTGAAGATGTTGCCGTGCTCATAGGGGCTGATGTGCATTCCGTTGACGAACAGCTCGCCGTCAACTATCGAGCACCATGAGTCCTTTAGATTGAGCTTGCCCTGGCGGATTGACTTGACCTCTGTGCCGCAAAGCTCAATTCCCGCTTCGAATCTGTCGAGCACGAAATAGTCGTGAAAAGCCTTTTTGTTTTGGGCAACGATTTTCTTTTGTTCTGCGCCCATGGCTCTCACTTCCTTTCCGCACGGGCAGTTTTCGGAAAAATATTATAACGCCCGGCGGAATTTTTGTCAAGGCAATACCGCGCTCAGGCCTTATCCTTGAGTTTTGTCAAAAATATGAGCAGCGAATACATTTTATGCCTGAGAAGCAGGAACTTTATATTTGATGCCTGTGAGGAATATTTGTCCGCCCTGCGGCCTGTACACAGCTTGAAAAGCTCAAGCTCCTCGCTCTGCCGAATGAGCTTTAAGGCCTCTTTTTTCGGCAGTACGGTCGCGGTGGGATAGAGAAAGCTGCGATATATATATCTGCTCAGGCAACAAAGCAGATCTTCCGTTTTTTCATCGTAGCAGCCGTCCGACCGAATGAGCGAGCGTATCTCCGCATTTGCGCAGGACGTCAGGCGAAGATCGTTATACGAATATGTCTTAGTCATTTGGGAAGCAAAAATATTATAGTTGTAAAGCGATATCGGCAGATAACTGAAGGTGTTTAGCCGGCTTATCATGTGCGCCGAAAGAAGCTTATCCTCGCCCCGGCTGTAGCCCCGGTAAAACTCCGTATCGAAAGTATAGGCGAACGCGCTTCGCCTTATGCATTTCAGGCACAGAGAGTTGAATCTCGACGAGAGCAGCAACTCCCAAAGCTCGCGCTTGTTGCTCTTGTCAAAGGTCTTTCTTTCGTCGAAAAGCTTTTCGTGCGCAGAGGTGCCGTCGGAATAGCATTTGCTCAGGTCGAAAAATACCATATCGCAATGACTTTTCTGAATTTCTTCGTTTATTAGCGTGAAGATTTTCGGGTCCACCGTGTCGTCCGAGTCGGAGAATATGAAGTAGTCGCCCCGCGCGTTTTCAAATGCGGTCCTGCGCGCCAAAAGCAGACCCCGGTTTTCGGTGTGAATGACGCGCACGCGGCTGTCTTTTTCCGCATATTCGTCGCAGACTTTGCCGCTGCAGTCGGTCGAGCCGTCGTCGATAATCAGAAGCTCGATGTTTTCATAGCTCTGAGAGAGAATGGAGTCAAGACAGTCGCGCAGATATTTTTCGGTGTTGTATACGCAAACCGCCGCAGTAAAAAATACAGACATAATTTATCTCCTATATGTCCGCGCAGCAGCATTTAGAGCGGCGTTTTTGCCTGCTGTGCTCATCTTTAAGCGTGCTGTCTATGGCTATTCTGCGGATGATGTCCTTGACGGTTATGTCAAGCCCGCTGCCCTCGGAGTAGTCCGCCTCAAAGGCGAAATCAACGCGGTTGTGATATAGCAGGTCGCTCACACCCTCGAGCTGGCGGGGATTGTTGTTGTGCACGGCTATGGAGCAGCCGCCGTAGGCCTTGACCATCTTCATGCAGGGGACGTCCGAAAGCCCGTCGCCGATATAGAGCATATTTGAAAACGGCACGCGGCGCTTGCTGTCCGGAGTCGAACGGTTGAGGTCTCTGTCGTTTGACACGTCGAGCACGCCCTTGTTTATGCGGTAGACGAACTGGGTCTTTGCAGTATAGTTGACGGCGGTTTTCGGCCAGACTGCCTCACCGTTTTCGCCGTAAAGGAACTCGCAGGCGAAAATCTCCTTGAAGCATTTGCCTATCTCAGAGCCTTCGATAATCTCTTTAAGTCCCGAGGAGAGGACATAGTGCTCGACTGTTACGCCGTTCTCGCGCCCGAAGCGGTTGAGACGGTCAAACCATTCGGGCAGGCCGTTATAAAGCTCTATCGCGCGCCCGCATTCCATGACGCTTTTGCGCGTCAGGGGAATGCCGCACTCCTGCGACTTCTTTATCATGATATACATATAAGACAGTATCTTGTCCATATGCTCTTCCTCGGCGTAGCTGTTTGCGAGTCCCCAGAAATCCGAGGCCTCCATGCCCACGCTCGGAATGAACTGATACTCCTGCATATCCTTTGTGCAAAGCGTGCGGTCGAAGTCATAGAGTATCGCCGCAACAGGTCTTTTTCCGGCCATTTAAAACACCTCCGCAAGAAGCTTGATATATATCGGAATGCTACACTATGAGTGTACCAAATTTTCACCGAAAATGCAACATATATGTATCGCGGCTTATAATGTGCACAGTATTTTGTGGTAATCTTTGTGCACTTTTTTCGAATGTTTGTGGTGACAAGAACGGTTTTGTGGTATATAATAGATTCACCGGGACGGAAAGACCGACTTATTCCGTCTCGATTTTTATGACTTCAAAAGGGGTGGCGATATGCGCGTTCGAGGGCTGCAAAAACTTACACTACTCGACTTTCCCGGCAAAATGGGCTGCACCGTGTTCCTCGGGGGCTGCAATTTCCGCTGCCCGTTCTGCCAGAATTCGGAGCTCATTCTCCCCGGCGGGGACGAATACGAGATTCCGGAGGAGGATTTCTTTGCGTTTCTCAAGAAGCGTCAGGGTATGCTCGACGGTGTGTGTATAACGGGCGGCGAGCCGCTTGTCAATAAAAACGTCGATGACTTCGCAAGGCGCATAAAAGACATGGGCTATCTCGTAAAGCTCGACACCAACGGCACATTCCCGGATAAGCTGCGTGCTCTTATAGACGCGGGGCTTGTCGACTATGTGGCGATGGATATCAAAAATTCCCCCGAAAAATATGCAGAGACCGTAGGACTCGAAAAGTTCGACATGGAGCCGATATTCGAGAGCGTGCGCCTGCTCATGGGCGGAGAGACGGACTTCGAGTTCCGCACGACTGTCGTGCGTGAGCTGCACAGCGCCGAGGACTTTGAAAAAATAGGCGAGTGGCTCAAGGGCGACGAAAAATATTTTCTCCAGAGCTTCACCGATTCCGACTTCGTTTTGCAAAAGGGTCTCAGTGCCCACAGCCGCGAAACACTGCGGACTTTTGCCGATATAGTGCGGAAAAATGTCCCGAGGGTTGAGATAAGAGGAGTATAAAAGTCTCAGAATTTTAGAACATCTTGGGGTTCAAAAATAAATTCTACACAATATATATATTGTATTTTGGTGTTGACATTTGCTGCGGCTGCCTCTATAATTGAAGCAGACACCGCAATTTATGCGTATAACTTGAAATAATGAAGAAAACGGAGGCATGATGATGTACAAGGTAGTCAAAAGAGACGGAGCGGTCGCCGAATTTGATATAGCGAAGATATCCGCGGCTATATCGAAGGCTTTTGATGCGCTCAACAAACAAACTCATCCGACAGTCATCGACCTGCTTGCGCTCAAGGTCACTTCGGACTTCGAGAGCAAGATAAAGGACGGACTTATCGCCGTTGAGGATATTCAGGACAGCGTCGAGTCGGTGCTCAGCCAGGCGGGCTACGCCGATGTCGCAAAGGCGTATATCCTCTACAGAAAGCAGCGCGAGAAGGTCAGAAACATGAAATCGACCATTCTCGACTACAAGGAGCTCGTTGACAGCTATGTCAAGGTATCCGACTGGCGCGTTAAGGAGAACTCGACCGTCACATATTCTGTCGGCGGACTTATTCTCAGCAACTCCGGCGCAATTACGGCCAACTACTGGCTGTCCGAGGTCTACGATGAAGAGATAGCGAACGCCCACAGAAACGGCGATATCCATCTCCACGATCTCTCCATGCTCACCGGTTACTGCGCGGGCTGGTCTTTAAAGCAGCTCATTCAGGAGGGACTCGGCGGCGTTCCCGGAAAGATAACATCTTCTCCCGCGAGCCACCTTGCGACCCTCTGCAACCAGATGGTCAACTTCCTCGGAATTATGCAGAACGAGTGGGCGGGCGCTCAGGCGTTCTCCTCGTTCGACACCTATCTTGCCCCGTTTGTTAAGGCGGACAACCTCTCTTACCGCGAGGTCAAGAAGTGCATAGAGTCGTTCATCTTCGGCGTCAACACCCCCAGCCGTTGGGGCACGCAGGCTCCGTTTTCAAATATAACCCTTGACTGGACGGTTCCCAACGACCTTGCAGAACTCAACGCCATAGTCGGCGGCAAGGAGATGCCCTTTAAGTACAAGGACTGCAAGAAAGAGATGGATATGGTCAACAAGGCGTTCATCGAGACGATGATCGAGGGCGACGCCAACGGACGTGGCTTCCAGTATCCCATCCCGACCTATTCGATAACCCGCGACTTTGACTGGTCGGATACCGAGAACAACAGACTTCTCTTCGAGATGACCGCAAAGTACGGCACTCCGTATTTCTCAAACTACATCAACAGCGATATGGAGCCGAGCGATATCCGCTCCATGTGCTGCAGACTTCGCCTCGACCTGCGCGAGCTTCGCAAGAAGTCCGGCGGCTTCTTCGGCAGCGGAGAGAGCACGGGCTCAATAGGCGTCGTTACGATAAATATGCCGAGAATCGCATATCTTGCCGAGGATGAAGCGGACTTCTACCGCAGACTCGACAAGCTTATGGATATCTCCGCGCGTTCGCTCAGCGTCAAGCGCACCGTTATCACAAAGCTTCTCAACGAGGGTCTCTATCCCTACACCAGACGCTACCTCGGCACTTTCGAGAACCACTTCTCAACGATAGGCCTTATCGGCATGAACGAGGTCGGCCTCAACGCCAAGTGGCTCAGAGCGGACATGACCCACGAAAAGACTCAGCAGTTTACAAAGGAAGTCCTCGACCATATGCGTGAGCGTCTCTCCGACTATCAGGAGGAGTACGGCGATCTCTATAATCTCGAGGCAACTCCCGCAGAGTCCACCACCTACCGTTTTGCAAAGCATGACGTCGCGCAGTTCCCGGATATCATCACCGCGGCTAAGGACGGCGGCACTCCCTATTACACCAACAGCTCGCACCTTCCCGTTTCGTTCTCCGAGGATATCTTCGAGGCACTCGATATTCAGGACGATCTTCAGACGAGATACACCTCCGGCACCGTATTCCACGCCTTCCTCGGCGAGAAGATGCCCGATTGGACCTCGACGGCTTCCCTCGTGCGCAAGATTGCCGAGAACTATAAGCTGCCCTATTACACGATCTCCCCGACATATTCCGTGTGCAAGGATCACGGCTATATAGCGGGCGAGCACTTCACCTGCCCCGAGTGCGGCGGCCAGACCGAGGTTTACAGCCGTATAACCGGCTACTATCGTCCCGTCCAGAACTGGAACGACGGAAAGACGCAGGAGTTTAAGGACAGAACCGTCTACAATCTCGGCGCGTCCCACCTCAAGAGCGAGCGCACCGTCAGCCACACCGTGGCGGACGGCAAGCATGAGGCGGCTCCCAAGGCTTCCGACGGCGCAAGGGTCATGCTCTTCACCACAAAGACCTGCCCCAACTGCAAGATAGCCTATACTCTGCTCGACAAGGCGAATGTCGGCTATGAGAAGGTCGATGCGGAGGACGAGAGAGATCTGACGGCGAAATACGGCGTCAGGCAGGCTCCCACGCTTATCGTCACCGACGGCGACGGCTACGAGAGCTTCGTCAATCTTTCAAACATCAAAAAGTTCATTGAGCAGTGCTGATGCACTGATAAAAGGCGGAAGATCGGGTGGAGCGCGGCTTCACCCGGTTTTCGGCACATTGAAGAAAACTTTGCCGCTTAGGCGGCGGATATTCAGAGGGAAATGAAATGCAGCAATTTGATATCGTTATCGTCGGCGCCGGCACAGCCGGACTTACGGCGGCAATTTACGCGCTCAGAGCGGGAAAAACAGTGCTCGTGACGGAGAGCGAGTCCTTCGGAGGGCAGATAACCTCGTCTCCGAGAGTTGAAAATTATCCGGGAATCGCGCAGATAAGCGGCAGCGAATTTGCGGATAACTTAGTCTCGCAGGCTATGGAGCTCGGCGCGGACGTTGAGCTCGAGAGGGTCATAAAAATAGTCGACGGAAAGATAAAGACCGTCATCACCGACTCAAACAGCTATCAGTGCAAGTGCGTTATAATCGCCACCGGAGCGCGTCACAGACCGCTCGGAGCGGACGGCGAAAACGACCTTGCGGGCAGGGGAGTGTCCTACTGCGCTGTATGCGACGGAGCTTTCTATAAGGGTCAAAACGTCGCGGTAGTCGGCGGGGGAGACAGTGCCCTTCAGTCAGCGCTCTTCCTCTCGGCTTACTGCAAGAGCGTCACGCTCATCCACAGGCGCTGCGAGTTCAGGGGCGAGAAGGCGCTTGTCAAAAAGCTCGGCGAGAAGGACAACATAAAGCTTCTGATGAACACGAATGTTGTCAAGCTCATAGGCAGCGATGAGCTCGACGGGATAAAGATATCGACAGACGGCGAGGAGCCCCATGCAATTCCCATGGACGGGCTTTTCGTTGCCGTCGGCCAGATGCCTAACAACGAGAGCTTCAAGGATGTCGCCGACCTCGACGAGTGCGGCTATATTATTGCGGACGAGAGCTGCAGAACAAAGACGTCCGGCATTTTTACCGCCGGCGACTGCCGCACAAAGGAAGTACGTCAGCTGACCACGGCGGCGGCGGACGGCTCCGTAGCGGCGCTTGCGGCCTGCCGCTATATAGATGATATGGAATAAAATATCAGGTGCCGTAATACATGAACACACGGAACAGCCACAGCAGTCTAATGTGCCCCCTGTCTACTTGACAGGGGGCACATTAAACACTAGTCGCGGCTGCTTTATGTTATATAATATAATCTTTGTATCTCTCGAGGAGCTTTGCGTCCGCGGTGACGGTCATTTTGAGTCCGTCTGGGCGGTATTCCTCGCGGTCGAGCGCGCCCTTTTCGCGAAGGAGCGCGGCGTCGGAGCCCATGGAATACGGAAGCAGCAGCGTGACCTTTTTGCGCGTCGGGGGCAGAGCCCTGACCATCTCGTTTAACAGTCCGTCGAGTCCCTCGCCCGTGAGCGCGGATATCTTGACGCTGTGCAGTCCCGCCGAGAGCCACGATAAATCGGGCGCGGCGTCGCACTTGTTGAACACTGCGATTATCGGCTTGCCCTTGCAGCCGAGCTCTTCGAGAAGTCTGTTCGTGACTTCAAGGTGCTCTGCGCAGTCGGGCGACGATGCGTCGCAGACGTTTAGTATCAGCGTCGCGCTTGCGGCCTCCTCGAGTGTCGATTTGAACGCCTCGACAAGCCCGTGCGGCAGGCGGCGGATGAAGCCGACCGTGTCTATGAGCATGACCCTTCTGCCGTCCGGCAGAGTCAGAGCGCGGGAGGTGGGGTCGAGCGTTGCAAAGAGCTTGTCCTCGGCGAGCACGCCCGCCTGAGTCAGCGTGTTCATCAGCGTCGATTTTCCGGCGTTGGTGTAACCGACTATTGCAACAGTCTCAACCTCGTCCTTTTCTCGTCTCTCGCGTGCAAGCTTTCTGCGGCGGGAGAGCGATTCAAGCCCGTCCTCAAGATTTTTTATTCTGCGGCGGATGTGGCGGCGGTCGGACTCGAGCTTTGTTTCACCCGGTCCTCTCGTGCCGATTCCTCCGCCCAAGCGCGACATACTCGTGCCCTTGCCGCCGAGCCGCGGGAGCAGATATTTAAGCTGCGCCAGCTCGACCTGCAATTTGCCCTCGCCGCTTCTTGCGCGTGCGGCGAAGATATCGAGTATCAGCTGCGTGCGGTCAACGACGCGCACATCGGTTATGTCCTCAATATTTCTCTGCTGCGACGGGGTCAGCTCGCTGTCGAAAATGAGCAGGTCAACGTCGTTGTCGGCGCAGAAGGTCTTTATCTCCTTGAGCCTGCCCGAGCCTACGAACGTCGCGGAATCGGGAGTCTCGCGCCGCTGAGTCACGCGCGCTTTGACCTCGGCTCCGGCGGTCTTTGTCAGCTCCTCGAGCTCGTCGAGCGACGCCTCGCAGTCATATTCGCCCATGTCCACGCCGACAAGCACGGCGGTTTCGGGCTTTTGTATATTTTCAAAAAGTTCCGTCAAACCGGTTCCTTTCCGAACAGCTTATTCCAGGCCGTTGGGGTTCTGCGACTGCCAGCGCCAGGAGTCGGCGCACATATCGTCTATGTCGTACTTTGCCTGCCAACCGAGCACTTCCTTTGCCTTGGTCGCGTCCGCATAGCAGCAGGCGACGTCACCCGCGCGGCGGGGAGCTATTCTGTAGTTTATCTTTAAGCCCGAAGCCTTTTCAAACGCCTTGACAACATCGAGCACGCTGTAGCCCTTGCCGGTGCCGAGGTTGTAGACCTCGCAGCCGTCGACTTTCAAAAGTCTGTCAAGCGCCTTTATGTGACCTATCGCAAGGTCGACAACATGGATATAGTCGCGCACGCCCGTGCCGTCGGGGGTCGGGTAATCGTTGCCGCAGACGTTGAGGCACTCTAACTTGCCTATGGCGACCTGGGTGATATAGGGCATGAGGTTGCCGGGGATACCGTTGGGATCCTCGCCTATGCGGCCGCTCTTATGCGCTCCGATGGGATTGAAGTAGCGAAGGATAGAGACGCCCCACTCGCTGTCCGATACGCAGAGATCCTGAAGTATCTGCTCGATGAAATATTTCGTGGTGCCGTAGGGATTGGTTGTGCCTCCCGTGGGCATATCCTCCTTGAGAGGGGAGGGGTTCTTGCTGCCGTAGACGGTTGCGGACGAGCTGAAAACGAGCTTCTTGCAGCCGGCCTTATCCATCACGCGGCACAGGCACACGGTGCCCGCTATATTGTTGTCATAGTAGTTGAGCGGCTCCTTTATGCTCTGCGGCACGCTCTTGAGTCCCGCAAAGTGGATGACCGCATCAATCTTATTCTCGGCGAAAATTTTTGTCAGCGCCTCTTCGTCGCGGATATCCGCCTGATAGAACTTAAAGTCCTTGCCCGCAAGTTCTTTTATTCTTTTGAGGCTTTCGGGCTTGCTGTTGACAAAATTATCGAGTATAATGATATCGTATCCTGCGTTGAGCAGCTCTATGCTCGTGTGCGAGCCGATGAAGCCGGCACCGCCGGTTACTAAGACAGTGGACATTGAAATTACCTCCATACTCTTACTTAGTTATATTATACTCACAAAGTAGGCAAAAGAAAAGAGCAAAAGCGCTTTTTTTGCGCCGAAAAATGCACGGAAAAGGGGAACAAATATGGAACTTTACGATAAAATTCATTCAAACGAGGAGCTCAAGACTTATATCCTTGCGGGCAACCGCGTTTTAGGCGAACTGGGCTTCACCGAACACGGACTCGCCCACGCGGGCACGGTCTCCAAAATGTCGCGGGAGATACTCGAAATTCTCGGCTACAGCGACCACGAGTGCGAGCTTGCGGCGATAGCCGGCTATATGCATGATATCGGCAATATGATAAACCGCTGCGACCATGCGCAGAGCGGCGGCATACTCGCCTTTAATATTCTTCGCAGCCTCGAGGTAAACCCAAAGGACATAGCGATGATAGTCGGCGCGATAGGCCATCACGATGAAAAGACGGCGGCGCCCGTCAGCCCCGTTGCCGCGGCGCTCATCCTCGCGGACAAGAGCGACGTGCGCAGAAGCCGAGTCAGAAACAGCAAAACAGTCAGCACGGACATTCACGACAGAGTCAACTACGCGGTCGTGGACTCGGAGCTTGAGGTTGACGGAGAGGAAAGAATAATCATCCTGCGTTTGAAGATAGATACGGAAATCTGTCCGGTTATGGAATACTTTGAAATTTTCCTCGAGCGCATGGTGCTGTGCAAAAAATCCGCCGCCCGTCTCGGCTGCAGCTTCGAGCTGATAATCAACGACACGAGATTGCTGTAACTGTGCGTTTTTTAATCTTTCAAATTATAAGCAAAACATAAACATAAAAACAAAGCCGGGGTCGATTACCCCATGCCGTCAATGAGGGGTTTTGAAATGAAAGTAAAAAAGAAAAACATAATCTGGCTCTGTGCCAACGTTGCGGTTTTCGCGCTGTTTGTGTTCTTTTTCCGCGTGAAGTTCGTCGCGGCGGCGGCGGTCGTCTATTCCGCGGCGAGCATAGGCTTTTTGACCTTTGACCTGTGCAGAGGACGCACCGAAAGCCTGTGGTGTGCGCCGATGGTGCCCATAGCGCTCATGGTTTTCGAGACGGAGGTAAATAATCCCATCGATTCGTTCGGCGCAATGCTCTGCGTGAGCGTTATTATAGCAACGGTGCTGACAATTACGGCTTTCCTCATATGCAAGAAGAAGTTCGCGGGCTTCAGCGTGGGCGGACTGCGGCAGGCGCTGTTCCTGCTGCTTGCGGCGCTTGCGATAATGGGCTGTGCCATGACGCTCAACAACACCTTCACCCGCGGCGCACACAATGTCAGCGCGGTGGTTATCGAGACGGACGACGACCTGCGAACGGTGTTTTATGACGGCCCGCACCGTATCCGCGTGACGCCGAGAAAGGGCGCGGGAGTCGATGCGTGGATAGACCTGCCCAAGGAGCGCTGCGGCAAGGTGAAGGTCGGCGACACTGTCGAGGTCAAGGCGGAGACCGGACTTTTCGGCGTGCGGATCTGCTCGCTTGCCGAATAATAAGGAGAGAATATGCAGGAGCTTTCAAATATCAATGTCATAAAAGAAATACTTTCGGCTAACGGCTTTACTTTTTCAAAATCGCTCGGCCAGAACTTTCTGATAAATCCGACCGTCTGCCCGCGAATGGCGGAGGCCTGCGGCGCGGACGAAAACACCGGCGTTATCGAGATAGGCGCGGGAATCGGCGTGCTGACGGCGGAGCTTGCAAAGAGGGCAAAAAAAGTCGTCTCGCTCGAGCTTGACACCCGCCTCATCCCCGTTCTCGCAAAGACGCTTGAGGATTTCGACAATGTCGAGGTGCTGAATGCCGATGTGCTGAAAACCGACCTCGGCGAGCTTATCGCCGCCCGCTTTGCCGGTATGCGTGTTGTCGTCTGCGCGAACCTGCCGTATTATATAACCTCGCCCGTTATCATGTACCTGCTCGAGAGCCGCATACCGATAGACGCGGTGACGGTCATGGTGCAGAAGGAGGCGGCTGCGCGGCTCTGTGCACCCGTCGGGAGCAGAGACGCCGGAGCGGTCACGGTGGCGGTCAACTACTACGCCGACGCGAAGAAGCTCTTCGATGTTTCGGCGGGCTCGTTCATGCCCGCGCCTAAGGTGGACAGCAGCGTGATAAGGCTTGATATCAGACCCGAGCCGCCCGTTGAGATAACGGACGAAAAATTCTTTTTCCGCGTGGTCAAGGCGGCGTTCGGTCAGCGCAGAAAGACCGCCTCGAACTCGCTCAGCGCGGGGCTGGGTATTCCTAAAGACAAAATAAACGCGGCAATAGCCGAGGCGGGCTTCCCAGCGAGTGTCAGGGCGGAGAGCCTCAAAATGGAAGAGTTGGCGCGCCTGAGCGAATGCATCGCGGCGAAGTGCATATAAAGGACGAAATTTTATGCTTTTACTTTCTGTAAAATACACGGCAAGACCCGGCGGCGGAGAAAAATTCGTCAGGGAGATAACCGACTCCGGCATTTTGGACGCCGTCCGCGCCGAGGACGGCTGCATAAGCTACGACTATTATTTTTCGGCAGAGAGCCCCGACACAGTGCTGCTAATCGAAAAATGGGCTTCGCCCGAGCAGCAGGAAGCGCATCTGCAATCGGCGCACATGGCAGAGCTGATGAAGATAAAGGAGAAATATATTTTAAACACGGCGGTCGAAAAAGCCGTTTTATAAAAAGCTTTAAAAGCGCAAAAAGTTTAAAATTTAAGGCATCCGTTTTACGGATGCCTTTGTTCGTTGAGAAAAGTCGGAAAACCTTGCAGTCTGGCAACCGACACCTCTGAATATGATTTTCGGCTGTCCGGTTAAGCGCGGCGCCTGTCAGTATAGACTTATTTGCGGGTTTATGCTATAATATAGACGGAATATAGCCGTATGCCGAAAAGGAGGTTTTCTGATGCTTATCGTTCATCTTGTTGTGGCCGGGATTTTTCTGGTGCTCGGCACCGTCTTTGCGTTTGGCAAAGGCGCATTTCTGATTGCCGGTTATAATACCGCATCCGCAGAAGAAAAGGCGCAGTACGACGAAAAGAAGCTCTGTCGGGCTGTGTCGAAGCTTATGTTTGCGCTGGCGGCGTGTTGGGTCGTGGCGGCGCTCAGCGAAATCTTCAAAAACATGATTTTTCTGTGGGTAGGCATAGCGCTGTTTGCGGTTGTGATTGTCGTCGGAGTCGTCTGGATTAATATCGGGGACAGGTGCAAAAAGTAAAATTCGGATTGTCAATACCGCGATTCTGCGTTCGAAACCCCGGTTGTCAAGATTTAACCGAAATTGATTTGATTGGAGTTGGTTTAAATGAAAAGATTGGCGGCACTGATTTTAGCGCTGATGTTTGTTTTCGGATTGGTCGGCTGCAATAACAGGGATATGAATTATATCATAAAGCATGAGCCGAGCGTCACCGGGACAGTGGAGGAAGTTCACGACAACTATATGATTATCTATTTGAAGACGGACGGCTATCCGAACGGGGCAAGATGCGCGGTTTCTTTGGATGTGGAGAATAAGGACAGCTACACGGATGTGGCTGTCGGCGACGAGGTTATCGTTTACTATAACGGTGAAATCGCGGAGAGCGATCCGCTGCAGATTAACACAGTCTACGCTATCAATCTAAAAAACCCGGCAAGCCGCGAAGCGGAGTGATTTCGCTTGCGAAAGACGGGGCGAGTAACCCTTATAAAATCCGATGAGGCTCCCGTTTCGGGGAGCCTCTATTCTTATGCGCGGACGCACGGCCGCGGCTCCCCTGCGGACAGAAAACTGTCACCTTCGGCTTCTCCGCGCTTGTTTTTTCTTCCGTGGGGAAAGACCCCATAGCATAATATGCCGAACGGTTGAAAACGGACAGCCGAAAAAAGAGCCGCCGAACGGGTGGAATCTGCGTCTGCCCGTTCGGCGGTTTATCGGTTTTATTAAAGCGTGTCAAAAAATCCTTTGGCGAGCACATAGGTCTGCTTGCCGTCATGCGACATATAGGTGGAGTGACCGGCGCCCTTGATTATCGCTATGCGGCTGTCGGGGATTTTTTCGTGCATATACACGGTGTCCGAGAGCCACATGATGTCGTGTTCGCCCGCGACGATGTAGGTCGGCGCGGTAATATTGCCGAGCATATCTGCGGTGAGGTCTGGCAGGGTGAGCATCATATCATTAAGCTTGTCGTGGCGGAGCATATTGTTGATTTTCACACCTATGATGAAATACGGCTTCATCGTCTTCGGATTCGTGTTGGAGCCGCAGGATATTATCGCGCCCGGAACATCGGGGTATCTTGCGGCGAGCGTCAGCGCAACAATGCCGCCGTCGCTGTGACCTATAATATACGGCTTTTTCAGCTTCATGGCGGCGATGAACTGCGCGGTGTCGTTCGCCATGGATTCGTAGTCTATCGTGCCCGGGTCGCTGCTCTGCCCGTGGCAGCGGCTCTCGATGACATAGACCGTGTATTCGTCGGCGAGATAGCTTGCCGCCTCTGCAAGCGACTTTGCGCTGCCGCCGTTGCCGTGAATAAGAACGAGCGGCCGTTCGCCTCTGCCGTAAACGACATAATGCATTTTTACGTCTTTGAGCTGAATAAATCCGTCATACTCAGGCTCCTGCGGAGCGGGGAGAGATGAGGTGTCAAGCGTAATGAGATTATATTTTTTTGAGTCGATGCGATTTTTTATTCTGTATGTGCCGAAGCCCGCGGCAACCGCCAGGGCTATGCACCCGACGGTTATCGCAGCGGTTTTCAGTCTCTTTTTAGATACTTTTTTCATGACTTTTTCGCCTTTCTGCAGCGCTTTTTGCGAGCGATTTCGCGGCCTATTTCCTGACCTATAACATAGGTCGTGGTGTTCTTTATCTTAGTTTCGATGCGCTCGATTTTTCGGAGCTCGGGCGTGAGCTTGCGCAGGGTCACCTCTTGCATATTGCCGTCGTCGAGAATAAACGCCTGAGTCAGACACAGACCGCCCTTGCCGAGCAGCTGGGCGCGGACGTAGCAGCCGATATTCTGCGCCGCGGCGATGAGGTCGAGCGTTTCTCCCTCGGCTATCACCTTGCCGTCGGATACCCACTGCACGCGGTTGTAGTTTTTGCCCTCGATGGTTATGCTCTGCTTCTTTTCGTCTGCGGTTATGCGCGTAAAGGTCGGATATTCGCCCTCGGCTACAAAATCATCGCCGAGCTCGAAGCGGGCGTACCTGCTTATTGAGAAGAACGTGCCGTTTTCCATGCCGCGGCGAACGGTCTGTTCCTCCCTGTCCGGCAGGACGAAGTCCATAAAGCTCGTGTCGATATCGGAGAGCGCGTGCGCGTCGCTGTTTGAAAAGCCCCAGACGTTTCTGCCGCTCGGTATAACCGCCGCGAGCAGCTCGTCCCAGAAAATGCGGTCGGCGCAGGTGTCGATGCCCAGACGGTTGAGCACTTCGATTCCGAGGCACGACGGATATTTTTTTAATATGTCGGCGAACAGCTCGATGTTCTTCTTCTCGTGCGCGTGCTTCACGTCGACATACGCCTCGAGCCAGTCGCCGGGATGATTTATGACGGAGAGTCCGCCGCTCTCGGCGATTCCCTTGACGCAGCCCTCAAAATCGTTTTCGCGCCCGGCGAGTCCCTGCCCGAAATCGGTGAAAAAGCCGTTGACATGGGACTTTGTGAACACGGCGGTGTTCACTTCGATTCCGTAGCGCAGGTCGGTCATTCCGCGGCCGCGGTTTTTGTAGGTGCCGTCGAGTATCGCGCTGTATTCTTCGTCGGTGAGCCAGGTAGGCTTTTTGATAATGGATGCGACCGAGAACAGCGGCACGCGCCGCGGCTTTAAGTTCCAGCCGTGGTTTATAACTCCGTGATCCGTCATGGCGAGGATATCAAAGCCCGCGTCGTAGTAGGCCTTTATCATATCCGAAAAATCAACCTGCGAGTCGCTCGCGGTCGAGTGCGTGTGCAGGTTGGTTTTGTAGTGATGCCAATTGTCCCAGTCGACATCGGCATACGGGTTCGTTATTTTGAATTTTCTCAAAGTCGACACCTCTCTAAGCTGAATTTATCCTTTCTTATATTACATATTAATTACTGTTTTGTCAATACGGGCTCTTGCTTATCTCCGCGGGGGAGGTTATAATAATAGCGACAACAAATCGGGAGGAGATACAAATGAAAGCTTTTATGGACAAGGATTTTCTGCTTGAGAGCGACACCGCGCGCGAGCTCTTCGCCGCAGCGAGCACCATGCCGATTTTTGATTGGCATTGCCACCTGTCGCCCAAGGAAATATACGAAAACCGCCCGCCCGAGGACATAGCGTGGCTTTGGCTTGCGGGCGATCACTACAAGTGGCGCGCCATGCGCTCCTGCGGCGTCCCGGAAAAGTACATCACGGGCGACGCGACCCCGCACGAAAAATTTATGGCGTGGGCGAAGATAATGCCCTATCTTCTCGGCAATCCGCTCTATCATTGGACTCACCTTGAGCTTCAGAGATATTTTGACATATATGAGCCGCTGAGCGAAAAGACGGCGGAGGACATCTGGAACCGCGCGAACGCGAAAATAGCGGCGGGCGGATTCACCCCGCGCGAGCTTATCGAAAGCTCGAACGTAGTCTGCCTCTGCACCACGGACGATGCGGCGGACAGCCTCGAGTATCATAAGCTGCTCTCCGAGGACGGGAGCTTCAAATGCCGCGTTATTCCGGCGTTTCGACCCGATAAGGCGCTCGGCATCGAGCTGCCCGGCTACCGCGACTGGCTGAAGGCTCTTGAAAAGGCGGCGGGAGAGAAAATCGGCAGCTATGAGAAGCTCACCGAGGTGCTTCTTGACAGAATAAATCTGTTCGAGAGAATGGGCTGCCGCGCGAGCGACCACGCCTTTACCCGCGTGCCGTATAAGCGCGCCGACGCAGCCGAGCTTGACAGGGTGTTCAAAAAGGCCGCTGCCGGCGAAGGGCTGACAGCGGACGAAATCGACGAATACAAGACCGAGCTAATGCGCTTTTTTGCAAAGGAATATGCGCGCCGCGGCTGGGGCATGGAGATACACATCGGAGCAACGCGCAACAACAATTCGCGTATGTTCGATTTGCTCGGCCCGGACAGCGGCTTCGACTCGATAGCCGACCACGAGGTTGCGGACAATCTTTCGCGCCTGCTCGATTCCCTCGATGTTGAGGAGCTTCTGCCCAAGACCGTGCTCTTCACGCTCAATCCCAAGGATAACTATGTCCTCGGCGCGATGCTCGGCAACTTCCAGAGCTCGCAGGCGGCGTCGAAAATTCAGTTCGGCTCGGCGTGGTGGTTCAACGACAATATCGACGGTATGCGCGAGCAGATGAAGGCGCTTGCAAATACGGGCGCGCTTTCGAAGTTCGTCGGCATGGTGACGGATTCGCGTTCGTTCCTGTCCTATCCGCGTCACGAATATTTCCGCCGCATACTCTGCGACCTCATAGGCAGCACGGTTGAGCGCGGACTCTATCCCGCAGACATGGACACGCTCAAAAAGATAGTCTGCGACATCTCGTTTAATAACGCAAAGGAATATTTCGGCATATGAAAGTAAAACGCGGACTGCTCTATACCGCCTCCCACGAGTGGGTTGAGCTTGCACCCGACGGCACGGCGCGGGTCGGGATTTCCGACTTTGTGCCGCAAAAGCGGGGAAAGATATCATTCGTGAACCTCTGCGACGAGGGAGAATATTACTGCGCAGGCGAGGTTATAGGCGACGCCGAGGCTTTCAAGGGCGTTTGGGATATATCCGCGCCGATAAGCGGAACGGTGCTGCGGGAACGACAGCTTGCTCGACGACCCGCGGAGCCTCAACGTCGACCCCTACGGCTCGTGGCTCGTCGAGTTTGGCAATGCCGAGCGGGCGGGCAGGCTGATGACGGCGCAGGAATACTGCAAATATATCGGAAAAGAAGCCGAAATGATATAAATAAAGCCGAGCGGAGTTGTCCGTTCGGCTTTTAGCTTTTTGAGCTTGATTTTTATTTTTTGAAGCCCGATTCCTTTACGCGGCGGGCGACATACTCATCGGACAGCGTGTAGACGAGCGTGCCGATTTTTGCGTAGTCGGCGGAGTCCTCGTCGCCGCAGAGCATGGCAAAGCCCCTGCCTATGTTCTCGCTGATATTGAAGCCCTTTCTGACGGCAAGGTAGTATATCGAGAACGATGCGCCCTCCATGACATTGTCGTAGAAGCCCTCGCTCAGGTTGTCGTACATGGAGTTGACCGCTTCGTTCGAGAGCGTGGGCGGCAGCAGGCGGTGGAGAGTCAGCTGCGCGGTGAAGAGCATGAGCACGCGCGCCTGATAGAGCACATTTGAGGGCAGCTCCTGCGGGTCTATGTCGGCTTTTGCCTTTATGTTTATTCCGCCGAGCCTCGCCGCATTTTCGGGCGTAATTTGGGCGAGCTTCTTCCCGAGCTTTTGTGCGCGGCGGAGATTGCCGTTTGAACGCTGCGCGTCAAGCTCCTGCACGGCGAGAAGAATGTCCTGACTGAGATCGGCAGACTCCTCGGCGTGTTCTTTCTTTTCGTTTGACGGGTGAAACACTTTTATGTCATTGTCGTTTTCGGGGCGCACTGCGATCCCTCCTAACTTATTTGGCTCGCTTTTTGAGCATGGCCTTATAGTCGCTGAGTGCTTTGAAATCGGCGGCGGGTGTGTTGAAATCGCCGATGCTGACAGTGCCGCGGTTATACATACCGCTGAAGTCCGAGCCGCCTATTGCAAGGAGCTTGTGACTCTTTGCGTAGTCGAGCATATCCTTCTGCTGCTCCTCGCTGCTCGACGGGCACCAGACCTCGATGCCGTCTATGCCGTATTCGACATAGCGGTCAAGCCCGGGCACGCTGTTATATTTATACGGATGAGCGAGTACGGCTATGCCGCCCGCGCCGTGGATTGCGTCGATAACCTCTTTAACGCCGATAAATTTCGGCTCAACAACAATATTTTTCGGGCTCTCGGGGTTGAAAAGCTCGTCGTATATCTCGCCGTGGAAATCCTGCGTGATACCGCATTCGACAAGCGCGTGCATGATGTGCTCCTCGAAAATTCCGGTCGAGCCGGCGGCGCATTTCATGACGAGCTCCGCGGAGATGGGATAGCGCTGAGCAGCCTTGAGAATCATATACTGACCCGCCTTTTTGCGCGCTGCGTTGTTCTTATGGCAGAGCTCCTCGAGCCTGTCCGGACTGTCGCAGAAGTAACCGAGAATATGTACCTGGCGGCCGGTTTCGGCGTCCGATGCGGACAGCTCAACGCCGGGGACAACGGTTACTCCGCGCCTTGCGGCTATGATTCTGCCGCGGACAGAGCCCGCCTGGCAGTCATGGTCTGTGATTGAAATAGTATCGACGCCGCGCTTTTTTGCGAGCATGATAAGGTCGTCAATACCCATGGAACTGTTTGATAACTTCGTGTGACAGTGTAGATCGACTGACAAAATAAATCCTCCCTTGGAAATAAGACCCGGCAATGACAAGAGCCGCATTTTTGACGAATTTGAATGTTGTATTATCAGGGTCGCGGCGCACGGGTCTGTGCGTAGGTCTAAAGCGCATAATCCCTCAATATATCTTATATTATACT